>Ga0081539_10001022_pt1 | contig 51499 bp, 43 predicted proteins | sample TabmetS4T2R2_FD_71023 | JGI IMG/M metagenome (GOLD analysis project Ga0081539, IMG submission 71023) | Tabebuia heterophylla rhizosphere microbial communities from the University of Puerto Rico - S4T2R2 | ecosystem: Host-associated > Plants > Roots > Rhizosphere ... | reverse complement strand
CAATGTCGTCCATCACAGTGCCCCACCGAATCAGGGCACCAACGAATCACAGCGTCACGTCAATGCAAATGCAGCCCGAATTCTCGTTAACCTGAGTTCCGGGCCGTGGTCTAGGTGCACCGCTCGATTGGCCCCGAAGACGGGCGGTGCTAGCATGGGTTGTGCGTCTTCTCAGGCGAAAGCGAAGAGAAGGACAAGATCATGACTCCGACGAATCCAATCTCTCTCCTTGTGGGAATCGCGCTGCTGACGGGCGTCTACCGCGCGATTGCGGCGGAACCGGTCAAGGACATCGTCGTCTTCGATTTCGAGATGATGGATTCGAGTGCTGCCGCCGGAGTTGTCCCTGTGGATCAGCTCGACATGAAGTATCTCGCCGAGTCGACGCAGGTCGCGAAGGATTTCCTGCAAGCGGCCGGCAACTACAAGATTGTAGATGCGGCGCCGGCCGCCGTCGACATCAAGAAGGCCGGCGATCTCAGGAACTGCAACGGCTGCGAGGCGCCGATCGCCTCGAAGCTCGGCGGTGAACTCGCCATGACGGGCGTGGTGAACAGGATCAGCCGGACCGAATATGAGATACTGATCAAGGTCGTCGACGCAAAAACTGGCGGGCCTGTCACCGTCGGCTATACGGGACTGCGCATGGGCGCGAACTATTCCTGGCCACGCGGCGCCAAATGGTTGATAGAACGGCGCGTGCTGACCAACCTGGCCAGCAAATGACGGATGCTGCGCCCCCCTTCCAGCAAGGCGTGGAGTGATTTGATAAACGGTTGCCCGCGTCAGGTGGCAGGGATTGCGCTCGAAGATGACGAGAACGGCCACCATCGTTATCCTCGCCCTTACGCTCTGCGGCTGCGGCATGGGCCGCGCCGTGCACAGCACCGGCCAGATCGCGGACAAATATAGCTGCCTCGCCAAGGAGCTGAAAGGCGAGGCGCCGTGCCAGCCGGAGGGCGCTCAGTCTCAGTAGGGCTACGCCGGCGCCCCGGCGATCGAGCTGCGCACTACCAAATCGACCGGCCAGAGCTCGCCGCGCGCCCCACTCTCCAGGCCAGACATACGGGACGCAAGCCGCTCGGCTATGCGCTCGCCGGCGGCGCGGATCGACGAGCGCGTCGTCGTCAGCGGCACTGGGAAGCTTTCCGGCTTCAGGTAATGGAAGACGTCGTCATGGGCGATCAGCGACAGGTCGCGCGGAACGTCGAGGTTGAGCTCGCGCGCGGCGCGCACGATGCCCAGCGCCATCATCATGGAAGAGCAGACGATAGCGGTCGGCCGTTCGGCAAGCGCCAGCAGGGCGCGCGCGCCGCGATAACCGTTCTCCTCAGTCATTGTGGCCGAGAAGATCTGGTCCGGCGCGAGCGCAAGCCCGCTGGCGGCCAGTGCACGGCGAGCGCCGCGCTCACGGTGAATGGCGAAGGTCTTGACGGGTTCGTCATTGACGAGCGCCACCCGCCTGTGACCGAGCTGAATCAAAAGCCGCGCGGCGTCGTGGAAGGCGCCCTCATTGTCGATATCGAGATAGGGGTAATCGAAGTCGAGCCCTTCCGAGCGGCCATGCACGATGTAGGTGATGCCCAACTGCTCGACGAGCTTTATGCGGCGGTCCGCGGGCCGCGGCGAGGAGATGTAGACGGCGTCGACCTGCTTGTTGGCGACGACGCGCCGGTAGGTCGTCTCCTCCTCCTCGACCAGGGTGGGTGACAGCACCAGATCGAACTCGTGCGCGCGGGCATAGTCGCCGAGACCGGATAGGAACTCGATGAAATGCGGGTCGATGTCGACGCTCTCGCCGGTCGGCATGACATAGCCGATCATGCCGGCCTTGCCGGTGGCGAGGCGGCGGGCACTCGGGTTCGGCCGGTAGCCGTGGCGGCGAGCCGCGTCGATGACGCGACGGCGCGTCTCCTCGCTCACCTCGGGATAGCCGTTCAGCGCCCGGCTCACCGTGGTTTGCGACAGCGCCAGCATATGCGATAGTTGTTTCAGATTCACGGTGTTGTCTTCGTCTTGGCGCGCCTCAAAGCGCTTTAAAAGCTTGGCCATGGATACGCAAAATTTGCGTGCTCGCTGCCGTCAGTCTAGGGCAGTAGGTAACCGGGGGTGAAGCCAAAATTTGCGCTGCCATGCCGAAAATTTGCGCTGCGACGCATCATTCTAACGGGTTCAATCGGTTTATTTCAAATCGCTCTTGACTCCGCATGGATTCGCTGGCTGATTGGCGACTAGCCAAAGCGCTTTGGAAATCCTTCGACTGGGTTGTGCCCGGGCAGCAGAGCGGGCATCTTCCGGAGCGGTACAAGGCAGGACGGGACGGAGGGTCCCGTCTGGTGAGACAGCCACTGGGAGGAAATCATGAGGAAAAGCCTGCTATTGGGCGTCGCGCTGACGACGCTCGCGCTTTGCGCCCCGGCCTTGTCGGCCGATCTGCTCTTCAAGCCGGGCGAGGACACCACCAAATTTCACTGGGAAAATCTTGACGAGCTGAAGAAGGTCGATCTCAAGGGCGAGACACTCACGATCTTCGGCCCGTGGCGCGGCGAGGACGAGGCCCTCGTTCGCAACATGCTGGAGTACTTCATCCAGGCGACGGGCGCCGAGGTTAAATATTCCTCCTCCGAAAACTACGAGCAGCAGATCGTCATCGACACCCAGGCCGGTAGCCCGCCCGACATCGCCGTCCTGCCGCAGCCCGGCCTCATCCAGGACTTGGCCTCGAAGGGCCTGTTGGTGCCGCTCGGCGACGAGGTCGCCAATTGGGTGAAGGAAAACTACGGCGCGGGCCAGTCCTGGGTCGATCTCGGCACCTACAAGGACAAGGACGGCAAGCCCGGTTATTTCGCCTTCCCCTACAAGGCCGACGTGAAGTCTCTGGTCTGGTATTCGCCTGATAATTTCGAAGAAGCGGGCTACGAGGTCCCGAAGACCCAGGAAGAACTCGCCGAGCTCGAGAAGAAGATCATCGCCGATGGCGGCAAGCCGTGGTGCATCGGTCTCGGCTCTGGCGGCGCGACAGGCTGGCCGGCGACCGACTGGGTGGAAGACATCCTGCTGCGCACGCAGCCCCCCGAGGTGTACGACAAGTGGACCAAGAACGAGATCCCGTTCACCGACCCGGCGATCGTCGATGCGATCACCAAATTCGCCGATATTGCGACCAAGGACGAGATGGTCGACGGCGGGGTCCAGGCAGTTGCCGCGACAGACTTCCGCGACAGCCCGAAGGGCCTCTTCGCGGTCCCGCCGAAGTGTTACCTGCACCACCAGGCCTCATTCATCCCCTCCTTCTTCCCGGAAGGAACCAAGCTCGGCGAGGACGCGGACTTCTTCTACTTCCCGCCCTATGCGTCGAAGCCCGAGCTTGGCAACCCGGTGCTTGGCGCCGGCACGCTGGTGATGATCACCAAGGACTCGAAGGCCGCGCGTGCCTTCATCGACTGGCTGAAGATGCCGCTGGCGCATGAGGTTTACATGGCGCAGAAGAGCTTCGTCACGCCGTACAAGGCGGTCCACACCGAGGCCTACAGCAGCGATGCGCTCAAAAAGCAGGGCGAGATTCTCGCAGATGCGACCACCTTCCGCTTCGACGGCTCCGACCTGATGCCTGGCAAGATCGGCGCTGGCTCGTTCTGGACCGGCATGGTCGACCTCGTCGGCGGCAAGTCGCCGGCCGACGTCGCGGCCGACGTCCAGAAGAGCTGGGACGCGATCAAGTAGAGCCTGTTATCCACCGTTGACGACTCCCTCCCCCCGCTTTGCGGGGAGAGGGCAAGGGCGAGGGGCAGCGCTTCCCCTCGATCGGAAAGCAGAATGACCCAGCCCGCTTCAAGCGAGCCGGCGAGGCGCACTTCCAGTCGGGCGAAAAACACGGACCACCGGGCGCGCCTGACAACAACAGGACCGCATGAGGGAGGAACCGATGGCGGGTCAGTTATTCTCGGCCATATTCGTCATCATCGTGGGTGTCGGAGGCTGCGTCGCCTATTTCTGGGGCGCCAACAAGCTGCTCGACATTGTGTTTCCGTCGAAAGGTGTGGCCGGCACGGCGGCGGTCGACAATCTGCGCCGCCAGGGATATGTGCGGCCGTGGCTGTTCATCGGCCCGGCGCTGCTCATCCTGGTGATCTACCTCATCTATCCCGTGATCGACACGCTGCGGCTGTCCTTCATGGACCGCGGCGGCACCAGCGTCGTCGGCCTCGCCAACTACGAATGGGCTCTCGGCGATCGCGAGTTCCGCAACTCGATCTTCAACAACATATTGTGGCTGGCCGTGGTGCCGGCGGCCTGCACCTTCCTCGGCCTGGTGATCGCGGTGCTGACCGACCGCATCTGGTGGGGCACCATCGCCAAGAGCCTGATCTTCCTGCCGCTCGCCATCTCTTTCGTCGGCGCCAGCGTGATCTGGAAGTTCATCTACGAGTATCGCGGCGAGGGCCAGACGCAGATCGGCATCCTCAACGCCATCATACAGGCGCTTGGCGGCACGCCGCAGGTATGGATCTCGCTGCCGTTCTGGAACAATTTTTTCCTCATGATCATCCTGATCTGGATCCAGACCGGCTTCGCCATGGTCATCCTGTCGGCCGCGCTGCGCGGCATCCCCGAGGAGACGCTGGAGGCGGCCGTGATCGATGGCGCCAACCCGTTCCAGATTTTCTGGAAGATCATGGTCCCGCAGATCTGGGGCACGATCGCGGTGGTCTGGACGACCATCACCATCCTGGTGCTGAAGGTGTTCGACATCGTGCTCACCATGACCAACGGGCAGTGGAACAGCCAGGTGCTCGCCAATCTCATGTTCGACTGGATGTTCCGCGGCGGCGGCGATTTCGGCCGCGGCGCGACCATTGCCATCATCATCATGATCGGGGTGCTGCCGATCATGATCTACAACATCCGCCAGGCTAACAGAGAGACGGGAGGGCACTGACATGGCCGGCTCGGCTAGAAAATCCGTCGCCGGCAGTGCTGGCGTGCATATCGCGGTGCTGGTCCTCGTCGCGATCTGGACCATCCCCACGCTCGGTATCCTGATCTCGTCGCTGCGCGACAAGGACCAGATCATCGCTTCCGGCTGGTGGGCCGCCCTGACCAGCTCGAGCCAGACGGAAGACGGCCGGCTGCCACCTGCCTCGGCTCAGGTCGAGAAGGATGGCAAGTTCGTCATCGAGGGCAATCTGTTCGGCGACGGCCCGGCTCGCGAAATCAGCGCCTTCGGCGTCAAGTCGGCTAACCCAACCGAGTTTCCCGCCGGCACGGCTGCCGATCTCGGCGACGGCGTGACCTTGCAGGTCAATGCCGACGGTTCGTTTGTAATGTCCTCGCCCAAGGCGTTCGAGGGCGAGCGCGGCCGGCGCATCTACTACGCCTCGTCGGCGCCGCCGAAGTTCACGACGGAAAACTACCAGAGGGTGCTGTTCTCGGAAGGCATCGGCCGTTCCTTCATCAACTCGCTGACGGTCACCATTCCGTCCACAGTCATTCCGATCCTGATCGCGGCCTTTGCAGCCTACGCGCTCGCCTGGATGCGCTTTCCCGGTCGCGCACTGCTCATCGCCACGATCATCGGCCTGCTGGTGGTGCCGCTGCAGATGTCGCTGATCCCGCTGCTCAAGCTCTACAACGCCGTCGGCGCATTCTTCGGTGTGCCGGCCAAGACCTATCTCGGCATCTGGCTCGCTCACACCGGCTTTGGCCTGCCCTTCGCGATCTACCTGTTGCGCAGCTACATTGCCGGCCTGCCGCGCGAGCTGATGGAATCGGCCCGCATCGACGGGGCGAGCGACTTCGAGATATTCATCAAGATCGTGCTGCCGCTCTCCTTTCCGGTGCTCGCCTCCTTCGCCATCTTCCAGTTCCTGTGGGTCTGGAACGACCTGTTGGTGGCGATGGTGTTCCTCGGCACCAATGCCGACCAGATCGTGTTGACGGCCCAGCTCAACGCGCTACTTGGCTCTCGCGGCGGCGACTGGGAGATCCTCACGACCTCGGCCTTCGTAACCATCATCGTGCCGCTGATCGTGTTCTTCTCCCTGCAGCGCTACTTCGTGCGCGGCCTGCTGGCCGGCTCGGTCAAAGGAGGTTGAACGCGAGATGCTGGCGACGACCCGAGAGGAAGAACAGGCCCCCGCCGGTTCGGCACTGCAGCCGGACCGCGACTGGTGGCGGGGGGCGGTGATCTACCAGATCTATCCGCGCAGCTTTCAGGACTCCGACGGCGACGGCATCGGCGACCTGAAAGGCATATTGCGGCGCTTGCCGCATGTCGCCTCGCTCGGCGTCGACGCGATATGGATATCGCCGTTCTTCAAGTCGCCGATGAAAGATTTCGGCTACGACGTGACCGATTACTGCGATGTCGACCCGATGTTCGGGACGCTTGCCGATTTCGACGCGGTGGTCGCCGAGGCGCACCGGCTCGGCCTGCGTGTCATGATCGACCAGGTGATCTCGCACACCTCCGACCTGCATCCCTGGTTCAAGGAGAGCCGGTCGAGCCGCGACAACCCGAAGGCAAACTGGTTCGTCTGGGCCGACGCCAAGCCTGACGGCACGCCGCCCAACAACTGGCTGTCGATCTTCGGCGGCTCGGCCTGGCAGTGGGACACGCGGCGCAGGCAGTATTACATGCACAATTTCCTGGCCGAGCAGCCCGACCTCAACTTCCATAACCGAGCCGCACAGGACGCGCTGCTCGATACCGTGCGTTTCTGGCTGGAGCGCGGCGTCGACGGCTTCCGGCTCGACACGATTAACTTCTACTTCCATTCGGCCGGGCTGGAGGACAATCCGGCCTTGCCCGAGAGCGAGCGCAACGACACCATCGCGCCCGCTGTGAACCCCTACAATTTCCAGAACCATCTCTACGACAAAAGCCGGTCCGAGAATCTCGAGTTCCTGCGCCGCTTCCGCGCGCTGCTAGACGAGTATCCGGCTACAGCGGCAGTGGGCGAGGTTGGCGATGCGCAGCGGGGGCTTGACGTCGTTGCCGCCTATACCGGCGGAGGCGACAAGGTGCAGATGTGCTACGCCTTCGATTTCCTCGGGCCTGAAAAGCTGTCCGCCAGCAAAGTGCGCGGCATCCTCGAGACTTTCGGCAGCGTGGCGCCGGACGGCTGGTCATGCTGGGCCCTCTCCAACCACGATGTGGTGCGCCATGCCACGCGTTGGGGCAAGGGCGAGCCCGACAAGCTCGCTTATCTCAAGGTGATATCAGCGTTGCTGATGTCGCTGCGCGGCTCGGTCTGCATCTATCAGGGCGAGGAACTGGGGCTGGAAGAGGCTGACCTGTCCTTCGAGGACCTGCAAGATCCTTACGGCATCCGTTTCTGGCCGGAGTTCAAGGGCCGCGACGGCTGCCGCACGCCGATGGTGTGGGAGCACGGTCAGCCGAACGCCGGCTTCTCTACGGCAAGACCCTGGCTGCCGGTGCCGGCAGAGCATCAGCGCATCGCGGTCGACACGCAGGAAGGGGACGAGAAGTCGCTGATCGAGCACTATCGCCGCTTCCTCGCCTTCCGGCGCGCCAATCCGGCTCTCGCCAAAGGCGATATCGACTTCCTGGCAGCCGACAATGACGTCATCGTCTTCATGCGCGACCGCGGCAACCAGCAGCTCATCTGCGCCTTCAATCTCGGGCCGCGCACTGCCAATATCGATCTGGGAGCAGAAACAGCACTTGCGCCGGTCGAAGGTCATGGTTTTGATGGCAGGGCAGCAGACGGCAAGATAACGCTCGGCAGCTACGGCGCCTGGTTCGGGCGCATCGGGTGAACGCGAGAGGATTACCATTCGGGAGGTAGGAAATGGCTGATCTGAAGCTGAGGAACGTTAAGAAGGCCTACGGCAACTTGGAAATCCTGCACGGCATCGATCTGGATATCACGTCAGGCGAGTTCGTGGTCTTCGTCGGGCCGTCAGGCTGCGGCAAGTCGACCCTTCTTCGGACGATCGCGGGCCTCGAGGAGATCACCTCGGGCACGCTGCAGATCGCTGGCGAGACGGTCAATGATGTGCCGCCCTCGAAGCGCGGCATCGCCATGGTGTTCCAGTCCTATGCGCTCTATCCGCACATGACCGTGTTCGACAACATGGCCTTCGGCATGCGCATTGCCGGGGAGAGCAAGGACGAGATAAAGCGCCGGGTAGGTCAGGCGGCCGAGATACTGCAGCTCACCAAATATCTGGAGCGGCTCCCGAAGGCGCTGTCGGGCGGTCAGCGCCAGCGCGTCGCGATCGGTCGCGCCATCGTTCGCAACCCCAAGGTCTTCCTGTTCGACGAGCCGCTGTCGAATCTCGATGCCGCGTTGCGCGTCGCGACCCGCATCGAAATCGCCAAGCTCAAGGAATCGATGCCCAATACGACGATGATCTACGTCACCCACGACCAGGTTGAAGCGATGACGCTCGCCGACCGCATCGTCGTGCTCAAGGATGGATATATCGAGCAGGTCGGTTCCCCGATGGAACTCTACAAGCATCCCGGCAACCTGTTCGTGGCCCAGTTCATCGGCTCGCCGGCCATGAACATCTTGCCGGCCAAAGTCGAGAATGCAGGGGCCGTGACGACGGTCACACATGTCGGCGGTCGAGCCGCCAACGTGCCAATCGAGACGCCAGCCTTGGCTGCCGGTTCTTCGATCAGCTTCGGCGTCCGTCCCGAAGATCTATCGATCGCAACAGGATCGAGCTATCTCTTCGAAGGATCGGTCGACTACATCGAACAGCTCGGCGAAGTACAGCTTGTTTATGTCGACATTGGCCGGCCAGACCAACCGCTGGTCGCCAAGCTGCCGGGCAATGTCGAGGTGAAGCGCGGCGAGACGCTGAAGCTCGACGCCGCCGCCGGCGACCTGCATATTTTCGACGGCGACGGGCTCTCATTTGACAACAGGCTGGTGACTGCCAAGGCGGCTTGACGGGCCTTGCTGTCAAGGCAGGACATCGTCGTCAGGCGATGACGCGCTTGCGCGGCCGGCCGCGCTGTTTGGCCGGCGCGATCGGCGTGGTGTCGGTGTCGATGGCCGGATGGCCGAAGTCACCGATATTGAGAGAAGCCGCGCGCTTCTCGAGCTCCGCAAGCAGACCCTGCAGCCGCTGCATTCTTTCTTTGCCCATCGCTGCACGAATCGCCGCGTTGACCGCGTCGCATTCCGGCGAGGCAGCCTTCACCAGCAACTGGCCGCGCTCGGTGAGGGTGGCGAGCATGCGACGCATGTCGCGCGGATCGGCAGCCTTGGTCATGTAGCCACGCTGCTCGAGCTCTCGCACGATGCGCGAGAGCGACGGCATCAGCAACGCCGCCTTGCGCGCAAGCTCGGAGAGCTCGACGGGCTTGAGGTCATCAATCGTCTTCAGAACCCGCCATTGCGGCTCGGTCAGATCGTATCGCCTGAGCAGGTGGCGGAAATGCGCCATCACGCATTCGCGAGCCCGGACCAGCGCCAGCGGTAAACCATCCACGGAATTCTTCCAATCCTGCCCGGCGGCGGTACCAGACGTTCTGGAATTCCGCATGCCTCCTTCGTCCCCAAACGAGCGAGCCCAGCCTAAGTGCTCGAACTCTTATTATATTCAAGATTACTTATGTCACAAAGCCTTGCAAATGACCAATAGGCAAACGAGGCAGACCGCATCGAAAAATGCCGGGTTTTCCCCTGTTTTCCGTGTCTTAACCGGCGATCGATAATCGATTTAAGGGCCAGCAAGCTCACTGCCGGTCGCCGTTACCGGAGCCGCCCTCTCGGAGCCTGGACACGGGAGAGTTCTTTTGCAACTGGTTGTCATCTGGAGCATATTCGGGGCGATGACCAAGCGAATCCAAAAACGACCGGACTACGAGCGGCGGCTGAGGCATGCTGGCGTCCGTATTACGCGGCCGAGAAAGGTAATCCTGGAACTTCTCTCGGAGATGGAGGACCATCCTGATGCGATGGAGATTTACCGGCGCGCGATCGCAGTCGATCCCACAATGTCGCTGTCGACAGTCTATCGCACGATGAAGCTGCTCGAGGATTTTGGAGCGATCCATCGCCACGCTTTCGAGGGTGGGCCCTCGCGCTTCGAAAACGCCAGCGGGGGGCATCACGATCATCTGATCGACATCGAGACGGGCGATGTGATCGAGTTCAAGTCCGAACGCATCGAGCAGCTGCAGGATGAGATCGCGCGCAAGCTCGGCTATGACATCGTGCATCACCGGCTGGAGCTTTACGGGCGCAAGAAGGTGTCCGACAAGCGAGATTGACGAGCGCGCCGGTAGCCGTCAATCATCGCGGCGCGAGTGTGCCACTAAGAACAATCGCCGACACGGATAGGGTGGAAAATGGATATTGCCGACATCGGCCTGATCGGCCTTGGCACGATGGGCTCCAACCTCGCTCTCAACATCGCCGAGAACGGCCACCGCATCGCCGTCTTCAACCGAACGCCCTCGCGCACGCATCATTTCGTCGAGACCGCCGCAGCACTCAGGGACAGGATCGTTCCCTGCTATTCAATCACCGATCTTGCGGCGGAAATCCGCCCACCGCGTCCCATCATCGTCATGGTCCAGGCAGGTGTAGCGGTCGATGAACAGATCGCGCTGCTGCAGCCGGCGCTGTCAGCCAACGACATCATCATCGATGCGGGCAATGCCAATTTCCACGACACGGTGCGCCGCTTCTCCGAGCTTTCGGGCACGGGCTTGACGTTCATCGGCATGGGCGTGTCTGGCGGCGAGGAAGGGGCGCGACACGGCCCGTCGATCATGGTCGGCGGAACGCGCGAATCCTATGCCCGGGTGGAATCCGTGCTCACCGCAATCTCGGCCAAGTACAAGGGCGAGCCGTGCTGCGCCTGGCTCGGTGAGGGCGGCGCCGGCCACTTCGTCAAGACGATCCACAACGGTATCGAATATGCCGATATGCAGATGATCGCCGAGATCTACGGCGTTCTGCGCGACGGGCTCGGCCTGGAACCGAAAGCGATCGGGGAGGTGTTTGAGACCTGGAACGAGGGACGTCTCAATTCCTTTCTGATCGAGATCACGGGGAAAATTCTGACCGTCCACGACCCTGAGACCGGCAGGCCCGTCGTCGACCTTATCCTCGACCGTGCCGGACAGAAAGGCACCGGCCGCTGGTCGGTGATCGAGGCGCAGACGCTCGGCATCCCTGCGACAGCGATCGAGGCGGCCGTTGCGGCGCGTGTGATTTCGGGCATGAAGAGCGAGCGCGTCGCCGCCGAGAAGGCCTATGGCGGACCCGAGCGCATGACCGCCGACGGCATGATCGTTCCAGCCCTTGAACTGGCGCTGTTCGCCGGCAAGATCGCGGCCTATGCACAAGGCTTCGCTGTGATGGACGGCGCCTCGAAGGAGTTCGGCTGGAACCTGCCACTCGCGACGATCGCGAAGATCTGGCGGGCAGGCTGCATCATCCGCTCGCAGTTCCTCGATACCATTGCCGCTGCCTTCAGCGAGACGGCGACTGCGCCCAACCTTTTGATGGCGCCGGCCTTCGTCGAGATGATGAAGGAAGCGCACCCCGCCCTGCGAGCGGTCGTTTCCCGCGCGGCCGATGCCGGGCTGCCGATGCCGGCGCTTTCTTCAGCGCTGGCCTATTTCGACGGCTACCGGCAGGGGCGCGGCACCTCCAACCTCATCCAGGCGCAGCGCGACTTCTTCGGCGCGCATGGTTTCGAGCGGATCGACGCCGAGGGCGCGCATCATGGGCCGTGGGGAAGCGCTGCGTGAGGTGTCCCGGACCTCTTCGGTTCAGGAACGTCAAATCCCGCGCACGCTCTCCTTCCCGCGGAACTGCGCCGCTCCGCTCCCGCTCCCCCTGCGGACCGCTACCGCCATGCTAGTGCGGCGGCGACTTCACTTCGGTCGGCACGATCAGGCTCTGCAGGGTGACGACCGGCGCGCCGCCGATGCTGCCCATCACCGCGCGCGCCAGGTCGCGTCCGGCGAGCCGCACGTCCTCGTCGACGACATGCAGCTGGGGCCGGAACATCGGCAGCAGGCGGAACGACTGCTTCGCGACGATGTCGATGTCGCGGCCGAGGACGAAGCCGGCCGCCTCTACGCCCGCCACCAGCGCGAAGGTGACGCCGCCGGCGCTGCTGACGATGCCGTCCGGCGGCGCCCGGCGCCGCATCAGCTCCAGCGTCGCCTGCCTGAGCTGCTCGATGCTGTTGTCGTGGGTGACGGTCGAGAACGGCACTTCGTTAAGGCCTGCTTCCGCGAGGCCGTCGAGAAAGCCGTTGCGCGTATGGTGGTGATAGCTGAGGGCCGAGGGCGGCGCCAGCAGCGCCAGCCGCCTGCGCCCGATCTCCCCCAGTCGCTTCACCGCGATGCGCGCGAAGGCATAGTTGTCGAAATCGTGATAGGGGTGCTCCACGTTCATGGCGGTGCGCCCGTGCGTGGCGAACGGAAAGCCGTGCTCGACCATGTAGCGCACGCGCGGGTCATTCAGCTGGGTGCGCGAGATGATGATGCCGTCGGCCGAGCCCGTCTCCACGACATAGCGCACCGGCTCCATCGGGTCGTAGTTGCGCGAGTAGGGCGTCACGATCAGGTGGTAGGGTGTCGCCGCGAGCTGTTCGGAGATTCCGTAGATGATGTCGGAGACGAAGCTGCCGACCTGCTCATACGTGTCGAGGATGAGGCTGATCACGTTAGTCTTGCCGGTCCTGAGGCGCACGCCCGCGCGGTTCGGCCGGTAACCGACCTGCCGTGCGACGAGCCTAACGCGTCGCTTCGTTTCCTCGCCAATGTCGGGCGCGTCCTTCAACGCGCGCGACACCGTGGTCACGCCGAGTCCGGTCATGAAGGCAATCGTCTTCAGCGTCGGCCGGCCGTCGCCGCGCGTGCTTCGTCGCCCGCTTCCTAGATTGATATCGTCCATCGTCGCACGCGCCTGCCGGCGGATGCCGCCGGACCATCCTTCGCCGCGCACAGATGAGCCGGAAACGGCCGCGATGCAAGCGCGAACTGTAACGTTGCAGTAGACCCGCCGACCCCTGCGTTGTCGTGGATACAGGTATCGTTCTTGGGCGGAATGTGGTGACAGGGTCTCGTGTCTTCGCACCGCACCATCTTTCAACAGCCGGATTCTTTTACGGAATTCTGTAAACTTTGTGCGACGCAGCAAAGGAGCCCAGCGCAGCAGCGCTTGTACTCTGGCTAGAGATATAATTCGCGTTTCGAAAAAAATCCTGCGACCCCATTGCGCTTCTCCGACCCATCCAATAGCCTGCGATCTGTAACGTTTCAGATCAGGGAGGACTGCAATGCGTTATACGCTGAGGACCGTTGCCCTTGCGGCGCCGGTAGCATTCGTCTGCGGGACGGCATCGGCCGCCGACTGCGAAGTGACGCACTGGTGGACATCGGGCGGTGAGGCCGCGGCGGTCGCCGAGTTCGCCAACGCCTTCAACGCCGTCGAGGGCCAGAAATGGGTCGATGGCGCCATCGGCGGTTCGGGCGACACGGCGCGGCCGATCATCATCAGCCGCATCATGGGCGGAAACCCGCCCTGCGCGACGCAATTCAACCCGGGCAAGGACGCTGACGACCTAATTGCGGCCGGCCTGATGCAGGACCTGACCGAGCTGGCGACCAAGGAAGACTGGAAGGCGATAGTTCGCCCGGCCTCGCAGCTCGAAGGCTGCACGAAGGACGGCAAGGTTTATTGCGTGCCGGTCAACCTGCATTCGGCGCAATGGATGTGGACCAATCGCCACGTGTACGAAGATGCCGGCCTGACGCCGCCGACGAATTGGAGTGAGGTCGTCGCCGCGGCGCCCAAGCTCAAGGAAAAGGGCATTCTGCCTATCTCGGCCGCACAGGGCTGGCCGATCGATTTGATGCTGACGCAGGTCCTGCTGCCGGCGGTCGCGGGACGCGACGTCTACATCAAGGTTTTCCAGGACAAGGATACGGCTGCGGCCGGCGGGCCGGAGATGCGCAAGGTCTATGAGGCGATGGACCAGGCTCGCAAGCTGGTCGATCCACAAACCATCGTTCCGCAATGGAACGACGCCGTCAGCCTGGTGATCACGGGCAAGGCCGGCGCTAACGTCATGGGCGACTGGGCGCAGGGCGAGTTCCAGGTTGCCAACATGAAGGCTGGCGTCGACTACGACTGCCTGGCCGGGCTGGGAGTCACGCCGATGCTCAATACGGGCGGCGATGTCTTCTACTTTCCGAAGAACAGCGATCCGGCGGTGACTGAAGCGCAGATGAAGATGGCGTCCTTGATGATCTCAAAGGAAGTGCAGGTTGCCTTCAATCTTAAGAAGGGCTCTCTGCCGATTCGAGCCGACGTCGATCTCGCGGCGGCCAACGAATGCATGAAAAAAGGCCTGAAGATCCTCGAGGACCCGAACAATATCATGCCGTCGCCGGCACAGATGATGCAACGCGACACGATCAACCAGATCCGCGATCTCCACAACGAGTTCTTCACCAACCCCGAAATGACTGTCGACCAGGTGCAGGCTTCGTTCGTGGATATTATTGCGAACGCGCCGAAGTAATATCGCAGACGCTTGTGACAGCGTAGTCGGCTCAACGCGTTTGAGCCGACTACGCGGTTTGATTTTTGCTAACGAGCGAGTTCGATGGCTAATGTCTCCGGGACGTTGAAGAGCGGGACTGTCGCCGAGCAGGCGGGGGCGGCGAAGCCGCCAATCAGGTTGTTCCGCAACATGGCGGCGAAGCTTGCGCTGACGCCGATGATGGCCACTGTGATCTTCGTCTTCATCGGCTGCACGCTGTGGACGATGTTCTATTCGCTGACGACTTCGCGGGTGCTGCCCGCCGCCGATCCACTCGGCAAGGATTTCGCCGGTCTCAGCCAATATGTGAGGCTGTTCGGTGATAACCGCTGGCAGATTTCTGTGAATAATCTCATTGTATACGGACTCCTGACGTTGGTTTTTGTCTTCGTCATCGGTTTCTTGCTGGCGGTGTTCATGGATCAGAAGATCCGCTTTGAAAACACCTTCAGAACAATCTTCCTTTACCCCTTTGCCCTCTCCTTCGTCATCACCGGTCTCGTCTGGCAGTGGATGCTGAATCCGGCATTCGGACTCCAGAAATCGGTTCGTGACCTTGGCTGGGAGAGCTTCAGCTTCGACTGGATCGCCAACCGCAGGATGGTCGTCTACACGCTCGTGATAGCCGGTGTCTGGCAGATGACCGGGCTTGTCATGGCGCTCATGCTGGCCGGCCTGCGCGGTGTCGACGATGAGATATGGAAGGCATCGCGCGTCGATGGCATTCCGAAATGGCGAACCTATATCCAGATAGTCATTCCGATGATGCGGCCTGTTTTCGTGACCGCACTGGTCATCGTCGCGGCGGGCATCGTCAGAACGTATGATCTGGTGGTCGCGATGACCGGAGGCGGACCAGGTCTCTCGTCGCAATTCCCGACGATCTACATCTACGAGTACATGTTCGTTTCGAACTTGTCTCAAGGGCTCGCGGCCTCGACAATGCTGCTGATCACCGTCGCGATCATCGTCGTCCCCTGGGCATACTACGAGTTTGGCCGGAGACGTACGCAATGAGCGCGACCGCCGTGGACCCCGCCCGCTTTCGGGAGCCTTCGGGACCCAAGCCACACCGGCGTTTCGCACCCGCAACCATCATGGTCTACAGCGTTCTGCTTGTCGCGGCCGTCTACTACCTCCTGCCGCTTTATGTGATGGTCGTGACCTCGCTGAAGGGACTCGACGAGGTGCGCCTCGGCAACATCTTCGCGCCGCCCCTCGAGATCACCTTCGAGCCGTGGGTAAAGGCCTGGACGTCGGCTTGCACGGGTCTCTACTGCGAAGGGCTGAAGGTTGGCTTTTTCAACTCGGTTTTCATCACCATCCCGAGCGTCATCGTGTCGATTGCCGTCGGGTCGGTGTCCGGCTACGGGCTGGCGAATTGGCGTTTCAAAGGCTCGGACACCTTCTTCACTATCCTGCTGGTCGGATCGTTTATTCCTTATCAGGTAATGATCTACCCTCTCGTCATTCTGACCACCAAGCTCGGCATCTACAGCACGCTCTATGCGGTGATCGTGGTCCATACCATCTTCGGCATGCCTATCCTCACGTTGCTCTTCCGCAATTATTTCGCCTCGCTGCCGGTGGAGCTGTTCAAGGCCGCGCGCGTCGACGGAGCGGGATTCTGGGGCATCTTCTTCCGCATCATGATGCCGATGTCGCTGCCCATCTTCAGTGTCGCAATCATCCTGCAGGTCACCGGCATCTGGAACGACTTCCTTTTCGGACTGGTCTTTGCCGGCCTTCGGAACTATCCGATGACAGTACAGCTCAACAACATCGTCAACTCCATCCAAGGCGTCCGCGAATACAACGTCAACATGGCTGCGACGCTGCTGACCGGCCTCGTGCCGCTGGTCATCTATTTCGTTTCGGGAAGATTGTTCGTACGCGGCATTGCCGCGGGCGCAGTGAAGGGTTGACGCCATGGCGAGCGTGTCTGTCCGCGAGATGTCCCTGAGCTTCGGTCAGGTCGAGGTACTAAAGAAGCTGAACCTCGACATCGGGCAAGGCGAGTTCCTCGTCCTGCTCGGCCCTTCCGGCTGCGGCAAGTCGACTCTGCTCAACTGCATCGCCGGTCTGCTCGACGTTTCGGCCGGGCAGATATTCATCAGCGGCAAGAACGTCACCTGGGAGGAGCCCAAGGACCGCGGCATCGGCATGGTGTTCCAGTCCTATGCGCTCTACCCGCAGATGTCGGTCGAGGGGAACCTCTCCTTCGGTCTCAAGAATGCCGGGCTGCCGAGGGACGAGATCGCCAGGCGCGTTCAGCGCGCTTCCGACATCCTGCAGATCGGACCGTTACTCAAGCGCAAGCCTTCTGCGCTGTCCGGCGGCCAGCGCCAGCGCGTGGCAATCGGCCGTGCTCTGGTGCGCGATGTCGACGTATTCCTGTTCGATGAGCCGTTGTCGAACCTCGACGCCAAGCTGCGCTCGGAACTGCGCGTCGAGATCAAGCGACTGCACCAGCGGCTCAACAACACCATGATCTACGTCACGCACGACCAGATCGAGGCGATGACGCTCGCCGACCGCATCGCCGTCATGTATGGCGGCGAGATCCAGCAGCTCGACACGCCGCAGGCGATCTACAACAAGCCGGTCAATCGCTTCGTGGCGGGCTTCATCGGCTCGCCCGGCATGAATTTCATGGACGGATCGGTCGCAAACGGCAGCGCAACAGTCTTCCGTACCGGCGATATTGCCGTACCGCTGGACCGCTACAGATTCGACGACGCGATCAAATCGAACGGCGAGGCCGTCCTCGGCGTCCGGCCGGAGCACATCGTCTACGGGAGCGCAGCCTCCGGCCAGCCCTTCAGCCAAGAGGTCGAGGTGGAGGTGGTCGAGCCCATGGGATCCGACACGCTGGTCTGGGGCAAGCTCTGCAGCCAGAACCTGTCGTTCCGTGTCGAGGCCGAGAAGTCGCTCAAGGTCGGCGACCGCATCCTGATCGGTTTCGATCCCGGCCGTGCCTCTTTGTTCGACAACGCCAGCGGTCGCCGGCTCTGACCAATGAATGCGCCAACCGCTCATGCAGCCCTCGATCTTCAGGGCACCTGGCGCCTTGAGAGCGCAGACGGCAAGATATCGGACGAGATCGTGTTGGCCGGAGACGTGCATTCGGCGCTGATCGCAGCCGGAATCATCCCCGATCCGTATGTCGGCGGGCTGGCAATTCGTTTTGCCGGCAACAGAAAAGTCGATCGACGGCGATGTCATCGCGGGGCGGGCCTTCCCAACGCAAAGGGTTTCGTCCTGCGCGACCTTCATTCCTCATACGCATCAAGGAGTAGCTGACCCCATGGCACAGGCTTGGTCATTTCAACTTTACAGCGCCCGCAACTTCACGGACTCCGACTCGTGGGTCCGGATCCTGCAGTTCCTCGGACAGGTCGGCTACAGCCAGGTCGAGGGTTTCGGCGGAGTCTATGGCGACCCGGCGGCTTTCCGCAGGGAACTCGACAAGAACGGGCTGGCCATGGTGAGCGGGCACTTCGCGATCGACCTCCTGGAGAGCGACTTCGACAGCGCGGCCAAGACCGCCGAGACGCTTGGCATCAAACTGATCGCCTGCCCCTTCCTTATGCCCGACGCCCGGCCCAAGGACGCGGCCGGTTGGCGTTTTTTCGGTGAGCGTCTCGGCAAGGTCGGCGAGAAGGCGAAGAAGGCCGGCTTCGATTTTGCCTGGCACAACCATGCCTTCGAGTTCGAGAAGCTTTCCGACGGTTCGATCCCGCAGAAACACATCCTCGACGCCGCCCCCGATATCGGCTGGGAAATCGACGTGGCCTGGGTCATCCGCGGTAATGCCGATCCGCTGAAATGGATCGATGACTATGCCAAGCGCATCACGGCGGTCCATGTGAAGGACATTGCGCCCGCCGGCCAGAACGCCAACGAAGACGGCTGGGCCGATGTCGGGCAGGGCACGGTCGACTGGAAGGGGCTGATCGAGACGCTTCGTGAGAAGTCGCCCGTCATCACCTATGTGATGGAACACGACAATCCGAGCGACTATCAACGCTTCGCGCGTCGTTCATACGACGCTGTGAGCCACTACTGAGGGGACTTTTTCAAATGGCAAAGAAACTGGGGGTCGGCGTCATCGGCTGCGGCAATATTTCGGCCGCCTATTTTTCGCTCTCGCCGCTCTTCAAGGGCATCGAGATGCGAGCCTGCGCCGACATCAACATGGATGCGGCCAAGGCGCGCGCGAAGGAATACGGCCTGCGCGCCGAGACCGTCGGCGAACTGCTCCAGGACGATGAGGTCGACATCGTCGTCAACCTGACGATCCCGGCGGTCCATTACGAGGTGTCCAGCCAGACGTTGGATGCCGGCAAGCACGTTTATTCCGAGAAGCCCTTCGTGCTGTCTGTCAAGGAGGGCTTCGACCTCAAAAAGCGTGCTGAGAAGAAGGGCCTGCGCGTCGGCTCGGCGCCGGATACGTTCCTCGGCGGCGGGCACCAGCTCGCACGCAGCCTGGTCGACGGCGGCAGTCTCGGCAAGATCACCAGCGGCACCTGCTTCGTGATGAGCCATGGCATGGAGAACTGGCATCCCAACCCGGATTTCTTTTTCCAGCCGGGCGCCGGGCCCGTTCTCGACGTCGGGCCGTACTACGTGACCGATCTCATCCAGCTCATCGGCCCGGTGAAGCAGGTGGCCGCACTCACCAGCATTCCTGCCAAGGAGCGCATGATCACCTCGAAGCCGCGCTACGGCCAGAAGATCCCGGTCAATACCCCGACCACCATCCACGCCATATTGGAATTCGTAGACGGCGCGGTCGTGACCCTCAACACGAGCTGGGACGTCTGGAAGCACGGCCACGCGCCGATCGAGCTCTATGGCGAAGAGGGCAGCCTGTTCGTGCCGGATCCGAATTTCTTCGGCGGCGCCGTGAGTTACACCAACCGTGCAGACACGGTGAAGAAGCTACCGAAATGGAAGCATCCGCTCGCCGTACCCAACCAGATGCATGCACATGGCATGATGGCGAACTACCGCACGATCGGGTTGGCCGACATGGCGGTGGCGATCCAGGAGGACCGGCCGCACCGCTGCTCGCTGGAGCTCGCGCTGCATGCGGTAGACGTCATGACCAGCATCCTGAAATCCGGCGAGACGGGCAAGTTCGTCACGCTGCAGACCACCTGCGAAAGGCCGGCAGCGCTGGGCGTCGACGACGCCAAGGCACTGCTCACCAAGAAGGGTTCGGCGACCAGGAAGGATGGGAAAAAGTCCGCCGGGAAGTAGGCGGACTGCGCCCGGAAATGGATTCGGGAAATCGGCGCCGTGGTCGCCGATTTCCGATATTGGAGGCATGACCATGGGCTGGCACCCGGCTGAGAACCGCTACGAGACAATGCTCTACAACCGTTGCGGCCGCTCGGGGATGAAGCTGCCGGCGATCTCGTTGGGGCTCTGGCACAATTTTGGGCATGACACGCCGCATGAGACAAAGCGCGCCATCTGCCACAAGGCCTTCGATCTCGGCATCACCCATTTCGACCTCGCCAACAATTACGGCCCGCCGCCCGGCTCGGCTGAGGAGGCTTTCGGCGATATCCTGAGAACCGATTTCGCGGATTATCGTGACGAGCTGGTCATCTCGACCAAGGCCGGTTATGGGATGTGGCCCGGACCATATGGCGAGTGGGGCAGTCGCAAGTACCTGCTCTCCAGCCTCGACCAGAGCCTCAAGCGCTTGGGGCTCGACTATGTCGACATCTTCTATTCTCACCGCTTCGATCCCGACACGCCGCTGGAAGAGACGATGGCGGCACTCGACCAAGCGGTGCGCTCCGGCAAGGCGCTTTATGCCGGTATATCGTCCTACAACTCGCAGCGCACGCGCGAGGCAGCCGACATATTGGGAGAGCTCGGCACGCCGCTGCTCATCCACCAGCCCAGCTATTCGATGATCAACCGCTGGGTGGAAGAAGACGGGCTGCTCGATACGCTGGAGGGTCTGGGCGTCGGCTCGATCGTGTTTTCGCCGCTGGCGCAGGGCATACTGACCAGGAAATATCTCGAGGGTATTCCGGTGGACAGCCGCGCCGCTCAGGGCAAGTCGCTGCGCCAATCGTTCCTCAACGACAACACCATCGCGAATATCAAGTCACTGAATGAGATCGCGAGCCACCGCGGCCAGACGCTGGCCCAGATGGCGCTGGCCTGGGTGCTGCGCAAAGGCCGTGTCACGACCGCGCTCATAGGCGCCAGCCGGCCGAGCCAGGTACAGGACTGCGTCGGCGCGCTGAAGAACCGCGACTTCACCGATGCAGAGCTTGCCGAGATAGACCAGTACGCTCGCGAGAGCGACATCAACCTCTGGGCAGCCTCAGCCGAACGCAAGGGCCCGGCGCGTAACAAATAGGAGCTCTCCCCGGTGACGAAGATCGTCAACCCGATCCTGCCGGGCTTCAACGCCGATCCCTCGATCTGCCGGGTTGGCGAGGACTACTACATCGCCACCTCGACCTTCGAATGGTATCCGGGCGTCCAGATCCACCATTCGACCGACCTAGTGAACTGGCGGCTCCTCATCCGGCCGCTCGACCGCGCCGCGCAGCTCGACATGCGCGGCAACCCGGATTCCTGCGGCATCTGGGCGCCGTGCCTGTCTTATGCCGACGGGCTGTTCTGGCTTGTCTATACCGACGTCAAGCGCTTCGACGGCAACTTCAAGGACACGCACAACAACATCGTCACGGCGCCGTCGATCGAAGGGCCGTGGTCGGATCCGGCCCATGTCAATTCGAGCGGCTTCGACCCGTCGCTGTTCCACGACGATGACGGCCGCAATTGGTTCCTCAACATGCTGTGGAACCATATCTCGCACGGCACGGGCGGCAACCCGAAGCATCCATCCTTCGCCGGCATATTACTCCAGGAATATGACGCCAAGGCCGGCAAGTTGATCGGCCCGGTGAAGAACATCTTTGCCGGCAGCGACCACGGGCTTGTCGAGGGCCCGCACCTCTTCAAGCGCAACGGCTGGTATTATCTAACCACGGCCGAAGGCGGCACCGGCTACGACCATGCCGTGACCATGGCCCGCTCGCGCTCGATCGACGGCCCCTACGAGATGCATCCCGACATCCACCTGATCACGTCGAAGGACGCGCCAGACGCCCCGCTGCAGCGCGCTGGCCACGGTCAGATCGTCGAGACGCCGGACGGGCAATTCTACCACACGCACCTGACCTCGCGCCCGCTGCCCGAGATACGGCGCTCTCCGCTCGGGCGCGAAACCGCAATCCAGAAATGCGTGTGGCGCGACGACTGGCTCTATCTTGTCCAGGGCGGGCCGGCGCCGGCCGTCGAAGTCGAGGCCCCGGGGGATGTTGAGAGTCACGTTCCGCCGCGCACCATCCGCCACGACTTTTCGGGCGGCAAGCTGCCGGCCGACTTTCAGTGGCTGAGGACACCCTACCCGGACCGCCTCTTCTCGCTGAAGGAAAAGCCGGGCATGCTGAGACTCTATGGCCGCGAATCGATTGGAAGCTGGTTCGAGCAGGCGCTGGTTGCGCGCCGGCAGGAGCATTTTTCGTTGCGCGTCGAGACATCGTTGGACTTCAGGCCGATCACCTTCCAGCAGGCGGCCGGCCTGACCCACTACTATAACCGTCACAAGTTCCATTTCCTGGCGGTCAGCCACGACGCGCGGCGCGGCCGCGTTCTTTCGATCATGTCGTGCCCAGGCTACTGGCCGGACTGCAATCTGGTGTTCCCGCTCGGCGAGCCAGTCGAACTGGTGGCGGAGGGATTGATCGGGCTTGCCGCCGAGATCGACGGCGCGGCACTGCAGTTCTTCTACCGCACAACGGGCGCGTGGACCGGGGTCGGTCCGGTACTGGATGCCGGTGTCGTCTCGGATGAAGGTGGACGCGGCGAGCACGCCTCCTTCACCGGCGCTTTCCTTGGCATGGTAGCGTTCGATACCAGCGGTGCGGGTCAGCCTGCGGACTTCTCGTATTTCTCATACGAGAACCGCGACGGCTGATGCCTCGACATGTACGACTGAAATGAAAAATGGCGGGATTTCTCTCGCCATTTTCATGATCTGGCCTGCGCTGGCTCAGCCCTTCGGCTTCTGCGCGATGCCGAGGTCGTTGCCTCCGCCGTTCTCGCCGCCGCCATTGCCGCCGTCGGCCGGTGGCGGGGTGGCGACCTGATCGCCGCCGCCTGGCGCGCCGGGCCCGCCATTGCCGCCGATCGTCGCGGCAACCCAGTCCTTGTAGTTGCCAAGGCGCGTGTAGACACCGTAGGCATTGGCGTGACCGCAGGCGGCTCCCTCGTCCATCGGTCCCTCGCCCCAACTCACGATGCCGACCTGCGTGATGTCGTTGCCATTCTTGACAAAGAGCGGACCGCCGCTGTCGCCGTTGCAGGCGTCGCGTTCGCCGCTGGTCTCGCCGGCGCAGATCATGTTGCCGGTGAGCGGATCGCCCATCACCGAAGCGATCGCCTTCGTCGCAGTCTCGATGGCGCTGTCGGGATAGCGCATGCGGGGCGCTAGACTCTTCAGCGTCGTTGCGAGATCCCTGGCGTAGATCTCCTTGATGCCGGCATTGCAGGCGCTGATCGGGAACATCTTGAGACTGGCTTCCATCAGGTCGTTCGGGAAGGTGCCGTCGTCCATCATGCCCCAACCGATCACAGTGGCGTCGCCGTCGTCAGCCTTGCTGTCCTGCACGATCTTGACGGTCTGCTCGCTCGCGCCGCCGGCAAGCTTGATCAGCCCAAGGTCGTTGTCGAAAGTGTTCGGGCTGTAGTTCGGATTGACGAAGATTTGCGCCACCTTGTAGCGCTTGCCCTCGGCAAGATGGGTGGCACCAACAAGCGCCGTTATCGAGTCGGGCGAGGTGGGCTGCATTCCACCGTTGCCGTCGTCTTCGACAAGGCAGTGCGCGGCAGTCAACACCCATTGCGGGGCAATCAGGCTGCCCCCGCAGAACTGCGCGTTGGGCTGCGAGTTCGGATCGCTGTCCAACTTTTCGGAGCTGAGCAGCGCGACCTGGAATGGCCATGCGCCCTTGGCAGCCTCGTGCCCGCCGAACACGCGGTTGCCGTCCTCCAGTTCCTGATCACCACGCATGTCTGGCACACGGCTTCTGGGCGAGGCTTCTGGCTTGGCGGCTTCCTGCGCAAGGGATGCGGTGGAAAAAACCGTCCCGAGTGCGAACAGCGACACCGCGACCAACGGTTTGAACCGGCTTACGATCGTCAAATTGACCTCCTGAGACAGAGCTTTTTTGAATAGGCGAACCAACCCCGGCCCTGCCTCTTCGATGCCATGTAGCGCTACGATCGCTGCAGGCGGAAGCGATTTGTCGGAGCCAATATTGGATTAATTTGGGCGGCCGCGGCAACGCCGGAGAGGGTCGAGCCGACTTGCCGCGCCGAGGTTCATGGCGAGGCCGGGCCGCCTGCCATGGTGGATGCGATCCAGTCCTTATAGTTGCTGACGCGCGTATAGACACCGTAGACATCGGCGTGGCCGCAGGTCTTGAGATCGGGATTGGCGTATTCCTCAAGGGGAAGCGCACCCCAGCTCACAACGCCGATCTGTGTGAGTTCCGTCCCGTTTTTCACGAAAAGCGGACCGCCGCTGTCGCCGAAACAGGAATCGCGTTCGCCCGTCGCCTCACCGGCGCAGATCATGTTTTCAGTCAGCGCGTTGTCTATTCCGTCGATGATGGTCCGCGTCGCGGCTTCGGCCAGGCTGTCAGGATAGTTCATAAGCTGGCCGAGATCGCGCAGCACGGCGGCGATATCCTTGGCCTTCATGTCGTTAATGCCTTTGTTGCAGACGCTGGTCGGCAGCATCTTGATGTCGGTTTCCATCAGAGTCCTGGGATAGGTGCCGTTCTCCATCAAACCCCAGCCGATGACGGTCGCATCACCGTTTTCCGCTGTTGCATCCTGTGCGGTTTTGATCACCGGCTGGTTCGTGGCGGTCGTCAGCTTGATCAAGGTCAGGTCGTTGTTGGTGAGGTACGGATCGTAGTTCGGATGAACGAAGATCCGTTCCACCTTGTACCGTGCGCCTTCGGCGAGGTCGGTTGCCCCGATCAATATCGTCAGGTCGTCCGGAGCGAGTTGGCTACCTTCCGCGAACATGCAGTGGGCGGCGGTCAGCACCCATTGCGGGGCAATCAGGCTGCCGCCGCAATACTGCGCGTTGATCTGCGAGGTCGGGCTCTCGTCGAGCACCGAGGACCGAAGCAGCGCGACCTGGAACGGCCAGGCGCCCTTGGCCGCCTCGCGTCCGCCGAAGACGCGGCCGTCCTCGCCGCTTTCGCTCTGCGCGGTGCGTCCGGCGGGAACGCGTGCCCAAGGCGACGACTCGGGCCGCGCCTTGGCGGTGTTGTCGGCATCCGCCATTTCCGTTGCGGTAACAGCCGCGACCAGCGACAACAAGGACGCGGCCAGTATCGATCTCAATCTGCTTGCAGTAGCCATTTTTGACCTCCTGAGACAAAGTTGTTCGAGACTGCGAAGTTCGACCCCTCGTCGGCGCGCCATCGACGCCCCCATATTCGCAAGCGGTCCTGCGTTTTGTCATTGCCAATCCGGGCCGGATTTGGGCAATCTGACGTTGCGGCAGGGAAGGCTGATCTACCTGCTCACTTCGTCAATCCGTGCGGGGCAACGAGGTCGCGCGATTTTTCTCGCCGAACACGATCTCGACAAGATTGTTGAGTTGTGTGCGGCTCCTTGCAGACTTTTGGGAGAGTCACACCATGAAACTTGCAACTATTATTGCGTCCACCATGCTTTCAACGGCGTTGTGGGCGACACCTCTTTTTGCCGCCGATTTTTCGGGTGGCAATCAGGGTGACGGTGAAGCTTCGCGCGGGCTGGGCGGTGAGGACTTCACTTTCCGTGAAGCAACGCCCCTCCAGCCGAAGATCGAAGCCGGCGAAGAAAGCCGGGCCGCGCCGTTGGAGGATGAAACCACCGTCCTCAAATCGCTGACAGCAGTCGGCAAGTCGAGCGACGGAAAGGAACTGAAGGTCGAGCCGAGCGACGCGCTCAAGGCGGCGGTCAAGAGCCTGCTCGGCGGCCCGGACGGCACGGGCAAGACATCCGGCCCGAGCAAGGTCGAGGATCCCGCTTTCAAGAGCGGCGATGAAGCCTCGCGGCAAGTGTTCGGCAATGACGACCGCGTCCAGATCGCCAACACGAAGATCTACCCGTTCAGCGCGATCGGATATCTCGAATCGAAGAACTCGAAGGGCGAATATTCGAGCTGCTCGGCAACGCTGATCGGCCCATCGACGGTGCTCACGGCGGCGCACTGTCTCTACAACCACGACGCCGGCGGCTGGATGGGCAACTTCTTCTTCGTGCCGGGGCTGAACGGCGCCACGGCCAACGATGCGCCTTTTGGCGGCTACGAATATGCCGAAGCCTATGTCGTCCAGGGCTTCATCGACAATTATCAGGGATTCTACGGCTCGGTGCTGCCCTGGGACCTTGGCATCATCACGCTGAAGCAGCCGATCGGCAACAATCTCGGCTGGCTTGGCTATAACCACTATCCGAACCTCGGAGACTTCACCGCCAACATCGTCGGTTATCCGGGCGACAAGCCTGGCGGCACGATGTGGCGCGCGACCTGCAACGTGCTGGCCGAGAACGTCGGCGACGGCTACATGCAGTATGACTGCGACACTTTCCCGGGCTCGAGCGGCAGCGCTGTCTACGCCTACGACGAAGGTGCCAAGGCGCGCGTCATCGTCGGCGTCAACGTCGCCGAGAGCTCTGATGCCAATACGGCGGTGCGCATCAACGCTGCCTATCTGGAGTGGATTAACGGCCTGAACAAGTGAGGCTGACGTTCGGCGCCTTCGCGGTTGCCGAAGCGGGAACGTGAGAGGCCGGCGCCGGTGGAAACCGCCGCGGCCTCTCTCATATGCGGGCTGCCTGCCCGAAGATAAGCGATCGGGAGTTGCAGGGCGGCCAAGGCGCTGTTTTACTGCCCTGCATTCGGGTATCGGCTTTGGGGGTGGGGCATGAAACCTTCGGTTCTGATCGGTTTCGTTTCCGGGTTATCTCTGCTTGCCGCGATCGCGGTCGCCGCGGCTGGCGGAACTGGCGTGAAGGCCGGAGCCTGGGCCGAGCGCGTGCAGGTCATCTATCTCGGCGAGACCCGTTCGGTCGTGCGCAAGACCGTGCGCGTCTGGGATCCGCATCCAGAGAAGAACCTCGATTTTATCTGGGAGCCGGCTTCCGGCGCCGACGCGGGCATTGCGACCGACGGCACGATCAACGGCAAGGGCAAGCTCGTGTGGCGCGTGCGCGGGTCCGCCAGCTACGACCCTAAAACCATCTACAGCGTTTACGAAGGCGAGATGCGCAACGGCCGGCTGAACGGCAAGGGCCGGCTCGAAGTCCGCTCCGGCGAAATGTTCGAAGGCGAATGGGTTGACGGCCTGCTCGAGGGGAAAGGCGTGCATGTCAACATAGCTGGCGACCGCTACGAGGGTGCGTTCTCGGCCGGCGTGCCGAACGGTGAAGGCCGCTATCTTTCCCGCACCGGCGAAATTTTCGAAGGCACGTTCGAGGGCGGTTTAAGACAAGGCAAAGGCAAGACCAGGCTCGCGGGCGGCACAGTTTACGAATCGCAGTGGGACAAGGGCAAAGAGATCGCCCCGACCCGGCCGGACGTGCTGGCCGATGCCATGGTCGGCGGGCTCTTGAAGGCACAGGCTGGCGGCGATGCAGACAAGCTCGAGATCGCCATCGTGGTCGACGACCGCATGAACCAGCAATCCGACATGCAATACCAGCATGTAGTGCGCGACGAAGATATCGCGATCTATCCGACCGACCCAGGCATGATCGCAGCCTGGGAGGGCACCGGCCCCATCGACGCCTATTCGGGTGGTTTCACATCGATCGACTGGCAAAGTGGCGCTCCTGCCTTCGTGCAGGTGGACGTCGGTACGACGGACGGCACGCGCGTCAAATTCGACAAGCTCGAGCTTCAGGTTCAATCGAACCAGGCCTATCGCAAGCCCATGCTTTCGCTGGAGGGGCACAGGGGCTGCGTCGGCTTCCGCCCAACCTTCACGTTCAAGAACAATGGTTGGGGCGATGTAAAGGATGCCTCGATTTCCGTGCAGTTCATAGGCGAAAACTATGACCAGGACGGCAATCCGATCGAGAACCCGCCGGCGAGCCGGACATTCTCGAAATCTGTCGGCAGCTTCGGGAATGGCGCCGACATCTACGTCGACGACCTGCTACAGCAGGCCGGGGTCGACACGGCCAAGCTCGCCAGCGAGCGGTTTTCCTGCGAATCGATGGACGTCATCGACGGCTGCAAGAGTCAGGTCTTCAGTGCGATCAATTTCGGCGAACTCACCGATTTCGTCTGGGGCAGCGACAGGCTGTGGACCACAGCGAAGGGAGCGCTGAACTACAGTTGGTCCGACGATTACGGCAATACCTACCAGCAGAGCGAGCCATTCCAGGTCGACATCCAGTTGGTGGCGATCGAATTGCCCCCCATGGCCGCCGAGAGTGGCGACGGCTTCGGCGGATCGCCGGAGGCGATCCGCTATCAGGACGTCGATCTGCCGATCAACCAGCCCAACTACGTCGTCGACCTGCCAATGCGCGGCAACAAGAACCTTGCCCGCTATGTAGCGCGGCTGAAGCTGCATTCCGAGATGTCTTCGCTCCACCAGTTCCAGGCCGTCGCCAAGCTGGCAGACGGCAGCGAGCGGCGATCAAAGCCGGTGAGCTTCTTCTACTATCGTCCGAAGCCTTCCGATTTCGTCACATCAGCGACGCCAGCGGCCTGCTATTTGCGGCCGGATCCGTGACATACACCCTGGACGGTCGCAGCCGAGCCGGACAGCGCGCGAAGATACCAAGTCCTTAAATATCGCCGGTCCCCGGCTTATTGCCACCATCAAGTCGACATGTTGCCAATCGATAGATCAAGTCCTTGCAACCTTGGGAGGGTCTCAATGAGGCAGTCTGCTCTTGCATTGCTGACGACGGGTATTCTTACAGCAATGCTCTTCGCCGCGCCTTCGTTTGCCGCCGACGTATCGGCCGGCAACGCGGGTTCTGGCGAAGCTTCGCGGGCGGTGGGCACGGCGGCCGAATTCAAGGCCCGAGCAAAGGCGGTTCCGGGCATCACGGCCGACCGCAGCGCCTCCCGCGATGCGGTGCTTGATGACGCGGCGGCCGCCAAGGCCTTCACGATCATCGGTAAGTCGTCAGACGGCAAAGATGTCAAGATCGAGCCGGCCCAAGAAGTCATGGATGCGATCCAGGGCAAGTCCGGCGACAAGCGCACATCGATCGAAGGCGGCGGGGGTGACCCCGCCGCATCGGCCGATGGCGAGTCGCGCGAGGTAGTCGGCCCGGACAACCGCGTGCAAGTCACCAACACGACCAAATATCCGTACGCGACCATCGGCTATCTGCAGATGGAGAACAAGAAGGGCGAGGTGTGGAGTTGCTCGGCTGCGCTGATCGGGCCGAAGACCGTGCTCACCGCCGCGCATTGCCTCTACAACCACCAGGAGCAAGGCGGCTGGCGCGACAAGTTCGTGTTCTGGCCGGCTGTCAACGGCGAAAACAGCGTGCCTTATGGCGGCTTCGACTACGACACAGCCTATGTCTTCCAGGCTTTCATCACCGACTTTGACGGCACCTACGATGCGGTCTGGCGGTACGATGTCGGCCTGCTCACATTCAAGGAGCCGATCGGCGATTCGCTGGGCTGGCTTGGTTACACCACAGGGGAAAACACGGGCGATTTCGAGGGCAACCTCGTCGGCTATCACGACGACAAGCCAGCCTTCACCATGTGGCGCTCGACCTGCAAGGTGCTTGCCGAGAATGTCTCTCAGGTTGACTTCGTTCACGACTGCGATTTCGGAAACGGCGCCAACGGCGCACCGATCTACTACTATGACCAGCAGAGCAAGGATCGCCTCGTGGTGGGCGTGAATATCGGCCCTTCCGGCAACGCCAACTGGGCGCTCAAGCTGTATGGCCCGATCTACGAGTGGATCAACACGATCAACAAATAGCTTCCGATTGTTCTTCCACCTGATTTGTGCGCCTGATGATTACCCGCGGCCCATGTCGAAGAAATTCGGCAGCGGGATCCTACGCATGAAGACCGTGCCCTGGGCAAAGACGCGCAGCTCGACCAACTGGCCCGACGAGCGATCGGCCGACTGGTCGAACAGGAAATTGCCAAGGGAATAAACCTCGCCGGCATCGCCGCCGGCGAGCATGGTTACGCCATCGCTCCCGACATGCGGGTGACCACCAATGATGGCGGAGACAGAGCGCAGTCGCATCTCATCAGCTAACCATTTTTCACGCGCCGATGGCTCTGTAACGTATTCACGGCCCCAATGCACGAATGCGACGACCGGACGTGCAGCGTCGGGCCGTATGAGACGATCGAGCAAAGCCGGTGTGAGAAGGTCGGTCTGCTTCGAGTCGTTGGTGTCGATATCAGTCAGCCCCACCACGTCGATGCCAGCAAGCGACAAAGCGTCGCCCTGCCCGAACCATTTCAGGCCGGCGGCATCGAGTGCGCGCGTCGTCTCCTGGTAACCCGAAGGGCCGAGGTCCAGCGCGTGGTTGTTGGCGAGCCCGACGCCCACGACATTGAGCCGCTTCAGCCACGGGATCGCGAGCTCCTCGGGCATGGCGAGCGTCATATCGTCGATTGCCTCTGGAACATTGGGCAGGATCACGCCTTCGAGATTGACGATCAGGGGCCGCGACTTGGTGAAGGCAAGGATCTTCCCTGCGATGCGGTTGCCGACGTCCTCGTCAAGCAGCACCTTCTTCATCGAGCGGCCAAAATTAGCATCGCCCGCAAAATAGTAGGTCTTCACGTCGCTAAGCGCGGGGTCGTTGTACCCGGGACCCAATGCGCCGAACAGGATCACCTGGTAGCTGGTTGTCTCGGCAACATAGTCCTTGAAATATTGCTGGGAATTCTCGTTGGCTATGACCAGCGGTGCGGCCGAAAATATCGCCTTCTGCAGCTTGGTCTGGATGTACAGCGCGCCAACGGAGTCAGCATGCAGCGGCTGATCGAGCGCCGCGATCGCGTCGAGCGAGCCGGAGGCGAGCACGTTGAGCGTCTGCTGGTCGAAGCGGCGCGATTCGTGCTGCGGCAAATAATGCGAGAAGTCGGTCGATTCGACGATTAGCACGTCGCGGTCGACAAGCGGCGCGAGCGCATCCGCCATACGATCCCAGTCGGCGCGGCTGGCGCGGATCGAGACCGCCACCGGCACGATGACCGCGTCCGGGAAATAATGCTTCACGAAAGGCAGCATCGCGCGAATGCCGTGATCCTTGTCGAACAGGCAGGATTCCTCGATCCAGTCGCCTGCCCCAAGCAGCTGGCCGACCGCTTGCTTGTCTGTGACTACAGTGCCCTCGACGGTCTCGAAACCACGCTGGGTCGTGGCGAAGGGCTTGTCCGTCTGGCGGAAATGGTCCGGCGTCAGGATGACGATGCGCTTGTAGGAGAATCCCGACGCTGCCCTGAAACCCAGCGCCACCAGCCGGTCAGCGAGCAGGTGATGCGGCACCGTGATGCCGCTAAGCCGCATATTCGAAGGCGGGTAATCCGCGACCTTGGCCATGGCCCGCTCGAAGGAAGCCGCATCATCATAAAAGCGCGGAAAATCCTGATCGTCAGGCGGACAAGATGATGCGGCGAAACTCTCCGCGCAGAAGGAAAGCAGGAGCCCGATCGCGATGGCGAGAAGGACGATGCGCCGCAGCAGGCTCACCCCGTTCGATTGCGGTTCAAGGTCCTGCAAGGAGAATGTTCTCCATGTTGCCGAAATAGTAGGCCGGCTTCTGCCTGGCCTCTGTGAGCCTTCTCACCTCCCGGTCGATGAAGCCCGCCAGTTCGAGCATCCACACGCCGTCGCCCCGGTCGGCCTTGCCGCGCATGCCTTCCAGCACCGAATATGTGAAGACCCCGTGCCCCAGTTCCGGCAGCTCGGCAGCCGTACTGTTGGCGGCCGTCGCCGAAAAGACTACGATACGTGCATCTTGCGCGTCCTTTTCGAGCCGTGGGTTGAAGGCATTCGCGGCGTGGCACGTATCGAGCAGCATGAAACGCACGCCCTCGGCGCGCCCGACGGCCTTCTGGATGTTGCTCCATTCGACAAGCGACGAGCGCTTCCAGTTGTCCGGATCGTTTTTGCGACCGTCGGAGGGGATGAAATAATAGTCTTCCTTGATGTTGATGCCGTGCCCGGCCACGAACACCATAGTGGTGTCAGCCTCGGTCGGCTTGTCGAGGAAATCGGCGATCTGGTCGCCGATGTTGTCCGATTCCGGCTCGAGAATCGCGTCGACGCCGGCCATCTTCTCGAGCGCTGCGGCCAGTTCCCCATTCTCGTCGAGCGATTCGCGGTTGACCAGCACCAGCGCCTCGACGCCTTTATAGAGCTTGGCCGACTTCTCCACCAGCACGCGCAGGAACTCGGTGGCGTCGGCAACCGGATAGCGCAGGTCGCAGGCCCGGCCCCCCGCGCAGTCGCTCTTGAGGAATGGATATTTGTCCGCGCCGACGACGACCACATAGAGCTTGCCCTTCGGCTTGCTTTCGGTGGTCTTTTTTCCGAGCGCGACCACGCTGCGTTCAGTGAGGTAGCCGTACTCGTTGACGCCGGTGATTGTGATGGCATTCTCGCCCTCCTCGACCGGCACCTGGATGATTGCCTTCTTGCCGTGGCCTCTGATCGAGCGCGACGCGAACTGGCCGACATTGCGGCTGTTGGACAAGATCGAGAAATCGGAAACGTCGGTGCCCGCCTCTTCCGCGCCGGTGATTTCGACCGCCACAAAACCTTCCGGCACGCCGTTCTGATCCTCGGCGACCTTCACGTCGAATTCGGGCGGCTTGCGTTGCAGGAGTTGCTGCAGCTCGTTGTCGACACCCGGCCGCATCTCCAAAACCGCCTGCCTTGCACTTTTGAGGATGATGGCGCGGCGCACCATCTCCGGGCTCCAGAGATATTTCTTCAACTGCCCGGCGCGGATGAAACGGCCTTCCGTGTCGCGCCCCTGGTTGACGTGCCAGCCGATCAGCTTGTCGCCCTCGTCGGAGGAATAATAGTAGCCCTGCGGCATCCAGATCACGAATTCCTTGCCGGCAAAGAACATGGATACGATCAGCTCGTGCGTCTTCAGGTTCCAGAGCCTGATTGTCTGATCGGCGCTGCCGGTCACCATCAACCCGGCTTTCTCGGAGACCGCGATAGCCTGGATCTCGCCGGTATGACCGCCGAGGAACTCGCCGGCCTGTCGCGCGGTACCACTGTCATATTCGATCAGTGTGCCGTCACTGCCGCCGGTGACCAGGTGCGAGCCGTCGCCGAGCAAGGTGAAGGCTCCGTGCAGGTAGCCGTTCGTGGCATCGTTCACGATAGCCGCGACCGTCTCGCCGCCATGGCCGATCTCCAGCACACCGTTTTCCAGATTGTCGCCGCCGCCGGGCACGGCCTTCAAGGTCCAGCCGTTGGCGGCAAGCACCGCACGCCGATAGGCGGACGCATCGCCTTCCAGCAGTCCGGGGTGCTCGAAGAAGCTGGTGCTGCTCGGCAGGTCCAGCGCCATCGCGAGGGCACCCATCACCTCGGGACACGAAATGCGCTCGGGGCATGGCTCAATCGTGCCCCAGGCAATCGACGCGCCCGCCGGGTCGATGCCGACGCTCTTCACGGGTTCGCCGACGCCTTGCAGCACGTGCTTTTCCTCCCCGGCGAGCGGGTCCCAAATACGGATCGCATGGCGTAGCCCGCCGGCCGTCGCTACCAACGTTCCGTCCGGGCTCGACGTGCTGGCGTAGACCGTGCCGTCATGGCCGCGGAACTTCAACGCCTCGGTCGCGTCCGCAACGGTCCAGACGACCGTGCGATGCTTATCGGTGCAGCGATAGCCGCACGAGGCGACGAGACGTGCTCCGTTTGCAGCGAAGGTCAGCGAGCCGATCGCAAATTCCTGCCTAGGCATGTCGCGAACTAGCGCGCCGTCGGCCGCCTTCCAGACCTGAACGACGCCTTGATCGTTTCCAGTCGCGAAGGACGCGCCGTCAGGCGAGACGGCAAGCGCCCGCACCGGCTGATCACGCAGCAGCTCGGCTGCCTCGATCGGAATCTCGTGTCCGGATGGCATCTCCCAGAGCCGGATGCCGTTGTCGCCTGTGGTAGCAGCGATTCGCTTGCCGCCATCCAGGAAGGCGACCTGGAGGATGTTGTGAGAATCCCCGTCGAGCTCGGCGAAACGTTTCCAACCGGTAGGGTCGCTGTCGTCGCGCTGCCAGACATAGACGAAACCGTCCTGCCCGCCCGCAGCGAGGAAGCTGCCGCCCGGCGAGAAGGCGAGATCGTAGACAGCATATTCGGCCTTCTTCAAAACCCCCTTTATCTTGCCGGTCGAGAGATCGAACAGGCGAATATCGCCATAGGGCGGGCTGGCGCCGATGCCTTCGCCGAAATAACCACCGGCCGCTATCGTCTCATTGTCGGGGGAGATAGCGACGGCGAACACCTTACCGTCATTGCCGGGCCCTTCGAAGCCGCGCAGCGTACGCAAGGTAACGCCTGTCTCCCAATCCCAGATGCGGATCGTCTTGTCGTCGGAAGCCGAGACCAGATAGCGGCCGTCATTGGTAAATGTGAGTTCCTTGATGAAGGCGCGATGGCCTCCGGTGTCGAGGTCGAGAAAAAAGTCCGGCGTCTCGGCGGCTGCGGCCTGCCTGGTGGCCAAACCAAGCAGGAAAAGCAACAGGCACAGCGCGTTGCGAAACCCAACCACCATCGCCCGCCCCTCGAGCATCACTGCGCCGATGTTACCGTCACCGGGGCTTCGCCCACATATTTTTCGATCGCCGCGGCATAGGTTGTGGAACCCTCCTTCCGCTGCTTTTCGATATAGCCGTGGAAATAGCGCCAGAACGAGGTCGCGTAGTCCTGGAAATAGGTGTCGGCAATGTCGCGATCGCATAAGTTCCCGTCGACGCAGAACGACACACGGTTGAGGAAATAGACGACCCGGTCGAAGCGGTCCTGGAACTCGAGGAGCGGCATGTCGCCGCCGTCGGGACTCAACGCCTCCAACCCGATCTTGCTGAAATAGATCGCCCTCTGCGTCTCGGTCGGATCCGCCCCAAACGGGTTCGGATTCTTCTGGATGAGCCCGGCGAGCCGGTTCTTCACGGCGTTCTGCGCGTCCTGGTATTCCTGTCTTTCCCACAGCTCGACGAGCTGCAGGGTGCGCTCGACCCGCATCTCCTGCCTGGCCATCATGTATTGGAAGACGGAGAACAGCGTGCCGCAGATCAGCAGCACGCGCAGCCCGAATCCCGCCCAGGCATTGGCCGAGACACGCCAGTCGCCGCCGAGGAACAGGTTCTCGGTCCATTCGGAGCTGCCCGGCATCGGCGAAGCGCCTTCCGGCACGTGATCGTCGTTCTTGGCGCCCTTGTCCTTGCCCTCGACGCGTTCCGTGCGCAGGGCCGTATCCCGGACGATCGTGCCCGGGACGACATCCTTGGTGACGATTGTCTTTTCCGGATCCATCATCCGCAGGCTGCGAGGTCTATCTTTGCCGAGGGATCGAGCACGAGGTCAGGCTGTTCGAGCTTGTTCTTGAGGCAGTCGAGCTGCGTGCGCGAGATCATGAACTGCGTGTCCGGCGGTTCGGCGCTGAAATCGGGAGATGGCAGCGCCTCGACGATGCCGCGCGAGGTGCAGTCCGAAAGGTCAACCGCGATTGCGGGGTCGTTGAGCTTGGCAAGCTCGCCGTATTTATCGAGGAAGCAGGTGGCGAGCTCGGAATTGATGACGATCTCGGTATCGCAAAGGCCACAGGTTGCGCCGGCGGCAGTGCTGGAGATCGCAAAAACTGCCGCGACGAGGGCTGCGGCCCGCTTGGCCGGCCGGCCTGGAAGTACCGTGAATCCACTCATGGAAGACCTCATGCAGGTTTCCGGCGCCTTCATTCGCTTGAGCAGCCGGTGAATGATCACATCTTCATGGCCGCGCGCAAGCTCCAGCCGCGCCCGGGCTTCCTTCGCCGTATCCTCAAGCAGCAGGCCGAACCGTCTCGATCTGGTAGATCATGACAGATCCGGACGATCCGCTCTTGTCGCCGAACTTCTTGGCCGAACGCGTCGCGGGCGCCAAGCCAATATCGAGCAGCATATCGGAGAAGCCGGCCGGGCTATTCACATCGCGCATCTTCTGCGGCACTCCGTCCTGCGCGAGGTAGCTGAGATCTTCCAGTTCCTTCTGCGCGGTGACTTCGGTGAGCACGGCGATCATGCGCTCCATACCGAAGGACTCGTCGCTGAACTCGAGCACGCCGGCGTTGAGCGAAGCGCCAGGCGCAAGGCGCGACGCGGCCGAACCGTCCTCGGCCGGCATATGCGAGATCGAGTAGTCGCTGCCGACATACAGCACGTTGAGGTCGAAATATTTGCCGGATTCGTTGACGGCGGTGACGTAGACCTGATCGCCGGGCGATGCTCGCGGCACCTCGGCCGCGGCCATCTCGACGGCCTCGCCCGTCGCCGCGCGCCTGATCGCGAAGCCGACCTTCACCTTGTCCAGAGGATCGTTCGGAGCTGCGGCGAGCCGTGACAGGCTCGTGGCACGATAAATCGTTCTCAGGTTCTTTTTGACGTTCTCGACCAGACCAGCCCGATCGTCGGTGTGGATGATGATGACCGGCGGTTTGCTGCCATCCTTCAGCGTCACATCGCCGGAAGCAGGCAGGAACCACAGGCCCGGCTGGTCGGTCGCATCCTGCTCAGCGCCCTGGATCGCATTCTCGCGGATCACGGCGAACCTGAGGTCGGCGGCCTGTCCAGGCTCAACGAATAAGACATTGAAGCCTCTTTCCTTGTCGGCAAGGATTTCGTCGAGCGCCGAATTGACCAGCGCGGTCTCGGTGTCGAGGCCGTCCGACGGACCAGGACGGGCCACAGCGAGGCTGTAGTCGATGGCCAGCTCGGCGATCCGCACATAGGCGCTCGGCGGGATGTCCGCCACCTTGAGCGCCGGCTTCTTGTCGTATTCGACTGGCTCCAGCACGCTGGTCAGTGTCTTGGCGCTGCGCACGGCGACATAGCCAAGCGCCGCCGATATCTTGTCGCGCGGGTCGCTCAGCACCGCGAGCTTGGCGCCCGGCGTCAGCCGCTGGAGCTGCCCGGCCTGAACGGTGACGTTTGATCCATCGATCTTGACTGGCCACTGCATGGCCCTGCCCTGGTCGACGGTGCCGAACACCGGAGCGTCGAGTTGGCCCTCGAAGAGCGGGGTCGGCTTGGTGCGGCCATCGGCAAGATATTGCTGCAGCAGCGCCTGCCCGAGCTGGCGGTAAGTCGAGTTGGGATTCTCGGCGATCTTCGAGAATATCGTATAGGTAAAAAGACCGTATCTCGTTGCACCTTCTAGTCCCTTGGGCAGGGGCATCTCAGGCGTCGTCTCGATGCTCTGCGCCGCGTAGAAGGCGACGAGGCCACCCTGTGCAGTCGATTCCGCACTGGTCGGCAGGTTGAACGCAGGCTTGCGCTGGCCGTTCTCATCGAAACCGCGTGTACCCGCAGCGTTGATCGAGGCGTCATAAACCTTTGCCGCTTCGTCCTTCTGGTCGTCGTCGACGAGATCGAGGAATTCGACCTTACGGTCCATCTCGTCGGTGACCTCGGCGGCGCGGGTCGCGGTGCCCGAGTGGCAGCAGTCGAACACGGCCCAGACGAAGGCGCCCTTGTCGCGAATGGCGGTGAGCGCCTCGCCGATCTCGTTGTCTATCAGTGCATTGGGTACGCCCTTGTCGCGCTCGGTCCATTTATCGGTGTCGGCTGGCAGGAAAATCTCGTCGAGACCGTCCGTCTCGTCGCCTTCCTTGACCTGTGGCTGCTGCGCGCCGTGGCCGGAAAGATGCAAATAAATGAAATCGCCTCGTTCAGCCTTCGCGGCGAGATCAGCAAGTGCCGCCTTGATGCCCGCATGGGTCGGCGAACCGGCTGCGCCGTCCACACCGTCGGCGAGCAGCGTCACATTTTTCGGTGCAAATTTCACGGAGGACGGCGTGCTGTTCAGCAGATAGTCGCGAACGAGGACTGCGTCATGGTTCGGCCCGATGAGGGCGACTTTCGGCGGCAGGTTCGGATAGGCCGTGCAGGCCACCAGCAGCGCACGATAGGTGCGAGGCGTTTGCGCCATTGCGTGGAACGGTACAAAACCAGACGCGGCCAGCGCTGTCGTCCCGGCCAGGAACGCACGGCGGTTCAGAATGATCATGGGTAGCTCCCAAGCCCAAGGTTGCCTTCATGGCATATCGGTTTCGATTTTGTCAGTATTTTGAACGACGTCGGTCGGATCAAGGCCCGCTGCAATCAGCCCGTCCGTTTCCGTTCCCGTAACCCGCTTGATAAGCTCGACCGATCAGGCTTTTGGCGCCCGCCCGGAGGAAGGAGGCCCGAAAGGATAACTCAAGGCTCCGCGTTCGCCGAGGCAGTCGAGGAGTGGCAAGCGTGCAGCGATCATGGCGGCCCTGGGCCGCAATCGCCGCACTGATTGGCAGCGCGGTCTGCGAAACCTATCTTTTGCCCAAGACTGACAAGTGCTAGCGCGCATGCATAGATGGCCGCGGAGCGAGAAGGATTCGGAAGGGCGCGATGGCCGAGCGGGAAATGCTGACCAAAAACCAGCTCTGCGTACTGCAGAAGCTGGAGCGGGCGAGCGGCCCGCTGAGCGCCTATACACTGCTTGACCAGCTCCGCGAGCAGGGGTTTCGTGCGCCGTTGCAGGTCTACCGCGCGCTCGACACGCTGGTGAAGGCTGGCCTTGTGCACCGGTTGGAAAGCCTCAATGCGTTCGTGGCCTGTGCCGAGCAGCACGACCATGCACATACGCACGGCGCGGGCATGACCGCCTTCGCGATCTGCGACAAATGCGGCCAGGTGACCGAGCTCAGCGACATCGCGATGGGCAAGCGCCTGGGAGAATGGGTCGGCGCATCGGGCTTCGTCGCCAAGCGTGCGGTTATCGAGTTCCGCGGCACCTGCGCCAAATGCGCCGCGCTGGCGGCGTGAAGATCTGCTCTTCGCCAGCGTAATAGTGCCCGCCCACTGCGGGACTCGCCGGTTGATACACCCCCGCCCCGCTGCGAACATTCGTGCACACGACGCGCGGTGCAATCTATGCTGGCACAAGGTGGCCTAGATGGGTAGCGTCAGCCGGTGATAGAAGTAGTTGTACAGGCGCGGTAGACTAATATTCGAACCTTATGATATTTACTTTTCAAATTTTTGGGGGACGGTTGTAATGAACAATTTGTTGGATACACCGACGCAACTTGACAGCCTATCGGCATTCTTGAAATTCGGGCCGACTGGATTGGCAGGCTTGATGCTGGTCCTCGTCATAGTAGCGTTAAGTTATAGAACTTTAACACCCACTCTCGAGCGCATCCTAACCCGCTTCATGTACGTTGGCGCGTTTTGTTTTGCGCTTGCTCTGGCAGCAAATTTCTTTGCGATTGCCGGTGAATACCCTCTACACTTTCGCGTATTTCCCTTGGACGCAGGCACCAAGCGTAGCCTTCCATTGCCAATTATCAAAGGGAACAACACTTTCATCGATGAAAGTAATACTTACCTAGTTCGTTCCGAGGTGACAGCGATCGTCGACGTCAGCGACGCCATTAATTTTGTAGGAGAGGTCCGGTCACAGTATAATCTGCAACGACAAGCGCTCAGCGAGATCATCTCGGTAGCCGATTCGCTTGTGGCTGATCTACAGAGAGTACCAGAAATACTCCACAATAATTGTCCGGGGGGCTCCAGTGGCCGGCCCGCTGCCAGCAATCCGGCAGTCGTTGCTATTACTTCCAGAGCGGCAACGATTGTTGCGAGTTTTAAGACCTCCTCCGCTGCTGCAATCGCTGAACAGCCGCCAGAGGTCAAACATAAGTAGCGAAGATTGCGGAGCGCTTTCTAGCCACTCAGCCGGCGTCTCGACTGCTGCCCACCTAATGCGCCTCGTCCCAGTTATCCGCGGCGCGCGCATCCACGTGTAGTGGCACGGCCATGTTCACGGCCGGCATGGCGGCGTTTTCCATCACCTTCTTGATGACCGGCAGCGTCGGCGCGACCTCTTCGTCCGACACTTCGAAGATCAGCTCGTCATGCACTTGCAGGAGCATGCGTGCAGAGAGCTTCTCCGCCTCCAGCGCGTCCTCCATGCGGATCATGGCGCGGCGGATGATGTCCGCGGCCGAGCCCTGAATCGGCGCATTGATCGAAGCGCGTTCGTTGAAGGAACGAATCGAGGGATTGGAGGACTTGATCTCCGGATAGTGGATGCGCCGGCCGAAGATCGTCTCGACATAACCCTTGTCGCGGGCCATCTGCTTGCGGCTGTCCATATAATCGCGGATGCCGGGGAAGCGCTCGAAATACTTCTTGATATAGTCGCCGGCCTCCGATCTCTCGATCGAAAGCTGGTTGGCGAGCCCGAAGGCGGAAATGCCGTAGATGATGCCGAAATTGATCGCCTTGGCGCGGCGGCGCACCTCCGACGGCATGCCCGCCACCGGTACGCCGAACATCTCCGAGGCGGTCATCGCATGGATGTCGACGCCGTCGGCGAAGGCCTGCCTGAGCTGCGGGATGTCGGCGATGTGGGCGAGCACGCGCAGCTCGATCTGGCTGTAGTCGGCCGAAACCAGCTTGTTGCCCTTCTCGGCGATGAAGGCGGTGCGGATGCGGCGCCCTTCCGCCGTGCGGATCGGTATGTTCTGCAGGTTGGGTTCCGACGACGAGATGCGTCCGGTCGGCGTCGCGGCAAGCGCGTATGAGGTATGAAGGCGCCTCGTCTCCGGGTTAATGTATTCGGGCAGGGCATCGGTATAGGTCGATTTGAGCTTGGTGAGCTGGCGCCAGTCGACGATCTTGCGCGGCAGCTCATGGCCTTCCGCCGCCAGCTCCTCGAGAACCTGCGCCGTGGTCGACCACTGGCCCGATTTGGTCTTGCTGCCGCCCGGCAGGCCCATCCTGCCAAACAGGATGTCGCCGAGCTGCTTGGGGGAACCGATCGTGAAGCGCTCGCCCGCGATCTGGTAGATTTCGTCCTCGTACGCTGCCGCGCGCTGGGCGAACTCGCCCGAAAGCCGGCTCAGCATCTGCCGGTCGATGGTGATGCCGCGCTCCTCCATGCGTGCGAGCACCGGGACCAGCGGCCGCTCCAGCCGCTCGTACACGGAAACCACGCTTTTGCCCGGAAGCTGCGCCTTGAGGACTTGCCAGAGACGCAACGCCAGGTCCACGCCTTCCGTGGAATAGACAGTCGCCCGTTCGATCTCGACGAAGTCGAAGGTCACGAGCTTCTTGCCGGAGCCGACGAGGTCCTTGAAGGCGATGACGGTGTGGCCGAGCCATTTCTCGGCGAGGCTCGGCATGTCATGCCCTCCCGCCGTGCCGCCATCGATCACATAGGACATCAGCATCGTGTCGTCATAGGGCGCGAGCTCGATGCCCAGGCGGCGCAGCATCAGCCAGTCATATTTGATGTTGTGCCCGATCTTGGTGACCGACCGGTTGGTAAGCAGCGGCTTGATGACGGCGAGCGCCATATCTATCGCGATCTGGTTCGGCGCCAGGCCCTCGCCCAGCAAGTCCCCGTTGCCCGATCGATGACCGAGTGGGACATAGGCGGCGCGGCCTGGAGCGACGGCCAGGGAAAAGCCGACCAGCTCTGCACGCATTGGGTCGAGCGAGGTCGCCTCGGTGCGGAAGGCGATATGCCCCGTCTCCCGCGCTTCGGCGATCCAGGCTTCGAGCGTCGGCAGGTCGCGGATGCAGGCATATGCTTTCTGGTCGATCTTTGCCGTCGCGGCCTTCTGGGTGCGCTTGGCGGCCAAGACGGCGGGTGTACCAAGGTTCTGTACCTGCGAGGCGGAAGGTGCCGGCGCCGCCTGGAGCAGTGCGGCGCCATTTCCTGCCGGTTGTCTGGCAGGCGTCCGCTCCGCGCCGGCAACAGGGAAGCCGACATCCGGCCCGTGCAAGTCCTCGGTGCTGACCTTCACCGCGACCGGCTCGACCTCGGCGGCATCGGTGCCGGTCGCCTCGGCGACGCGGCGCGTCAACGAGTTGAACTCCATCGCTTTCAGGAAGGCGATCAGCTTCGGCCCGTTCGGCGGCTGCAGGTTGAGCGCGTCGAGCCCCTCGGTCACCGCCACATCGTTCTTCAACCGGACCAGCTCGCGCGAGATGCGCGCGTTCTCGGCATTGGCGATGATCGTCTCGCGTCGTTTGTCCTGCTTGATCTCGGAGGCGCGTGCGAGCAGCGTATCCAGGTCGCCATAGATTTCCAGGAGCTGCGCCGCAGTCTTCGGACCGATGCCGGGGATGCCCGGCACATTGTCGATCGAGTCACCTGTCATGGCCTGGAGATCGATCATCTTTTCGGGCGGCACGCCCCATTTCTCGACCACCTCCGGGATGCCGATGCGCTTGTCTTTCATCGGATCATACATCCTGACGAATGGCCCGACGAGCTGCATCAGGTCCTTGTCGGAGGAGACGACCGTGGTGTCGCCTTCGGCTTCGCGGGCAAGCCTGGCATAGGTGGCGATCAGGTCGTCGGCCTCGAAACCCTCCATTTCGATGCAGGGCAGCCCGAAAGCGCGCGTCGCCTCGCGGATCAAGCCGAATTGCGGGATGAGGTCGTCCGGCGGGGCCGACCGGTTCGCCTTGTATTCGGCGTAGAGCTCGTTGCGGAACGTCTTCGCCGAATAGTCGAATATCACCGCGAAGTGCGTGGGCGCGACGCCCAAATCGGTATTGCGGGCATCCTGCATCAGCTTCCACACCATATTGCAGAAGCCGAGCACCGCGTTCGTGGGAAGCCCGTCCGACTTGCGATTGAGTGGCGGCAGCGCGTGATAGGCCCTGAAGATGTAGCCTGAGCCGTCGACGAGGAAGAGATGGTCGCCTTTTTTCATGGGTGGAACCGGTAGCGCGGCTGTCCTGCCCTGTCCACCGCTGGAGCGGTTGGGCCACCGGCTCTGGTGACAGGCCCTGCCGAGAATTGCTCACGGGTTTGTTACAGAGATGTAATCTTTGTGCCCTTGAATCGCCACGTTCAAACACCATTTTCTGATCATCGACATTTAGTCGAGTCCGGCTATGGCCCGTCCCCCGCCAAACCCGGACGTGTGCGGCAACCTCATCCCCCCTCTCCGGGTTGCCGCATTTTTGAGTACGCCGCCGTGGTATCCCCCTCCGCCACGGCGGCTTTTCTATGCCTTTTCGGTTTTTATGCCCCTCGAGGCGGCAATCTCTGCTGGTCCAACGTGCTGGTCTTTTCGTTTCGGCGTCGCGTCGTTAGGGTGCGCCGACTCGAAAGGAAGCCTTGATGCCCGCACTCGCCCCGGTTCTCGACCATCTCGACGCCAATCTCGACAGCAGCCTGGAGCGCCTTTTCGGGCTTTTGCGGATCAAGTCGATTTCCACCGATCCTGCCTATGCGGCCGAGTGTCGTCGGGCGGCCGAGTATCTTGTTGCTGATCTCAAATCGATCGGCTTCGACGCTTCATTACGCGACACCCCGGGACATCCAATGGTCGTCGGCCACCACGATGGCGAAGGGTCGCATGTGCTCTTCTACGGCCACTATGACGTACAGCCAGTCGATCCACTTGCGTTGTGGAACGACGATCCATTCTCGCCTACCCTCAAGGACGAGAAGGGCGAGAAGGTTATCACCGGCCGCGGTTCGTCCGACGACAAGGGCCAGCTCATGACCTTCGTCGAAGCCTGCCGAGCCTACAAGGCCGTGCACGGCAGGCTGCCCTGCAAGGTCTCGATCCTTTTCGAGGGCGAGGAAGAATCCGGCTCCGGCTCGCTGATCCCTTTCCTCAAGGCCAATGCCGCGGAATTGAAGGCCGATTTCGCGTTGATCTGCGACACCGACATGTGGGATGGAGAAACGCCGTCAATCTGCGTCGGCCTGCGCGGCCTTACTGGCGAGGAGGTGACGATCCATGCCGCCAACCGGGACCTCCATTCGGGCATGTACGGCGGCGCGGCCGCCAATCCGATACGGGTACTGGCAAGGATCCTGGCCGATATCCATGACGAGAACGGCCGCGTCACCATTCCCGGGTTCTATGATGGCGTCGAGGAGACGCCCTCCCAGATCAAGAGAGCCTGGGACGCGCTCGGCCAGACCGCGGAAAGCTTCCTGCGTGAAATCGGACTATCAATGCCGTCGGGCGAGAAGGGCCGATCCGTCCTGGAGCTCGTCTGGGCGCGGCCGACCGCAGAGTTCAATGGCATCACCGGTGGCTATACTGGCAAGGGCTTCAAGACGGTCATCCCTGCACAGGCATCCGCGAAGATCTCGTTCCGGCTGGTGCACAAGCAAGACCCCGACAAAATCCGAGAGGCCTTCCGCGCTTTCGTGCGTGAGCGCCTGCCTGCCGACTGTACGGCCGAGTTTGAGAAGCACGGCAATTCGCCGGCGATCCAACTTTCCTACGACTCGCCATTCCTCAACAAGGCCAAGGATGCGTTATCCGACGAGTGGCCAAAGCAGGCGGTGATGGTGGCGAGCGGCGGCTCGATTCCTATTGCAGGCGATTTCCAGCAACTGCTCGGCATGGAGTCGCTGCTGGTCGGATTCGCGCATTCCGACGACCGCATCCATTCGCCCAACGAGAAGTACGATCTGGTCTCCTTCCACAAGGGCCAACGGTCATGGGCGCGCATCCTCGACCGCATCGCGTCACGCTAAGGTGTGTTGATATTCAGGTCAGGCCGGCCTCGCCCGAATATCATTGCACTGTAGAGCATGATCCGGAAAAGTTGCAGAGTTTTCGGACAACATCACGCCGCAACTACAAGGACTGAAGGGGCGGGCAATGGCAAACCGGTTTCACAGACAAGATCTGCCGGATCTCTCGAACTATCATGTCGAGGCTGTCGCGATCGACACCGAGACGCTGGGACTCAATCCGCATCGCGACCGGCTATGCGTGGTCCAGCTTTCGCCGGGGGACGGTACGGCCGACCTGGTCCAGATCGCGCCCGGCCAACGCGAAGCGCCCAACCTCACGGCACTACTTGCCAATCCCGCTGTGACGAAGATCTTCCACTATGCCCGCTTCGACGTGGCAGTGCTGTTCAACATCTTCGGCGTAATGCCAGAGCCGCTATTCTGCACCAAGATCGCGTCGCGGCTCACCCGCACCTACACTGACCGCCACGGGCTGAAGGACATCACGTCCGAACTGCTTGGCGTGAACCTTTCAAAGCAGCAGCAGTCGTCCGACTGGGGCGCCGACGCGCTGACGCCGGAGCAACTCGAATATGCGGCTTCCGACGTGCTCTATCTGCACCGGCTGCGCGAGGTGCTGACGTTCCGGCTTGCCCGAGAGGACCGCACCGCGATAGCTGACGCCTGTTTCCGCTTTCTGCCGGCGCGCGCGAAACTCGACCTCGCCGGTTGGGGGGAGGAGGATATTTTCGCGCATAGCTGAGGAAAGCACGGCTTTTCGGCGCGGCAAGCGACCTATCGTGTGGCGCTCGCTCCGTTCGCCGTCTTTTTCCTGGCTTTTGTCCCGTCGCCGGCTTTCTTCCCGCCTTCGTGCTTCGCGGCCTTTCGTTCGGACAGATGCCGTTCCACCTCCCGGTCATGTGCCTTGGCCGCCTTCTCGCAGAGCACACGGTACTGCTCGACCTCCTGCTCGGTCAGGTGCTCGATGCCGATGAAGGCGTTCTTGGCTTCGGTGACACGAATCAGCTCGTCGAGCTTGGCCTGGATCGCTGCACCGTCGCGGTTCTGCGTATTCTGGATCAGGAACACCATCAGGAAGGTGATGATCGTGGTGCCGGTGTTGATGATGAGCTGCCAGGTATCGCTGAACCCGAAAATCGGGCCGGTCACCGCCCAGACAAGAATCACTAGGCAGCACGCGATGAAGGTCATCGGCTTGCCGGCGGCATGCGCCACCAAGTTGGCGATTTTCGTGAAAAGTTTTTCCATTTCGTGTCCGGAAAATCGCTGAGCCGCTGGAAATTGCTCACAATGCTCATGGAACGGCGGGAACCACGCTTGGTTCCAGCGCGTTTGAGGTGTAGGTATTTATCCTGTTTCCCATTGCTGCAAAGCAACACAACGTTTGCACCGTTGATTATGCGAGTTCGTTTCGAGGCGAAGATGACCAAGACAATATACGATTTCGGGATGAACATTGCTGAGGACACCGAATATTACTTGAAGAGGGGGTTCAGGGTCATAGCGATCGAGGCCAATCCATCGCTGTGTCGCAACGCAGCCGAACGTTTCGCATCGGAAGTTGAGAGCGGGCAGCTCCGCATCGTGAACAAGGCGATTGGTGATAAGGCTGGCACGTTTCGTTTCTACATTTGTGCCGAGATGAGCGCGTGGAGCACGGCTTCGGAAGAATTGCGTGCCTATTGGCAGGGGCGAGGGGCGACTTTCTCACCAATCGAGGTTGAGTTTGTGGGGGCAGACGAGGTAATCAAGGAAAATGGGCAGCCATACTTCGCAAAGATAGATATCGAAGGAAATGACATAATTTGCCTTGAACATATCAAGCGATCCCGGAAGTTTCCGAAATACCTATCATTCGAAGTGGACCTTAGGAGATATCGCGAGGCGTTGAAGCTTTGCCATGACATGGGTTACAAGAAATTTGCACTTGTAGACCAAAAGCAAGTACCCCTTCAGAGAATTCCAGTGGATTCGCTTGAAGGAGCGAAGATAGAATATGAGTTTAAAACTGGACAAAGTGGCCTCTTCGGCCAAGACTTAAAAAACAGCTGGGCAGGATATGAAAGCATCAATGCTGCATGCCTGATCCTGTCAATTCAGGGTAAACTTGGCGCCGTTATAAACAAGACTGCATCGACGGTCGGCAGGAAGGCCAATCTGGATTGGATACTTCCTCGGACCCAGACCTGGTACGACGTTCATGCCGGAGTTGAGGTTTAGCCGGCATTTCTGCGGCGCCAGTCCGCGTAAGGGCGGCAGGTCTGCCGTTCCACAGGCCACAAGCAGACAGGAACTGGCGTTACGCTAGTGGAAAGCATTTCTTGTTTTTCCTCTAATCGCGGAAATGCTCTATCTCCTTGTTTTCTCGCAATTCCGGACGCAAAACCGCTGCGCACTTTTGCTGGAATTGCTCTAGGATGCCGGCCCAGCCGCAGTCCAGAGGAGCAGCGCATGAAGGGCGTCACCGTCGTCGACCACCCGCTTGTCCAGCACAAGCTTACCATCATGCGCAACAAGGAGACCTCGACCGCCGGCTTTCGCCGGCTGCTGCGCGAGATTTCGTTGCTGTTGGGCTACGAGGTGACGCGCGACCTGCAACTGACTACGACGGTGATCGAGACCCCGCTGGAGACCATGGAGGCGCCGACGATCGAGGGCAAGAAACTGGTCTTCGCCTCGGTGCTGCGCGCCGGCAACGGTCTCCTGGAAGGCCTGCTCGACCTGGTGCCGGCCGCGCGCGTTGCCCATATCGGGCTCTACCGCGACCACGACACGCTGGAGGCGGTGGAGTATTTCTTCAAAGCGCCGAGCGATCTTGGCGACCGGCTGGTAATCGTCGTCGACCCCATGCTGGCAACCGCCAATTCGGCAATCGCCGCGGTCGACAAGCTCAAAGGGCGTGGCGCGACCAACATCCGCTACCTCTGCCTGCTCGCCGCACCCGAAGGCATCGAACGGTTCACCAATTCGCATCCCGACGTGCCGGTCTATACCGCCGCGATCGACAGCCATTTGAACGAGAAAGGCTATATCGTGCCCGGCCTCGGTGACGCCGGCGACAGGATGTATGGGACCAAATAGCTGGACGCATGGCAACATTCGAGGCGGCTTACATGGTAACACATAAGTTACTATCTCTCTGATGAGAATCGTCGAATATGTTGATGGTTCGGGTCGCAGTCCGTTTGCCAGATGGTTTGGAACGTTAGACCCGCAAGCAGCCGCGAAGGTGAATTCCGCCCTGACCCGGATCGAGCAGGGGAATCTATCGAACGTGAAGGGAGTCGGCGGCGGGGTTTTGGAACACCGGATGGACTATGGCCCTGGCTACCGAATCTATTTCGGCAGAGACGGTGACGAGTTGGTTATTCTTCTGGGCGGTGGGACGAAGCGGAGACAGCAGGAGGATATCGATGCTGCACTTGGGCTTTGGCAGGAATACAGGAATCGAAAGAGGCATTGATGGCTTTGACTCGCGACTTCAGGGATACCGTGAAGGCCAGGGTGACGACCGATCCGGCATTTCGCGCCGCTTTGCTGACTGAGGCAATCGAACTGTTGCTGTCAGGGGATGTCGCGACCGGGAAGGTGGTGCTGCGTGATTACATCAACGCGACCGTCGGTTTCGAAGGATTGGCCGATGAGGTCGGAACGCCGTCAAAAAGTCTGATGCGAATGTTCGGCGCAAAGGGCAATCCGCGCGCCGACAATTTGTTCTCGGTAATAAGCCATCTACAACAGATGACCGGTGTGCAACTCGGAGTGCGCACGCAGTTCTCTGAGAACTTTACCGCTCGTTAACGCAACTTGCGGTTTTGCGACCTGTCTCGCCGGCCACGCAATCTTCATTAAGCCTGTGAAGACTTCGAAGGCCTAATATCGGGCCCGATCAACGGGCCACGGGCATGCTGCGCAAGCTTCTCCTGGTCGGGGTGTTCGCCGGAACCTCGGCGTCGATCCCGATCCTTTACCAATCCAATCCGGAAGGGTTTCACGACCTCCTGCAGTCGGCTGTCCAGTACGACAGCGCAGCTCCGGTGAAGAAAAAGGCGATCTCTGCGCCCATAGCCAAGGTCGCGAAGGCCGAGCCGGAAATCCTGCCTGGTCGCAAGGTGCGCCTGTCGGCCGATGCCACCGGCCATTTCCTCGGCGACTTCAAGCTCAACGGCCGCCGCATCAACGCCATGGTCGACACCGGCGCTACGCTGGTCGCGATGAATCTTTCGACGGCTAAGAAGATCGGCATCGAACTGGAGCCCGCGGATTTCAGGTACAAGGTTTCGACCGCCAACGGCGATGCTCGCGCGGCTGCGGCGACCATCGCCAGCCTGCAGATCGGCCGCATCGCCGTCGACGACGTGCAAGCGGTGGTGCTGGAGGACACCGCGCTCGACGGCACGTTGATCGGCATGAGCTTCCTGAAGCAGCTCAGCAAATTCGAGGTCGAGGACGGCGCGCTGCTACTCGTACAATAGAGCATTTCCGTTTTCTTCGAATAACGGAAATGCCCAATCTCCTTGTTTTATCGCAATTCCGGACGCAAACCAGCGGCACACTTTTGCTGGAATTGCTCGAAAGCGCGTCGCGATCTTTCAGATTCGCTACCCGCGCCTAGATCTCTGTCTTACGCATGTCTTTGTCCCGAAACCGGGTCCACTTTCGGGAGCCGGGCTATAGACGTCAACCGCGCTGCGTGACGCGGCGGATCACCGACTTCTGCCCTGCCGGCCGCCGCTCAGTGATCCTGTAGGCCGCCCGCGCCGCGGCGACTGCTCGTTCCGCTGCGTCGGGCGTGCGGGCATGCACCAGTGCAAGCAGCTCGCCTTGGCCGATCTCCGCGCCGACCGGTATGAGCTCAGTCAGCCCCACCGCATGGTCGACAGCATCCTCGGGCCGCGTACGACCGCCGCCGAGCGCAACCACCGCAAGGCCGATCTCGCGTGTCGAGATCGCCCCGATATAGCCGGAACGATGTGCCTGGATCGGCTGCACGATCGGCGCCTTGGGCAGATAGGCCTCGCTGCGCTCGACGAAATCGGCCGGCCCACCGAGAGCGGCCACCATGCGGCCGAAGGTCTCGGCGGCCTTGCCGCTGTCCAGCGCATCGTTGGCGCGCAGCAGCCCCTCCTGGTTGGAGCCGGCGATTGCAGCCGACTGCAGCATCTCGGCCGCGAGCGCCAGCGTCACGTCGAGAAGCCGCTTGTCGCGAGAGCGGCCGGTTAGGAAATCCACTGCATTCCGGACTTCGACGGCATTGCCGGCGGCGGACGCCAGCGGCTCGTTCATGCCGGTGATCAGCGCGGTGGTTCTCAGGCCGGCGCCATTCGCCACCTCGACAAGGCTGGCGGCGAGTTCGGTCGCGTCGCGCGACTTGGCCATGAAGGCGCCGTTGCCGAGCTTCACGTCGAGCACGAGCGACTGCAGCCCTGCGGCAAGCTTCTTAGACAGGATCGAGGCGGTGATCAGCGGCACGGATTCGACGGTCGCCGTCACGTCGCGGATCGCATAGAGGCGCTTGTCGGCCGGAGCGAGGTTGGCGGTCTGGCCGATGATGGCGCAGCCGCTGGCCAGCACCGCCGCGCGGAACAGCGCGTTATCCGGCTGGCTGACATAGCCGGGGATCGAATCCATCTTGTCGAGCGTGCCGCCGCTGTGGCCAAGGCCGCGGCCGGAGATCATCGGCACATAGGCGCCGCAGGCCGCAACGATCGGCGCCAGCATCAGCGAGACATTGTCGCCAACGCCGCCGGTCGAATGCTTGTCGGTGACCGGACCGGGCAGGTCCGACCAGTCGAGCACGTCGCCTGAATCGCGCATGGCAAGCGTCAGCGCCACCGCCTCGTCGCGGCTCATCCCGTTCAGGAAGATCGCCATGGCGAGGGCCGCGACCTGGCCCTCCGAGACCGAGCCTGAGGTAATGCCGCCCACGAATTCGGTGATCTCGGCCTGGCTCAGGCGAGCGCCGTCGCGCTTGGTCCGGATGATTTCCTGGGGGAGCATCAGATCTGTGTGGAGCAAGAGCGTCGATGTTTGTGCTTCACGTTGCCCCCCTCTGTCCTGCCGAAAATCTCCCCCGCAAGGGGGGAGATTTGCAGTTTAAATGCCGACGCTCTTCCTGCGACGTTGACGTTTGGCGAAACCCTCGAAGAGAGCGCAATCTCCCCTCTTGCGGGGTAGATGACCGGCAGGACAGAGGGGGGCGCGAAGGATCGCGACGCTTCAACTCCAAGCGTACTGTCCATCACGCCAACCCCTCCGCGAACACCCTCTTCAAGATCGTCGCCAGCCGCGCCCCGCCGAGCGGAGCCATGTCCTTGGTCTCCTGATGCGACAACTCGGCGCCTGTCATGCCGGCTGCGAGGTTGGTGATCACCGAACAGGCGGCGACGCGAAGGCCGAGGAAGCGGGCGAGGATCACTTCGGGCACCGTCGACATGCCGACCGCGTTGGCGCCCATGACACGCGCCATTCGGATCTCGGCAGGCGTTTCGAAGGAGGGCCCGGAGAACCACATATAGACGCCTCTGTGGAGCGGCGTGCCGGTAGCAGCGGCCGCCTTCTCGATCGCGGCGCGGATGTTCTTGTCGTAGGCCTCGGTAAGGCCGACGAAACGACGGTCGTCCGGCTCGCCGATCAGCGGGTTGGAGCCGGAGAAGTTGATATGGTCGGTGATCAGCATCACCGAACCCGGCCCCATCTCCGGCTCCAGCGAGCCGGCGGCGTTGGTGAGGATCAGCTTTTCAACGCCCGCCGCGGCAAGCGTTTCCAACGCTGGCCGCATGGCGGCGGCATTGCCGTGTTCATAGTAGTGCGCGCGGCCGGCAAGCATCAGCACCGGCGTTCCGGCAAGCCGCCCGGCGACAAGCTGGCCGGCATGGCCGGTCACACCGCTCTTCGGGAAACCAGGAATCTCGGCATAGGGTATGCGGATCGCGCCCTCGACCTCATCGACCAGGCCGCCGAGGCCGGAACCCAGCACCAGCGCGGTTTTCGGCATAAGGCCGCCGAGCTTGGCGACAAGCTTGTCAGCCGCGGCGGTCACTTCAGAATGTCTCCACGGAAGCCGTAGGGCAGCATATCGCCCAACCGTACCGTTT
>Ga0081539_10001021_pt1 | contig 51564 bp, 55 predicted proteins | sample TabmetS4T2R2_FD_71023 | JGI IMG/M metagenome (GOLD analysis project Ga0081539, IMG submission 71023) | Tabebuia heterophylla rhizosphere microbial communities from the University of Puerto Rico - S4T2R2 | ecosystem: Host-associated > Plants > Roots > Rhizosphere ... | reverse complement strand
CGCAAGAGCGCCCTTGAACAACTGATGGCAGATGGCACCACCTTCACCGACCCCCAACGCGCCCGCGAACTCACCCAAGAGTACGAAGCGCTGAAACGGACGCTCGACGAATACTACGCAACTTGGACAGAGCTGGCAGAAACACTCGAGGTTCCTCAGCAGTGAGCCCGCCGTCGCGCAACAACTCGCATAAGCCACACCCCACTCACGGCCCAGAGCGATACAGTCGCCGGCTCAGGAACAGTATTGAGCAGCGGCAAGCCAACATCAGCGAAGATCGCAAGATCGAGGGGCGAGATGTCATAGCGAGTATCGCGGAAAAAGACGACGCCGTTCATCAGATCCAGGAGTAAATCTTCACCAGGACGAGGAAACAGGTTGGCGACGTGAACATAGTTGCCAAACGTGAGCGGGACGGGTCCGCCGTATACTGCCATCGCAAACGGACCAAGGAAAAAGAAATTCTCGCCATCAAAGAAAATCTGGTCGTCATAGGTAGAAGCATAATCCGCGGGGAGCATTCCAGTAAATGGGTCGCGAAAGCCATTGAACGCATAGATATGACCGAATTCGTGGAGAAATACAGAGTATGCATCAGTCCGCCCAGCGGGAATGGGCTCAGTCCGAAAGGTTGGCTGGGGATCGAACCATAGTTCATTGACGAGATAGTTCGTCCCCAGCGTAATGATCGCATCAGGGTCTGCGCCGTTGGGGTCGATACCAGTCCGCACCTCTGCTGCCGCACCTTGTTCGAAAATATTAAACCCGTTGCTCACGCCCACAAAGCTAGAGGTCACGCTTCCGCCTGTCGCGGTGGGAATCACATCGTCAAAGGCAACCTTCACTTCAATCGACGCATTACCAGCAAGATGGGTTGCCCATTCTACACCAGCAGCCATCGCATTCGTGGCAATCTCATCATAAAATGCAGTAAATTGATTGCCTGGATCGTCAAAGGTAAAATTGTACGTGATCAGTGCCCCTGCTGGAGAGGCAAAACTCATTATTCCTAGCGACAAAAATGAGAGAAGTACAACAGCGACACAAGGCTTTCGAAGTTTCATGAGAGCCCTCCCTATCTCCTCATCTCAATCCCAGCCGTAGCTCTCGCCTGACAACGAACGGCCAGGGCACTGCTCGGCACGTATCCATCAGCCTGTGAAGAAGTTTGCTACTGGCAAAGAATTGATATTGTCAGTATTGGTAACGGTTCGTTGTCCCGGTTCTCTATCTTCGTATCATAGGATTCTTCTCTAGGTCAAACGTGCAGGCCAGTTGTCACCTCATTTTGCAGCGGGCATCAGGTATGGTAGCGTGCGGCAAGTGATTCACACCGGAGGAACATCATGCGCGTAGGCTTAGGTATCCCGCCGATCGGACTGCCAATGGATTTCTGCACGGACATCGTCCACCAAGCAGAATCGTGCGGGTTTGACTATATCTCAGTTGGTGAAGCTTGGGGCGTAGAAACGTGCACAATGGTAGGGGCATTATTAGCTCGCACACAACACATCCGCATTGGTACGGGAATCGTGTCGATTTACTTGCGCCCGCCAACACTGACCGCCATGCAAGCGATGACACTCGATTTGATTGCGCCTGGCCGCACTTGCCTTGGCCTCGGCGTGAGTACACAAAACATCAACAACTTTCATGGTATTCCTTGGGATTATCCGGTCTCGCGCACCCGCGAATATGTTAGCCTTCTGCGTCGCGTCCTTGCCGGTGAACGTGTGACACATGAAGGCCGGTTCTATCGACCGCGGGGTTTTCAGCTCAGTGTTCCCCCTTCACAGCGAATTCCTATTTACTTGGCGGCAGTAAATCCCCAAATGTTGCAACTTGCCGGTGAAGTTGCTGATGGTGTGCTGCTTGCCTGGCTGCCAGCGCGACAACTTCCACTTTCTATAGCTGAGATCGCTCAGGGTGCCGCACGCGCTGGACGATCTCTAGCCGACATTGATATCGGTTGTTACATTCATACCGCAGTGACGAACAATCGCGACCAGACACTCAAGCAGTTACGTCGAGTGTTAGTAGGTTATTGTCAAGCGAACACCTATATTCAAGGCTTTCGGCATTTCGGCTACGGTGACATTCTTGAAGAAGTCCATCGCTATTGGCGGGCGGGCAATCGCGCGATGGCAGAAGCGGCTATTCCTGAACGCATGGTTGAGGAACTATATGTCCTTGGCACCCCTGATGAATGCCGCGCCCATGTTGAACGGTTCCGCCAAGCTGGTCTGCAACTTCCTGTGCTTGCCGCACCACCGACGAGTCAAATTACCAAAGAGGATTTCTCTCGTCTCATAGAAACATTTGGACAATGAAACACCTTGTGTTCTTCCTTGTTCTGCTTGTCCTTTGTTCTGGCTGTTGTCGGCGGCAAGACCCGCTTGTCCGCGCTGCACAGGATCTACAGCGCATGGCTAATGACTTTGCGTCACAGGAAGATGAGAAGATTCAACGATTCAATTCGTTGGCTCTTGGTATGTCAGAGGATGACGTACTCAAACGCCTCGGGCCACCAACATCACGACAGGTCCTCTCAACTAGTGACGATGAGAGTCGGGAACTGTGGGCCTACCAAGGCGCGTTACGCCCCTTAGGGACGCTGACGTTTGTGAACAGGCGGTTGATGGAAGTAAGAAGCGAATAAGTTTGTAGGGCACGCGGTGCCCCTACTTTTCGGGAGAATGTTCATACATCTGCAACGTACCCTTGAGGATCAAAAGGTAACCTACGTCCTCATACCCAGGCTGAGCTCTTATCCGTATTCACGCTGTGTTGTCCTAGCATCACTTTACTAGCAAACTGCCTTTTTTCTCACCTTTTGTTTAACGTTGCCTAAAAATGTGGCGTCTGTTTGCTTTCGCAGCAGTAGAGAGACTGCCTAAGAATCGGGTGACAGAAAATTCTGATTCTTCATACTCTTCCTTATCTTGCTCAGATTGGCATAATTTCTGCTTCTTATATCTGCGTGGTCAGTGGGGCTTACTGCAACCAGTGTCTATGGGAAACGAGGAACGACATACCTACACATCTATCTCCTTTCGTCATCCTGCCTTCCACCGACACGCTTTCTTCTCCTCATTCTGCTAATGTCCGAGAATCTAGAAGGATCATATACCTTTACCGCTGAGTATAAAGAAGATGTCAGTAAAAGAGCAACGAACGATCACGATGTCAACTGAATACAATAAACGTCTTGGCGTGTTGACCAGCGGTGGTGATGCCCCAGGCATGAACGCTGCCGTACGAGCGGTTACACGTACAGCCTTAGACCGAGGCATGGAAGTCTATGCTATCTACGAAGGCTATCAAGGGATGGTAGACGGTGGAACACGCATACGTCCACTGAGTTGGGACGCGGTAGGCGGCATTTTGCAGCGCGGCGGGACCATTATCGGCACCGCACGTAGTAACGCATTCCGTACACGACCGGGACGCCTGCAGGCGGCAAAGAATCTCCTACTCAATGGCATTGATAACTTAGTAGTCATCGGGGGCGACGGCAGTTTAACTGGGGCTGTTCTTTTTCATCGAGAGTGGCCTGCCCTGATATGTGAACTGGTTGAGCATCATCACATCACTCCTGAGGTAGCAGCCCGTCATGCGTCACTTACTATGGTCGGGTTACCTGGTTCGATTGACAACGACATTGCGGGGACTGACATGACGATTGGAGCGGATACCGCGCTCCATCGAATTACCGAAGCTGTCGACGCCATCAGCAGCACGGCAGCAAGCCATCAGCGCACGTTCGTCGTCGAAGTCATGGGAAGGCACTGTGGCTACCTCGCACTCATGGGAGCACTGGCAAGCGGAGCAGATTGGGTACTTATTCCCTGTAACCCACCGGAAGGAGATCCCTGGGAAGAGCGTATGTGTGAGGTGTTGAAGACAGGACGTGCAGCTGGCCGTCGCGACAGTATTGTCGTTGTAGCCGAAGGCGCTCTGGATCGCCAAGGACACCGCCTCACCAGCGACTATATTAAAAAGGTGCTAGAAGAGCGACTCGGAGAGGACGTACGAACCTCAATCCTTGGCCATATACAGCGCGGCGGGTCACCGAGTGCGTTTGATCGCAATCTTAGCACCCTACTAGGATATGCCGCAGTAGAAGCAATCTGTACCGCGACTCCTGGTTCACTACCAGTCCTCATCGGCATGCGTGGTAACCGGATTACGCAACTTCCGTTGCAAGATTGTCTTGAGAAAACAGAGGCTACGACTGAGGCAATCAAAAGGGGTGATTTCTCTGCTGCTATGGCATCGCGCGGGAGCAATTATCAAGCAGCCTTTCGTACCTTACGTACACTTATCCGCGCGTTGCCGCATGCCCCAGAGCCTGGACAACAACGAGTGCGGATAGCAATCATGCACTCAGGGGCACCAGCGCCAGGAATGAACACCGCCGTCCGGGCGGCAGTACGACTGGGGGTTGATAAAGGTCACATTATGTTTGGGGTTCGCAATGGTTTCCAAGGACTTATTGCTGGCGACCTCTATGAGATGAACTGGATGAGCGTCAATGGCTGGGCACCGCAAGGTGGCGCGGAGTTAGGAACGAATCGCCGGATTCCGAGCGGAAAAGATTTTTACGCGATCGCTCGCGTTCTGGAAGAGCATCAAATTCAAGGGCTGTTGATGGTCGGTGGCTGGTCAGGCTATGAAGCTGTCTATCAACTCCATCGCATGCGCGAGAGTTTCCCGGCGTTTAATATTCCACTGCTCTGTATGCCTGCAACCATCGATAATAATCTACCAGGATCGGAGTTGAGTATCGGCGCTGACACTGCCTTGAACAGCATCGTTGAAGCGGTCGACAAGATCAAGCAATCTGCGGTTGCTTCGCGGCGTTGTTTTGTCGTTGAAGTGATGGGACGCACGTGTGGTTACCTGGCGCAAATGAGTGGTCTTGCCTCAGGGGCAGAACGGGTCTATTTGCCGGAAGAGGCAGTAACGTTAAGTGATCTTCAACGGGATATTGCCCTTCTCACCCAAGGCTTCCAACATGGCAAGCGGCTCAGTGTCATGATTCGTAATGAGCATGCGCATCCACGCTATACGACGGATTTCATCTCAACCCTTTTCGCCGAAGAAGGTGAAGGGGCATTTGACGTCCGCCAAGCAATCCTGGGCCATCTCCAGCAAGGGGGAAATCCGACACCATTCGATCGTATCCTCGCTACACGACTCGCCGATCAAAGCATTGATTTCTTGATCGCCGAAGAGCAACGGCCATCTTTAGGAGCAGCGTGCATTGGCCTCCAAGGTGGACAGATACAATTCCATTCCCTTGAGCATTTGCCGCGCATGATGAATTTAGAACAGCAACGTCCACAAGAACAGTGGTGGCTTGATATAAAGCCGATTGCTAATCTGCTCGCGCAGCCGGCACCTCGTTCTTAAGTACCTGGCATACGAAATACGCAACAGGTTTCTTTCTTCGTCATTCCGGGCAAGGCCGCAGGCCGCGACCCGGAATCCACTCCCTCAGATTTCCGCTGAAGCCTGTCCTGCCTGCGCTAGTGCCGCAGGCACAGGTGAGCTTAATCGAAAGGTAGGAATGACGTCTCGTTTTTTCATTAGGACTTCACACCCACTAAACGGCTAAAAATCTCGTCATCCTTTAATACCTGCGGAGAAGGAAAGGCAGTTTTGCTGTGCGACAGTCCAAGTTCCAAGAAAACTTCGCAGAGCTTGTACATTACTAAACCAGGATTAATCACAGGTACTGGAAGCCGCTCTCTGAGATGGCCGTAAGATTGGTGCATCGTCGTCGAACCCAGCACGATCACATCGGCGCCATCCTCGTTGATGGCTTTGAGCGATTCGTGTTCGAGTTTGCTGAAGATAATTTCTTCTTTTCCAGTGAGCAATTCTTCCACATCTGGTCGTGTTTTAATCGAACGTAGCGACGCGACTTTGTCCCACAAGCGGTACTTGGTGAGGGTCTTCTCATAGAGATGAAACCATTCGTCCCACATGGTGATAATAGAAAACTTATGTCCAAGCATTCCTGCAAGGTGAAAAGCGACCTGACCAGGACCAAGAACCGGAATCTTCAGGCGTGAGCGTAATGCGTATAGGCCAGAATCACTCACAGTGTCAATACAGATAGCCGCGTATCCTTCCTGCTCTGCTTTGAGTCCTGCTTCGAAAATGAACATATCCATTAAGAGCATGTCATAATAACTATCACCATATGCACAACTGTTTCGTACCGGCACGAATTCGACCTCGAATCCCGGACGAATACACTCATTTGGCAACTGAGCACGGCGATTAGCAATTCTCTTCTCATCGAAGGGAAAGGGAATGATTACTTTCACACGTTTGTTCATAGATGCCTCCTCCAGCCTCGCGCAGCAGCCTATGCCTGTTCGTGCTCGTGCGGTCAAGATCAATCTATCGCGCGCTTGCCTCAGCACCTTTAAGTGGGCACAGTACGTAACAAAAGGAGTAACAGTATGGCGACACGAGTCGGATTTATCGGCCTAGGCAATATCGGCAAACCCATGGCGATCAACGTCGCTAAGGCAGGTTTTGATCTGATGGTCTACGACATACGACTGGAACCGCTACAGGAGCTTGCCGGGCTCGGCGCAAAAGTCGCTCGCTCGGCGCAAGAGATCGGTTCACACGGAGAGATCATTGAGTTAGTCGTCGTCGATGATGCACAAGTTGAGGCTGCCACTCTGGGCGAAGGTGGCGTATTGAATGGAACGAAGCCAGGAAGTGTGATTGCCGTGCACAGTACGGTTCACCCCAAAACCATACGCAAGCTGGCTGAACTCGCTGAAACAAAAGGAGTGACTGTCATTGACGCTGAAGTCAGTGGCGGCGAACGTGGCGCATATGCCAAAACACTCTGTTACATGGTCGGCGGAGACAAAGAAGCATTTGAAAAATGTCGGCCGGTATTTGCGACCTCCGGCGCAAACATTTTCCATCTTGGCGATCTTGGATCTGGTGCAGCCGCCAAACTAGCTCACAATTTGATTGTGTACGTGAATATGTTAGCCGCTTCAGAAGGAATGCGGCTCGCGGAAAAAGCTGGGGTGGATCTCAAAGCGATGGAGCAAGTCATCCATGCCGGTGCTGCCCAAAGTCGCGTTGCTGATAACTGGACACAACAACGAAACCTGAAAGACACCTACACGACCGGCCCGCAGGGACTCTTGCAGCTAATCCACAAAGATTTGCGCTTGGCACTCGAACTTGGGCACGATCTTGATTTGTCGCTGCCGGGTGCCGCGTTAGCGCAGCAGTTGATGGATCGGGTGCTTGAGATAAGCAAGGAGTAAAGTGGGGCATGCCCTACTCTACTCCTCTCATGCGGCTAAGAGAGCTTTCATCACGTCGCGCGTTTCAATCTCTCCTTCATCTGGCACATGCCCTTGAAGAAACGGGAAATGGCGGGAGAAGCTAATGACATTCATCCCCACTGTCTCGTCTGTGGTTGGGTCGAGGCGGAGCAAGAAATCGGCATCCAGCTCAATCGTCTTCGCCTTCCGTGGGTGATCAAAGTAGAAATACATGACATCTGCTGCACGGTCGTAGTGATAATGTAATTTCTTTCTCTTCACCGGTCTCTTCTCTTTTTCTCTATGCCAGACTTTATTCGAAATAGTGATTTGTGATCGAAAATTCCAGGAAATGAGCATCAAAATCCTTATTTCAGATAAAGTCTATTGTCCCCAACACGTCGTCCTGACAGTCTTCAAGTTCGGGGTGATAGGTAACGATGTGTCGCCACCGCTCATTGGTGAGTTCGATCTGGTTGCCGTAGCGGTCCATATCATCGCCACCTTTTACTGTCCATTTACTACCCATCTGCCTTTCGTTCCTTCTGCAATCGAAGTTATCCTACCAACTTCGCCAGCATCTGCTCATACTCGCGGTTGTCGTGCGTATCGACCGAGACATAATGAAGATCCACGCCACTCGCTTCTTGGTCTTGTAGGCGGTCGATACATGCTTCAATTGGCCCCACACAACTTGTTGCATTAATGAGATTGGCCGGGACAGCCTCAGTAGCAGCACGAGAGTTCGCCTCCCAGCCTTTTTTCACTGCTTGTACGGCTTCTCCATAACCGTGCCGAGTGAGTTGTTCAGCATAAAATGCCCCCATGCGACCGATGTAAAATGCGAGTGTGCCCGCCGTTTCTGCGCGTACTTTATCGACGTTCTTTGTCACCGTCGTTGTGCCAGGCGAGCGTATTGCAACTGTATTGGCTGGACGGCCAGCTGCGACACTCATTTTACGGATTGCGTCAATCTCTCCTTTGAGTTTCGGTAACGGGATCATCACCGGTAGCCATCCATCGGCTAGCTCTGCCGTCATTTTTACACTCTTGGCGTTCAGTGTCGCCAGGTAAATGGGAATGTGACTGCGCACGGGAGTAAAGCGGAGGGTAAATCCACGCTGCAAATTGAAAACTTTCCCGCTGTATTTTAGCGGCTCACTACGCATCAGCGTATTGATAATCTCAACGCATTCTTTCATGCGCGTGAGCGGTGGATCGAACTTTACCCCATGAAAATGCTCGATCACTTGCGGCCCGCTCGTGCCGAGGCCAATAATCATGCGCCCGCCAGAGAGTTCATCGAGTGTCGCGAAGTGCTGGGCTAGCGCCGCAGGTGTCCGCGAATAGGTGTTGACGATAGCTGTCCCGAGCTGAATCTGTTTGGTACGATCGGCTAACAGCGTTAAGAGCGTAAACGCATCACGTCCCCAGGCCTCTGCCACCCAGGCAGAATGCACGCCAACCGCATCTGCGATCTGCACTCGGTCGATTAAGGCTCTGTAGTCGAGTGATCCTTGCCAGTTAATCCCCAAAACTACCCTCCGTGCCATACGCCCTCCTTATTCCGTTGCGCAATCGCCAATACGCTTGGCCGCCAGCCGCTCAACAAATTTCACCAATTTCCCGGCTACAGCGCCCTCTGAATCAATTACACTGGTGTACGCACTATCACCATCGAATGTCGTCACTCCCCGTGATTCTGTTTTAATACCGTTCTTGGTCGGACAGTCGGCGGTCACCTGGTAGGTTGACTCCGTCACACGGGTTGTAGCGATCGCACAGCCAAGCTTTCTGTACAGCTCATTTTGTTTCTGCAACACGCTGATGGGATTTTCGCATTCACGCACAGTCGTATCTTTGGGTGACCAGTCCTCGTCCGACCGTTGTACTGTGCGTTGGTACTCCCAGAGCCCGGAACGAAGTGCGGGCAGTTCATCCGCTGTTACAGATACACGACTCCCGACCACACAGAGCAGAATAACACTGGCTGCATTCACCCTCGTGCTTCTCATACGTGACAACTAGTGATTATTTTTCTTATGGATCTCATCGTGGAGACAGTATCTATCTCTCACGCCCTTTCCTCTGCATCACGCAATCGCGCATACATCCCCTGAATCCACCGAATGCTGACGCGCTCATCCTCAACAATTTGTGCTAATAATTCCTTACTCTGCTGATCCTCTTGGATCCCCGCCACCAAGTCTATGACCGGCTTCATAAACTCTTCGGGATTACCAAAGAGGTTCGCGAGAACACGGAGTTTCTCAACATCTGAACGTTCAGCAGATCCAAAGAACGGGATTTCTTTTTCTCGACGTTCTTCCGGCACCATTGCGCTCGGCGTTCCCCCTAATGCTCGCAGCCGAGCTTCCATGACTCTCGCGTGCAATGCCTCGCGTTGCTGTATCACAGCCAGTCCGCCTTTCACTCCCTCGTGCTGGCTCACCTCAATCCAACCTGGAAGGTATTGAGCGACAAATCCTTCTGTTGATCGATAGACATCAAGGAGATGCATAATGCGCTCGCGCTCAGTGGGGTTCGGGTTGCCGACATAACCAGTATACACTCGACGTTGTTGGGTCGTGCCAGTACTCACGAGATACTCTCCTATTTTTAACTGTACATATGAGCATCACAATGGCGGGCACAGCCCGCCGTACTTTCTGTTTACGGTTCAATTTTCCCCCACGCAATCACTTTCGTCGGTACGATCCGCACCATCGCATTGTGGGAAAAAGTCAATGGCATCAGTCGGTATTGCGGATAGCGTTCGCGTAATAAACCCAGAGCACGCGCATGCTCTTCTTCCTGTTCGACAATCGTCGCTTGCCCGGTGATGAGAACGTATGCCAACTGCCTCCAATCGTCAGCATAGTCGTCGATGACAACCGCCACCTGAGGATTAGCAAGAATGTTCCGTATCCGTTTGAGCGGCTTGCCGGTTTGCCGTTTGGGTTTTTCATCAACGATAAAGTACAAAGATGTACCGTCAAACGCGTAGCAAAAGGGAATGACGTGTGGTTGAGCGTTTGCATCGGCTGTCGCTAGACGCGCAACCACATGAGAGTTGATGAAGCGTTGAACTGGTTCGGGAAGGGGAAGTGGCATCTACGCCTCGTTTTCTACCTATGCAGAACGCGGGTTTCCACTCGGTTCCTCTCGCCCACGAAAAGCATCTTGCGCTTCGCGGTACATCCGTTCGGCTTGCCCTGAGTATCGCGGAGAGAAGTGAAAAACAACTAGCTTTCGGGCCTGTGCCATACGCCCCAACACACCGGCCTGATGAGCAGTAAGGTGATACCGCTTGGTTGCTTGGTCCTCATCTTCAGCGAGAAATGGAGATTCGCAAAAGAAGAGATCAGCATCCCGCGCCAACACCGCAATTCGTGCAGCGTTCTCTGGCGTGAAAATCGTATCGACTACGTAGGCGATTTTGTGCCCGCGAGTTTCTTTGACCAAGTGATGCCGCAGGTCCCCAAGTCGGAGCTGCCGACTCACCTCTCCACCGTGTCGCTCTCGCCACCGAGCGATAATCGGAAAGTCATCTGTTTCACCACGTCGCAGAGCCGATTTCACTTCCGATAACCACGGACCGGGCAGTATCCCCATCTGCGAGAGAATAGCAGTATCGACATTGAGGTGAGTTTTCTCCTCTACAGCAAACCCCAGTGAGTAGATGCGATGGTCGAGATGCGCAACCCGGACTCGAAACGCGAGTTCGTCAAGTACCGTGCCGGTAAACGGCAACGACGGCAGCTCTTCCGGAGTAAAACTAGTCCGAGCCGGGAACAGAACGCGGCGGATGCTGTCTAGCGCGACCTCGGACACTTCAATGGTAAACTGATAGTTATCTACCAAGTTCCATGTATAACCACGGAGTTTTCCCTCGACACAATCGATGATGCCAGGTGGTCCGAAGAGAAAGAGCTTTTCATCGCGTGGAAGAAATAATCGGAGAAGATGATCAAAACCAATAAAGTGATCCATGTGACAGTGCGAGACAAATACGTGACTCACACGGAACATATCTATCGCTGGCAACGCGTCATTATGCCCAAGATCAAAGAGCAGCGCCCGCCCCTCCCAGCGTAGATGGATATATAGCCCTGGATCACCGAACGGTCCGTTGACCAAACGGGCAGCAAAAGCGGCATTCATATCTCTAACAGAGCGGGAGAAATGAACGCCGTCAAGCGTGGGGACTAAATAGATTGACCAGACAGAGAGAATCTAGGATTTACGATTGTCGCTTGAGAAGAACGAACTGCCGCTTGAGACGTTCAACTTGATCCTGAATAGACGGCAGATGGCGACTTTCCTTGAGCACTTGAAATACGTCTATATCAGAAGCCTCTCGTCGTCCCTCAGAGACTTCGCGCATCGTGTCAATAATCTCGTGGATCACGCGAGGAATCTCGCGTTGGGGAATGACTAAATCCCCTCGCCCGAGGGTCCCACCCCAATGCGCCGCATACGGACGCAACACATGGAGAATCTTTTCGGTCACACTTTTTTCGCTTGGCATGGCGATCTCTTTCTTGTGGTATGACTTGCTGATGCAGATGCCATTATCACGATCGAGCATCTATTTTGCAAGTCAGTAAAATAGCGGACAAATGGGACCTTGGTTGCTGATGATATTGTTAGTGCTCATATTTTTTCCCCAATGCCAAGGCCTCTTTCACCCCTAAGAGCGTCGTCATCTCATCGAATAATCCAGGTCCCGAGCTTTGCGTAATACTCCCGGTTTCCTTCAGCTCCTGCATCATGTCGCGCATACGCAGATAGAATCCTGCCAGCGTTGCCGAGTAAATCGTCAGGCGAAATCCCATTTTTTCAATATCAGCTACTGGTAATAACTGACCATTATATAAGAGCGGTAGATCACCAATTTCCTGCATATAACGTCGCATGTCGTCAAGTGTGCGAATACCATCGACAAAAATTAAATCAGCGCCAGCAGCATGATATGCCCGCGCCCGTTTGGCCGCATCTGCCCAACCGTTGACAGCCAGTGCATCGGTACGCGCGATGATCACAAAGTTGACATCGTGTCGTGCATCGCAAGCGGCCTTCACTTTCGGCACCATTTCTTCTAGAGGAATAACTTGTTTTCCAGCGAGAAAGCCACAGCGTTTGGGCCACACTTGATCTTCAATATGTAACGCAGCCGCTCCAGCAGATTCATAGTCACGCACAGTGCGATAGACATTGACGGGATTGCCGTAGCCCGTATCAGCATCACAGATGAGTGGGATATTTACGGCTCCAGCAATATAGCGAACGTTCTCAACCATCTCGGCCATAGTCAGGAGACCGAGATCAGGGAACCCACGCGCAGCTGCTGTACCGAATCCAGTCATATACACAGCCTGAAAACCTGCGGCCTGGGCAATGCGTGCTTGAAACGCATCAAACACAAAGGGGGCAACGACCATACTCGGTCCGTTGAGCATCTGACGCAATCGTTGTGCAGCCTCTGACATATGCCCCTCCTTCCAGGATTATTTCAGCGACCGCAGGAACGACAGCAGCGCAGCAATACACCCCTCGGCGTTATCGAGATAAATCTCATGGCCGTGACCAGCAATGACAGCGATGCGTGCGCCCGGAATCGAATCACGGATCATGAGCTGCTCGGTCAGTGGTGTCAAGGGACTATTCTCGGGCGCCAGGACTAAGGTTGGCACTTTCACTCGCGGCAGCAACGGCGTGATATTGACACTTGGTACCAAGCGACAAAGGCCCTGCAAGACATGAGTGCGAGTTTTACCCCATTCTTTTAAGATCCATTCCAGTCGCGGAGATTTCGCTTCTCCCACTGCCACACCACCACCTTGCTCCATCAAGGCTTTTACCCAGCCTGCTGGGCCAAGGGTTCCAAGGGCAGTGAACCAGTCCTTATAACCAACGGCAAATTTCTCTTGGATATGAGGGTGAATGGCCGTCGGTGAAGCACAGAGAGTGAGGCTCTTGAATCGTTCTGGCCAGCGTACCGCAAAAGCGATTCCGAGAATGCCACCAACCGACTCGCCAATATAGTGGACTTTGTCGATACCAAGCGCGTCGAGGAAGCCTTTCATGTCGTTGAGCAGATCATCGACTGACCATACGTAGTTCGCTCCGGGATCAGCTGATTGTCCATGCCCTCGCATATCGCGACGAATCACGCGATACTGCCCAGCTAACAGTGGCACCCAGTGATACCAAAACTGCAAACTGCGACCAAAGCCGTGTTGAATCCACAACGGTTCAGCCGTTTTCCACGGATCAGTAAAGTCATTGATCTCGTAGTACATCTCATACTTGTTGGCTTTAATTGTGGGCATGATCGTCCCTCCTTCATGCCCTTGCCCCTACAAGGTTCGGGTGCAGAAATCAACAGCGGTGAACCATAAGACATTGCCGAACGGCGATACGGAATGACGAATAGAGTAATCAGTAGTCAGCATTCAGTAGTCAGTAGAAAGACAAAGACCGGAGAAGGCAGAGGAACGAAAAACCAGGCTAGCTACTGACTCCTGGCTACTATTTTTCGTTCCGGCCCATGCGTCACCACTCCGTCCGTGCTGGCGGGAGCGCTCCTTTCGCATGAGGAGAGGAAAAGAATTCTTTTTCTCTGACTAGATCTCGCGCCATGTAGCGCCGCAGGAGAGCAGAGGCCTGTCGTAATAGTTCTCGCTTGCCGCGGAACACCTCTTCGCGTATCCACTCGCCACGAATCCAACAATCGAAGGAGGCTTCCTCAATAAAATTGAACTCCAATAGGCGCTCACCAACCGGAGTTCCCGTAACGATCACTCGTAGTGAAAGACCCGAGTCTACAAGTACTGCTCGGGCATCAGAAGGCAAGGGTAAAGCATGTTTCACTTTGTCAATCTCTGCCGGCGGCGACTTCTGTTCCACAAGTGAGACATATCCCCACTCCCCAGGTGCAGGGTTAGCTTCAGTAACCAGTTTGAGATTGAGGTCGGTTAAGTTCTTGGTGGCGACCTCCTGATCATAACCTTCCACACTACGAAAGAAGTTAGCGCCAACGAAGGTTTGGCCTTCTTGGAGTTTCACTTTCTCGCGCGTTTTGAGGTTCTCAACCCACCAATTGTTATCTGCATTCTGTTCACGAACACTTTGTTCTCTAGAGGATTCTTTCGCCATAACGATCCCTATTGCCGCTGAGGTTTGAGGCCACGGACCATATTTTGTGCGAAGGCATTGGCTTTCCGCTCTGCATCCACCCAGTAAATGTAGTGGCCCATTTCATGGTAGACCATATTAACCCATTGCCGTTCAGAATTATACTTGCGCCCTCGTTTCCAATATTCTGGGTGCATCAGGTGGATCGTCCCGTCCTCATATGTGCGTCCAGCCGTCTTTCCCCAATCAATGTAGGCATACCACTCAAACCGTGGCCGTTTGAGGCGGTAGAACGTACAAAGGCGAGTGACCGCTTGGCGAAAACTGCTGATTTTGTGGTCGTGAAAAAAGCGCGACAGCAGTCGATCAATCGCACGCCGCTCCCGTAGCGGCGGCAAGATCATGAGCATAGTCGTGTCATTCTATGGAAGAAAGTAGGAAAAACCAGCAAGAATGACTCCTGAATCCAGACCCGTGTTATGATTATACAAATTTGCATTGGAAATGTGACGATAACGCCACATGGCATTGAAGGCGAGGTTATCGCTTAGAAAATAACTTGCACCAAGACCGATGTATTCGGTAAAACTAAAATGGCCGCCTAAGCCATATCCGCGCAAATCAGTATATAATAGCCCGCTCCCACCCTCGATATACGGCGCAAGGTGAGTTCCGGTATTAAGATAGTAGGTTAACACCGGGAGGCCTAACCCTAGTTCGATCGATCCGTTATTCCTTGGGCGAACAGAATGTATCACCGAGGCAAAGGGCTCAGCACTGATCTCGAAAGCGCCAGGCGGAATGATCCACCATTGTCCCTTAAAAAGCGTGTAACCAACGCGGAGATTGACCGGGATCATCTCAGCATGTTTGCGCAGTCCCCAGATATAGCCAGTACGTAAACCTAGCTCCCATGTGCCAGCTCTGGGCAATACATCTTCAGCATACGAGTTCGCACTTCCACACAAGACCCCAAGAACCACTAAACAGCTCAGTCCCCACCGTCTCCAGTTCCTCATTATCCCTCTCCCTTACCCATAAAATTAGTATGCGTCGGCAACCGCTCCTATCCGACTCCCGGTTATTTAGCAAGCGTCAGGCACTAGTTCAGAGCTGCAACATCCAGGTTATGATTTCCGTCGCCCCCACAGACTCAGTGGTGGTGGACCTTGCGCTCCTCCATCGAGGCGTTGTTGCATTTCTGCCACTGCCTCACCCAGTAAACGCAAATGTTCGTTGATTTGCTCATCACTAATGGTATTTCCTTGAAATTGGTTACTGCGGACATACACACTGCCCGGCACCAGGTGCAGATTGAACCATAGTAAAACCGGTCGCAGCTCTTGGTCGATGCTCAGATAATGGTGATCCGTTGCTCCGGTGGCAATCAAGCCCGCAACTTTGCCCATCATCGCCTCGACCGGCACGTGGTCCAATAGGTTCTTGAGCGATCCGGTGTATGATCCCCGGTAAACTGGCGTCCCGATAATATAGGCATCTGCCGCCTGGATCTGACCGACAATGCGCGGCGTATCATCGGTGTATTCATTCACAGGGCGCCCATCACAAAAAGAGAGTTTCACGTCACGCAAGTCGATCACCTCTGTCTGTATTTGTGGATACCGTACTTTTGCTCCCTGTAGCGCAGCATCAATAACTGCACGAGTACTCCCTCCTTTGGTTAAACTCCCAGAAATGCCAAGTAACGTTGTCATGCCAAATCTCCTTATCCAGGGTCCAAAGTCTCAAGCCCAAAGTCTTTTTTCTACTGCCTACTGAATGCTGACTATTGACTACGTTTTACATATCACGTTTCAGGTTCCAGGTTTCGCGTTTCACGTCGTCCTACAGCCTGTTTTATCTAAATCACACCTTGTTCTTTCAGTGTCTGAAGTGTTGCCGCGTCAAGCCCAAGCAACCGACCATACACGTCGGCATTGTGACCACCGACTGCTGGCGCTGGTTGATCGAACGTCACCGGGTTTTGGACAAATTTGATCGGCATGCCCATTCCCTTTACTCCTGACATCGGCCCATGGGTCGGGTGCCCGACATCAACGACCATGCCACGAGCCTGCAAATGCGCATCGTGGAGGAGATCTGTCGGGCTAAGCACTGGTCCTGCCGGCACTTCGTGTTTTTGCAGATGCGCGACCGCCTCACTCGTTGTCCACGACCCAATCCATTGCTGGATCATCTCGTCGAGGAGTTGGCGATGCTGTCGACGACTAAGGATCGTAGCAAAGCGCGGGTCATTTGCTAGCTCTGCTCTGCCGAGTGCCACAGCAAGTTTTTGCCAATCTGGATCGTTGATGGCGCAGATCGATACATATCCGTCTGTAGTCACATACACGTTGAATGGAGCACCACCGATATGGGCATTTGCCTGTCGCTGAGGGGTATCTCCGGCAGCAAGAAACTCAATCAACTCGGGAAGTAAAAAGAACGAACAGTCCTGCATCGAGATATCAATCCAGTCTCCTGTGCCACTCTGTTCTCGTTGGCGGAGAGCAGATAGAATTCCGATTACGGCAAAAAGCGGAGTGGTCGTGTCGCTGATCGCGGCTCCGCAGCGCACCGGTGGTCGGTCGGGATACCCTGTCACACTGGTAATGCCGCTCGCAGCCTGAATAATCGGGTCATACGCACGCCACTCTCGCTGTGGTCCACGCTGCCCAAACCCAGAGATCGAACAGAGTATCAGGCGAGGATTCCGCGCTTGCAACACAGGAAAACTAAATCCCATTCGCTCCAACGTTCCGGGTGCGAAGTTTTCGACCACAACATCCGCTTTTTCGCAGAGGCGTAAAAATAGCTCCTTGCCTTCTGTGCTGCGCAGATTAAGCGTTACGCCTTTTTTGTTTCGTGCGCGATGTAGAAAGGGCAAGCCAATGTCTTCTTTTGTCTGCTTGGTCAGGCCGGCCCCCTTCGGTCCAGCAAAAGGCGGACGAGACCGCTGGGCTTCTCCTCCGTTCGGTGGCTCTATTTTAATGACTTCAGCTCCCAATCCTCCCAGCAAAAGCGTACAATACGGACCAGCGAGAAATCGCGTGAGATCAATGACGACAAGACCCTGTAATGGCTTCACCGGTGTCTCCTTTCTCAGCCTTGCATCTTGCCAGCTTCTTGCAGGTATGAGAATAGACACTAGTAACGACTTGATGAAAGAGAGGTAACTATGCGCTGGAGAGGTGAACGCGAGAGCGAAAACGTCGAAGATGTTCGCTCCGAAGGTTCCTCCCGTGGGATACCGATGGGCATGAAGCTCGGCGGGGGGACGACCTTACTACTGCTTGTCGTTGGACTCCTCCTCGGGCAGGATCCAATGCAGCTTTTACAGATTTTTTTGCAGTCGAATGTTGGAGTTTCTACGGATGCACCGTCACAACCGCAGCAACAAGCGGGAAATGATGAAGCCAAACAATTTGTTTCAGTGATCTTAGCGAGTACCGAAGATGTGTGGAGCGCGATGTTCTCGGGAGCTGGACAGAAATATCCACCACCGAAGCTCGTTCTGTTTTCCGATGGGATTGAATCTGCTTGTGGCATGAATTCTTCTGCTACTGGTCCTTTCTATTGTCCAGGTGATCAAAAGGTTTATCTCGATCTGAGCTTCTTGAATGAACTGCGACGATTAGGGGTCTCAGGTGATTTCGCGGTTGCATATGTTATTGCTCATGAAGTCGGTCATCACATACAAAATCTCATGGGCACGGAACGTAAACTGCGGCAGTACCAAAGCCAGGTCAACAGTCAGGAACAAGCCAACGCGCTATCGGTGCTGATGGAATTACAGGCAGATTGTTACGCTGGCGTATGGGCAAATCACGCTGACAGCCAGCGCCACATCCTCGAGCAAGGCGACGTTGAAGAAGGCTTGAACGCAGCGGCTGCCATCGGCGATGATCGACTCCAGAGGATGGCAGGTCGTCGCGTGAATCCAGACGGATTCACGCATGGGTCTTCTCAACAACGTGTGCAGTGGTTCCGGACAGGTATGCAGAGTGGTGACATCAACTCATGTGACACGTTCAAACAGGCGGGGTTGTAAAGGAGACTGTCAGGTACGAACCGCATAGGCACGTTCGTATAGCGATCGCAGTCATACGTTCGTACTCAGCTCGGTTTCAACAAAATCCTTTGTAGCTTCATCCCAACGATAGGCTTTGATGTTGCGCACCTGACGATCGTAGACTGAGATGACTAGATAAGCAGTGTCAGGATACGATGGCTCATCACCGAATAGTGCTTGTCGTTTGTCTTCGGCAGAAAAGTATGCGTCGTGATTCGGGTGCGAGTGATAGAAGGCTTTGAGTTGCGCTTTGCCGCTATCGACTTCTTTGTTCACTGCCAGTAATTCTTTCGGCTCCATGAAATAGGCAATCGTCGCGTCCCGCGGAAACTGTTGCGGGTCTTTTGCATACATAGCGTTCTGAATGTTGGCAATACGTCTAACCTCTTCCCGATCATTCTTCACCAGGATCGCACCGCAACATTCGTCTGGATAGATTTCCTGTGCATGCTGGCAAAGCGTATCCCATGTTTTGGCCGATAGATGGAACATATTTCCTCCGACAATGATTCGTACTCCTCGTTAGCTGAAACGGAGAATCGGTGAGTGGGAGAAACGGTGACAAAAAGAGGGGGCTCCTTTCCTTTATCTCCAATTCCCCGGTTCCCCGATTCTTTTGATGTAGTAATCCACGACCTGCCATAGGACGAGAAAAGAGGCAGGGTTTTTGTCCCTGCCTCCTAGCAAATCGTTTTCTTCTTTGACCTCTGCGTCCGACTATTAACGCACTTGTCAAGAGTCACGTTTCTCCCCTGGCTTACGTGCCACAACTAGTGAGGAAAATGCAGGTGGAGGAAGTAGCAGCTTTTGACCTTCGACAAATCCCGTTTCATGCGCCCAGCCGATGATCTCTTCTGCAGGATACGCCTCACCTTCGGGAAACAATAACATCATAAACACCGAGAACAAAACTGGTTGCATTGGGCTGATACGATCGGCGTCGGGCATAATGCCATGCACCAGCAGCTTTCCACCGGGAGTAAGTGCTGCAAACGCTTTTTTCAGCACCATCTTGCAGGTCTGACGTCCTTCAGTTTGCAACATGTTCGATAAGAGAATCGCATCCCAACCCGAGCCAAAGTCATCAGTAAAGTAGTTTCCTTCACGAGTGCTGACCCGTTCTGACATTCCCTCCCGCGCAATGATCTGTCGTGTCCGTTGGAGAATCGGCGGCAGTTCAAAAATCGTAGCTTTGAGATGCGGGAACTGGCGACAGAAGATGATTGAGTACACGCCTGAACCACCTGCTACGTCGAGAAACGTATGACAATGGTTGAGATCCACAAGGCCTGAGATCCGCTGAGCTAATCCTTTTCCCATATCAAAGAGGCCGTGGACATAGTTATCGAGGACTTCAGGTGGCGCGTTAAACAGTTCCGCTCCCGTCAACGGCAAGACCGGCTTGTCGGTTCGTATCGCCTCGGTCATTTTGCCCCATGCTGCATAGCGATCAGCGGTCTGGTTGATCATACCGCCGACGTAGCTGGGTTTGCCTTTGACAAGAAAAGTGTCAGCCAAGGGAGAATTACGATAACGATCGCCTTCTTTTGTCACAAAGCCGAGCGCTGCACAGGCATTAAGCACTCGTTCGACGCCTCGTTGTGGCAGGTGTGCCTGTCTTGCGACCTCAGACGCAGTGGCTGGCCCAGTTCCTAGTGGAGAAAATAAATTCAGCTGTGCTGCCCCAAGTAAAAGCGCCGCACGATCGGCACCACCGAGGATCTCCATCAAAATTGGCATTTCAGCTTTTAGTGGTTCAGGCATGATTCCTCCTTGTAGCTCGCTATGCTCGCTCTATGGCTTATGGCAAGAACATTGGTCCTGTAGCCATCTGCTATAAAGTGAGCGAAGCGAACGGGCTATTAGCTATATGCCAGTATCGCAGACGCAGTTATAGTGACACGAAACCGATAGAGGAGCTAGTTATATGGAAACGCCGGAAGGAACGACGAAAATTTCTCTCGACGAGTTCGCTAAAGTTGAACTGCGGGTCGCAACGATCAAAGCAGCGGAACCACATCCGAAGGCCGACCGCTTGTTAGTGCTGAAGATTGATCTTGGCACTGAAGAGCGCCAGTTGGTCGCTGGCATTCGAGCACATTACACGCCAGAAGAACTAATCGGCAAACAAATTGTGGTGGTCGCCAATCTTCAACCTGCTATGCTCCGCGGTGTGGAGAGCCAGGGAATGTTATTGGCTGCATCTGACGGCGAGAAAGTCATTGTTTTGAGTCCAGAAAAATCGATCGCACCAGGGTCTAAAGTCAAATGATGGCTCGAGAATGATGAATGATGAATTACGGAAAAGAAGAAAAAGATCAGCAAAACATAAAAGTTGCTCGCTCAGTTGTTCCAATTTTCTGGTTATCTTCATATTCAGCATTCATCGTTCATCATTCATTGTTTGCCACATTACCCTGCAAACTTACTGATATTCACGACTGCTCGTTCGTGTGTTCCTTCACCAACCTTAGTTCCGTCTTCGTTGAAGGCTTCGACAGTAAACAGCAACCGGCGGCCTTTGATTTCGTTAAGCGTAACCTTACCCCTCACTTTTTGCCCAATCTTTGTCGGAGCAAGATGTTTCACGTCCACGTGGAAGCCGACTGTTTGTTCTCCTGCATCCATGTGCGGCGTCAGGAACTCTACGCACGTCCCTTCCATCAGCATGATCATCGCCGGTGTCGAGTACATACTAGGTACACCTGGCCCCATGTGTGAAATGCCCATCTCCGGTGTCGTGGTAATGACCCGCTCGTGTCCCATCCCTACTTTCAGTGTGTCCTTCATGGTGTGCCTCCATTTGTGGCGTTCATACTTCGACAAGCTCAGCACGAACGGTTACCAATCACCCTGAGCTTGTCGAAGGGTGACCTACGCTTTTCTCTATTGACTACTGAATGCTGACTATTGACTACTTCTTCAGGGTTCAATCGCCGCACGTGTGACCTCCTTGCGATCCGATTTCTCCATTGCTTCAGCCGATTTCTCTAGGGGGAAAACAGCGTCAACTAACTCGTGGTATGGATACTTGTCGATATGGGCAGACAAGAAGTTGAGCGCTTTCTGTAGGTAGTGCGGATTGTAGGTCGCTACGCCAATAATGGAGATCGATTTGAATGTCACAGACGAGGGCGGAATCGTCACAGTGAGACCAGGAGAGATGTTTCCAAGTTCCAGCACTCGCCCACCGTTGCGCACAAGGTTAATCGCTTCAAGAAATGCTTCGGGAATTCCAGCCACTTCAAGCACTACGTCCGCGCCCAAACCATTAGTGAGTTCACGCACTCGTCCGACGCGTGCTTCCGGTGCCGAGTACGTTTTTATATCAACCAGCTCATCTGCACCAAAGGCCTTCGCACGTTTGAGTCGTAGATCAACACCATCGATCGCAATTACTCGTGCGCCACGGGCTTTGGCTACGGCCATGGCATGGAGCCCAAGTCCACCAGCGCCTTGCACGACCAGGGTCTCTTCGTAGCGTAGATTGCCACGATCAAGGCCGAAGAACACCTGCGAGAGCGCACAGTTCGCTGCCGATGCCGCATGATCAGGAACATTGTCTGGGACTTTGTACACGTGCTGTCCAGGCTGAATGTAGTAGTGCGTCCCAAAAGGCGTATGAAAGTGCGGCGGATCTTGCGGCACTAAACGTCGTGCTCGAATACCCATTGTAAGACACGCGGCAGCGTTTCCATCACGGCAGTTAGCGCACAGGCCACAGGTGCGGTAATACACCGGTGCAATACGGTCACCTTCTTTGAGTAGTTGACCGGCGGTATCTGCCGTGACCCCTTTGCCGAGTTTATAGACACGCCCAACCATCTCGTGGCCAGGCATCACACCACGTTTGCCAAACTCCCCGCGCCACATGTGGACTTCAGAGCCACAGATGTTTGTCCGGCTGACTTGCGCGAGAATCGCCCCAGGCTCGACGTCCGGTAAATCAAATTCGTGAAATTCAATTGTGCGTGCTTGCGGAATGTAGGCAATCTTCCCTTTCATCTAGTTCCTCCTGCTGTGCGATTGCGCGGGACAGTAGCATGGAGGAAGTGAAGAGTTAAGAGTGAAAAGTGAAGAATCGACAAGAGGAGGCAGAAAATTCTTAACTCTTCACTCGAAAGCGACCGGAAGGGCTCTCAACCCGCGCAACGTCACCGTATCGCGCCATTCTAGTTCTTCGGTCGCGAGCCGAAGAGTCGGCATGCGACGAAGCAAGGTAGCGAAAGCAACTTGCGCTTCAACACGAGCCAAAGGCGCACCAAGGCAGTGATGAATGCCGTAGCTAAACACAATGTGTTTGTTGTCCTTGCGCGTGATGTCAAGACGATCAGGTTCAGGAAACACTTCTGGGTCGCGATTGGCTGCGCCAAGCAGAATGATAGCTTGCGTTCCCTTACGAATTACTTTGCCACCAATCTCGACATCGACCAACGCGGTCCGTGCGGTCATTTGTACGGAACCATCATAACGGAGAAATTCCTCCACTGCGCTCGGTAGGAGCGAAGGGTCTGCTTTCAGGCGAGCCAGTTCGTCAGGGTGGCGCAGCAACGCTAATGTTCCGTTGCCGATCAGATTCATAGTTGTCTCATGTCCAGCACCGAGTAGCAGAATCGCGGTCGCCACCAACTCTTCTTCGCTCAAGCGATCGCCTTGTTCTTCTGCGGCGATAAGCCCACCGAGCAAATCGTTCTGTAGATTCTGCCGACGCTTGGCAATAAGTCTACGGAAATACTCATAGAAGGCTACGGTTGCTTGATTCGCGGCTTCAATAATTTCCGGAGTGATAATTGGATCAAGGCTCCGGGCCAGATCCCGCGTCCACACCTTGAACTGCTCTTGTTCTTCCACCGGCACCCCGAGCATCTCACAGATCACCACCGTAGGTAACGGATAGGCAAAGTCGGCAATCACATCCATCTTTCCGGCAGCTTGCACCCTATCAAGCAGTCCATCAACGATCGCTTGAATACGTGGCCGCATGCCTTCCGCAACACGCGGGGTAAAAGCTTTCGTTACAATTGTACGTAACCGCGTGTGATCCGGCGGATCTTTCATGAGCATCCAGCTTGTCTGCATGCGTAGAAGGGGACTATCTGCCCCACCCTGCGTCTGAACAAACTCCTCGAACGCCTCCCACTTGTAAGGATCAGCACTAAACCGCATGGTATCACGTAACACTGCAACGCAATCGGCATGACGGGTTAACACCCAGCGACCGGCAAGGTCACTCCAGTGTACCGGGTCTGCCACACGAAGATGATGATAAAAGGGATAGGGATTTCTCCGATACTCAGGATGGAAAGGGTTGAATTCAACTGCATCACCCATGAAATCCTCTGATCGTGCGAAAAAGTAGGGGCACGGCACCACCGTACCCCTACAAAGCTAATAGCAACGAATACACGAACTATAGAAACGACGGCGCGCGATACTCACCGAAGACCCTACGCATGGCGTCAGAAATTTCACCGAGTGTTGCATACACCCGCACAGCATCGACAATCACTGGCATCAGGTTCCCACCATCACGAGCCGTCAACTCCACTTTGTCGATTGCTGTTTTCGCTGCAGCTTGATTACGCTCGGCACGAGCTGCAGCAAGTTTTTTCTTCTGCTGCTCTTCCAAGACCTGGTCGACTTTCAAAAGGTCGCCTTGATTGTCCTCCTCAACGGTGAAGTCATTCACTCCGACAATGACCTGGTCTTTGCTTTCTACTGCTTGTTGATAGCGGAACGCGGCCTCATGAATTTCGCGTTGCTGGTAACCTGCCTCAATGCCTTTAACCGCACCACCCAATCTGTCGATACGTTCGATGTACTCAAGTGCCTGGGCTTCAAGTTGATCAGTCAGAGACTCAACAAAGTACGACCCTGCCATTGGGTCGATCGTGTCGGCTACCCCAGATTCGTAGGCAATCACTTGCTGTGTGCGCAAGGCAATTCGCACTGCGTCTTCGGTCGGCAATGCTAGAGCTTCGTCTTTGGAGTTGGTATGAAGCGAATTCGTTCCACCCAACACCGCAGCCAGCGCCTGCAAAGTGACACGCATGATGTTGTTATCTGGCTGTTGCGCCGTCAGCGTTGATCCCGCAGTCTGCGCGTGGGTACGTAACATCCATGACCGCGGGTCTCTGGCTTTGAAACGTTCCTTCATAATTTTGGCCCACAAGCGACGCGCAGCACGAAACTTGGCGATCTCCTCAAAGAAGTTGTTGTGGACATTAAAAAAGAACGAGAGGCGAGAAGCAAACTTGTCGACATCCAGCCCTGCCGTAACTGCCGCATCGACATAGGCAATACCGTCGGCCAAGGTGAACGCAATCTCCTGGGCGGCAGTCGAGCCGGCCTCGCGAATGTGGTAGCCAGAAATAGAGATAGTATTCCAGTTCGGCACTTGGTCAGCGCAGAAGGCAAAAATGTCGGTAATAATTCTCAGCGACGGCGTCGGCGGGTAAATGTAGGTCCCCCGCGCCATATATTCTTTCAGCAAATCATTCTGAATCGTGCCGTTAACCTTATCCCATGTCACTCCCTGTTTTTCGGCTACGGCGAGATATAACGCCAAGAGAATCGAAGCTGTCGCGTTAATCGTCATCGAGGTGCTGACTTTATCGAGCGGAATCCCGTTCAGAAGGGTTTCCATATCTGCCAGCGAGTCGATCGCGACGCCAGCGCGTCCAACCTCTCCTGCTGCCAGAACGTGATCAGAATCGCGACCCATCTGGGTGGGCAAGTCAAATGCCACCGATAATCCGGTTTGCCCTTGCTCTAAAAGGTAGCGGTAGCGCTTGTTGGATTCTTCTGCCGTACCGAAACCAGCGTACTGGCGCATCGTCCAGAAGCGACCGCGATACATGGTCGGCTGCACACCACGGGTGAATGGATACTGGCCTGGAAAATCGAGGGACTGCTGGTAATCCAAAGTGGCGGTGTCTTCAGGCGTATACACTCGCTTGATCTCAATCCCCGAAGTTGTTTCAAACCGTTTCTTCCGTTCTGGAGACCGGGGCAGCGCTTTTTGCACAACTTTCTCGTCCCATTCCTTGTACGCCTTTGCCACGTCGCGGGTATCACTCATGACGTTCTCTGACCTCGATTCGCTAGATATTGAAAGACTTGCCTAGCGGAAATCTAGCGTCGAAACAACCCGGCCCTGCCGCGGCAACAAGAAAGGTTCGCGCCTCTTAGTTCGGCAGCGGCAATACGAGTGAGAAATTCGCGCCGTGATCAGGCGCAGTCTCTACCTCAATATGGCCGCCGTGAGCCTCAACGAGCACCTTAGTAATAAAAAGTCCGAGCCCGGTTCCCTCGATCTCCCGACTCGTCGTACCGCGATGATACTTTTCAAACAGGAGTGGTACTTCAGCTGACGGGATGCCGGGCCCAGTATCAGTAATCGAGGCAACGACTGCACCATTCCGCCATTCGGAACTGACAGTGACATGTCCATTATGTGGAGTAAACTTTAATGCATTGGACACGAGGTTGCTGACTGCGCGAGCTAACGCTAGCGCGTCCCCGTACAGCACCGGCAGGTCGGGTTGCAACGCAAACGTGAGCGCAATGCTCCGCTGACGTGCTTCTACTTCGTACTGCTGTCCAACTTGCATAAGGAGCGTATTGATCTCCACAGGCCCTTTCTCTAACCTGAACTGTCCATCTTCAAGTCGAGACACGTTGAGGTAATTCTCGACCAAGGAAAATACTGTACAGACGTTGTCGCGCAGGTGTCGCAGGTCTTTCTCTCGTTGTTCCTTGCCCTGTTGTTCGTTACTTTCGAGGAGCAAATCTGCATAGCCCAACACCACTGCGAGTGGACTCTTAATGTCGTGTGTGAGCATAGTGAGAAACTCCTGACGCTGCTGATCAAGGGCTCTTCGTGCGGAAATATCTCGCAGGGTCGCAATCACACCGATCGGCTGCCCCTCTTTGTCACGGCGGAGACGGGCACGAATTTCTACAGGAACAGCACGCCCATCGCGTCGCACCATCTCAGCCTCAAATAGTGCCGGAAGCCGCTCTCCAGCAACAGCCAGACGTGTACGTTCGTCACAGAGTGTAACAGCAGCAGGCGTGGCAATCTTGCGATAGTGATGTCCGACGAGGTCGTAGCGTGACCATCCCAACATCATTTCCAAGCTCCAGTTTACATCTGCAACGATCCCTTCGAGTGTACATGAGAGAATGCCGTCGCTGACATTTTCAATAAGCCCGCGATAGCGCTTCTCGCTCTCGCGCAACAATTGTTCAATCCGCGCCCGTGCGACAATTTCCTTTTCCAAGTCAGCATTCACGTCAGCCAACTGCGCGGTTCGGTCCGTCACTCGCTGTTCGAGTTCATCGTTCAGAATGCGGACCGCTCCCTCGGCACGTACGCGCTCAGCAATTTCCTGTTCAAGTTTTTCGTTGACATTCACAACGGTTCTGGCACGAAGCCTCGCCATCTGCGCAAAAGTCACGGCCAAGGTAAGCAGTGTCGACATGCCGAGTCCGGCCAGCAGCACCACTGCCGGCAGTGATGACATCTCACTTTTCAATAACCTGGCTTGTGGCCAGACTCGTAAGCACCAAGGAGTACCATACAAATCAATGATCGAGTTTTGCTGCCACTCCTCTTCATATTCTGCGCTCGCATGAGTTGCTTGGTAGATTGGTGTAACCGCGTCAAACACCGCAACCCCGTAGTCAGGCATCACTCGGTCATGCAGTACGGCATCAAGGAGTTCCTGAATGCGCAGGACGCCGATAATCAGACCAGCACACTCTTGCCCACGAAAAATAGGAATATAGACGAGAATCCCTTTTTCTTTGTCATTCAATTCAACTGCGTGTGTTACCGTCACTTCACGACGATTACGGACGGCATCCCAGGCTTTCCGTCGCTGTTCTTCAAATGTCCAATTTAGCTCCAGTGCAGCGTCGTCGCTTTTAATAATAGGTACCGCCCATCGTAAGGAGAGCCATGCATCCGCCCACGCGATCGCCTGGTAGCCAGGGAAATGGTTCAGGTTCAGTTCTGCTTCAAACTCCCAATCCGTTTGCGGTAACCTTCCGGTTTTTTCCCAACGTCTGGCAATACCAACCAACGCAAGGATACGAGCTTGCATCTGCGCCGTGATTTCATTTTTGATACTCGTAGCTTCTGTCGTCACCATGCGTTCGATATGGGTATGTTCCTGGACACTGAGTGCCCACCACAGCACCAGAGCAATAAGCGCAACACTGCCTCCGGCAAGCAGCGGAAGCCAGCGTGGAGCATACACCTTCGTTTCGTTCACCGCGACTCCTCATTCAACATCATTGTCCCCCAGATTGTTGACCCTGGTTTTAGGTCCCCAGTGAGGAGTATCGGAATATCGAGGGAAAACTTTAGTCTTGAGGTGAAAGAAATTCGGGGAGAGTAAAAAGACAAATTTTTCGGCTACTTACGAAAACAACAGCGAACTCTCTTTTACCGCCAAACAACACGATTCAAGCTGACTTGCAACGCACGGCAATTTCTCTTATGACGGCGACACTTTGACTCGAAAAAAGAGGGGGAATTATGATTCGCTTAGAATTTGTCCTGCGCCGTAAGCCAGGCATGTCACGCGCCGAGTTTCAACAATATTGGCGTGAAGTACATGGACCGTTGGTGGCAAAACATTCGACGACACTCAACATCCATCGCTATGTGCAGTTGCATACGCTCGAAGATCCCATCAACGACCAACTTGCTGGCACACGAGGGTCGATGGAGAAGCCCTATGATGGAGTTGCCGAGCTGTGGTGGACGACTCGCGAAGCCATGGTCTCCAGCTTCGGCAACAACGTCGCAGGCCAAGCTGCAGGTAGAGAACTCCTCGAAGACGAGAAGAACTTTATCGACCTGCCAAACTCACCACTGTGGTTCGCGTACGAGTATCCACAGGTTAATCCCTCAGAGGAGATTACCGCACGCGAACATAGTCCCCTGCTGAAACTGTTCTTTTGTCTTCGCCATCCCGCCAATCAAAGTCTCGATAACGCGCAGTTATATTGGCGTACCAATCATGGGCCGCTGATTCGTGGCATGTCCCAAGGCATGCGCATGAAGCGGTATCTACAAGTCCATTATTATGCCGATGCAGTTGAACAGCAATTACGGGCTGGACGTGGAACCATAGTCGCACCTTACACCGGCCATGCTGAGGCATGGTTCGACCGCGCAGATTTAGCCGCAGTGGCAGGCACGCTAGAAGGCAAGCGAGCAATGGAGATCGCCGTTGAAGACGAAGCGAAGTTCATCGATTTTCCCAGATCAGCGATGTGGGTCGGCAAAGAGCGGGTGTTCATTGATCGGAGGTAGATAGCAAGTAATCTAAATTGGTACGTGAAAGAGCCCTCTTCATTATCGTCTACTTTGGCAGTGTAAGCCATTCAAGGTGATCGCCATGCTGCCCGGCTGTGTCAGGACCACGGCCTACGACCTCTTGGATATGCTCGACTTCCAACGCGCGAAGAAACGTTTCCCTCACCAGCTTCTACCCTTTCCTCACCGACAGACTCCATCAATACTGGGCCGCGTCCCTGGCGCGCATTCAATGACGGTAGTCCTTGACTGCGGGGGAGGGGCAGAATGAAAAGAGATACAACCGGATAATAGCGTCGACGCAAAAATGACCGCGATAAGATTTTGCAGCATGGACAGTTTTCTCCTACCTTTGAGCTTGCCACGCTTTATGGTGCTATGGAAGCGATTTTTTATTCCTTTCCACCTACACTGCCCAGGAAGAAATAAAGGGCCCTTTCCTGCTCTCTTCTCGACATTGCAATTGAAAGGCCGGATTCGGTAATGTGCGGACTTATCAACAGGCAAAGCGAATGATGGATGAAGGGACTGACTCCCTCATCGAAGCTGTTGATGCTGGCAAGGTGAATGTCTCGACCACAGCAGACATCACCGATCTCGATAAGCACGAACAGAATGAAGTCATTGCCCGCGGGGAAGTAGAGATTCTGCGGGCTGCGCAGCAAATTCGCCAGGAGCGGAAGGTGTAGAATGAGCCATGACAGGTCGATATCTGATCAGAGCAGGAGCCTGCCACCCGCCCATGCCATGCTTGGACTTCTGTACGGAGTACAAGGCAGCTTAGGAGAAGGACAAGGACGGAATGGGGCAGAGGGCTGCTAAGCGATTTGTCTCATAGCATTGTACAACAGCACGATATGCTCAGGCGCATTGGGCTTGAGCACGATTCTGAAGACGAAAAAGAGGTAGATCGGAAACACCCTTGAACCACTTTACTATTGGGGTCCTAATCGCAGACGCCCAACGCTCAGCAGCTCGGACCGCCGGGCGAGATCATATTCAGTAGCTGATTTTCCTATGCCGGGAGCGAGACTCGAACTCGCACGCCTTTGTGGGGCGGTGGATTTTGAGTCCACTGCGTCTGCCAATTCCGCCATCCCGGCACGAAGGAAGTGCCAGGCATATTAGCGGCAAGCTGAGCCCTCTGGCAAGCCCTGACAGAGTAAGCGTTCAGCTATAAGCGATCAGCAGTCAGCCAGCAGAACAAGTACTCAGCGGTCAGCTCTCAGCAATCAGCCAGAAGCTAAGAGCTAAAGGTCAAGAGCTGAGAGCATTCTTAAAACTGACGGCTGACATGGCAGAATACAGCGGAATTGAAGAAAAAGAGAAATACGCTGTCGGGGAGAAGGATTTCATCGACGGTGCAAACTCTGCGGGCCAACAGATAGTTTGAGGCGATCGAGCACGTCCATTCCTAACAACACGAGCCCTGGTTGCGGACCAACCATTACTCGTAAGTCTGTCACTTCCTCGTCTCCTAAACGGAGTGAAGGCAGCCGACCAATCCAACTCTGTGTGACACCATTAACGCCGCGCAAGGTCGCCTCTTCGATATGCTCCAACTCGAGGTCTTTGGCGATTTGTTGATCAACTAACGATATCTGTGCACCAGTATCAACCAGCATCAAGATGTCTCGGGTCTCACGACCACCTTCAAGCTGAGCACGAACAAATTTCTGCGATGGGCGATCAGCAAAGGTAACTAACGGAATTTCGTCACTGCCTTTTCCTTTTTGCGTTGTTGAACGAGACTGGATTGTAACTGTCTTGGCTTGACCAAAATCTTGCGGCGAGGTCACCGAATCAGAAAAATGTACGACCCCATTTTTATCGGTCCAGGTATAGATCTTCCCCTGTGCCCACACCGTTCCAGCCTGGAGTATAATGAACACGGTCATGATCACGAGTTGCTTCCAGCTAAAAGCAGAATGGGAAGTCACTGTCAGTATCAATCGCGTGCGTCCGGGCATAGTCTCCTTATATCCCTGCCATGTATCCCTCTGTCCTCCGTCAATCGGTAAGCAAACCCGTAACTTAAACTACAGTATGGGGACACGGGAACAGAAGAGACACCGCCGCCCTCGCTAACAGATTGAGTCCTCCTTATTTTGTAGCGTACCCTTTTGCCCAAAGGCAACTTCAAGGTGCCATGTGCAGGGGGTTGCTTTTTTGCGCGACACGATTCACGCGGCTGTCGGAACTTTCTCGCCCGTGCGTCCCCTTGTCTTTCTAAGGATGAAAAAACAGGAAGTGATCTGAACAGGCTGCAGGCCACAGGCTGGAGGCTAAAGGGTCTCTTCCCTCTCTGCAGCCTATGGCCTATAGCCTGTGGCCTGGTTTTTCAGAAACTCTCGCACAACACTGACCAACCCTTCTGGGTTATCCAACATCACATGGTGATAGGAGTTCTTCACTTCTACCCAAAGGCTGTTGGGCAAGCCGCTGACAAGTCGTTCTATCTTCTGGTCCGACAATACTGGAGTATTTTCGGCACGAACAACCAACGTCGGGCACGTGATTTGTCCGAGTAACGGCAAGCCATCAATCGGCTCACGGAAGAGTGTGTTACGATCCAGCTTCGACACCCATTTGCCATCTGGTCGTTCTTTGAATGCAAAGGAAGCGATGTAGTGCAGCCTTTCTGTTGACATTAACGTTTCTCCCGGTAACACTCGGAAACGACTTACCGCAGCGGCAAACGACTCAAACTCTTTTGCTGGCTTCTCACCGAGTTTTCGTAAAAACTTCACCGCTGCTTCAGGATACACTGCGTCAGTGTCTACCAGGATGAGTGCACTCAAGTCCTGCGCATACTGTGTGGCATAGATCACTGAGTTGTGCCCACCCATCGAGTGACCCAGCAAGACAGGCTTGCGTAAGCCAAGAGCCAACATAAACTCACGCAGATCATTCACATAGTGGCGAGTCGCATAGGCCGGTGGGTTCGTGTGATCGCTGTCGCCGTGCCCACGCTGATCAGGAGCAAAGACATGAAAGTCCTTCGTCAGCTCTGGCGCGACAAAATCCCACCAATGCGCATACGCCGATCCACCATGCAGAAGAACGAGCGGCGGTTTTTCTTCGCTTCCCCAATCGAGATAGTGTAATCGTAACCCGTTGACAATAACAAACTTGTCTTGATAACCAGGCACTCGACCTCTCCTTTCAGCGAACGAACACGTCACGGTACCACCACAACAAACCAGCCGCCAAGAGTTCGAGTGGAAAGCTGATCGCGAGAAAAATCCATTCACTCTGGCGAATCGGGTCTGGGTATGCCTGCCCCGTCAAATAGCCCAGCGGATAAAAGAGCATATACGACCATTCAGAAACTGGAATGTATAGTAAATAAGCAAAGGCCACATACCAGCCCCAGCGACGCATACCGCTCAATCCCATCATCGCAGCTCCATACAATAACAAATGTGGAAATGCCGCTTTCCACGCATCTTCACCAACAAAGCGATAACCAAACCATACCCGACTCAAGCTCGTATAACGCACAGAGAGAAAACCCCAAGTGAGGTCACCACGCTCACCTGGACTCAGAATCGCACCAATATCTTTGACCACACCAAAGAAACCGATAAGAGCAAGAACTCCGGCGATAACCCCGGCACGAAATATATGAATATCACCCACTGGCGATGAGTAAACAACGACAGGGCTCGTAGTGAGGTCGGTATCGTCACTCATAGTGCAACTTCCTCCATATCATCGCACAAATAAATCCCGATACCGCCATAAAAGTCCCAGGGTTAATAGTTCGAGTGGTAAGCTCACTGCGATGAAGAACCATTCTGCACGCACCAGGGATTGATCATACGGGTGATGAGTAAGCCAGCCGAGGGGATAGAGAAACGCGAAAGTGGCCTCAGAGAGCGGAATGTAGAGTACGTAGGCAAAGACAAGATACCAACCCCAGCGACGTCGTGTCACCAACCCATACGCTACTGCGGCATAAATCAGCAAATGAGGAATCGTCGCCAACACGGCTGCTTGCCCGGTGAAACGATAGCCAAACCACACACGCTCTAGTCGCGTGTAACGCAACATCAAAAACCCGAGAATCAGTTGCCCGCGACCACTGGGTTTAAGAAGCGCATACGCATCTTTCACTGCCCCAAGTACAGCCACTAGGGTTACAGTTCCAGCGACCAGCCCAGCGCGATATGCGTGGGTTTCGATTTCTTCTACAAGTTGTGAGTCCCAGTCTCCGCTGCGTGAGTATTTGACCATTGGTCGTCATCCTTGCCTCCACCCGCACTGCGGGAAGGCACTGATTGCTGAAAGCTGACCGCTTATATGATTGACTTGTCCCCTGCAAGCCGCTAGGGGCGAACTTAGACTTAAGAACAAGTCCTTCGCTTTCGCTATGCTCAGGAAGAACGAGCCACGTTGGTGGGATGTTATCCCCTGTTCGTGCTGAGCCCTTCGACAAGCTCAGGACAGGCTACACCCGCAGGGCGGAGTCGAAGCATGAACGGGCTTGTTAATGCAGCGCAATGGGCTGCGATAATTAAACGGAGGGGTCTGTATGGATTTTGGTATCTGTATCTTTGCGAAGCCCAATAGCTGTGCACAAGACGCAAAACTCGCGGAAGAGAGTGGTTTCACCCACGTGTGGGTTAGCGACACTCAAATGATGGCTGGTGACCCGTACATGTGTCTGGCACTTATCGCGCGACAGACGAAGCGCGTCAAACTTGGCACCGGAGTTTCCATTGTAGGCACTCGTATCGCTCCGGTCACCGCGAGTTCTATCGCTACCTTAAATCAGCTTGCTCCAGGGCGAGTCATTCTTGGCCTGGGAGCGGGCAACAGTGCGTGGCGGGCAATGGGCATGGCCCCACGTCCATTACGCGAATTGCGTGAGAACGTACGTGTGATTCGCGGCCTTTTACGCGGCGAAGAGGTTGAGTTCCAGTACGGCAAAGATCAGCGGACAATCAAATTCTTCCATCAAGGGCACGGTTTCTTCAACACCAACGATCCAGTACCGATTCATGTAGCCGCCAACGCACCACAAGCAATGATGCTTGCTGGAGAAATCGGCGATGGGTTCATCACTTCACGCACCAATTCATTAGAAGGATGGCAACAGGCTTGGAGTCAGGTTCAACGGGGCGCAGAAAAAGTGGGGAAAGATCCAACCAAACTGTACACTACGATGCTCACCACCACCTGCCTTCTGCGACCCGGAGAGAGCTACGATTCACCACGGGTGATCAACCGTGCTGGACCATGGGCGCTGATGGCACTCCATGCTTTGTATGAACGAGTACAGAACCCAGCCGCTGCGCCTACGGCGATTCAACCCATCTTTACGCAATATCAAACGTTCATTGACGAACAGAAACGTCGCTTAGGAGATCGCTACTACTTGAGCTTGCATGACGGACACGGTATGTATCTGCAATCTGACGAAACGCGCTTCGCCACACCAGAGGTGATTCGTACGACGACAATGACTTGCGCTCCCGGAGAGTTGGTCGAACGCCTCCACGCGCTTGAACGTGCCGGAGTTAAGCAAGTCGCCTTCATTCCTGCCGCCGGAACCTTCGAGGAATTCGTGCGAGAGTTGAGTGAGAAAGTAATCGCAAAATTTTGAAAGGGAGTCTCTGCTCCATACACGACTTCGCTTCGCTGTATGAGGCGACGTATAATGGCTTGCGAAATTGAGCGACGACTCTTTGCCTGTAGCCACAAAATGTGTGGTTCGTTTTGTAGAGACACGACATGTCGTGTCTCTATGAGGCATCGCCGGGCGCACGAAAATGCAATCTGAGGGATAGGCTCAAGATTTTCCCTCTTCGCCTTTCCCCTTCTTTTTTTCCCTCCAGCCTTCAGCCTACAGCCTCTTACCCAATCACTCCCTGTTCTCTTAATCTTGCAAGGTCTTCCCATGAATAACCCGCCGCCAAGAGGATTTCTTCGGTGTGTTGTCCAACTTCTGGTGCTGCCGTACGAGTCTGCGCAGGGGTAGAGCGAAAGTCGATCGGCGTCGCGACCATCTCGATGCGTTGTCCAGTTGGATGATCTACTTTAATGAAAGAACCGTTAGAGTGAGCTTGGGGATCGTGAATCACGTCCTCTACGGTCTGAATCGGAGCCCAGAAAACTTCCTCAGCATCAAAGAGAGCTGCCCACTCAGCACGAGTCTTCGTTGCTAAAATTTCGTCCATAATAGCAATCAGCGCTGGACCATTTTCTCGTCGTGCCGCAGCATCACTAAATCGTGGATCAGCGATCAACTCTTTACACCCAATCGCGCTGCAGAACCCCGGCCAATGGCGGTCACTTTGTAAATTCACGAGCTGGAACCATTTGTTATCTTTGGCGCGATAGGCATTAAAGAGTGGATTGCCCATCTGGGTGCGACTGAGACGTGGAACATTCTGACGATTCAGCAGTGCGGTTTGTACATCCATCGAATCAACCCACAACCCAGTGCGGTACAGTGACACCCATACTTCTTGTCCTATACCAGTTCGCTCGCGAGCAAAGAGTGCACCTGTCGTTGCAGCCACAACAGCAATCGACGTTGTGTGATCACCCATGCCGGGCCGCTGTCCCGGTGGCGGCGCGTCAGGCTCACCAATAGTTGCCATGATGCCAGAGCGTGCCCAGAATCCTGCATAGTCAAACGCGGCCCGATCTTTCTCCGGCCCCACGGGCCCGTACCCGGTCACCCACACATACACCAAGCGGGGATTGAGCGCTTTGAGTTTGGCATAGCTCATGTTGTAGCGCTCGATCGCTGCGGGTCGAAAATTGGTCAAGAACACATCCGCATCTTGCATTAAACGATATACAACCTCTTGCCCTTCTTTGGTACGCACATCAAGTGCGATACTTTTTTTATTGCGATTATCACTGTCGAAAGAGCCGTTAATTGCCGAGGCTGATGCCGCACCGACACCAAGTGATAAAAATCCGCGGAAGGGATCGCCTCCGTTAGGGTCTTCAATTTTGATCACTTCGGCTCCCCAGTCGGCCATAATGCCGCCACCAGCAGGTCCAGCAGCCCAGATGGCAAGTTCGACAATTTTCACCCCTTCGAGTGCTCCAGGCATGGCTCCTCCATAAAAGCTCTCAGCGCTCAGCTCTCAGCTTCCAAGGCTGTAGGCCGTGGGCTGAAGGCTAAAGGGGGAGCCCTACAGCCTGCGGCTTTCAGCCTTATCTGCATTGTGGTATCACTTCCTTCGCAAAAAGCTCCATCGAGCGTTTGACAATGGTGTGATCAACTAAGCCACCTTGATTGAAATAGCCGATAAACTCATCCATCTGGAATTGCTCACGCAGCGCACGAACGCGTTCTACACAATAGTCAGGGTCGCCAAACACACTCATGCGTTCAACGCTCTCATAGGTAGCGCGTTCTAGTTTCTTCACCGCCTCATGAAATGCTTCATAACTCTTAATAGTCGCTTCACCGAGCGGTCTGAGGCGTTCGCCTGCCGCACTGAAGAAATTCTTGAGACTCGCTTCACATTCCCGCCGTGCCTGATCGCGGCTGTCCGACACGTGCACCGAGAACATCAGTGCCACATCTTGTTTGACGCCAGGCTTGAGCGTTTGGCGATGCACGTCAAGAAATTCACGCAATTTTGCCGGCGGATTAATCAGCGGCGAAGCAAAGATCGGCAATCCTAATTGCCCGGCAATGGTAAAAGTATCTGGACTATTAGCAGCCAAACGAATCGGCGGGTGCGGTTTTTGTAACGGCTTGGGAACGACGGCAAGATCCTGGGCCTGAAAATATCGACCATTATAAGTCAAACGCTCATTTGTCCATGCTTTGATAATCACATCGAGTGCTTCCTCGAATCGCTCGCGGCTTTCTTCTTGCGGCACATTATAACCAACGTAGTGAATCGGTGCGGTCCCACGTCCAACCCCAAATTCGAGACGTCCACCGCTAAGAAGATCAGCAACTGCCGCTTCTTCGGCAATCTTCACTGGACTATGCAGAGGCAAGAGCGTAACTGCCGTCCCGAGACGAATACGTTTAGTGCGCTGGGCAGCCGCCGCCAGTACCATCAACGGCGAGGCCAGGAGTGAAGAGCGACGACCAAAATGGAGTTCTCCAAGCCAGACAGTATCGAAGCCAATAGCATCGCCAAGCTCAATCTGAGAGAGGATATCTTCATAGCGTTGCCGCTCTGACTGTGAATCCGCACACGGAAGTTGATCAAAGAAACCGAAACGCATAGTGCACCTCAAAAGTAACCAGTAGTCAGTAGCCAGTAGCCAGTAGGGAATGGGCTGACTTATAAGAGAGGCTAGCGGCAGACACCTCGTCGTCACCCGGCGCAGAAACGAACGCATGTAAGTGCTGCACCCCAACCAAGAAGCGTGCGAGGCTTTGCCACGTTGGAACGAGAGGAACCATACTCAGCGCGTAAAGCGCTTCGTAGAAGCTGAGGCGTCGCTGCCAATACGAGTCTTCTTCACATACAATGTGTGAGTATGATGTCGAACCGAAGAGCCGAAGGAAATCGTGTAATAAAAAACCAGCGCGTAAAGCGCGGAGTTGCTCATCCTCCATGCGCAACGACATCGTGAAAGACGGCAGCACACCACGTTCCTCTTGGATAGTAAAGAGCCCAAGGCGCAGCGCTAACAGCTCTGCCGACAGCCAGCTCTTACACTTGGCGATGTCCATAGCAAAGTCGCCGCGGTTCAAACCAATCGCGGCAATCGGATCAAGAATCATTACCTGGGGAACAGCGCGGCGCAGACTTGGCAGTCGGACCAATATATTCTCCGGATATAGATCGCCATGCACTTTCCGTACAACAGCTGGACGCAAAGTCGCGCGTAATCGCGAGTTCGCTTTAATCTCTCCTAACAGAGAAAATACATTCCGACATTCCTCCTCATTGACGCGAATCGCGTCAGCAAAAATGAACGGGCGAAACGCCGGCAATTCAGGAATCCGCCATAGGCATTGTTCAAGCAGGCGGATGAGTTTCTCGGGATAGCCTGCAGTTTCTTCGGGATACGTCGTCGGAAAAATGTTGTCGAACATCACTTGCATCACCCGTGCGAGCAATATCAGCGCACGAGGACCATCGATGGCTCCCGTCAAAATTAACTCAGACAGCAAGACCCACTCGCAGCCGAAATATGGCATTTCGTAGAAAACCGGTTGCCCGTCACTCTTCTTATGAGAGCGGAGCACACGAGGAAAATGTTGACGGCAGCGCGATGGCAACTCTTCGAGCCATGCGATTTCAGTCAGTAATGTCCCATCGGGTCTGGGTTTCGCTTGTTTACGAACTATATGCACCCCCCGCTCGTTCGTAAGCAGAAATAGTTGCTCGTGATACCCCTCGCGCAATAGTTGCACGTTTCCCTCCCTTGAATGGCAAGGCCGATGAAAAATTAAGAATTGAAGAAAAGGACAATTTTTGTCCCTTCTTCATTTTGCATTTTTCATTCTTAATTCTTAATTAATTCCTCTACTGACTACTGCGTTCTCCTTCCCTCTGTCAAGAAGTACAGCCCCCGTGGTAAAAAAGGGGCTGAAAGCTGACGGCTTAGAGCTGACAGCTTCCCGGAGGTGCGTATGAGAGTTAGCGGAGTTTTGGCGTGGCATCCACAGGTAGCAATGACAAAAGAGGAGATCGACGAGTTTCTCTCTGGCCGCTGGATTGCACGTTTGGCTACGCATGGGAAAGATGGCTACCCGCATATCGCTCCGCTTTGGTACTACTGGGATGGCGAGTGCTTCTATGTTTCACTGACGCGTAATCGTCAATCCTGTAAGAACCTAAAGAGCAATCCCCGCTGTTCGGTGGTCGTCGATATGGATGATCGACCTTTGATGGGTATGCGCAGCAATCTCGCCAAAGCAGTACTGATTTTCGGTGATGCCGAATTGACTGAAGTCAGCTCCGGAAAAAAAGTCACCATTGGTGCTGGTCCATGGAAAGGAGAGTACACACCGGAACAAGCGGTGGCGATGCTCTCTAACCGTTACGGGTTGTTTGAACGAGACGGCGCGCTCGGGATGACCCGTGAAGCCTTTCGCGGCATGTTTGCACAGCAAGACATTCAAGAGAGCCAGATTTTCAAAGACAACATCAGGCGAGTATTCACCAAGATCGTTCCTAAGAAAATTCAAGCGTGGGATTTCTCGAAGTCACCAATTGAGTATGTTCCAGAAAAAGAGCTTGGGGGTTAGGGATTGGGGATTGGTCAGAAGAGGAGTAAAGAATCGACATGGAATGCGGGAGCTGTGGGTTTGATAATCCTGAAGGCACGAAGTTCTGCGAGGAATGCGGCAGCAAGTTTGTTCAGGCTTGTCCGAGTTGTGGCCGCGAGGTCAGGCCAACTGCAAAGTTTTGCGGAGAATGCGGCATGGCCCTTACGGGCAAATCAGAAATCAAAAGGCAAAAATTAAAAGGTAAAAGTGCCCACTCGCAACCCCAGCCCCCGGTAAGCTACACCCCACGCCATCTTGCCGAACGGATTCAAGCCGAACGGGAAGCAATGGAAGCACGAGGCGCACCGGATGGCGAGCGTAAAAGTATCACAGCCTTGTTTGCCGACATCAAAGGTTCAACAGATCTGATTCACGATCTCGATCCCGAAGAAGCCCGTGCTATTCTCGACCCTGCGCTACAGTGCATGATGGATGCGGTCCATCGCTACGAGGGTTATGTTGCCCAGTCGACGGGCGATGGCATCTTTGCCTTGTTTGGCGCCCCAATTGCTCATGAAGATCATCCACAGAGAGCGCTGTATGCCGCGCTGCTCATGCAGGAGGAAAGTAGAAAACAAGCAGAACAGCTACGTCGCGAGAAAGGCCTCAACTTGCAGATTCGCGTGGGCGTGAATACCGGCGAAGTCGTGCTTCGTTCGATCCGCAAAGACGACTTGCATACCGATTACGTCCCGGTCGGTCAATCAACTCATCTAGCGTCGCGTATGGAAAATCTGGCGACGCCAGGTGCCATCGTTGTGAGCGAACACACATACAAACTCACCGAAGGTTACTTCGATTTCAAATCACTTGGTCCGGCGCAGATCAAAGGTTTTACTGAGCCCATCCATATTTATGAAGTCTCTGGCGTCGGTTCGCTACGCACCAAACTTCAGCTATCGGTACGACGCGGACTTGCACACTTTGTGGGTCGACAAAGTGAGATGGAGCAGTTGCGACACGCATTGGAGTTGGCCAAGGGTGGACACGGGCAAATCGTTGGCGTGATGGGAGAGCCTGGTGTCGGTAAATCTCGCCTGTTCTATGAGTTTAAGCTGATTTCCCAGAGTAGTTGTCTGGTCTTGGAAACGTTCTCGGTCTCGCACGGTAAAGCGTATCCGTATCTGCCGCTGATTGATTTACTCAAAAACTATTTTCAACTCGGCCTGCACGACGACGAGCGTCTGCGACGAGAGAAAATCACCGGTCGCGTGCTGATACTGGATCGCGGCTTGGAAGACATCCTGCCCTATTTATTCTTCTTACTTGGCGTTGCCGAATCAACCTCGCTGTTGCAACAGATGGACCCGCAAATTCGACGGCGACGCATTCTCGACGCGATCAAACGGCTGCTGCTGCGCGAAAGCTTCAATCAGCCGCTGATTATCGTCTTTGAAGATTTGCACTGGCTCGATGCCGAGACACAAACCTTTCTTAGCTTGCTGAGCGAAAGCATTCCCACTGCCAGAATTCTCTTGTTAGTGAACTACCGGCCCGAATATCGTCATGAGTGGGGCAACAAAAGCTACTACACGCAGTTACGGCTTGATCCGTTGGAGCGAGAACAGGCGAAAGAGATGCTGACGGTATTGTTGGGCGATGTAGGGGCGCAGCATGTTGTGCCCTTACGGCAGTTCATTCTCGACAAAACCGAAGGCAACCCGTTCTTCATGGAAGAAATCGTGCAGGAGTTACGCGAACAAGGAATATTGACCGATCCACGTAGAGTGGGTATCGCCCACCAGTACGTTGACCTTCGTCTTCCTACCACTGTCCAAGGCGTGCTCGCTGCCCGCATGGATCGGTTGCTGCCCGACGAAAAAGCCCTGCTGCAAACACTGGCAGTGATTGGTCGTGAGTTTTCCTCTAGCTTACTGAAAAAAGTCGTCGAGCAACCAGAGACAGAACTTTACGGTCAGCTTTCTCATCTCCAAGCAGCAGAGTTCATTTACGAGCAACCGGCTTTTCCTGATGTGAAGTATATCTTCAAACACGCCCTCACCCAAGAAGTAGCCTATAACTCACTGTTACAGGAACGGCGTAAAGTGTTACACGAGCGCGCAGCCCGAGCGCTTGAAGAAGTCTACCACTCCAAGTTAGACGACCACTACAGTGCTTTAGCGTATCACTACAGCCACAGCGGCAACACGCAGAAGGCGGTAGATTATCTTCAACTGGCCGGGCAACAGGCCGTACAGCGGTCGGCCTATACGGACGCGGTGGGTCACTTAGCCGCCGCTGTAGAGTTGCTGAGAACCCTGCCTAACACTCCGGAACGTACACAGCAAGAGCTGGTGTTGCAGACCACGAGGGGCACGGCTTTAATGATCCTCAAGGGCTTTGGAGCCCTTGAGGTGAAAGAAACATACGCCCGCGCCCGCGACTTGTGTCAGCAGGTCGGGGACACCCCCCAGCTCTTCTGGGTGCTCGGGGGCCTATGGCAGGTGTCTCTCGTCCAGGCGGAATACCAGACGGCGCGAGAGTTAGCCGAGCAGCTCCTCAGCATCGCTCAGCGCGAGCAAGATCCCGCTTTCCTACTGGTGGCCCATCGAGCCCTGGGGGAGTCTTTACTTTTCACAGGAGAATTGACCCTAGCCCGAACGCACCTGGAGCAAGGGATTACCTTCTACAACCGCCATCAGCACGGTACCTTGGGTTTCCTTATGTCTGAGATAGACCCTGGGGTGATATGCCGATATTTCGTGGCGCACACCTTGTGGCATCTAGGCTATCCTGAACAGGCTCTGAAGCGAAACCGCGAAGCGATCCGGTTGGCCCAGGAGCTTTCTCACTCTGGCAGTGTGGCTGCTGCCCTGTTCTTTGCTGCGGAACTCCATCAGTTCCGCCGGGAGAGGCAACTGACCCAGGAGCGGGCCGAGGCAGCCATTACGCTCTCGAGCGAGCAGGGGTTTGCGCCTTGGCTGGCGGGGAGCACGATCTATCGGGGCTGGGTGCTGACCGAGCAAGGACAGGTCGAGGAAGGAATTGTGCAAATATGCCAGGGCATGGCCGACTGGCGGGCCACAGGAGCAGAAATTCGCCGGCCGTATTTTCTCGCACTGCTGGCCGAGGCGTACGGCAACGTGGGGCAGGTCGAGGAGGGATTCACTACCTTGGCCGAGGCGCTAGCTACAGTGAATAGAACTGGGGAGTACATGTCTGAGGCCGAACTGTACCGGCTGAAAGGCGAACTCGCACTGCAAAAAGAGTCCGGAGTCCGGGGTCCGGAGTCCGAAGTCGCCAATTTCCAGCAACCAACACCTCGCACTCAAGCCGAGGCAGAGGAATGCTTCCTCAAAGCTATTGAAATTTCCCGCAAACAGCAAGCCAAATCGCTTGAGCTGCGGGCTGCTACTAGCCTCACTCGCTTGTGGCAGCATCAGGGCAAACGCGACGAAGCACACAAGATGTTGTCCGAGGTCTACAACTGGTTCACCGAAGGGTTTGATACGAAAGATTTGCAAGAGGCAAAGACGTTGTTGGAAGAACTGAATCCGTGAGGCATCATACAAAGATGAGGGACAAACGTATGCAAGAGCACGCGAGATCACTTGAGGAACTGATAAAAGAACTTCCGCCAGATCGCCAAGAGGAAGTGAGAGACTTTGTCATATTTTTATTGGAAAAGCGGAGTAAGCGGCCAAGACAGCAACCTACATTTTCCTGGGCTGGAGCACTCAAAGACATACGAGAGCAATATACGTCTGTCGAGCTTCAGCACAAAATCTCAGACTGGCGTGTCGAATAGCAATGAAACTCTTGGCAGATACTAATGTGTTCCTGGAAATCCTCTTGGAACAAGAGAGAGCCGACGAAGCAAGGGCACTTCTCCAGAAAGCGTCAGAACATGAGTTTTTCCTTTCTGATTTCTCCCTCCATTCGATAGGACTACTTCTCTTTCGGCGAAAGCGTCATATGGCTTTTCAGCAGTTCGTGAAGGATATGCTACTTGATACTGGAGTAACCCTGATAGGCGTGTCTCCAGAAGATATGACAGCAGTGATCAATGCTGCACAAAGATTCAATCTCGATTTTGATGATGCCTATCAATATACGGTAGCGGCCAAATCAGGGTTGATCCTTGTCAGTTTCGACGGTGATTTTGACCGAACCGACCGCGGCAGAAAAACTCCCGCAGAAATTCTCGCAGCTCTTCCTCCGGCTTAACGCTGTCATCCCGGAAAAATCGGCGCTTTGCTGATGATCTTCTCCTTCATCAGCGTTTCCACCTCTTGTGCGGGCAGTCCAAGAATCGTCCCAAAGACATAATCATTATGCTCGCCAAAACACGGCGCAGGTCGTTCTAGAGTCGATTCCCCTGGCGAAAAGTGCGGAATGAATCCAGAATAGAGATGCGTTCCAGCTTCGGCTTTATCAATGGGAAGCATAAATTCACGAGCAGTTATATGCGCGTCGCTCAGCACTTCTAATCCTGAGATCACCGCACCAGCAGCCACGCCAGCGTTTTGTAGCAGTTCCATCGCTGCATAATGGTCTTGCTCTTTGGTCCACTCGGCAATGTGCCGATCGAGTTCATCTTCCGCCGCTTTTCGTCCGGCAGCCGTCGCAAATTGTTCACGTTGAGTCCATGTTGGGTTTCCGAGCACCTGACAAAACTTTTCCCACTGGGCGTCAGAAGCGACAGTAATCATGATCCACTCATCATCGCCCTTACTCGGATAACAGCCGTGTGGAGCCATTGTCGGGTGACGGTTGTCCCGTTGGCCCTGCACAACGCCGTTGATGGTGTAGTCAAGCAACGCCTCGGCGTTCATCGGCAAAAGCCCTTCCACGTGTGAAAGATCAATCGAAACACCGGCCCCTCGCCGGTCACGCTCGAACAGACCAACCAACGTGGCAAAGCACGCATTGAGCGCTGTACCTGGATCGCCAATCGCGTTACTTAGCATTTGCGGCGGTCCATCGGCATAGCCACTCACTCCGGTAATCCCGGCCATTGCTTCGGTCGTGCAGCCAAAGCCGACGTATTCACTGTCTGGCCCACTCCCGCCAAACGCAGGCAAGGTCACCATCACCAGGTTCGGATTGACGGCCGAGAGCGCCTGAAAATCGATCCCCAGTTTGCGCAGACTCCGTAACGGATAATTCGCTACAAGGACATCACTGACCCGCACTAATTCACGAAACAAGTCCCGTCCACGAGGATGCATCAGTTCGAGAGCGATGCCGTATTTATTACGATTGACCGTGTTGAACGTGGGCGACTGCTCGTAGAGCTTCGGACCGTCTGCCGTGCCTTGTAGACCTGCACCGCGCCACCAGTCCATATGCGACGGTGATTCAATTTTGATCACCTCAGCACCAAAATCCGCCATCAGGCATGTGCTCAGCGGTCCCGCCCAACCGTTAGTGAGATCAACAATACGGAGTGGCTTCGACATCGGTTGACTCCTTACTCTATTTTTTCTGGGGCAATCCAACGTAGGACGTGGTGCGTGAAACGTGTTACGTGGAACTATTCGCAACCTTTTTCACGTACCTCGCAATACGCACCACGAAACACATATAACGTTCTACTTCCTATACGACTCCTGTACTGCGCAATTGCACCAGGTCATCCTTGCTGTATCCGAGCTGCTGGCACAACACCTCTTCTGTATGTTCTCCGAGCAAGGGCGCGCGACGTAAAGCCCACGGCAGTTTGCCTTGTTCGCGGAATGGCGGTCCGGGAATTTTTACCCTTCCACCTTCGGGATGCTCGACCTCGATGAATGCTTGTCGTTCTTTGAGGTGTGGCCAATTGACAACTTCGTCAGGGGTTGGGATCGGTGATGTGGGAATGCCGCATTTTTGGGCGGTATGAAATACTTCCCACTTCCCGCGTGTTTTTAGCCACGGCTCTAAAACGCCATGCAATTCTTTCGCGTGCGCTCCGATCGTCGCCAAGCTATTGAAACGCGGTTCAGCAGCAAGATCTGGGCGCCCGGCCAATTCTAACAGATGGTGAATGTGTTGTGGCAATCCGGCGTGAAAACCGACATATCCGTCAGCGCACGGCAAGGTGACGAGATTAGGGTAGCCAAGATGGAATTGACGACCGGAGCGTTTGCGTAAGAAGCCAGCGTATGAAAATGCCACAAAGTCATACAATGTGGTCGCAATCAGCGCTTCTTGGATCGAAACTTCGACTGACTGACTTTGCCCAGTTTCATTGCGGTGACGAACAGCTTGCAACGCACCGATAGCAGCATAGAGACCAGCTATGTACTGCCCAAACGCACCACCAGGTTGCACCGGCGGACGGTCCAGTTCACCCATCGGATAGGTCCACACTCCTAAGGCATATGCGACACCATCAGTCATTTGGTAATCGCGATACGGCCCTGAAGAACCAAAATTAGTGAGCGACACCGTTACTAACCGTGGATTGGCTTTCTCCAGATCTGCCTGTGAGAGACCTAAACGCTCCATCACGCCAGGGCGAAAATTTTCCACTAGAACGTCTGCTTGCTGAGCGAGTTGGAGCACGACTTCACGTCCGCAGTCGTGCTTGAGGTCAAGCGTGATACCTTGCTTGTTTGTATTGAGAAAGCAAAAGAGGCCACTGCGCTCCGCACCAGGCGTATTGGCAAAGAACGGAGGGAGTGTCCGGGCGCCATCGCCGACTCTAGGTCGTTCGATCTTCACAACCTGTGCACCGTAGTCGGCTAGCAACTTAGTGCAGTACGGACCAGCAATGTAGTGCGTGAGGTCAACAACGCGAATGCCGCTCAGTGCCTGTTGCATGCAAACGCCTCTCCTTTTTCAACAGAAACAGAGAGCGAGTATGCGCTGGGGCTGAGGGGGATGTCAAGGCGAAGGCACAACTTTCTGCTACAGTAATGATGGTTTTGACAAGAAAGCAATCACGGTGGACAAAACTGAAGAAAGACGCCGTAGGCAAAGAGCACAGGAGAAGCAGAAGGCTGCTCAGCAGGCGTTACTTCAAGGATTTCTTGGCTCGAGCGTAAGTCGCAGCTATTATGCGTGTTTTCCAGCAATGTGGGTGGCGGTAGGTGACCCACCACGAGGAGAGTGGAAACATGGTGGTTTAATACAGACTTTTTGCCGTGGACAATGGGCAGACCCGGTGCTACTTCCTACCAGTCTTGCCTCTCTGTATAAGAAACTCTTGGCTTTGTACGATCTCCGGTTAGACGCTGACTATCGAGCTTTGCAGGTTGATCCAGGAAAAGCTCAAGACGGATTGACTACCATTACAGAAGTCTTTCAGTTAATTGTTCGACATAAGACTTTACCATGAGGAACTTGAGCTATGACTCAAGCAGCAATGAAACAAATTGCCCTTAACGTCTCTCCGCCGCAACGACTGAGCTAGTCACAGAATCTTAGCTCAGTTCCCGCAAGCTCAAATTCGTTCTCATCCCATTCCATTGTCAGATGAAGACATCAGCTTAGATGTCGTGTTGCCCATGCCGATGGAAGAAATCTACCAAGTGCGGGAATGGATTTACGATCTCGTCATAGAATTGCAAGAGCGCTACGACCTTCTCATTCAGGTTTCAGCAGTTCTCCAGGAGGGATACGTTAGTATCAATCCATAGATAGTTCTGTCAGCATCGCCTTCGCCTCTTGCAGATCTTTCGTATCGAAGCCTTCCGTAAACCAGTCGTGAACAGCCAATGCCCAACCTCGCAATATCAGCCCGCATGCTGTTATTTGGGCAAACCCGTGCTCGGTGGCGAGGGCGAGAGCTGCTTCCGCCCATTCTTGGGTGACTTCCCCAGCATCGGGACTGATGAAGTGGAGCAGCCCAGACAAAAGCGAAAGCTAAGCTAAAAGGTTGCGCCAGCTCGTGAGCTAAGGTAAGCGCTTCGTTGTTCCTCTTTAAAGCCTGATCCGGATAGCCCAGTAACCAGAGCGTCCAGGTCAGATATGAGTGGCAGTGTTGGGCTTTGCTAATCCTTAGAATCCGCGCGGCAATGTTCGGCGTCTCGCCCAAAGCGAGCAACTCTCGTTTTTCGCTGCTACCGATTTCACCCACAACGACGAGTCCAGTATACTCGTCGTCGAGATTGAACCGACGCTTCAAGGCGCGATAGGACACACGCCCTTCACGTTGTAACAAAGCACTAACTTGCGCCAAGGCCTCATCGAATGTCATTTTTATTTCCCTGCTTCGTTTACAGCCGAGAACGCTGCAAAATGCAACGCAAAAAATCGCCCAAGACTGAGCTTTCGTCAACAATCGGACCTCGCTATGGTGCTAGCATGAGTGAGAGAAATTTCTTCCTCGGCTGTGCCGTGTGGGCTTATAAAGGCTGGCTGGGAGACTTCTTCCCTGCTGGCAGTCGGGCTGCGGACTTCTTGCGTCTCTACAGTCAGCGGTTAACCGCTGTCGAAATCAATGCGACATTCTATGGCGTGCCGAGTCGTGACACGGTCACGCGCTGGGCAGATGAAACTCCGTCAGGTTTCCAATTCTGCCCTAAGCTACCACGTGACCTCACACATAAAGGACTCTTGCAACCGTCGATTCCTCAAGCGTTGATGTTTGGGAAACTGATGCAAACACTGGGCGATCGCCTTGGTCCAATCTTCGTGCAATTACCACCGCAGTACGACCCATCGATGCTGAACGACCTTCAGACGTTTCTTTCCTCTTGGCCACAAGAAGAAATACCTGTAGCGGTGGAAGTCCGACACCCGGACTGGTTTCGCGAACCCCACGCACGAGCACTGACCTCACTGTTAGAGAGTCTTGGAGTTGGGCGCGTGCTGCTTGATACACGCCCACTTTATGAGAGTCCTGATGATCCACAGAAAGGTATGAGGTGGCGCAAACCGAAATTGCCTTTGCCGTTGAGTGTTACCGCTCCCTTTAGCCTGGTGCGCTTTATTACTCACCCTCGTCGAGAGTGCAACAAACTGTTCATGGAGGAATGGGGAATGCATCTCGAGCGGTGGTTACGCCAAGGAACCCGCATCTATTTCTTTGTTCATTGTCCGATCGAAGAGCATTCCCCTGGAACAGCGCGTTACTTTCAGTCCCTCCTTGAACAGCGACGGATTCCTATCCCACCATTACCGTGGGACAGAATCAAGTCTGCACCGATGCAATTAAGTCTCTTTCAATAAGGAAATGCCGTTCACCCTTCGACCAGCCTGTTCTCAGCCTGTCGAAGCACGAACACTGACTGTTACATCGTATGCCCTTTGCAGAGAAGCTGAAAGATATTGCTCATACGCTGCACAAGCGGCTGGCATTCTACCAAGCGCTCTATCAAGACCCTCGTACTCCGTCGCTGGCGCGCATCCTCCTCTGGGCTGCACTTGCATATGTTGCGACGCCTTTTGATTTCATCCCGGATTTTCTCCCGATCATCGGCCATCTTGATGACGTAATTATCGTGCCGGGGCTGATCTTTCTCGCTGTCCGCCTAATTCCTGTTGCTGTCTACGATGAGCACTGGCACAGGATGTTTGATGCATAGGCGGAACAGGCTTCCAGCCTGTTCTGTGAGGGAAGACAGGCAAGATGCCTGTCCTACCAAAGCCCCTCTCACCAAGAACTCAGGGATCAGCGGCCAAGCAACCAGCCATGAAGCCTCCCTGGATCATTAGTAATAATCCCGTCAACGTCGACGACCTCAACGAGGAACCGCCAATCAACTTCATCATCGACCGTCCACGGAAAAACGCGTAGTCCGGCGGCATGACAGAGTGTTCCCAGTTCTGGCCAGTTGTGCAAAATAGAGAATTCGGGATGAACAGAGAAACAGGAGAATTCGCGTGCACGAGTGACAATTGCCTCAGAGCTTCCACATTGCTGCGCTTGCCGAGCACTGAGCAACATCCCTAGTGATAGGTGAGCGTCACATTGTCTTACGAGTCGTAAACTTTCATAGTTGAAGCTAGAAACAAGAACGTGTTTAGCAAGGCCCCTCGTGTTCACTAACGACACAAGTCGATCCTCGATACCGTGATAGTGGGCAGTGTCGGTTTTCAGTTCGACGTTATACAGCACCGATTGTCCCAGCGTCGTAAACACTTGCGCCAAAGAAGGAATAGTCACAAGCTGACCATGCCACTGACCAACGACTTTAATAGTCAACCCCGACTTGGTGAGAGAACCGACAGCTGTTGCCTCACCGCACAAGCGCTCCAGCGTCTCGTCATGAAAAACGACCAACTCACGGTCAGTGGTTTGTTGCACATCGAGTTCGATCATGTGTGCGCCAGAGTCACGCGCGGTCAGAAATGAAGGAAGCGTGTTCTCCGGGCAGAACGCCGCCGCTCCACGATGGCCAATGACCAAGCAGTGAAGGTCGTTTCCTTGTCCTAGTTGAGTAAGGCCAAGCATAGTGCAATTGTGTCACTATAGTGAAGTAAGCCGCAAAACAAAACTTGACAGCGATACCCAAATACCACGATAACTATACTTATACAGGGACGCACTGACCGCGTTGACGAGAAAGAGCTTTTCTCTGTAGAGTGCCGAGGCAAAAGTCATGAGACCGGAAGATTTCCAGTCTCATCCCTCATAAGAGGAAGATACATGATCATTGATACGGAAACATTTGCAGAAATTGAAAGCGCTGTTACCCAAGCTACACAAGGCGTGAGTGCCGCTACCCAACTTGTAAAAGGCCTCGGTCCACAAACTGAAGAGGCCAGAGCGTATATTGGTCGTTTACTCAATCAAATTCTGGAAGTCCAAGTCCATGTACAACGTGCCAGTGCGGTACTCGACGCCGTCAAAGAAGCAAATCAGGAGGAGAGTTCCCATCAATAAGAAAAGAAAGCAAGCGTAAAATGTAATCAGTATTCAGCCATTAGCTTTCAGCTAGAGCAAGTAAGAGGAAACAAGGGAAGAAAAGCGATTGAACTCATTGACCGCTGACTGCTGATAGCTGACAGCTATTTTCGTACCATCCGATTCCGCAGTGCGCCGATTCGTTTGATTCCCAATTCGCTGATGTCGCTCGGTTGCAACCTACCTCCGAGTCCAAGACCACGCCTACCAAACGGGGTCCCTGAGCCGAGAAGATCTCCAGGTTAGTGCATCTCTTCCCGCAAGGCGTGAGCAATCCTAGCCTTCCTCGGTTCCACGTTAAGGAGCTTTGCCTACCATAATTCACCTCAGCAGGCACAACGGCGATTGTGGATTCGCGCTGTCACGTAAATTGCGATATAATCAAGCTTCTTGGTTGGGGAGTGGTATGGTAGATAAAAAGATTGCTCGTATCCGTCATCGCTTGTCTGATCACGACCCAGACCGCGTTACGCTCGAAGACCCAATGCGTGCGGCTGTAGCATTACTCCTCCAACCACAACAAGAGGATTTACACGTCCTTTTTATTCATCGCGCCCATCATCCGCATGATCCCTGGTCTGGCCACATGGCGTTTCCAGGGGGACGACAAGATCCAGAAGATTCAGACTTATTAATCACGATCTCTCGCGAGACCCGCGAAGAGGTAGGAATCGACCTCGACAATCATGGCGAATACTTAGGCCGCTTGGCCGAAGTGCAAGCCATGGCACGCGGAAAGCCCACTAATATGGCGGTCTCACCATTTGTGTACCTTGTCTCAGCGGAAGCACAGCTCAATCCAGATCCAGTCGAAGTCCAAGATACCATCTGGGTGCCCTTGTCGTTCATGCAACGCGACGACATTGAACAGACCGTCCGCCGAGATTTACCTGACGAGACGACGATTGAGGTACCTGCGTTAGTATATGGTGGCAAAACGATCTGGGGCCTCACCTATCGCGTGTTACGGGATTTCCTCGGCCTCATTCGTGAACAGGAATAAAAGAATCGCTATCACACAATAACTGACAACAACCGCTACAACCGGAGGACAACATGTTCACGACGAAGCCAAGCCTTGGAGGGGAACCACGTTTTGTCCGTCGCGATATCGTCGGACCAGACGGAAAAAGCCGTGAAGGATGGGAGCTGTGGCTTGGAGAACACTGCTTTGGCAGAGCTGATAACAAAGAAGCCTTGCTCAGCAGCTTAGAGCGACAACAACGTCCGCCCCAGTCGTTTCATTGGCGCGAAGTCCACCGCCAACGCTTCGAGCGCAGCCGCTCGCGGAAAACCGAGAGTTCCTGGGCACCCGAAGACGAAGCAGTAGAAACTCAGTAGCGCTCAGCTACACCGAATCGTATCATAGGCGGTTCGTAGAGCCGCTGGCGGCGCTTGAGAAGCATAGCAGAATGAGCACTCGTCCATGTAACCGTTCACGGGGTGGACTATTGGTGAGACCCGCGAAAAATAGCGGGTTCTAAACTCAGGATAAACACCGTGTAGCCGTAACCGTTCACGGGGCGGACTGTTGCTGGGACCCGCGACAAATGGGACTTGTTGCGCTAGCAGTCGATCGCACAGCATGATTTTGGTAACCGCACACCTGGGAACGAATCCTAGCGAGCAACGAGGGGTGGGGAAGTCGGTGGTAAGAGAGAAGGTGCAGGATCTTTGCGAATTGCTGCTGTGCAAGCGATGGTCAAGAAGTCCAAT
>Ga0081539_10001020_pt1 | contig 51615 bp, 40 predicted proteins | sample TabmetS4T2R2_FD_71023 | JGI IMG/M metagenome (GOLD analysis project Ga0081539, IMG submission 71023) | Tabebuia heterophylla rhizosphere microbial communities from the University of Puerto Rico - S4T2R2 | ecosystem: Host-associated > Plants > Roots > Rhizosphere ... | reverse complement strand
CCCCCGCCGGGTGGTCGGGGGGGCGTTGGCCGCCGCCGGGGCGGGGCGTCAGCCGGCCGGGGGGGGGCGCGGGGGGGCTGGCGGTCGCCTTCCCCAGCCACACCGGCGGGTATGCCGGCGTGAGGAGGATGTCGGGGAAGAGCCGGATGCGCGACGTGGCGCCGGCGGCGACGGCGAGCACGGTCAGCGAGTCGTACGACGGGTACACGATCCGGTCGATCGTGGCCAGTGAGCTGAAGCCGCGCTCCTCCGCGCGGCGCGCCCACTCGACCACATCAGGGCCCTTGATGCGCAACGTATTCGGCAGTCCGATCGCAATGTCCACGAGACTTCACGCTAGTCCGGCCAGACCATCGTCACCACGCGTTCGAAGTTCGCATAGCCGGCGCGCGCGAAGGCGCGCGCCATCGGCACGTTTTCCACGTCGGTGGCGGCGCGGACGCGCGGCACGTCCTGGGCCGCCAGGAAGCGCGTGGCCTCGCCGAGAAGGTCGTCGACGTAGCCGTGCCCGCGGTGGGCCGGGCGCACGGCGATGTATCCGACGATGGGGCCGTAGTCGTTGCGCGCCGGGCACACGAAGCCCACCGGCTCGCCGCCCGGCAGCATGCCGATCAGCCACCACTCGCGCGGGCTGCGATAGTGCGCCAGCTCACCGTCGAAATGCTCGCGCACGGCCTCCGCAGGTGACATCGAACGCAGGTCGTGGAGGGTGTGGCCGTCAAGCGTGCCGTCGAGCACCTCGGTCATCAGGCCGAGCATCTCGCCCTCGTCGCGCACCGGCCGGAAGGTCAGCCGCCCGCGTGGCTCGGGCAGCGGCGTGCCCGGCCGCCACTCGAAGCGCAGCCGCTCGACAAGTGGCCGCGCGCCGGCGCCCGCGAGGATCGCCATGCGCTCCTCCACCGCCGCCGGGTCGTCGTGCCAGTCCGGCGGCACGAGGCGGTAATACTCGGCCGGCCCCACCTCGGCCAGGGCGGCGGCCACGAGCCGCTCACCCACCGCCCGCCGGTCCGGGTCCGCGTCATCAAGATCAAAAACATCAAGCAGCCTTGGTACCGGCTCCGACTCCCTCCCCCACCAGGCGATCCGTGCCACGGCACCGTCGCCTCGCGTGGCGACCCACATCCACGCGGCACGCCGTCGACCGGTCGCGAGGTCATCCGCCAGCTCGTCGTTGAGCACATAGGGCAGCGAGTTGAAGAGGCCCAGTTCGTCCGGCCCGCTGATCGGCCGGACCGTCAAGTTTTCGGTCAAGGCCACAGTCTGCACACAACCCACACGAGCCCTACAACCGATTTACACCGTTCTGGTGGATCACCGTGGATACCGTCGGAGCATGGTGAGAGGGCTCACGGTGCTCTGCTGGGCGGTCGCCGCGCCGGGCGTGCTGTGGGCGGCCGTCCGGCTGCTCGGCGTCGAGCGCGGGCCGCTCGTGCAGCTGCTCGCCTTCACGCCGTACGTGGCCGGCTGGAGCCTCGTCCCCGTAGCGCTGGCGCTCGCCCTGCGGCGCTGGTGGCCGGCGGGCCTCGCGGCCGTCGCCGCGGTGGCGCTGATCGCCGTGGTGGCGCCGCGCGCGGTCGGCGGCGCGGCCGGCGCCGAAGGCCCCACCCTCCGCGTGCTGACCGCCAACCTCCTCGCCGGCGCGGGCGACGCGGAGACGCTTGTGCGGCTGGTGCGCGAGCACGAGGTCGACGTGCTGGCGGTGCAGGAGTTTACGCCCGAGGCGGCCGCCCGTCTCGACGCGCACGGGCTCGCCGAGCTGCTGCCGCACCGCCAGCTCAACCCCGTCGCGGGCACGAGCGGCTCGGGGCTGTACTCCCGCTTCCCGCTCACCGGCACCGGCGTGCGGGCGAATCCGGGCGGCTTCACCCAGGCATATGGCACGCTCACCGCGCCCGGCGCCGCACCCACCACAGTAGAGTCGGTGCACCCGATGGCGCCGTACTCGCTGGCGAAGCTCCGCGACTGGGAGCGCGACCTCGACGGGCAGCCGAGGGCCACGCCGAGCGGCCCGGTGCGCGTGCTGGCCGGCGACTTCAACGCCACGCTCGACCACGCGCCGCTACGCCGGCTGCTCTCCTCCGGCTACCGCGACGCGGCTGACGCCGCCGGCGCGGGGCTCACCGGGACGTGGGGGCCTTACGACGGCGACCGGATCCCGCCGGTCACCATCGACCACGTGCTGGTGGACCGCCGCGTCGGCGTACGCGACGTGTCTGTGTACCGCCTGCCGGGCAGCGACCACCGCCCGGTGTACGCGGAGCTCGCGCTACCGCGTGGCGATCTGGGCGGGTGACAGCCCGTACGTGAGCGCGTCGACGAGCGCGTGCCAGCTCGCCTCGACGACGTTCTCGTGTACGCCCACCGTGGTCCAGTCGCGGCCGCTGCCGTCGACCGTCTCCACGAGCACCCGCGTGACGGCGCCGCTGCCGTGGCTCCCCTCGAGGATGCGCACCTTGTAGTCGGCGAGCTCGAAGTGGGCCAGCGCCGGGTAGTGCCGGCGGAGCGCCACGCGGAGCGCCTCGTCGAGGGCGTTGACCGGCCCGTTTCCCTCGGCGGTCGCGATCACGCGCTCGCCCCGTACCCGGACCTTGACGGTGGCCTCGGAGACGACCGCGCCGTCCTCGCGGTGCTCGACCTGGACCCGGTAGGACTCCAGCGCGAACGGCTTCGGGGTGGTCTCGCCCGGCAGCTCCGAGCGGACGAGCAGCTCGAAGGAGGCGTCCGCGGCCTCGAACGACCAGCCGCGCGCCTCCAGCTCCTTGACCCGGCGGGTGACGGACGAGAGGGCTTCCGGATGGGCGGCCAGGTCGAGACCGAGCTCGCGACTCTTGAGCTCGATGCTCGCCCGGCCGGCCATCTCGGTGACCAGGATCCGCATGTCGTTGCCCACGATCGATGGGTCGATGTGGTTGTACAGCACCGGATCCACTTTGATCGCGCTCGCGTGCAGCCCCGCCTTGTGAGCGAATGCCGCGGCCCCGACGTAAGCCTGGTGGGTGTCGGGGGCGATGTTGGCGATCTCGGCGATGGCGTGCGAGACGCGCACCGTCTGTTCCAGGCAGCCGTCCGGTAGGACGGGCAGCCCGAGCTTGAGCTGGAGGTTGGCGACGACGGCGAAGAGGTCGGCGTTGCCCGGCCGCTCGCCGTACCCGTTGGCGGTGCACTGGAAGTGCTTCACGCCCGCCTCGACCGCGGCGACGGTGTTGGCGACGGCGCAGGAGGTGTCGTTCTGGCAGTGGATGCCGAGCCGCTCCGGCCCGACACCGAGGCGCTCGACGAGCTCTCCGATCGCGGCGGTCACCCTCGACGGGAGCATGCCCCCGTTGGTGTCGCACATCACCACGACCTCGGCGCCCGCCTCGAGGGCGGTGGAGACGACCGAGGCGGTGTACGCGGGGTCGTAGCGGTAGCCGTCGAAGAAGTGCTCGCAGTCGAGGAACACCCGCCGCCCCTCGGCGACGAAGTGGGCGACGCTGTCGCGGACCATCGCGAGGTTTTCCGCGCCGTTGGTGCGCAGCGCCCGCTCCACGTGGCGGATGTCCGACTTGGCGACCAGACAGACGGCTGGCGTCTCGGCGTCGAGCAGGGCGCGCACCTGCGGGTCGTCGGCGACGGCGATGCCCGCCTTGCGGGTCGCGCCGAACGCCACGAGCACGGCGTGTTTAAGGGGCAGCTCGTTGCGGGCTCTGGCGAAGAACTCGGTGTCTTTGGGCATCGCGCCCGGCCAGCCGCCCTCGATGAAGCCGACGCCGAACTCGTCGAGGAGCCGCGCCACGGCGAGCTTGTCCACGACGGAGTAGCTGATCCCCTCACGCTGCGCCCCGTCACGGAGCGTGGTGTCGTACACCTGGAAGGTCATGGCTCTTCCTCTCCTGTTCCAACAAAAAGACCCCCCGCGGTCGCGGGAGGTCTGCGCGCTCGGCGTGAGGGGTGCCGGCGCGCTAGGTGCCAATAATGAGGGCGAGGTGGGTCACGAGAAGACACTCTGCCACCGCCCCGCCACGTTTGGAAAGCAAGGTCCACATCCCGGGAACGTGTCGCTGGTGTAGGTGACCCTCGATGTGGGTACCACCGGGGTCGGAAGGAGTGATAGCCGTGAACAGGCACGATCCCCAGACCCCGTACCAGCCCCCGAACCCGAACGAGGTCGGTGGCACGATGCCGGGTGCCGTGCCGCGACGGTCGTTCGACCCGTGGACGTATCGCGACGACGCCGGCGTGACCGGCGCGGACCTCGTCGGCTACAAGGTGGAGGCGACGGACGGCGGCATCGGCAAGATCGACCGGTGCAGCTACGAGGTCAACTCCAGCTACCTGGTCGTCGACACCGGCCCGTGGATCTTCGGTAAGAAGGTCATGCTGCCGGCGGGCGTCGTCAACAACGCGGACCACGAGGACCGCAAGGTGTACGTGGATCGGACGAAGGACGAGATCAAGTCCGCGCCCGAGTTCGACGAGAACACGTACACGGACACCGTTTACCGGGACAAGCTCGGCTCGTACTACTCCGGGCTCTAGCAGATCGGTTCCCTCCCTCTAAGGACCGGGGCGTCCCGCGCATCGCGTGGGGCGCCCCGGTTTGCGGGCTGAGCTACCGTGGCGGCGTGGATCGCACGCTGCCCCTCACCACCACCTTCAACTTCCGCGACGTCGGCGGCTACGTGGGCCACGAGGGCCGCACCGTGCGCTGGCGGCGACTGTTCCGTTCCGACTCGCTGCACCGCCTCGACCGCGGCGACACCGAGGCGTTCGCCGCGCTGGGCGTGCGCACCGTCATCGACCTGCGCCGCCCCCACGAGGTCACCCGAGACGGCCGCGTGCCCGCGTACACCGGGCTCGGCTACCTGCACATCCACCCCGAGCACCAGGACTGGGACGAGATCCCGTTCGAGGAGGAGCTGGGCGTCGCCCGCTACCTCGCCAATCGCTACCACGACCTGGCCGAGCAGGGCGTGGCCGGCATCTCCGCGGCCATCGGCGTGATCGCCGACGAGGCCACCGCCCCGGTCGTCGTGCACTGCGTGGCCGGCAAGGACCGCACCGGCGTGGTCTGCGCGCTGACGCTGTCGGTGCTCGGCGTGAGCGACGACGACATCGCCACCGACTACGCGCTGAGCACCGAGGCGGCGGCCCGCTTCAGCGAGTTTCTCCGCTCCCGCAAGGTGCCGGTGCGGGAGATCCCCCGTCCGTACTTCTCCTCGCCCGCCGAGGCGATGCTCCTCTTCCTCAAGGAGCTCCGCGAGCGGCACGGCTCGCCGGAGGGCTACCTGCTCGCCGCCGGCATCCGCCCCGAGCAGCTCACCGCACTCCGCACCCACCTGCTCTCCTGACGGCTGTGTCACTTGCCACCGGCGGTCCGTGGGGCAAGCCCATAGGTCCGCCGTGACCAACGGCGGACGGGTGAGGCCGCGGGAGCAGCGGTCGGGACCACCGCGGACATCGCGGTAGCCCAAAAATAAATGATCAAAGCCCTCTCAAGCGGCCGGAACCGCTTGAGAGGATGGCTTTACAGGACGCGGTGGACCCAGCCGAACTGGTCTTCCGCGCGGCCGCGCTGGATGGCGACGAGCTGCTCGCGCAGGCCCATCGTCACCTCGCCCGGGCCGCCGTCGCCCATCGTGAATTCGCCCTCGGGCGTGCGGACGACCCCGATCGGGGTGATGACCGCGGCCGTGCCGCAGGCGAAGACCTCGCGGAGCCGGCCGCTCGCGGCGTCGGCGCGCCAGTCGTCGAAGCTCACCGGGCGCTCCTCGACGCGGCGGCCCTCGCGCGCGGCGAGCGCCATCACCGAGTCGCGGGTGATGCCGGCCAGGATCGTGCCGGTCAGCGCCGGCGTGGCCATGGTGCCGTCGTCGTAGACGAAGAACACGTTCATGCCGCCGAGCTCGTCGACGTACTTGCGCTCGACCGCGTCGAGGAACACCACCTGGTCGCAGCCGTGCTCGATGGCCTCGGCCTGTGCGGCGAGCGACGCGGCGTAGTTACCACCGCACTTGGCCGCGCCGGTGCCGCCGGGCGCCGCCCGCGTGTACTCCGGGGAGATCCACACCGCGACCGGCTTGACGCCGCCCGAGAAGTAGGCGCCCACCGGGGAGGCGATCAGCACATAGAGGTATTCGAGCGCGGGGCGCACGCCGAGGAAGACCTCGCTCGCGTACATGAACGGGCGCAGGTAGAGGCTGCTGTCCTCGCTCGACGGGATCCACTCGCGGTCGACCTCGATGAGGCGGTGCAGCGAGTCGAGGAAGACCTGCTCGGGCAGGTGGGGCATGGACATGCGCTCGGCCGAGATGTTGAAGCGCCTGGCATTGGCATCCGGGCGGAACATCGTCACCCCGCCGTCGGCCGCGTGGTATGCCTTCAGCCCTTCGAAGATCTCCTGGGCGTAGTGCAGCACCGCGGAGGCGGGATCCATCGGGATCGGTCCGTACGCCTCGACGCGGGCGTCGTACCACCCCTTGCCTTCGGCGTATCGGATCGTGACCATGTGGTCGGTGAAGATGCGGCCGAAACCCGGGCTGGCCAGCAGCGCGGCGCGCTCGGTGCCGGATACCGGCTGAGGATTCGGACGGATCTCGAAGTCGAGCTTGTCACCACCGCTCATGCGCTGGACCTCCGTACGTATGGGTATGCAGGATACCCCGAACGCTCGTTAAAAGCGCGGGGTGGAGAAGGGGGGTGGATCAGGCGGCGGCGTGTGCCGCGAGCCGGTCGCCGACCTCGGCGGTGCGCAGCGGGGCGCCCGGGGTGCGGGACGCGAGCTCGGCCGCGACCGCCTCGGATACTCGCCGGGCCTCGTCGGCGTGGCCGAGGTGGTCGAGCAGGAGGGACGCCGACAGCACGGCCGCGACCGGGTCGGCCAGGCCCTTGCCGGCGATGTCCGGAGCCGAACCGTGGACCGGCTCGAACATCGAGGGAAACTCGCGCGTCGGGTTGATGGAACCGCTCGCGGCGAGCCCGATGCCGCCCGTGACGGCGGCCGCGATGTCGGTGAGGATGTCACCGAAGAGGTTGTCGGTGACCACCACGTCGTAGCGCTGCGGCTGGGTGACCAGAAACATGGCGGCCGCGTCGACGTGCTGGTACTCCGTCTCCACGTCGGGAAAGTCGGCCTTGACCGCGGCGAAGGCGCGCGACCACAGCGCACCGGCGTGGGAAAGGACGTTGGTCTTGTGCACCAGCGTCACCTTGCGCCGCTCGCGGCGCTGGGCGCGGGTGAAGGCGTCGCGGATGACCCGCTCCACGCCGTGTCGCGTGTTGAGGCTTTCCTCGGTGGCGACCTCGGCCGGGGTGTCGCGGTGGAGCGTGCCACCGGCCCCCGCGTAGAGCCCCTCGGTGCCCTCGCGCACCACCACGAAGTCGATCTCGCCGGGCTTGACCTGGGCGAGCGGGCTTGTGGTGCCCGGCCAGAGGCGCGCGGGGCGCAGGTTGACGTACTGGTCGAAGTCGAAGCGGAGCTTGAGCAGCAGCCCCCGCTCCAGCACGCCCGGCGGGACGCTCGGGTCGCCGACGGCACCCAGGAGGATCGCGTCGTGCTCGGCCAGCTCGGCGAGCACGGAGTCGGGCAGCACCTCGCCCGTGCGGTGGTAGCGCGCGGCGCCCAAGTCGTACTCCGTCGCGGTCACGCCGCCGGGGAGGACAGCGTCGATGACCTTGCGGGCCTGCGCGACCACCTCGGTCCCGATGCCGTCTCCGGCCACCACCGCGATGCGTGCCACGTCAAACCCCTTCGTCAGACCGCTACTGAAGGAACGTTAATCGCCTGTCCCGATTCTCGGTACGCGAGTCCCACCATTCGGTACACAGGTCTTTCTCAGGTAATCTCCATGATCCGATCAACTTGAAGGCTTACCTTCTCCAACATGGCAATCCAGCAGGTCCCGTTGCCGAGCAAAAGCGTCGCACGAGCGGGCCGGCCGAGAGACGGGCGGGGGCGCGCGGACCTCTGGCTCGGTTACCAGGGCCCGGCCAACAGGCCGTTCGGGGCGGCCACCGCCGCCGCCACGGGCCGCCTCGTCGCCCGCCACGCGGTGCACACGTCGGCCGCCGACTTCTCGCTGATGCTCGTCGCGCCCGAGTGGATGAGCCGCCGCACGGTCAGCCTGGCCATCGCCGACGCGGTCGCCGAGCTCCGCGCGATCGACGTGACCTACAGCCCGCTGCGCCGCGGCAGCCTCGTCTCGCTGCTGCGCCGGGGCGAGGTCACCCCCGAGGCCTACCCGCCGCTCGCCGACATCGTGGCCCGCTGCGACGCGATGCGCGCGGCCACCGACGGGTGGTTCGACGCCTGGGCGGTGCCCGGCGGCTTCGACCCGGGCGGCCTGCTCAAGGGCTGGGCGGTCGAGCGGGCCGCCGCGCGGCTGCGCGCCGCGGGCATCGACGACTACGCCGTGGTCAGCGAGGCGGATCTCGCGGTGCGGGGCAACGCACCGCACGGCGGCCCGTGGCGGGTGGCGATCCACCACCCCCGCGAGCCGCGCAAGGTGGCGATGGTGCTGGAGATGACCGAGGGCGCGGTCGGCACCTCCGGCATCACCGGCCACCGGGGGCACGTCGTCGACCCGCACACCGAGGAGATCGTGCGCCACGTGGGCTGCGCGGTCGTGACAGGTCCCGACCTGTCCGTCGCCGACGCCTACGCCACAGCGCTGTACGCGGCGGGGCCGGCCGGGCTCGGCTGGTTTCCCACAGTGGACGGCTATCGCATGCTCTTCGCCGAGTGCAGGCCCGCCTAAGAGCTTTCACTCCAGGGGGTAAGGAAGATCAGCCTCCGCGGTCTCGGCAAGTGACCGCGGAGGCTGATCGGCAGTTCGGGTACGCGTGGCTCGCGCACACGGGAGGTGCGGAAACACACCTCGTCGACCGCGTCACCCGAAGACCGGCCCACGCGGTGCGTAACCGAGTGAATACGCTAGCGACTCGCCCCGACCGGACGCAAGGCAGGGCCCCCGCAGCGTGTCGCGCGGGGTGGGCACCACCGGGCGTTCACCGGATGGCAATATCTGTGCCCGTGAGTTTTGACCTCGTCGTGTGGGCCCTCGACGGTGGCGCCACGCCAGCGGACGTACGGGCGGCGCATGAGCTGTGCCGCGAAGGTGAACACGCGGAGGGCGAGATCGACCGCCGGATCAGCGGGTTCTACGCCGAGCTGACCGCCCACTACCCCGACAAAGAGCCGGTCGCCGACACCCCGTGGGCCGACGCCCCCCTGCACGTCGCGCCCGACCACGTCCTGATGTGCCTCGACGAGTCGTGCGCGGACGCCGTGCTGGAGGCGATCGAGCGCCTAGCCGGCCGGTTCGACCTCATGCTGCTCGACCTCCAGGACGGCACCGTCTACCCACCACCAACCCGGGTCGTCTGAGGCAGAGGCTCCCCGCGAGAAGAAGGCTTTCCCGGGTCCGCGTCAGCGGAGGACCGCCGCTCCCGCCGGAGACCTCTCCGGCCGGCGGCTCGCAGGGCGAGCCGAAATCCCCGCCCTCCGCTGCCATCTCCGCGCACCAAGCCCACCCCGAGCGCCGTGCCGCGTGCTGCGGCTCGGGCGTGGGCTGACCCAAGGTGAGCGTCATGATCGTTTTGGTTGACGTTAATGCATCGCCCGGGAGGTGGATCTATTAGAGCTTTCGGGGTCGAGGTAAGCGTTTGTCCACAATGCCCTAACCCGCCAGGCCGGCGCCGACAGAGCCGGGCGGGCCCCGATCGCAGGCAGTAGCCACCACGCCGGGGTAATGGGCGCCAAGTTCGCGATCTAGAACGGTTAGGGCGCTATATCGACCCTAACCGTTCTAGATCCACACCTACGCTCCGAGCCTGATTACGCTACGTTACCGGTGGCGCGGCGGCACCGCACATTTCGACCATTTTGGGCTACCGCGATTCCTTGTTTGGAAAGGGTTTCCGTCATCACGTGAGCCAGGGGTTCACCCCCACTCCGAAACCCTAGATCTACTTGTGTCGCTTTGGCCGCCTTGAAGATCGTGGTACGTCGCTGTTGTCCTGACGACAGTGAGGTACCACGATCTGATGTTCGCCCGCCCGTCCAGACCGCCGCTGTTGCGGCGCGGAGGTGGCAGCGGAGGCCGGGGGTCTCGGCGAGCGCTGCGAGCCGCCGGCCGCCGCGGTCTCCGGCGGGAGCGGCGGTCCGCCGCTGACGCGGACCCGGGAAATACGGGCCGCTGTCTGGAAGCGGGAGGTCGTCTGGAGCTGAAAGTGTTCCGGCTCGGCCGCGTCGCGCGGTCGAGCCGGAAACGTCGTGGTCTGGCTTACTCTTCGCGCAGGTCGGCCGCGCTCGCGGCGGTGGCGCCGACGACGTCGGCGGACTGGGTGAGCAGCTCGGCGCCTACCGAGGAGTCGACGGTCAGCGTCATCAGCGCTTCGCCGCCGGCCTCGCGCCGGGCTACCTGCATGGCCGCGATGTTGACGCCCGACTCGCCCAGGATCGAACCGATGGCGCCGACGACGCCGGGCCGGTCGACGTACCGGAAGAAGAGCAGGATGCCGTCGGCGGTGAGCTCGAGGTCGAAGCCGTCGACCTCGGTGAGCCGGATGATCTCCTTGGTGCCGCTGACGACCACCGTGCCGGAGACGCTGACGGTGCGGCCGTCGGGAAGCGCGCCACGGACGGTGACCAGCGTCGGCTCGTCGACCGAGTCGGCGAACGTGGCAAGGTCGACCTCGACGCCCCGGTCGGCCGCGAAGAGCGGCGCGTTGACGTACGTGACCTGCTCCTCGACCACCGAGGCGAAGAGGCCCTTGGTGGTGGCGAGCTTGAGCACGGACACCTCGTTGGCGACGGCCTCGCCGCGCACCTCGACGGTGACGCTGGCCGCCACCCCGCCGGCGACGGCGGTGAAGACCTTGCCGAGCTTTTCGGCGAGCGGGAGCAGCGGCCGCACGTCTTCGGCGACCACGCCGCCGGCCTGCACGTTTACCGCGTCGGGCACGAACTCGCCCTGCAGCGCCAGCTTGACGCTCTTGGCGACCGCGAGGCCGGCCTTGTCCTGCGCCTCGGCGGTGGACGCGCCGAGGTGCGGCGTGGCCACCACGTTGTCGAACGCGAACAGCGGCGAGGCGGTGCACGGCTCCTTGGCGTACACGTCGATGCCGGCGCCGCCCACCCGGCCCTCGGCGATGGCGTCGGCGAGCGCCTGCTCGTCGATCAGGCCGCCGCGCGCGGCGTTGACGATGCGCACGCCGGGCTTGACGAGCGTCAGCTCCTTCTCGCCGATGAGGCCCACGGTCTCCGGCGTCTTGGGCAGGTGGATCGAGATGAAGTCGCTCTCCCGCAGCAGCTCCTCCAGCCCCACCAGGCGGACGCCGAGCTGGGCGGCGCGGGCCGGCTGCACGTAGGGGTCGTACGCGATGAGGCGGGTGCCGAACGCGGCGATCCGCTGGGCGAAGAGCACGCCGATGCGCCCGAGACCGACCACACCGACGGTCTTGCCCTGGATCTCAACTCCGGTGTACTTGGACCGCTTCCACTCGCCGGCTTTGAGCGCGGCGCTGGCGCTGGCGGTGTTGCGCGCGACCGCGAGCAGCAGCGCGAGGGCCTGCTCGGCGGCGGAGACGATGTTGGAGGTGGGCGCGTTGACGACCATGACGCCGCGAGCGGTGGCGGCGGGCACCTCGACGTTGTCGAGACCCACGCCGGCCCGGGCGACGACCTTGAGGCGTGGGGCCGCGGCGACAGCCTCGGCGTCGATCTGAGTGGCGGAGCGGACGATCACGGCGTCGGCCTCGGCGAGTGCGGCGAGGAGGGCTGGGCGGTCGGTGCCATCCACGTGACGGACGTCGAAGTCGTGCGCGAGCACGTCAATGGCAGCGGGAGCGAGCTCTTCAGCGATCAGTACGACGGGAGTCATCTGTCCTCGTAGGTTTTTGTGGGCGGGTTGTCGGCAGCGCGTCGACCTTGAGTGAGTGTGGCCGTGACAGCGCGCCGCTCTGCGCCCTGCGCCTCCCCCGCGAGCGGACGGCTCTCGCGGTCATCGCCCTCCGTCGCACCGGCCGTCTGGGCGTGACGAACGGCGCGGGGAAAGCGTGCGTGCCCTATCCCGCGATCGTAGGCGTACGAGGACGCTCCGTCGCTCCCGCCTCGGCGTGAGCGCCCTCACAACCCTTTACAAATGCGACGTAACCGACGCCTACCCGAGCGGGTGACGGTCGACACGCGCAAGCTGCCGTCCGACCTGCCGGAACGACGTCGCCTCCGAACTCAACGCATCGAGGAACGTGTCGAACATCAGCGAGCCCACCGGCGGGTAGATCCGCTCCCGCGGCGGCTCCTGCCCGGGCGCCAGCGCGCCTTCGGAGACCATGAACTCCAGGATCGCCTCGCGCACGGCCGGCAGCGTGACCGGCGAGTGGTACAGCACGTTGAGGGCCTGCATGCGCATGCCCTTGACGTGATCCTCGCCCTTGTTGTCGTGGAAGTGCGGATTACGCGTCTCGATCTGCAGCACGGGCACGGAGTGCGGCAGCACGTCCGACGAGACGGTCGGCAGCACGCCGCCGAACTGCTCGAACAGCTCGACGTACTCGAACGGCTCGACCGCGAAGCCACCGGCCAGCCGCATCCGCAGGCCGAGCTCGAGGCTGAGCGCGTGCTCGCCGGCGTTGCCGGTCGCGATCACCTCGGTGCCGAAGCCCGAGTACTCCGCGACGAGGCGGTTGAGGAACATGTTGGTGACTTCGGAGCTGCGACCGCGGCGGCTGAAGAAGAGGCGGCCGTCGCGCAGCTTGGGCTTGGAGTGCCAGGAGATGCGGACCATCGAGTACGGGCTGTCGGCGGAGGCGAGGTGGAGTCCCGCCGCGTAGGCCTTGCAGTACTCGTTGACCGCGCCGGGTACGTAGTTGTCGGCGTCGACGTAACCGAGGTAGCGCCGGCCGGTCATGGCGGCCATCGCCATGCCGATCAGCATCGCCTCGCCCTTGCCGGTGCGGACCAGACCCTCGTCGTCGATCAGCTCCGGCATGCCGGCGGCCTTGATCGCCGCGGCGAGGCCGGGATCGCGCTGGTGAATCGCCATGGCAGGCCGCTCCGCCGAGCGGCAGAACTGCTCCAGGCTCTGCACCTCAATCTCGTACCGATCGACGGGCTGGCGAGCACTGTTACTGACGAGAATGATGAGGCAGTCGTGTGGAATTCCAGAGAGCACACCTTCAATTACTCTGCGTGTCTCATTCATGCACGGAATAACGACAACCAATTCCTCCTCGACCGCTCGCATGGCGTCGGGCGGCACCAGCTGACTATGAGATCCGCCCTGGTCAGCGCCGCGTTGCGCGCCCGAGTCGAGCTCGATGACGCGCTGAAGCTCATGGATCCGGACGGCGCCGAAGCGCTCGGTTCGGTGCGGTTGCTCCAGACGCATGAATCGACGGTACCTGAGGGTTCGATTAAGCGCGCGTAAGCGAAGACAGATTGGGGGGAAGGTGGGGGGCGCCGCTCGCAATAGTTCCAAGCACGCAATCTGCTGGTAACGCAGTCTCGTCCGATCTGTGATCAAGGCGCACGCAACCTCCCGAGGGGAGCCAGCGTGCGCCTTGACCAAACGGACGTCAGGCGGTTTCGGTGATGGGGCGGTCGACCCAGCTCATCATGGCCCGGAGCTTCTTGCCGGTCTCCTCGATCGGGTGGGCGGCGCCCTGCTCACGGTACTTGTTGAAGTTGGGGCGGCCGGCGTCGTCCTCGGCGATCAGCTCGCGCGCGAAGCTGCCGTCTTGGATCTCGCCGAGGATGCGGCGCATCTCGTCCTTCACCCGCTCGTCGATCACGCGCGGGCCACGCGTGTAGTCGCCGTACTCGGCGGTGTCCGAGACGCTGTACCGCATGCGGGCGATGCCGCCCTCGTACATGAGGTCGACGATCAGCTTGAGCTCGTGGAGGCACTCGAAGTAGGCCACCTCGGGCGCGTACCCGGCCTCGGTGAGCACCTCGAAGCCGGTCTGCACCAGCGCCGACGCGCCGCCGCAGAGCACCGCCTGCTCGCCGAAGAGGTCGGTCTCGGTCTCCTCCTTGAACGTCGTCCTGATGACGCCCGCCCGGGAGCCGCCGATGCCCTTCGCGTACGAGAGGGCGAGCGCGAGCGCGTTGCCGCTGGCGTCCTGCTCGACGGCGACGAGGCACGGCACGCCCTTGCCGTCCACGTACTGGCGGCGGACCAGGTGACCCGGGCCCTTCGGCGCGACCATTGCCACGTCGACGTTGGCCGGGGGCTCGATCAGCCCGTACCGGATGTTGAGCCCGTGCCCGAAGAAGAGCGCCTTGCCCGCGGTGAGGTTGGGCGCGATCGACTCCGCGTAGATCTTCCGCTGCGCGGTGTCGGGCGCGAGCAGCATGATGACGTCGGCCCACGCGCTCACCTCGGCCGGCGTGCCGACGGTCAGGCCCTGCTCCTGCGCCTTCGGCCGGCTCTTCGAGCCCTCGGGCAGGCCGATCCGCACCTCGACGCCGGAGTCCCGGAGCGAGAGGGAGTGGGCGTGGCCCTGGCTGCCGTACCCGATGACGGCGACCTTCTTGCCTTGGATGATGCCCAGGTCGGCGTCGTCGTCGTAGAAGACCTCAGCGGCCATGATTGTTCTGCACCTTTCGTAGATCAGGCGGCGCGCAGCGCCGGACCCGTCGTGATGGAGCGCGAGCCGCGGCCGATCGCGACCATGCCGGACTGCACCATTTCCTTGATTCCGTACGGTTCGAGGTCGCGAAGCAGCGCGTCAAGCTTGTCAGCCGTGCCGGTGGCCTCGATCGTGAGGGTGTCCGGCGCGACGTCGACGACGCGCGCGCGGAAGAGGGCGACCGTCTCGAGCACCTGCGAGCGGACCGGGCGGTCGGCCCGGACCTTCACGAGGAGCAGCTCCCGCTGGACGGCCACGGTCGGGTCCAGCTCGACGATCTTCAGGACGTGCACCAGCTTGTTGAGCTGCTTGGTGACCTGCTCCAAGGGAGACTCCTCGGCGTTGACCACGATGGTCATCCGGGAGACCTCGGGGTGCTCGGTCTCGCCGACCGCCAGTGAGTCGATGTTGAACCCGCGGCGGGCGAACAACCCGGCGACGCGGGCCAGTATGCCCGGCTTGTTCTCCACCAGGACAGAGAGCGTGTGTTTCGTCATCAGAGGTCGTCCTCGTCGAAGCTCGGGCGCATGTCGCGGGCGAACATGATCTCGTCGTTGCTGGTGCCGGCGGCCACCATCGGCCAGACCATCGCGTCCTTGCCGACCACGAAGTCGATCACGACGGGCGCGTCGTTGATCTCCATGGCCGCCTTGATTGTCTTGTCGACGTCGGCCGCGCTCTCGCAGCGCAGGCCGATGCAGCCGAGCGCCTCGGCCAGCTTGACGAAGTCGGGGATGCGGTGCTTGTGGGTGCCCAGGTCGGTGTTGGAGTAGCGCTCGCCGTAGAAGAGCGTCTGCCACTGCCGCACCATGCCGAGGTTGCCGTTGTTGATGATGGCGACCTTGATCGGGATGCCCTCCAGCGCGCAGGTGGCCAGCTCCTGGTTGGTCATCTGGAAGCAGCCGTCGCCGTCGATCGCCCACACGGTGGTGTCCGGCATGCCGACCTTGGCGCCCATCGCGGCCGGCACGGCGTATCCCATCGTGCCGGCGCCGCCCGAGTTGAGCCAGGTGTGCGGCTTCTCGTACGAGATGAACTGGGATGCCCACATCTGGTGCTGGCCGACGCCGGCGACGTAGATCGCGTCCGGCCCGGCGATCTCGCCCAGCCGCTTGATCACGTACTGCGGGGCGAGCGTGCCGTCTTCCGGGTCGTCCCAGCCCAGCGGGTAGCGCTTGCGCAGGTCGTCGAGCTGGGCCCACCAGTCGCCGCGGTCGCCGACGCGGCCGGCCGCCCGCTCGGCCGAGACGGCCTGGATCAGCTCGTCGATGACATGCCGCGCGTCGCCCACGATCGGCACGTCGGCGGTGCGGTTCTTACCGATCTCGGCCGGGTCGATGTCGGCGTGCACGATCGCGGCGTCCGGCGCGAACGAGTCGAGCTTGCCGGTCACCCGGTCGTCGAAGCGGGCGCCGAGCGCGACCAGCAGGTCGGCCTTCTGCAGCGCGTAGACCGCCGAGACCGAGCCGTGCATGCCGGGCATGCCCAGGTGCTGCGGGTGCGAGTCGGGAAACGCGCCGCGCGCCATCAGCGTGGTCACCACCGGGATGCCGGTCAGCTCGGCCAGCTTGCGCAGGCTGTCGGTGGCCTCGGCCTTGAGCACGCCGCCGCCGACGTAGAGCACCGGCCGGCGGGCCGAGGTCATCAGCCGCGCGGCCTCCCGGATCTGCTTGCCGTGCGGGTGCAGCGTCGGCCGGTAGCCGGGCAGCTCCATCGTGGGCGGCCAGTTGAACGTGGTCTGCGCCTGCAGCACGTCCTTGGGCACGTCGACGAGGACCGGCCCAGGGCGTCCGGTCGCGGCGAGATGGAACGCCTCGGCCAGCACCCGCGGGATCTCCTCCGCCGTGGTGACGAGGTAGTTGTGCTTGGTGATCGGCAGCGTGATGCCCTGGATGTCCGCCTCCTGGAAGGCGTCCGTGCCGATCGCCGGCCGCGCCACCTGCCCGGTGATCGCGACGATCGGGACCGAGTCCATGTACGCGTCGGCGATCGGAGTGACGAGGTTTGTCGCGCCTGGCCCGGAGGTGGCGATGCAGACGCCGACCTTGCCGGTGGCCTGCGCGTATCCGGTGGCGGCGTGCCCCGCGCCCTGCTCGTGGCGGACCAGGATGTGGCGGACGGCGGAGTCGTAGATCGGGTCGTACGCCGGCAGGATCGCCCCGCCGGGGATGCCGAACATGACGTCGACACCGAGCGCCTCGAGCGACTTGACGAGGCTTACCGCCCCGGAGACCTTGGCGGGAGCGGGCGGCGCGGCCGGGGTGGCCGGAGCGGCCGAGTTGGCAAGCATCGCCGGAGATGGTGCGCGGTGGGCGAGGGTCTCAGGTGTTGGTCTCGTCATGGCGTTCAGCCTTTGGCTCGTGGTCGGCGGTCTCGGGGGTTTGTTTGAAAGGCACAAAAAAGGCCCGCGTGCGAACGCACGGGGCCAGCGCACTCTCCGAGGGGAGAGTGCGCTCAGGTAAGTACTCGAGACGACCAGGTCGGCATGGCGCTAAGCCTGACGCATCTCATGCGATGAGTCAACTGCTCTCACATTCTGGGCGCGCCGCGTGCTGGGACCACCGTTTTTCTGCTCCGGCACAGGCACCACTCGAGCGGGTGACGTGACCGAATCCAAGCGGGCCTCGAAGTGCTCGGCCGGCACCGGCCACCCGGACAGGTAACCCTGGCCGAGCTTGCACCCCGCGTCGACCACCATCGCCATCTGCCGCTGCTCGCCGATGCCCTCGGCGATGACCTCCAGCCCGAACTGGTGACCGAGCTCGACCACCACCCGGATCATCTGCCGCTCGATCAGCGAATGGTCGATCTTCAGGATGTCGACCGGTAGGCGGCGCAGCTGGCCCAGCGACGAGTATCCGGACCCGAAGTCGTCGAGCGCGATCCGCACGCCGGTCTCGCGCAGGTCGCGCAGCCGCCGGATCAGCTCCTCCACGTCCGTGGAGACGGCGTGCTCGGTCAGCTCCAGCACCAGCCGCTGCGGCGGCACGCGGTGTGCCCGCAGCGCGTCCTTCACCTGGTCGACGTAGCAGGTGGCGTGCAGCTCGCGGGGCGAGACGTTGACCGAGACCCAGACGTCGTGGCCCTCGGCCAGCCACCGGGACAGCTGGTGGCAGGCCTGGTGGAGCACCCAGGCGCCGAGCCAATTGATCATCCCGCACTCCTCGGCCACCGGGATGAACTCGTCGGGACCGACCCGGCCCAGCCTCGGGTGCTGCCACCGCAGCAGCGCCTCGGCACCCACCGGGCGCACGTCGGGCAGCACCACCACGGGCTGGTACTGCAAATGCAGCTCGTCGCGGTCGATCGCGCCACGCAGCTCGTGCTCGAGCTCGGTGCGGCGGCGAAGCTTCACGTCGTACTCGATGTCGTATAGCTCGACCCGGTTTTTGCCGTGTGTCTTGGCCCAGCGCAGCGCGAGGTCGGCGTTGCGCAGCAGCGTGGTCACGTCGGGGACGGTGGCGCAGCCGGCCAGGCCGATGCTCACGGACAGGAAGACCGTGCCCATCTCCTGCTCGTACGGCCCGCCGAGCAGGCCGAGCAACCGGGACGCGGCACCCTTGGCCTCGGCCGGGCGGGCCCACATCAGCACCGCGAACTCGTCGCCGCCGAGCCGGGCCGCCACGTCGCCGGGGCGCAGGTTCATCCGGAGGCGCTGACCGACCTCGACGAGCACCGCGTCGCCGACGTCGTGGCCGCGCATGTCGTTGACGTTTTTGAACCCGTCGAGGTCGAGCGCGAGCAGCACCGCCTGCGCGCCGGCCACCTTCTCGTCTTCCAGCGCGCTGAGCAGGCCGCGCCGATTGGCCAGGCCGGTGAGCGGGTCGGTGTGTGCCAGCTCGCGGAAGTGGGCCTCGCGGTCGCGCAGCCTCTCCGCGTACGCCCGGACGTCGCGCAACGCCAGGAACTGCCGCCCGACCAGCGCGAACCCCTCCAGGCTGCCGGTGACGACGCCGACGAGGTCGAAGTCGCCGCCGCGGACCAGATGGTAGAGCGCGGAGGCGGCCATGGCCGCCATCGGCAGGAACGCGTAAGCACTGCCGCGGCGGCTCAGCTCGTGGTCGACCTCGACGCGATCGCCCTCGGCCCAGCCGGCGGTCGACCGCCGGTCGGTGTGGCGGGCGGCGAGGGCCACGACGCCGAGGCCGGCCGCGAGCACGATCGCGCCGAGGTCGACAAGCGGCAGGAGGCCCTGGCACACGCCGCGGGCCAGGGCGATGCCACCCACGGCGACGGTGGTCGCACCGGCACCGACCCGCACGATCGGCCCGCGCGGCCGGGGGGCCCGCAGGGCCGTGATCACGGTGACGCCGAGCGACAGCGCGGCGATGGCCGCCGGGGCGAGCAGGGGCACGCACCATGCCGGCGTGGTCGGGCCCAGCACGCGCGTCGGATCGGAGACCAGCACCCAGCCGACGAACCAGAGGGCCGCCGCGATCACCAGCCCGTCGAGCATGTAGCGCGCGGCGCCGGCGGCCGTGCGCGGCGCACCTGGCAGCATGAGCAGCCCGGCCAGCATCAGGGCACTGCTCAGCGCGATGCCGAACGCGAGCACGCAGCCGAGCAGGATCTCCGGCTCGCCGTGTCGGGCATGCTCGCCGACCACCCGGCTGATGACGAGGCCACCCGCGGCGGTCAGGGTGCCCGCGGCCGCCCCCGCGGCGAGCAGCCGGTGGGCACGGCGGCTCGCGCCGACGCGCGCTCGCGCCGAAGCGGCCAGCAGCACGGCACAGACCAGCGCGAACACCAAGCCTGCCGTCGCGACGGCCGCCACCACCGAGGGGAGGGGCACGAAACCATGCTGCCGGATATCCAGGGGGCATGGGGGACGACGTGTGCGACCCGCTACGGATTGGCACGAACCGCCTAAACGGACGAGGCGGGACTCCACCAATTCCCGGATGTTGAAACGTGACAGACTGGTTTCATGCCTGAGCTGCGGTCGAGGACCTCCACGCATGGTCGCACCATGGCCGGCGCCCGCGCCCTGTGGCGCGCCACCGGCATGACGGACGACGACTTCGGCAAGCCGATCGTCGCGGTCGCCAACAGCTTCACCCAGTTCGTGCCCGGGCACGTGCACCTCAAAGACCTCGGCGGCCTGGTCGCCGACGCGGTGGCCGAGGCGGGCGGCGTCGGGCGCGAGTTCAACACGATCGCGGTCGACGACGGCATCGCGATGGGCCACGGTGGCATGCTCTACTCGCTGCCCAGCCGCGAGCTGATCGCCGACGCCGTGGAGTACATGGTCAACGCGCACTGCGCCGACGCGCTCGTCTGCATCTCCAACTGCGACAAGATCACGCCAGGCATGCTGATCGCCGCGCTGCGGCTCAACATCCCGACGGTCTTCGTCTCCGGCGGCCCGATGGAGGCCGGCAAGACGATCGCCATCGAGGGGATCGTGCATGACAAGATCGACCTGATCGACGCGATGATCGCCTCGTCCAACGACGCGGTCACCGACGAGCAGCTCGGCGGCATCGAGCGCTCCGCCTGCCCGACCTGCGGCTCGTGCTCCGGCATGTTCACGGCCAACTCGATGAACTGCCTCACCGAGGCCATCGGCCTCGCCCTCCCGGGCAACGGGTCCACATTGGCCACCCACGCCGCCCGCCGCGCGCTCTTCGAGCGGGCCGGCCGGCTGGTCGTCGACATCGCCAAGCAGTGGTACGAAAACGACGACGCCTCGGTCCTCCCCCGGTCGATCGCTTCCCGGAGCGCGTTCGAAAACGCCGTCGCGCTCGACGTGGCGATGGGCGGCTCGACAAACACGGTGCTGCACCTGCTGGCCGCGGCCCGCGAGGCGGAGCTCGACTTCGGCGTCACGGACATCGACGCGATCTCCCGCCGGGTGCCCTGCCTGTCCAAGGTCGCGCCCAACTCGCCGAAGTACCACATGGAAGACGTCCACCGGGCCGGTGGCATCCCGGCCATCCTCGGCGAGCTCGACCGGGCCGGCCTGCTCCGCCGCGACGTGCGGTCGGTGCACGCGGCCGATCTCTCCTCGTGGCTCGCCGACTGGGATATCCGGGGCGGCTCGGCCACGCCGGAGGCGATCGAGCTCTTCCACGCCGCGCCGGGCGGGGTGCGCACGACCCAGCCGTTCTCGACGGAAAACCGCTGGGACCGCCTCGACGTCGACGCGGCCGACGGCTGCATCCGCGACAAGGCACACGCATACACGGCCGACGGCGGCCTCGCGATCCTGCACGGCAACATCGCGCCGGACGGCTGCGTGGTCAAGACCGCGGGCGTGCCCGAGGAGGTCTGGCGCTTCACCGGCCCGGCCCGCGTCTACGAGTCGCAGGAGGCGGCGGTCAGCGGCATCCTCAACAAGGAGGTCCAGGCCGGCGACGTCGTGGTCATCCGCTACGAGGGCCCGAAGGGCGGGCCGGGCATGCAGGAGATGCTCTACCCGACCTCGTTCCTCAAGGGCCGGGGCCTGGGCCGCGCCTGCGCGCTGATCACCGACGGCCGCTTCTCCGGCGGCACCTCGGGCCTCTCCATCGGCCACGTCTCCCCCGAGGCGGCCGGCGGCGGCCTGATCGCCCTGGTCGAAGACGGCGACGAGATCGTCATCGACATCCCCGGCCGGTCGCTGGAGCTCAACGTGCCGGCCGACGTGCTCGACGCCCGCAAGGTCGCCCAGGAAAAGCGCGACAAGCCCTACACCCCGGTCGACCGCGACCGCCCGGTCTCCGCGGCTCTGCGCGCCTACGCCTCGATGGCCACCTCAGCCAGCGACGGCGCATACCGCTTGGTGCCCTGACCGCTGCCGGCTGTCCGTTCCGTTCGAGAGCGATATTGCCCCGGTCCGCGTCAGCGGCGGACCGCCGCTCCCGCCGGAGACCGCGGAGGTCGGCGACGAGCTGACGCTCGCCGAGATCCCCGACCTCCGCTGCCAGGCCCGCGGGTCAAGCCCGTGACCAACGGCGGCCTGGACTAGTTCGATCAAGGCCTTGACCTGATGGCTCATGGAAGATCGTCGCGGGCTTTGTTGCCCTAAGTGACCGTCACGGCAGGTTGAACGGCATCAAGTTCCAGATCTTGGAAAGTTATGGCGCCATTTCAGCCCTAACTTTCCAAGATCTGAACGCACCACCCATCGGCCGGTGACGCTGCGTAGGGGAGCATCAGCGGCCGTGGGGCGTTGAGGCCGGCGATGTCGGCGCGGTCGAGCCAGTCGAGCACGCCCGGGACGCAGTGCGCGGGGGCGTTGCGGCCCTGGGAGAAGATCGGCTCGAACGGGTATCGGTGCCGCAGGGTCAGCTCGTCGCGCCGGATGAGGAATGAGCTGTCTAGCTCCACGCCGCGAATCTACTCGGCGCGAACGTTGTCGATGTCGAATTCTCCGGGGTGGGCCCAGACGTAGACCTCGCGCACGTCGGCGAGCGCGGCCGCGTCGCAGGACATCTGGGTCAGCAGGTCGGCCGTGACGGTGACCTGGCTGTTCTGCGGTACCCAGGTGAAGTTGGACTGGCACCAGCTCGGCACGTCGCCGTACTGGACCGCGATCGCGCCGCTCGTGCCGGCGTCCGGACCCGTGCGCAGGTCGAACTTGAGGGCGGTCTTGACGCTCAGGTCGAGCGGGGCGGGCAGCCGGATGCCGTACCAGCCCTGACCCGTGGCCGAGATGTGCAGGCCGTACGCGCCCTCGGTGTGGAAGTCGGCCGTCTGCGACGTGGTGCCGATCTCGCCCTGCCACGGCGCGGCCGCCCAGCCCTCGGTGCCGGTCTCGAACGTGGCGAGCTGGATCGGCGGCGTCGCCTCGGGCAGCACGGTGATGGTCAGGTCGGCCACATTGGAGGTACGGCCGGCGAGGTCGCGCACCGTGTAGCCGGTCACCGCGCGACCGCGGAAGTCGGCGGCGGGCGTAAACGTCACAGCGCCACCGTCCAGGATGAACACTCCACCCTCGACGGTCGCGGACCGCTGCTGCCCCGCCGCCGCCGGGTCGAGGTCGATCGACGACGCGCGGACCGAGGTGCGGTACGCGATGTCGTTCGCCGCGGGAGTGAGCGTCACCGGCGTCTCGAAGGCGGTGACGGCCGAGTCGTGGTCGGCCACCGGCGGGCGGGAGCGCAGGCCGCGACGGATGTCGTCGGCTGCGTTGGCGAGCGTGATGCACACCGGGCTCGGGCAGTAGACGGTATAGCCGTCGTAGTCGGGATAGAGCGTGCCGTCGTCCTGTACACCGGAGAGGATCCAGTAGAGCCAGCCGCTGCCGCCGCTGGTGCGGGCCGCGTCCGTCCACTCCTGGAAGATCGGGTTGCGGTCGGCCTTGTCGGTCCAGCCGAACTCGCCGAGCATCGCCGCCTTGCCGACCCGCCGGGCCTCGCGGTTGTGCCGCTCGATCCAGGTGGTGCCCCACGCCGCGTCCTTGCCCCACGGCTTCGGGTACAGGTGGTACGACATGATGTCGACGGCCGGCAGCTTGGCGAGCGCGACCGAGTCGACGCCCTCGCCGCAGTTGATGGTCCAGTCGGAGCTCGCGCGGTCGTCGCAGAAGAAGCCCTCGTCGCCGACGCCCGCGAGGTGCCTGCGGTCGACCGACTTGATGTGGCGGGTCATCTCGTCGGCCCACGTGGTGAGCGTCTGGGTGGTGCAGCTGGGCGAGGTCGGGTAGCCGCCGGATCCCTTGCACCTCGGCTCGTTGCCGAGCTCCCACGTCATGACCGTCGGGTCGTCCTTGTACTTGACGCCGGTGAGCGTGTTGGTGCGGTTGAGGACGTGCGAGATCCAGTCCTTGTACCAGCCGCGGATGACCGGGTCGGTGTAGAAGTCGTCGTGGTAGTGGGCGCCGCGCCAGCGCACGTACTGGGCCATGCCGCCGAAGTCGTTCCAGTTGTTGGTGAGCGGGATGATCAGCTTGATGCCGGCGTCACCGGCGGCCTTGAGCACGTAGTCGAGGCGCTCCAGCCCGTCGGCGCCGTCGTTGTACGCCGGCCTGGTGCCGTCCCAGTACTGGAAGTACACGCCGTCGGCCTTGCCGGCGACCGAGTTGGAGCCGTCCTGGTTGCCGATGTCGAGGAAGCCCCACGTGCGCAGCACCGTGAAGCCGGCAGACTTCGCGTCGGCGAAGACGTCGTCGACCATAAGCCGGGACTTGTACATGAGGTAGTAGTTGTTGCTGCCGCCGAAGCGGAACTTCTTGCCGTCGAGCTTGAGCTCCGTGCCGTGGCGGACGACGAAGCCTTCGGTCGACCCGCTGGCGACGGCGGGTGTGGCGGGCAGCATCACGGTAAGGGCGGCGAGGAGGGCGAGCGCTTTCATGAGTTGCTCCTGAGGACTAGAGCGGCAGCGCCAAGCAGACCCGCGTCTGTGCCGAGCGGGCTCGGGTGGATCCGCACCCGGCGGATGAAGGCGAGACCGGCCAGGTCGGCGACGGCCTCGCGGAGCGGGGTGAAGAGCAGGTCGCCGGCGCCGGCCACGCCGCCACCGACCACCACGTCGTCGAGGTCGAGCAGGCCGCCGGCGCAGACGATGCCGGCGGCCAGCGCGGTCGCGGAGCGCTGAAACGCGGCCCGGGCGACGGGATCGCCGTCGCGGGCGTCCCGGGCGAGCGTGCGGGCGTCCGGCGGGCCGGCGGGTGCCCAGCCCTGGGCTCGCGCCCACCTGGTCATCGACGGTCCGCTCGCGAGCGCCTCGACGCAGCCGCGCCCGCCGCAGGGACACTGTGGACCGTCGAAGTCGACCACGATGTGTCCGATGTGGCCGGCGTTGCCGGTGACGCCGGTGTGTATCCGGCCGTCGAGCACGAGCCCGCCGCCGACGCCGGTGGAGACGACCATGCCGAGCATGGCCGCCGTCGTGTAGCCGCCCCGCCAGTACTCGCCGAGGGCCATGCAGTGCCCGTCGCCGCCCAGCACGGCGGGACGGCCCGGCAGGATCGGGCGGAGCGCGTCGAGGATCGGAAACGGCCGCCAGTCGGGGATGTTGACCGGGCTGACCGTGCCGGCGGCGATGTCGAGCGGCCCGGCCGAGCCGACGCCGAGCCCCACGAGACGGGCCGGCGGCCCCTGCTCGGCGACGTCGCGCACGAGCCGGTCGAGCGCGTCCGCGACCTTCTGGCCACCGGCGCCGGCCGGCGTCGCGGTGGTGGCCCGGGCCCGAAGGGTCCCATCCGCCTCGACGATGGCGCCCGCGATCTTGGTCCCGCCCACGTCTACGGCGAGGACCGGCCCGCTCATGTCCCCTCCCGTCGATCAGGGACTTCGTGCAGCGACACGCCGCGCGCCACGCCCACCAACTCCCTGATCAACGCTCGCGGACGTCGTTGACGCAGCGCAGGACTGGGCGGCGGGTCAGCGCCGGCCCGTCCAGAGGCGCCGCTGACCTGACCAGGAACGTGGCCGACTCTCCCGGTAGGAGCGTGATGAGCAGGTCGTCGGCTGCGGCGGACGGGTCGAGGCGGTCGGGGAATAGGGCCAGGTCGCGGAGGATCGTGCCGGCGTGCACGGTGACCCGCCATCCGTCCGGCAGGGGCTCGGTGGTGGCCTCGTACTCCGGCGCGGGGTAGGCGATGTCCTTGTCCTCCGCGAAGAACCACCACGCGCGCTGCCCGTCGCTCTCGGCCAGCAGGAGCTCGCGCCGCGGGTCTTCGCTGCCGGTCACGTCGGCGGGCAGCGGCAGCGTCACGGCCGAGTGCGGCGGCACGTCGAGGTCGACCGCCGTCTTGCCGCGCGGCTCGCCGGAGATGGCCAGCCGGGTGACGCTGGCCGGGGCCTGCCACGGCTCCGCGCCGTCGTTGACCGCCACGAGCACGAGGTCGCCGTCGCGTGGCTGGATCGTGAGCAGCCGGTCCGCGTACGAGCGGCGCAGCGCGTACCAGAGCGGTTTGCGCCGCCCGTCGCCGTCGATCGCCGCCCAGGAGGTGACCGGCCAGCAGTCGTTGAGCTGCCACATGACGGTGCCCATACACAGTGGACGGAGCGACCGGAAGTGCTCGATGCCGAGCGCGAGCGCGCGGGCCTGGTTGACCTGGGTCAGGTAGTGCCAGTCGTCGAAGTCGCGCGGCGCGGGCAGGTGCGCGTCGAGTCCACGTTGGAGCTTGGCGTCACCGTCGAGCGCCTTCTGGTGGTGGAGCATGCCGGGCGAGTCGTGCGCGAGCGGCTCGTCGCTGATCGCCCGGCGCAGCGTCGCGTACACGGGTGGGCCCTGGTAGCCGAACTCCGCCACGAAGCGTGGCTTGTAGTCGCGGTAGTGGACGTAGTCGCGCTGGTTCCACACGTCCCAGATGTGCATGCTGCCGTGCGACGGCTCGTTGGGGTGCAGGTCTGGCCGGCCGGAGTACGGGCTGCCGGGCCAGTACGGGCGGGTGGGGTCGAGCTCGGCGACGATCTCCGGCAGCACCCGCATGTAGTAGCCCTCGCCCCAGGTGCGCCCGCCCAGCCGCTCCGGCCAGCCCCAGTCGTTCCAACCCCAAATATTCTCGTTGTTACCGAACCAGGCGACCAGGCTCGGATGGCTGGCGAGGCGAGTGACATGTTCCCGCGCCTCGGCCGCCACCTCGCTCGCGAGCGGCTCTTCCTCCGGGTATGCGGCGCAGGCGAAGAGGAAGTCCTGCGTGACGAGGAGACCGAGCTCGTCCGCGAGGTCATAAAGGTCCTCGGACTCGTAGCGGCCGCCGCCCCAGATCCGGAGCAGGTTGACGTTGGCGTCGCAGGCCTGGGCGAGGCGCTCCGCGTACCGCTCGCGGGTCATCCGGGTGACGAACGTGTCGTTGGGGATCCAGTTGACGCCGCGGGCGAAGACCGGCACACCGTTGACCACGATCGTGAACGGGGTGCCGTGCGCGTCCGGCGTCGTGTCGAGGCGCACCGAGCGAAAGCCGATCTGCCGCTGCCACGTGTCGACCGCGGCTCCCGCCGCCGAGCGCAGGGTCACGTCGAGGAGGTGGCGGGCCTGCTCGCCGTACCCCCGGGGCCACCACAGCTCGGGGTCCTGGACCTCGAGCGTCACGACGGCCGTGCGCTCGCCCGGTGGGATCGTGGTCTCGGCCCGGAAGCCGGCCACCGCCGCGCTGACCGCGAGCGGTTCGTCGCTCTCCCGCTCCACCTCCACGTGTACGGCCACGCGGCCCACGCCGTCTTCGACCGTCACCAGTGGACGGACGGTGGCCAGCCGCGCGGTGCCCCAGCTGTGCAGGCCGATCGGCTGCCAGATGCCGGCGGTGACGACGTTGGGCCCCCAGTCCCAGCCGAAGTTGCAGGCCATCTTGCGGATGAGGTTGAACGGGTCGGGGTAGGCGTTGGGACGGTCACCGAACCGGGCCCGCGCCTCTTCCGCGTACGCGTACGCCGATCCGAAGTGGACGCGCAGCCGGTTGGCGCCGGGCCGCAGGTGCGGGAGCGCCTCGAAGCGGTACGACCGGTGCATGTTGGCGGTCGTGCCCAGCTCGGCGCCGTTGAGGGTGACCGTGGCGACGGTGTCCAGCCCGGCGCACGCGAGGTCGACGCGTGGATCCTCGGTGCCGTCCCACTGGAACACCGTCTCGTACACCCAGTCGGTGTGGCCGATCCAGCGCAGCGCTGTCTCGTTCTCGTCGAGGTACGGATCGGGAATGCGGCCGGCAGCCAGCAGGTCGGTGTGGACGCAGCCGGGAACGGCCGCCGGCACCGGCTCGACCGACGAGTCGGCCGATGCCACCGTCCAACCGTCGTGCAGCGGTCGGAAATTACCCATGTGTAGTTACCCCTTGATGCCGGACAGCGCGATGCCCCTGGTGAAGTGCTTCTGGAAGAACAAGAAGACGATGACGGTGGGCAGGGACGTGAGCAAGGAGGCGGCCATGATGACCGCCATGTGTTGCGGGTTGAACGCGTTCGACGCGTTGAGCCTCGACAGGGCGACGGGCAGGTTGGCCATGTCGTCGCTCTGCACGATGATGAGCGGCCAGAGGAAGTTGTTCCACTCGTTGAGCACCACGAAGATGGCCATCGCGGCGAGCGCGGGCCGCATCAGCGGCATCACCACCCGCCACCAGATCCGCCACTCCCCCGCCCCGTCGACCCGGGCCGCGTGCACGAGGTCGTCGGGTATCGAGCGCATGTACTGCACGAGGAAGAAGACCACGAACGCCTTGGCGAGCGCCGGGATGATGTATCCCTCGTAGCTGTTGAGCCAGCCCAGGTTGCGCACGATGAGGTAGTTGGGGATCAGGCTGACCTGCCAGGGCACCATCATCGAGGCCACGATGACCACGAAGATGAACCGCTTGCCGGGCAGGTCCATCTTGGTCAGCGCGTACGCGGCGAGCGAGGCGAGCAGCAGCGACAGCACCGTGATGCTGGTGGCGACCACGAGGCTGTTGAACATGAACCGCCCGAAGCCGCCCGGCACGTCGGTGAAACGCTGGAAGAGCCCGGAGACGATCTGCTCACCCCGCTGGTCGGGGTCGTACCCGGGTTCGTAGAAGGCATCCAGCGTCGGGTCGGTCGGCACGAAGCTGGGCGGGTTCTTGGTCAGCTCGGGCACCGGCTTGAAGGCCGCGGTGACCATCCAGTAGAAGGGCACGAGCATGGTGAGGCCGAAGAGGTACAGCGGAAGCCGGGCAATGGTCGGCCACAGGTTGCGTCGCATCACAGCTCCCTCAGCGCGCGGGTGACCCGGAGCTGGATCATGCTCACGATGAAGATGATGATGAAGAGCGACCACGCGATCGCCGAGGCGTAGCCGAGCTGAAACTTCGTGAACCCCATGTCGTAGAGGTACGGCACGAGCATCAGCCCGCTGTCCTGTACGCCGCCGACGGTGCTGACCGCCCGGAAGACGATGTAGACCGCCTCGAAGATCTGGAACGCCGAGATGAGGCTCGTGATCACGACGTACGTGGTGACCGGTTTGAGCTGTGGCAACGTGATGTACCAGAACTGCTGCCACGAGTTGGCGCCGTCGAGCCGCGCCGACTCGTAGTGCTCCTCCGGGATCGCATTGAGCCCGGCCACGAAAATCACCATGCCGTAGCCGCAGCCGCCCCAGACCGCCATCAGCACGAGGATCGGGATCGTCCAATGTGGTGTGGCGAGCCACTGCACCGGCTCCGCGCCAAACCAGCCGACCACCGTGTTGGCGAGGCCGAAGTCTTCGCCGGAGAAAATCCACCGCCAGATCAGCGCGACCGCGATCGTGGACGTGACGGCGGGCAGGAAGAACAGCGTGCGCATGATGCGGTCGCGCCAGCTCGTGCCGCGGAAAGCCACCGCCAGCGCCAGTGCGAGCCCGGTGGTGAGCGTGACCGCGGCGGCGACGTAGACGAACGAGTTGACGATCGCCTTGCGGAAGCGCTCGTCTTCGAACCACAGCCGCTGGAAGTTGTCGAAGCCCACAAAGGACGGTGCCTTGACGCCGTTGTAGTTCGTGAACGCGAAGTACAGCGAGTTGGCCAGCGGCCACACGAGAAACCCGACGAACAGCACGGCGAACGGCAGCAGCATCAGGTAACCGGGCAGCGCCCGCCGCAGCCGCATGCGCCGGAGGGCGGGCGAGCGCTTCGCCCGCCGTACCCGATCGGGTCCTTTGGCCCCCGCGGCCGGCGCCCCCGGCGCCGGCGCGGTGGTGGTCGGTGTGGCCACGGGTCCTACCTGAGGTTGTTGTTCATGATGGTGGCGGCCTCGGTGAGCGCCTTCTTCGGATCGACGTTGTCGTTGACGACCGACTGCAGCTTCTTCGTCACCTCGGAGCCGCTGATCTCCCAGCCCTTGCAGTTGGGCGGGCCGCTGATGGTCTCCATCGTGGTCTTGAGCGTCTGCTTCACGTTGTCGGTGGCGTTGAGGCTGTCGACGAGCTCCGGCCGCGGCGAGAGCCACAGCTCGCCGCCCTTGTTGAAGGTCTCCTTCTGGACCAGCTGGATGGCCTCGTCCGTGTACAGCCACTTGATGAAGTCGACCGCGGCCTTCGGGTACTTGGTGTAGGACATCACGCCGATGATCCGGCCGCCGACGAACGTGCCGGCGCCCGCGGGTCCGGCCGGGAGGGTGGCGACCTGCCATTTGCCCTTGAGGTCGGGGTGCGCGGTGTCGATGCCGTTGACCACCCAGGAGCCGTCGATGGCCATCGCGACGTCGCCCTTGGCGAGGCCCGCGGCGGAGTCGTTGGCGGCCTTCGGCACGCCGTACTTCTTGTACTGCTCGGCCCACTTGGTGGTGGCGAGCACCGCCTGCTCGCTGTCGATGGTGGCCTTGGAGCAGTCGTCGGCGTAGAGGGAGCCGCCGGCCTGCTTCAGGAAGTTGAACCAGGGCAGCCACTCGAAGGTGCTCCAGTTTTCCACCAGCGGGGTCTTCACGCCGGCGCCCTTCAGCTTGGTGATCGCCGAGGTCAGCTCGTCCCACGTCTTCGGCGGGCCGCTCAGCCCGGCCTTGGTGAGCAGGTCTGGGCGGTAGTAGAGGAGGTAGAACGCGTTGTCGAGGGAGACGCCGTAGACCGCCCCGTCCTGCGAAGTGATCGACTTGAGCACCTCGGGCTGGGTCTTCGACTTGATATCGCCGATGTCCTCTTTGTTGAGGTCGATCATGCCGCCCAGCTCGCCGAACTCGATGCCCCACGACATGCCGCCGGAGACGATGTCCGGCCCGGTCTTGGAGGTGGCGGCGGTGAGCACCTTCGCGTGCCCGTCGTCCCAGGAGATCGCCTGCACCTTGATCGTGACGTCGGGGTGGGACTCCTTGTACTTGTCCGCGGCGACCTGGAGCGCCTGGGCCCCCTCGTCGGTGCCGGTGTTCCAGAAGGTCAGGCTGGCCGGACCCTCGGCGTCCTGCGCCGGCTCGTCGCTGCCACCGGAGGTGGTGCAGCCGGCCACCAGAGCGGTTATCGCGGCCGCGGCCGTGACGGCCGCCAATCGCGTGCGCATGAGTGCCTCCACATATGACTAGCGCCACATCATTGATGAGTGTTGACTGAACCGGTTGAGTAGGCACACCGTACGGCCGGCCCCAGAGAGTGTCAATGGCGTGTTAACACCTAGATCAACCTGTAATTTGAAGGCCACTTAACCGAACAAGCGTCCTGCGGCAGACGTGGTCTGGCCTGGCACGCGGTAGCGTAGGACGGCTTGTGACTAAGGAGCGCCCGTGAGCGAGCGAGTTGGCGCGGCGGCGCCTGGACGGAGCCGGCCCGCCGACGAAGTCGGGGTCCGGGGCCCCCGCGTAAACGTGGAGCGCAGCGGAGCGTTTTCGTGGGGTGGATTTTCGGGGCGGTGGAGGAAGACGTCGCCTTCAGCGCCGCACGAGCGAGCGAACCCGGAGACACAGTGAAGCGACCCACCATCGCGGACATCGCGCGGCGTGCCGGAGTCTCCAAAGGCGCCGTGTCGTACGCCCTGAACGGGCAGCCCGGCGTCTCCGAGGCGACCCGGCAGCGCATCATCGCGATCGCTCAGGAGATCGGGTTCAACCCCAACAGCGCCGCCCGCGCGCTCTCCGGAGCCACCGCCAACGCGGTCGGGCTCGCCCTCTGCCGACCGGCGCGCATCCTCGGCATCGAGCCGTTCTTCATGGAGCTGATCAGCGGCGTGGAGGCCGAGCTGTCCGCCCGCTCGTACGCGCTGACCCTCCAGGTCGTGGCCGACTCCGACGCCGAGATCGCGGTGTACCGGCGCTGGTGGGGCGAGCGGCGCGTGGATGGCGTGTTCGTGTGCGACCTGCGGGTCGACGACCGGCGCGTGCCCGTGCTGGAGGAGCTGCAGCTCCCCGCGGTCGTCATCGGCGGCCCCGGACACACCGGCAGCCTGGCCAGCGTCTGGGCCGACGACGCGGCGGCGCTGGTGGAGACGATGGAGTACCTGGTGGCGCTCGGCCACCGCCGCATCGCGCGGGTCGGTGGCCTGCCCGAGCTGCTACACACGGAGATCCGCAGCCAGGCGTTCGTCGACGCGGGCGAGCGGCTGGGGCTGGAGCAGTCGCAGACCGTGCCGTCCGACTACACCGGCGAGGAGGGCGCCCGCGCCACCCGCCGCCTGCTCAGCTCGCCCGGCCGTCCGACCGCGATCATCTACGACAACGACGTGATGGCCATCGCGGGCCTGTCGGTGGCGCAGGAGATGGGGCTGGCGGTGCCCGGCGACCTGTCGATCGTGGCCTGGGACGACTCGGCGCTCTGCCAGCTCACGCACCCGCCGCTGACCGCGCTGGGCCGCGACATCCCGGCCTACGGCGCGCACGCGGCCCGCCAGCTCCTGGCCGCGATCGAGGGCCGGCCGATAGGGGCGTACCAGGACGAGACCGCCCACCTCACGCCGCGGGGCAGCACGGCGGCGCCGGCCGCCCGTTAGCGGCGCCTTCACCACGCCTCGAGGGTCGTTCGCTAAGCTCGTCGGGTACTCGCGACTGGCGCATTGAGGTGGAAGAGACCACCGGGGAGCGACCACGATCGCGGCACCGCGCGCCTGGGTGCCGGTCATCGTTGACATGCCAGGAGGTCGCCGTGCACGTACCACCGATCCCACACCTGACCGCTGCCGACCCGGAGCTGGCCCGCCTCGTCGAGGGTGAGGCCCAGCGCCAGCACGACAAGCTGCGCATGATCGCCTCGGAAAACTACGTCTCCGAGGCGGTGCTCGAGGCGAGCGGCACGGTCCTCACCAACAAGTACTCCGAGGGCTATGCCGGCAAGCGCTACTACGAGGGCCAGCAGTTCGTCGACCAGATCGAGACGCTGGCGATCGAGCGGGCCAAGGCGCTCTTCGGCGTCGACCACGCCAACGTCCAGCCGTACTCGGGCTCGCCGGCCAACCTCGCCGTCTACCTGGCGTTCCTCAACCCGGGCGAGACGGTCATGGGCATGTCGCTGCCGATGGGCGGCCACCTGACCCACGGCTGGTCGGTCTCCGCGACCGGCAAGTGGTTCAACTCTGTTTCTTACGGGGTTTCGCGTGAGACCGGCCTGATCGACTTCGACGAGGTCCGCGACCTCGCCCGCCGCGAGCGCCCCAAGGTGATCTTCGCGGGCGGCACGGCGATCCCGCGCACGATCGACTTCGCCACGTTCGCCGAGATCGCCCGCGAGGTCGGCGCGGTGCTGGCCGCCGACATCGCCCACATCGCCGGCCTCATCGCGGGCGGCGCCCACCCGACCCCGGTCGGCCACGCGGACGTCATCACCACCACGACCCACAAGACGCTTCGCGGCCCGCGCGGCGCCATGATCCTCACGACCGAGGAGCACGCCAAGGCCATCGACCGGGCGGTCTTCCCCGGCCTTCAAGGCGGCCCGCACAACCACACGACCGCCGGCATCGCGGTGGCGCTGCGCGAGGCTTCGACGCCAGCCTTCCGTGACTACGCCGCCCAGGTGGTGGCAAACGCCAAGGCCCTGGCTGCGGCCCTGATCGAGCGGGGCTTCGACCTCATCTCGGGCGGCACCGACAACCACCTGATCCTCGCCGACCTGACCGGCAAGGGCATCGGTGGCAAGCCCGCGGCCAAGGCCCTTGACCACGCGGGCATCGAGCTCAACTACAACACCGTGCCGTACGACACGCGCAAGCCGTTCGACCCGTCGGGCATCCGGCTGGGCACGCCGGCGCTGACCACGCGGGGCCTGACCGAGGCGCAGATGCCGCAGGTCGCGGCATGGATGGACGAGGCCGTGACGGCAGCGGTCAAGGAAGACGACGGCACGCTCGACCGGATCGCGGGCGAGGTCCGCGACCTGCTCGCCGCCTACCCGATGCCGGGCTTCAAGGCCTGACACCCAGCGCGTCGAACGCCATGGCCGCCACCCGGCGGTCATGGCGTCGGTGTCCCAGGCGCTGCCCACCCCCCCGTCAGCGCCCGGCGACACTCGTGTCGCCATGATCGTTAGCCCAAAATCCGCACTGCCCTCGGCGTGTCATACAGCTGTAGGGCTAACGATCACCGCGCCGTCCAACGACAGACGCCCGCAACCACCCACCAAGAAGACAAACAAGCACTAACCGCGACAAGCGGCGGACGGGTGAGGCCGCGGGAGCAACGGTCTGGACCCATGGGCTAGGGCCCCATGGTCGACCACGGTTGAGGCAGGGACGATCCGCGCCCGGCCGACGCCGCCAGTCCGCGCAACTCCCGGAGAACGCCGAGCTCAAACTTGATCAAGTCGACCTAACGGGGCATCGGGTTCAGAGCGCACCCACCGCCAGCCTGCCCACTAACGCAGCGTCACCGCCGACAGGTGGTGACTTCCAGATCTTGGAAAGTTGGGGTGCTATTTCAACCCCAACTTTCCAAGATCCGGAACCTGATGCCGCTCATCCCACCGTGACGGTCACTTAGGGCAACAGAGCTCGCGGCGATGCTCCCTCAGCCGCTCCGACAGCAGACAATGTGGACAAAACGCCAACCACCGCGCAGGTCAAGGCCTTGATCAAACTAACGTGAGTACAGCGGACGTCGCGGTAGCCCAAATGCGCTAATTCGACGGAGCGCGGTGTTCCTCGAGGAAGGCCTCTACCCGTTCGGCCGGGGCTGGGCGGGCTAGCGCGAAGCCCTGGCCCAGGCCGCAGCCGGCCTCCTGGGCCTGCCTTATCTGGGAGATCGACTCCAGGCCCTCGGCGATGATCTCGACGCCCAGGCGGCGGCCGAGGTCGGCTACGACGTCGATCAGCGGGCGGCTGTGGCCCTGCAGGTCGGCGGGGAGCTGGTCGGTGGGTGCGGCGATGATCGAGCCGTCGATCTTCAGGAGGTCGACGGGCAGGCGGCGGAGCTGCTGCAGCGACGCCTGGCCCGCCCCGAAGTCGTCCAAGGCCGTGCGGACGCCGAGTGACCGCAGCGCCGCGAGCTGGGTGACCACCGCGGCCACGTCGCCGGACAGGCGGGACTCGGCCACCTCGACCACGAAGAGCTCGGGCGACAGCTCGCGCTCGGCCAGGGCGGCCTTGACCCGCGTGACGTAGTCGGCGGCGGCCAGCTCGCGCGGGGAGACGTTGATGGACATCCACAGCTCGCGGCCGGGGACGGTCCACGCGGCCAGCTGTTTGACGGCGATGGCGAGCACCCACTGGCCGATCTCCTCGATCAGCCCGAGGTCTTCCGCCACCGGCAGCAGCTCGGTGGGCAGCACCGTGCCGAGCGTGGGGTTGCGCCAGCGCAGCAGCGCCTCGACGCCGACCGGCTGGCGGTCGGGCAGCGACAGGACCGGCTGGTAGACAAGGTCGAGCTCGCCGCGGGTGGTGGCGCCGGGCAGCTCGCGCTCCAGGTCCATGCGGCGGACGAGCTGCTCTTCCAGGTACGCGTCGTACCACTCGATGCGGTCGCGGCCCATCTGCCGCGCGCGGCGGCGGGCGAGGTCGGCGCGGCGGAGCACGTCGTCTACGTTGTCGCCGCCGGACAGCTCGGCCAGCCCGATGCTGACCTTGAGGTGCACGATCGCGCCGGGCAGCTGGTACGGCTCGGTGAGGATCGTGAGCAGGCGGGTGCCCAGCGCGTACGCGAGGACCGGGCCCTCGACGGTGACCACCGCGAACTCGTCGCCGGCCAGGCGGGCGGGCAGGTCGTCGGAGCCGACAGCCGTGCGCAGGCGGCGGCCGACCTCGATGAGCACGGCGTCGCCCATCTCGCGGCCGCGCACCTCGTTGACGTCGGCCATGCCGTGCAGGTCGATGACCAGCAGCGCGCCGGTGTGCCCGTCGACCTCGCGCTGGCTCACGATCGTGCGCATCAGCTCGCGGCGGTTGGCGAGGCCGGTCAACTGGTCGGTGAAGGCCAGCTGGTGCAGCGTGCGCTCGAGGTGGCGGCGCTCGCCAACGTCGCGAACGTGTACGACGAGCGCGGCGACCGCGGGGACGGCGCGCTGGTCGCCCACAGTGGACTCGGTGTCGCGCCACGCGCCGTATCCGTCGCGGAGGCGGGCCTCGACCAGCGGCGGGCGGCCCGGCGCCTGGCGCTCGGACAGCACCGCGGTGAGCAGCGAGGTGACCTCGGCCGCGTCGTCCGGGTGCATCAACGACGGGAACGGCCGGCCGACCACGTCGGCGTCGGATAGGCCGAACAAGCGGGCCGCGGCGGGCGACTGCCACCGCACCACGAGGTCGTCGTCGACGATCATGATGAGGTCGTTGGCGCCGGCCACCAGCGAGCGGAAGTGTGCCTCCTGCTCGACAAGGCGGCGGGCGAAGCGGCGCACGTCGGCCGCGGCCATGATCTCGCGGACCACGACGGTGGGGATGACCATGAGGCCGATCAGGATCGCCGTGTGGTCGAACTCGCCCACGGTGATCAGGTGATACAGCGCGGCGAGCATCGCGAGCAGCGCCGGAACGGTCAGCAGCGGATAGCCGGAGAGGCGCGTCTCCGGCTCGTCGGGCGGGACGATCTCGCCGTCGGCGTCGGCGCGGTAGGCACCGAGTAGCACGAGAATCGGACCGACCACCACGAGCGCGGCCGGGTACAGCAGGGCGGTCTCGCTCACGCCGTACGCGATCATCATGGTCTGGATCGCGAGGCCGAGCACGGCGGTGCCGGCGCCGGCACCGCAGAGGATGGCGGCGCGGCGGTAGCGGGCGGCGCGCAGCGCCGTCACGGTGACGATCGAGAGGCCACCGACCGCGAAGAGCATGCCGGCCAGCGCGGCGGGCGGCATGCCGCCGGGCGGTGGCAGCAGCCACCCGGCGAACGCGAGGCTGACGCCGATGCTCACCCCGTCGCACGCACGCCGCAGGCGCATGCCGAGCGTGGTGGCCGCGCCGGGCAGGAGGAGGATGCCGAGCACGTACGCCGTGACGGCCGCGCCCAGCCCGACCGCGCTCACGGCGGCCTGGTGGGAGCCGTCGACCTGGGTCAGCGTGACCGCGGTAAGCCCGCCGGCGAGCGAGCCCACGCCCAGGAATCCGGAGCCGCGGCACGGGCCGAAGCTGTGCTGCGTGGCGTGGATGTGCAGGGCGAGGCGCCACAGCCGGTAGGTCACCAGCGCGGCGATGCCACCGACGCCGATCATGAAACCGAACGCGGGTGGGGTGAAGCCGGCGAGTGAGCCGGCGAAGCACAGCAGCGCCGCGGCGGACACAGCGATGTCCACTGTGGGTACGGCGCCGAACCGGGTGCGGGCGCCGGGGCTGTACGGCACTGTCACTGCCGGGTCCTCTTCCGAGGGGTGAGGGGGACGGCGCGGTTTCGCTTTTGGCGACACCGCACCTATGACCGGTAACGAATCGCCGGCCACACGGGTTACGGGTGAGTATCGGAGCCAGGGGTCTAGATCATCCTCCCGCGACCGAGGGAAGGATCTGCACCTCCCCGCCATCGGCCACGGGCGTGTCCTGCCCATCGGAAAGACGACAGTCGGCGCCGTCCACGTACACGTTGACGTAGCGGCGGACCTCGCCCCGCTCGTCGCGGATGCGCCGCTCAAGCCTCGGCCACCGCGAGCCGACCTCGTCGAGGACGGCGCGCAGCGTGCCGGAGGCGGCCACGTCCAAGCGGGCGGCACCGCCCGCTTCACCGCGGAGCACGCCCGGGACCAGGATGGTCACCACGCCCCTCACACCTCCGCCGCCCGTACACAAAGGACGTCGGGGAGGTGGGCGGCGACCTGCGACCACGAGTCGCCCTCGTCGCGGCTCGCGTAGACCTCGCCGGAACGGGTGCCGAAGTAGACGCCCGCCGGATCGGCGCCGTCGGCGCACATCGCGTCGCGCAGCACGGAGGGATAGTACGGCTCGGCGGGCAGCCCGTCGCTGAGCGGCTCCCACGACTTGCCGGCGTCGGCCGAGCGGAACACCCGGCACCGCCGGTCGACCGGGAAGCGCTCGCCGTCGCGTACCAGCGGGAAGTTGTAGATCACCCCGGCCCGGGCCGGGTGGGCGACCATCGGGAACCCGAAGTCGCTGGGCAGCCCGTCCGCGATCGAGCTCCAGCTGGAGCCGCCGTCGTCGGAACGGTAGACGCCGTGGTGGTTTTGCGCGTACAGCCGGTCGGGCTCGGTGGCGTCGCGGGCCACCTTGTGCACGCACTGGCCGAACTCGGGCCACTCGTCGGGCAGGAAGTAGGCGCGGATGCCGGTGTTGCTCGGCGCCCAGCCGCGGCCGCCGTCGGCCGTGCGGTAGACGCCGCCGGTGGACATCGCCACCAGCACGCGGGCCGGGTCGTCGGGGTGCGGCAGCACCGTGTGTATCGCCTGGCCGCCGAAGCCCGCGCCCCACTGCTCGCGATGCGGGTGGTCCCACAGCTCGCGAACCATCTCGTACGTCACGCCGCCGTCGACCGAGCGGAAGAGCGCGGAGGGCTGGGTGCCCGCGTACACCACGTCGGGCTCGGCGGGCGAGGCCGGCGCGAACTGCCACACCCGCTCGAGCGTGGCGCCGGTGTCTTCCGGAAACGCGAGCGGCGCGTGGTCGGGCTCGTGCCAGGAGCGCCCGAGGTCGTCGCTCGTGGCGACGCTCGGACCGAAGTGCGAGCTGGTGACCGAGGCCAGCACCCGCGGCGCCGCGCGGCGCCGATCGATGCCGACCGCGTATACGGCGGTCATCGGGAAGTGCGGGCCGTCGACTCGCCAGGAACGCCGACCGTCGTCGCTGGTGGCGAGGAAGAGACCCTTTCCCGTGCCGATCGCTAGCAAGGTGGTCATGGGTGCAGACTATGCCCGCTGAGCGGCCCGGAGGGGCCCGTGAAAGTATCGTTCGGGTGAGTACCGACCAGCCGAAACGGATCCGCTTCCGGCCGCACGGCGCGATCGCGATCGCGGCCCTCATCGCCCTGATCGGGGCGGTGCCGCTGGCCAGTGCGGGGTGGTACTACCTGCCGATCCTGCTCGTTCCGCTGGTGATCGTGGTGTGGGCGCTGCGGGCCGGCACCGACGCGGGCCCGGAGGGGCTGCGCGTGCGCGCCCTGCTCGGCGAGCGCCGCATCGGGTGGTCGGAGGTCAGCGAGCTCGGCGCCGACCGGCGGGGCCGCGTGCTGGCCCGCCTGACCGACGGCCAGGTCGTGCCGCTCACGTCGGTACGCGACCGCGACATGCCCCGCCTCCTCGAGTTCGCCAACACCAAGTAGCTATCCCGGGTCCGCGTCACTTGCGGGCCCTCGCTCCCGCCGGAGACCGCCGAGGTCGGCGGCTCGCCAGGGCTCGCCGAAACCCCCGACCCCGGCTGCCAGGTCCGCGGTTCAAGCCCAACCCCCACCGCGTCGCGGCATGTCCGTGGCGAGGCCAGTGCGAGTCCCTGTGACCTGCCGTCGGCGGGTAGGTGGGGCTTGGCGCGCGGAGCTGGCAGCGGGGGCCGGGGACTTCGGCTCGCCCCGCGAGCCGCCGGCCCCCGCGGTCTCCGGCGGGAGCAGCGGTCAGCGACTGACGCGGACCCGGGAAATCCTCTTGAAACCGCTGACCTCAACCCCGAAAGCCATACAGAGCGTCAGTAGCCGTCGGTCACCTTGTTGATCAGGGGCTCGCCGGCCATGTAGCGGCGCAGCTGCTGGCCCACGAGCTTGTACGCGCGCGGCAGCAGGCCGCGCACCGAGCCGCCGACGTGCGGGGTCAGCAGGAAGTTGGGCAAGCTCCACAGTGGATGGCCGGCGGGCAGCGGCTCGGGCTCGGTGACGTCGGCAGCCGCCGCGATCCGGCCGGTCCGCAGCTCGGCGACGAGCGCGTCGGTGTCGACGACCGGGCCGCGCGCGCCGTTTACGAGCAGGGCGCCGTCGGGCATAGCGGCGAGGAAGCGCGCGTCGACGAGGCCCCGGGTCTTTTCGGTGAGCGGCACGATCAGCACGACCACGTCGTGGTGCGGGAGCAGGCTGGGCAGCTCCTCCACGGCGTGCACGCCGTCGGCCGGCCGGGCGGTGCGGGCGACGTTGGTCACCGACACCTCGAACGGCGCGAGCCGGGCCGCCAGCGCCGCCCCGATCGAGCCGGCGCCCACGATGAGGACCCGCTTGCCGGCGAGCTCGTCGGTCGGGGTGTGCTCGCCGTACGACCACTCGCCCCGCGACTGCGCCCGCACGAAGGCCGGAAACGCCCGCAAATGCGACAGCATGGCCGTCATCACCCACTCGGCGGTCGCGGAGTCGTGCACCCCGCGCGCGTCGCAGAGCAGGATGCCATCCGGCAGCTTGCCCACCCACACGTCCGCGCCGGCGGAGAGCAGCTGCACGATCTCCAGGTCGGGCATCTTGGCCGCGAGGCTCGCCGACTGGGTCTGCGCGAGGAAGGGCGGCACCCAGAAGCGCACACCGGCCGGGTCTGACGGCAGTGCGTCCGGCGCCGTGGCGAGCTCCACGTCGACACCGGCGGGCACCTCACCGATCAGCCCGAGACCCTGCTCATGAGGAATCCAGACCTTCACGATCACGACCCTAGCCCACAGCCGGGCCACAGCTACGGGACAAGGACGGGCCAGCTTCGCCCGAGAACCTCGACCGCATGACCTCGACACTGCCCGAAGCCGTGCTGGCCACGCCCGCTCCCGCGGCGCCGGTGCGGCGTACCTCGGCCGCCTCCCGCCTCTGGCGCGGACCCGAAGACGACCCGGCCTGGACGCGCCCGGCGCTCCTCGTCCTGCTCGCCGCGACCGCCCTGCTCTACCTGTGGGGCCTCGGCGCCTCAGGGTGGGCCAACTCGTTCTACTCGGCGGCCGTGCAGGCCGGCTCGGCGAGTTGGAAGGCGTTCTTCTTCGGCTCTTCCGACGCGGCCAACTCGATCACAGTGGACAAGCCGCCCGCCTCGCTGTGGGTGATGGCGCTGTCCGTGCGCGTCTTCGGGCTCAGCTCGTGGAGCATCCTCGTGCCGCAGGCGCTGATGGGCGTGGGCTCGGTAGCCCTCCTCTACGCCACCGTGCGCCGCTGGTCCGGACCTGTCGCGGGCCTGCTGGCCGGCGCGATCCTGGCGACCACGCCGGTGGCGGTGCTCATGTTCCGGTTCAACAACCCGGACGCGCTGCTGGTGCTGCTGCTGGTCGCCGGCGCGTACGCCACCGTGCGGGCGATCGAGACCGCCAGCACCCGCTGGCTCGTGCTGACCGGCGCGCTGGTCGGCTTCGGCTTCCTCACCAAGATGCTGCAGGCGCTGCTGGTGGTGCCGGCGTTCGCGCTGGCCTACCTGGTCGCCGCCCCAACCCCGTTGCGCCGCCGCATCGTGCAGGTGCTGTGGGGCGGGCTGGCGATGGTCGTCGCGGCCGGCTGGTGGATCGCGATCGTCGAGCTCGTGCCGGCGCGCTACCGCCCGTACATCGGCGGATCGCAGGACAACAGCATCCTGGAGCTCACGCTCGGCTACAACGGCCTCGGGCGACTCAACGGCAACGAGACCGGCAGCGTCGGCGGCGGTGGCGGCGGACCGGGCGGCGGCGGCTGGGGACAGACCGGCCTCACCCGCCTCTTCGACGCGGAGAACGGCGGCCAGATCGCCTGGCTCCTGCCCGCCGCGCTGATGCTGCTGATCACGGCCATCGCGCTGCTGCGGCGGGCCCCGCGCACCGACCGCAGCCGGGCGAGCCTGCTGCTCTGGGGTGGCTGGCTGCTGATCACCGGCCTTGTCTTCAGCCTGATGCAGGGCATCTTCCACGCGTACTACAACGTCGCGCTCGCACCCGCCGTCGGCGCGGTGGTGGGGGTCGGCGCGGCCGTGCTGTGGCGCGAGCGGCGCAACCCCGCCGTCGCCGCCATCCTCGCCGGCGTCACCGCGGTCACCGCGCTGTGGTCGTGGGTGCTGCTCGGGCGGAGCGCCGACTGGCACCCGTGGCTGCGCGTCGCCGTGCTCGTGCTCGGTCTCGCGGCCGCCGGCGCTTTCCTCGTGGTCGGGCGCCTGACCAGGTGGGCGGTCACGGCCGTCGCGGCCGCCGCGGTCGGTGCCGGTTTGCTCGGACCCGCCGCGTACGCGATGAACACCGCCAGCACGCCGCACACCGGCTCGATCCCCACCGCGGGACCGACGGTGGCCGGCGCCCGCGGCTTCGGCCCGGGTCGCGGCGGCGGACCCGGTGGCGGTGGCGGCCCTGGCGGCGGCTTCCGGGGCGGTTTCCCGGGCGGCGCCCAGGCTCCAGGCGGCTTCCAAGGCATGCCCGGCGGCGGCACGAACGGCGGCGGAACGACCGGTGGCGGCATACCCGGAGGCGGCACGACCGGAGGCACCCGCGGGGGCGGCATGGGCGGACTGCTCGACGCCACGGCGCCCGACGCCGAGCTCGTCGCGGCGCTGACCGAGGACGCCAGCTCGTACACCTGGGTCGCCGCGGCCGTCGGTGCGAACAACGCGGCCGGGTACCAGCTCGCCACCCAGCAGCCGGTCATGGCGATCGGCGGCTTCAACGGCAGCGACCCGTCGCCGACGCTGGAGCAGTTCAAGCAGTACGTGGCCGAAGGGAAGATCCACTACTTCGTCAGCAGCGGGCTGGGCCGCAGCAACGGTGGTAGCAGCGCCTCGCAGGAGATCGCGGCCTGGGTGGCGGACAACTTCACCGCCACGACGGTTGGCGGCACGACCCTCTACGACCTGTCATGACGGCCACGTTTCCCGGGGTGGCGGCCACGCCGGCCGAGAGCCACACCGGCGCCGTGCTCGACGTCGTCATCCCGGTGTACAACGAGGAACGCGACCTCGAGCCCTGCGTGCGCCGCCTGCACGCGCACTTGAGCGGCACGTTCCCGTACCCGTTTCGGATCACGATCGCGGACAACGCCAGCACCGACGGCACGCTCGCGGTCGCCGAGTGGCTGGCCTGGGAGCTGCCCGGCGTGGAGGCACTCCACCTGCCGGCCAAGGGCCGCGGGCGCGCGCTGGCGGCGGCCTGGTCCGCGTCCGACGCGCCGGTGCTGGCGTACATGGACGTGGACCTGTCCACCGATCTCGCCGCGCTGCTCCCGCTCGTCGCGCCGCTGCTGTCCGGCCACTCCGACCTCGCGATCGGCACCCGCCTCTCGCGCGGGTCGCGGGTGGTGCGGGGCGCCAAGCGGGAGATCATCTCGCGGGGCTACAACCTGCTGCTGCGCGGCGCGCTCGCGGCCCGCTTCTCGGACGCGCAGTGCGGCTTCAAGGCGATCCGCAAGGACGTGGCCGACCGGCTGCTCCCGCTGGTACACGACACGGGCTGGTTCTTCGACACCGAGCTGCTCGTGCTGGCCGAGCGGGCCGGCCTGCGCATCCACGAGGTGCCGGTCGACTGGGTCGACGACCCGGACAGCCGGGTCGACATCGTGGCCACCGCGGTCGCCGACCTCAAGGGCATCTGGCGGCTCGGGCGGGCGCTGGCCACCGGCCGCCTCCCGCTCGCCGACCTGGCGCGGCAGCTCGGCCGGGAGCCCGCCGCGCCGCCCGCCGGGGTACCACACGGGCTGGCCGGCCAGGTGATCCGCTTCGCCGGCGTGGGCGTGGCGAGCACGCTCGCGTACCTGCTGATCTTCTGGGTCTTGCGGGGTCCGGCCGGCGCGCAGGGCGCCAACCTGCTCGCGCTCCTGATCACGGCGCTGGGAAACACGGCCGCCAACCGGCGGCTCACGTTTCGGGTCACCGGGCGCCAGGGCGCGGCCCGGCATCAGGCGCAGGGGCTGGTGGTCTTCGCGCTGGGGTTGGCGCTGACCAGCGGCGCGCTCGCCTCGCTCGCGGCCGTGGCCCCCACCGCCGGCCGGGCGGTAGAGGTGACCGTGCTGGTGGCGGCCAACCTGGGGGCGACGCTGCTGCGCTTCCTGCTGATGCGGGGCTGGGTCTTCGCCCGCGCGCAAGCGTGATCGAAGGTCCTCTCGAGCGGTCGTTCCAACTGCTCGGGAGGACCTTCGATCATCCGGAACCACACGGGTGGCGTCCGCCTCGTCCTGCGCGTGATCACCTCTCCTCACAGCAGGCGCGGCTACCCTGGCCGGGTGGACGCCCGCCCCCCGTACCGTGCCACCGTCGCCGCCCTGGCCCTGACCCTGGCGGTCGGCGGTTGCACCTTCGGCCCGCCGGATCCCGACGAGGCCGGCGAGCCGCCCAAATTTCCCACACCCTCCGTGTCCGCCACTCCCCCGTCGGGCAACAGCCAGGAGGTGGCCGCGACCGTGGTGGCGAAGGGTCTGCGGGTGCCGTGGGGCGTCGCGTTCCTGCCGGATCGGGGCGCGCTCGTCACCGAGCGCGATACTGCCAAGATCCTCAAGGTCGGCCCCGAGTCCGCCGCCGACGGGCTGAAGGTCACGACCGTGCAGACGCTCGCCGAGGTCGACCCCTCGGGCGAGGGCGGCCTGATGGGCATCGCGGTCTCCCCCAAGTACGACACCGACAAGACCGTCTTCGTCTACTACTCGACCGGCACCGACAACCGCATCGCCAAGCTCACGCTGGGGCAGAAGCCGGTGCCGATCGTGACCGGCATCCCCCTGTCCGGGATACACAACGGCGGGCGGCTGGCGTTCGGGCCCGACGGCTTCCTCTACGCGACGACCGGCGACGCCTCCCAGCGCGGCCTCGCCCAAGACACTCGCAGCCTCGGCGGCAAGATCCTGCGCATGCTGCCCGACGGCAAGCCCGCGCCGGGCAACCCGATCCCCAACTCGCTCGTCTGGTCGTACGGCCACCGCAACGTGCAGGGCATCGCCTGGGATCCGGCCAAGCGGATGTACGCGGCGGAGTTCGGGCAGAGCACGTGGGACGAGATCAACCAGATCCAGCCGGGTAAGAACTACGGCTGGCCGGCGGTCGAGGGCCGGGCCAACGACCCCAGGTATGTGAACCCGCTGGTCGTGTGGCCGCCGGCCGAGGCGTCCTGCTCCGGCCTGGCCACGGTGGAGCGGCTGCTGATCGCCGCCTGCCTGCGCGGCGAGCGGCTGTGGTCGGTCGAGCTCACCCAGAGTGGCACCGTCTTCGGGCAGCCTCGCGCCCTGCTCAACGGGCAGTTCGGCCGCCTGCGCACGGCGATCACGGCGCCGGATGGTTCACTGTGGGTGACGACCTCCAACCACGACGGGCGGGGTGAGCCAAAGCCGGAGGATGATCGGATCATCCGGCTCGTCTTCTCCGGCGGCGGAGCCGGAAAGAGCTAGTTTCGGCTCGAGACGTCTGGGCACGACAGAACACGGTGATGGAAGAGCGCACAGAGACCCACCGGCGTACCGCTTCGGCGGTACGTCGCGTTGTGGGCTGGGTCAGGTCCTTCTTCCGCTCCCGCGTACCCCGCCGCGCCGGCCTCGGGCTGCTCATATTCGGCGTGGCGCTCGCGGGCGTGGTGGTCGGCGTCCTGCTGGGCGCACACACGCAGACCGACGTGGGGCCCTTCCGCGCGGAGATGTCGATCGCCCCGTCGTTGGCGGGCGACACCGAGGTCGCGATCCCGCCGCTCGGTTCGCTACACCTCGACAGCCACGACGGCCCCGCCCACCTCAACGTGAGCCTCGGCGCGCTCGACCAGGGCCGCACCGAGGCGCTGATCGACGACCCGGCCGGCATCACACGGGCCAGCCAGACCGCCGTCGACGACGTCAAGAAGGGGCTCATCCAGCTCGGCATGCGCACGGTCGCGGTCTCGGTGCTCTTCGCCATGGCGCTGGCCGCGCTCGTCTTCCGCGACATACGGCGGGTCGCCTGGTCGGGCGCCCTGGCGCTGGTCATCGTCGGGGCCAGCCTGGGTAGCGCGTTCGCCACCCTCCACCCCGACTCGATCGAGGAGCCGCGCTACGAGGGCCTGCTGGTCAACGCGCCGGCCGTGGTCGGTGACGCGCGGCGGATCGCCGACGACTACGACAAGTACGCCGAGCAGCTCCAACAGCTCGTCGCGAACGTCAGCCGCATCTACACCACGGTCTCCACCCTCCCCGTGTACCAGCCGCAGGAGGGCACCACCCGCATCCTGCACGTCTCCGACCTCCACCTGAGCCCGAGCGCGTGGCCGCTGATGCGCACGATCGTGGAGCAGTTCGGCATCGACGCGGTGATCGACACCGGCGACATCACCGACTGGGGCAGCGAGCCGGAGGCGTCCTATGTGGCCTCGATCGGCCTGCTCAAGGTGCCGTACGTCTTCATCCGCGGCAACCACGACTCCGCCGCCACCGGTGCCGCCGTCGCCCGGCAGTCCAACGCGATCGTGCTCGACAACTCGATCACCAATGTGGCCGGCCTATCCGTGGCCGGCATCGGCGACCCGCGCTTCACCCCCGACAAGGAGACCTCGCCGAGCGGCTCCGGCGCCTCGAAGCAGACCGTCGAGCAGGTCATCGGCACCGGCGAGCGCCTGGCCTCGACGATCCGCGCGTCGAAGGACCCGGTCGACATCGCACTGGTACACGACCCCGCCTCAGCCGGCGCGCTCTCCGGCACCTGCCCGGTGGTCCTGGCCGGCCACACGCACGACCGCCAGGTGAGCACCCTGCCCCAGGTACCCGGCCAGATGACCACGCGCCTGCTGGTCGAGGGCTCCACGGGCGGCGCCGGCCTACGCGGCCTGGAGCGCGACGAGCCGCTGCCGCTGGCGATGTCGGTGCTCTACTTCGACAAGGAGACGCGGGCGCTGCAGGCCTACGACGACATCAAGGTGGGCGGCACCGGCCAATCCCAGGTCACCCTCGAACGCAAGGTCGTCGACGACGAACACCCCGCACCCGCCGAAGGCCAGCGCCCCGCGCCAACCCCCACCCGCTGAGAGCCGCACGCCTTCAAAGACAGAGTTTCGGGCTACCGCGACGCCCGTCGTGGTCCATGCCGTTGCTCCCGCGGCCGCGGCGTTGGCACTGTCGGTCGGAGTACGCCGCCTGCGGGAGCCGCGGTGCAGAGGGCCGCGCGACGGTCCGTGAGCGTTGGTTGCTATGTGGAGGCTCTCAGGGGCTCGAGGGCGGCTAGGACGAGGTCGAGGCCGAAGGTGAACTCCTCCGCCGGGTCGTAGCCGGCGGCGACGAGCGCCGCCGCTGACTCGTTGAGGTAGGGGTACTGGTCAGGCGGAAGCTGGGGCAGGAAGACGTCCTCGGTCATGTCCGCGAGCTCGTCGGCGGTGTCGAACGGCACGCTGGCTTCCTGCAGGGCGTAACCGTAGACGTAGCTGTCGAGCAACCAGTTGGCGTGCGTCGCCATCAAGACCGAGAAGCCGGCCCTGCGCAGGCAGGCGGTGACCGCTTCGCGGTGGCGGAGGTTGGCGGGCCCGGGCGATGTCCGCGACTCCATCAGGCCGATCGCCCACGGGTGGCGTGCGAGAACCTGTCGGGCGGATACCGACCGCCGTCGCATCGCTGACTGCCAGTCGGTCTTTTCGGGCGGGAGCTCGATCTCCTCGAACACGACGTCGATCATCGCGTCCAGCAACTCCTCCTTGCTCGCCACGTAGTGGTAGAGCGACATCGCGCCCGCGCCGAGCGAGCCGGCCAGCCGGCGCATGCTCAGCCCGTCGACCCCCGCGCGGTCGGCGAGCCGGACCGCCTCGACCACCACCCGCTGCTTGCTCAGCCCCGCGTCTGACGCGACCTGGCGTTGTTCCCTCGCGGACACGGGTCTCCTCGCTCCCTTGAACGGCTTGACAACCGTACAGCGTACGCCCATAGTACGGTGTACGACGTACAGCGTACGAGCCAGCGAGAGTCGCAGCTCGGACGCGAGGAGGCTGCTGTGGGAATCGAACAGCGATCGAATGCCGGAGCACGCCTGGCGCCGGGGGCGAGTCCGGCCGGGGCGGACTTCACCCGCACCGAGAAGCGCTACGACGTCATCCTCGACAACGTGGAAGCCCAGCCCCTGGCGGATGTCCGCCGAGCGCTGACGCCCACCGGCACCCTCATCCCCAACAGCGGACGCGGCGGCCGCTGGCTCGGCCCCCTCGGTCGGATCGTCAAGGCGCGCGTGCTGACCGGGTTCACCCGTCAGCAGCTGAAGCCCTTCCTGTCGGTCGAGAAGCGCCAGGACCTGCTCACCCTGTCCGACCTGCTCACGACCGGGCAGGTCACGCCCGTCATCGACCGCACCCACCCCCTACGAAGCAGCCGACGCCCTCCGCTACGTCGCGGCCGGCCACACCCGAGGGAAGGTCGTCGTCACCGTCTGACGACCGGACCGACGAGAACGACCCAACCCGTGCGTATGCACCGCCCAAACCTGCCGCCACTCCGGCGGAGGGACCGCTCCTGTCGAAAGAAGAACCGATGACCATCCAAACGAAAACCCCGAACCGGCTCGACAACCCGCCGATCCCCGTGCAGGCCAAGCTCGCCGCCGCATGGACCAGCCTCATGTTCCTCTACATCTACGTCGACTACTTCCACCTCTACAAGCCCGGCGTCATCGACAACCTCCGCGCCGGCGTCGTCTTCGAGTTCGACATCAGCCCGACGTTGTTGACCATTTTCCTCGCGTCCGTGGCGATCCCGGCCCTGATGGTGATGCTCTCCATGACGCTGCCCGCCCGGGTGAACCGCGCCACGAACCTCGTCGTTGCATTGCTCTACATCCCCCTCTCGGTGTTCAACGCGGTAGGGGAGTCCTGGGACTGGGCCTTCTTCTACGGCCTCTCCATCGGAATCGAGGTGCTGCTCCTGGCCTTCATCCTGCGCTCCGCATGGAAATGGCCTCGAACCCCCGCCGTCCCAGCCGGTCCCGCGACGACCGACCTTCGACAGGACCTTCGACAGTAGGTATCCGTGTAAGGTCCTACGGCGTGAAGCCCGCCGCGGACACCGTGCCGACCGTGACCAGCTAAGTCGCGGAGCCGGCATTGGTGATCCCGGTGTGCAGGAACGCGAGTATCTGCGCCCACCATGCTTCGACCTAGCCAGGTGATCGGGGACTTTCTCTAGCTCTCGGGGGCGGCGATCCAGCTCGCGATCTGGGTACGCGAGTGGAAGCCCAGCTTGTTCAGGATGTTGCGCACGTGGCTCTCGACCGTGCGCTCGGAGACGAACAGCCGCGCACCGATGTCCTTGTTGCTCAGGCCCTCGGCCAGCAGCCCGGCGACGTCCTTCTCGCGCTGTGTCAACGGACCGTTCGGGATCGGGGCGGCGGCCACCTCGCGCATCGCCAGCCGGAGCGCGTCGGCACGGCTCATCCGCAGGCCGTCGCGCAGGGCCGACTCGAAGCGCGCCGGACCGAGAGCCGCCCGCACCGATTCGGTCGCCGACGACAGCGCGGGCGCCATTCCACTGTTGACGATCACACCCACCTCGACACGCAGCCCCTCCATGGCCCCGAGCAGCTGGGCCGCACGCTGTGGGTCGCGGACCGACGCTGCGCACGCGCCGAGGCCGCCGAGCAGGTAACACTGCGCGACCCGGTCGTCTATCCGGCGGGCGATCGGCAGCGCCTCGACGAACCGACGCTCCGCCTCGCCGGCGTCACCGGAGCGCAGTGCGGCGAAGCCCTGGTTCAGCAGCATCATCGTGAGGCTGTACAGATCGCCCGTCCGGCGACTGAGCCGCGCGCCGTCGGCGGCCGCGGAACGGGCGGTCTCGAGATCGCCGTCGCCGAGTGCGTTGAGGGTCCGCGCCTGGTGCACCATCAGCGTGGCACCGACGTCGTCCCGGTCGGCGGACAGGGCTATCGCTTCGTCGAGCAGCCGTTCGGCGGATGGACGGTCGCCTGCCATGTGCGCCGCGATCGCCGCCATCGCGAGCAGCTGGCACAGGACGTCCGGCTGCCCGGCCCCGCGAGCGGCGAGCACGCCACGCTCCAACACCGGCACGGCGACGACCGGGTCGCTCTGCAGCACGGCCAGGAAGCCCCGGGCGAAGTAGGTCCACGGCGACGCCGCCGCGGGAGCCAATTCGTCGAGCCATCGGACGCCCTCGGTCGTGGCGCGGGTGACCCAGTACCAGATCAGGCTGGTGGCCAGAGCGACGCCGCGCACGTCGTCGGACAACGCCCGCAGCAAAGCCCGGACGTTGTCGATCTCCGGCTCGATCCACGTCAGCCACTCCACCAGCCGGTACCGGCCCTCGGCACCGAATCGTGCGCATCGTTGCAGGTAGTGGTCCGCCCAGCGCTGTTCGAGGCCATCCGGGGAACGCGCCGAGCTGGCGTACTCGCGCATGGTCTCGTGCAGGCGGTAGACGGCCGTGCCCGCAGCGGGCTCTCGCTGCAGCAGCGACTTGTCAACCAGCGAGGACACCAGTTCGACGCTCTGCGCCGCCGGCACGTCGCCGAAGCAGCACACCGCCTCGACGTCGTCGAGCGTGAACCTGCCGGCGAACACCGACAGCCGGGACAACAGCGTCTGTTCGGCCGAAGTCAGCTGGTCGTAGCTCCACTCGAGGGTGGCGCGCAGCGTCTCGTGGCGCGGCAGGGCCGCCCTGGTGCCGCGGGCGAGCAGCGCGAACCGGTCGTGCAGCCGGTCGAGGATCTGTGCGGGGGCGAGCACCCGGGTGCGGACCGCCGCCAGCTCGATCGCCAGGGGCAACCCGTCGAGGCGCCGGCACAGTTCCACCACGGCCGCCCGGTTGGCGTCGGTGAGCTCGAAGTCGCCCGACGCCGCCGCTGCGCGCTCGACGAAGAGCCGAACCGCTTCGTTCTCGCGCAGACGCTCCAGCGGATCGTCCGCCGGGAGCGACAACGGCGGCACCGGCAGCACGTGTTCCCCGGCAGCCCGCAGCGGCGCCTGGCTGGTGGCGATCACCCGAACCGACGGCGCTGCCCGGAGCACCTCGCCGATCAGCTTGGCCGCGGCGTCGAGCAGATGCTCGCAGTTGTCGACGACGAGCAGCAGCTCGGCGTCGCGGAGGTGCCGGAGCAGCAGCTCACGCGGTGCGGAGGCGGCCTGGTCGCGCAGGTCGAGGGCCGCCATCGCGGCGTGGGTCACCAGCGCCGGATCGCGCAGCTTACCGAGTTCGACCAGCCACGCGCCGTCCCGGAACCCGCGGGCGAGATCGGTGGCGAGACGGACCGCGAGGCGCGTCTTGCCCACGCCACCGGGCCCGACCAAGCTCACCAGACGCCCGTCGGCCAGCTTCTTCCTCGCCTCGGCCAGCTCACGGCGACGACCGACGAAACTCGTGGCCTCGGCGGGGAGGTTGCCCGGTCGTCGACTGCGGGTGGCCACAGCACGACGGTACTCAGTACCGGCTCCGTACTTCCACTGATGAGCGTCGACCACGTCCTTTTTACCGTTGACCCATGACCACCACCACCCTGGTGAAAGATGCCGACGTGTCTTTGCCGCGCATATACGCGCTGCGCTTCGGATACTCCCTGCTCGCGATCGGCCTCGCGATCGAGACGTGGCCGATCGTCCTGCACCACGACTCGTCCTGGAGAGGAACGGAGAGCATCGTCTACTGCATACTGGCGGCGTTGTCGCTCCTGTCATTCGTCGGCCTGCGCCACCCCGTGACGATGCTCCCGCTGCTCGTGTTCGAGTCGGCCTGGAAGCTGATCTGGCTGAGCGCGGTGGCCCTGCCCACGTGGCTCTCCGGTGGGATGGACGACGAGACGTGGGGGTACACGACCTCATGCCTTCTGGTCGTCATCTTCCTGGTGGTGGTGCCGTGGCGGTACGTCTACCGGCAGTACGTCCTCACCCCTGGCGAGCGGTGGCGCTGAGGTCGTCCGCCGCCAGTTGCCTTTCCTCCCGCCGTATCCGGCAGGCAGTTGCCCGGGCATGAGATCACCGGCGTCGTCGCGGAGACCGGCGGCGATGTGCGCAAGTATGCCGTAGGCGACCGAGTGGGCGTGGGTTGCATGGTAAGTGTGAATAGAAGTCCTGCGGTGATCGAGCGAGTGAACCGAGGAGCGCATCATGCGCGGTGTTGTCATGTATGCCCCTGGCGACGTCCGGGTCGAGGACCGCGACGATCCGCGGATCGAGCAGCCGACGGACGCGGTTATCCGCCTGTCGGCGGCGTGCGTGTGCGGGTCGGACCTGTGGCCGTATCGGGGCATCGAGAAGGTCGAGGGACCGGCTCCGATGGGTCACGAGTACGTGGGCGTGGTCGAGGAGGTCGGTGGTGAGGTCACCAGCATCGAGCCCGGCCAGTTCGTCGTCGGTTCCTTCTGGGCCTCGGACAACACCTGCGAGATCTGCCGAGCGGGTTACCAGAGTGCCTGCGTGCGCCGGGTGCCGATGGGCATGCTCGGCTCGCAGGCCGAGTATCTACGGGTGCCGCTGGCCGACGGCACGCTGGTGGCCATGCCAGAGCCCCCGCCGGCCGAGCTGGTCCCGAGCTATCTGGCCGC
>Ga0081539_10001019_pt1 | contig 51621 bp, 56 predicted proteins | sample TabmetS4T2R2_FD_71023 | JGI IMG/M metagenome (GOLD analysis project Ga0081539, IMG submission 71023) | Tabebuia heterophylla rhizosphere microbial communities from the University of Puerto Rico - S4T2R2 | ecosystem: Host-associated > Plants > Roots > Rhizosphere ... | reverse complement strand
TCACGCGGGCCTTCTGCGAGGCAAGCGAGGAGGGCGCTCTCCCGACGGCGGTCGGCTTCTCTCTTCGTTCCCCCGGGATCTTCGACGGCCTCCCTGCGGTCGGCCTCTCAATCTCAGAAGAACGAGGGGGAGGTTCTCCTATGAGCGGGCTGCCGCGCGTGCTCGTGCTCGACGACGAGCCGCAGATCCTGCGGGCGCTGCGGGTGATCCTGCGCGACGCCGGCTTCGAGGCGGTGACCGCGAGCAGCGGGGAGGAGGCGCTCGACCGCGCCGCGGTGAAACCGCCCCAGGCGGCGATTGTCGACCTGATGCTGCCGGACATCGACGGGGTCGAGGTGACGCGGCGGCTGCGCGAGTGGAGCGAGATGCCAATCCTCGTGCTCTCGGCGGTCGGGGAGGAGGACCGCAAGGTCGAGGCGCTGGCGGCCGGGGCCGACGACTACGTGACCAAGCCGTTTGGCCCGCGCGAGCTGGTCGCGCGCCTGGAGGCGGCGCTGCGCCGGGCGGCGCCGCCGGGAGCCGAGCCGACGATCGTCGCGGACGGGCTGGAGATCGACCTCGCCGGGCGCACGGTGCGCCGCGACGGCGAGCCCGTCCACCTGACCCCGACCGAGTTCGGCCTGCTGCGCGAGCTCGCCCGCAACCGCGGCCGCCTGCTCACCCACCGCGCCCTCCTGGTCGCCGTCTGGGGGGTCGAGTACGAAGACGACTTCCAGGTCCTGCGCGCCCACATCGCCAACCTGCGCCGCAAGATCGAGCCCGCCGACGGCCCCAGGTACGTCCTCACCGACCCCGGCGTCGGCTACCGCTTCGCCGCCTGACTCGATTCGGAGAGAGCGTCGAGCAGGTCCGCGAGAACGAGCTCCGGCTGCTCTTCGATCTGCACTTCGTCATAGCGGCGCACTCGTAAGCCGGCCCGTCGCAGGTCGAGGTCGCGAGCGTGGTCGTCCTGAAAGGCGATGCGGCCACGGTGGTAGAGGTAGCTGTCGACCTCGACCGCGAGGCGCTGGGCGCGCCAGGGGAAGTCGACGGTCCAGCGACCGACCTTCACGTTGACCTCCGGCCGAGGTAGCCCGCCGGACCTACAGATCAGCAGGAAGTCGCGCTCGAGATCGCTGCGGGTGCGGTCCGATTTGACCTCGGGGTTCAAGCGCATCCTTGCCAGCTCCGCCTGGCGCACCGCGCGGCGCCAGTCCTTCGCCGGTACAACGCCTCTGAGGTCGTCGATCGTCCGCGCTGGCGTCGTAACCGGGATCTGATGGCGTTTGATCACGTCCGACGTGCGCAGGGTGCGTGGGCGGTGGAGGAGAATGCCGTCTCGCCGCGCGCGACCGCTTCGCGCCCGAGTCGCGACTTCGATCGGACCCTGGTGAGGCCGCAGCAGCCCCCAGAGCGCGGCGGCGCTGCGGTGGCTCAAAGCCGCTCCGGACCCCGATACCAGTACCGCCGCCAGCCAGCGCCTGTGCCAGGAATCCGCCGTATGTCCTACGGCGTACACGCCCCGGTGCACCCGGTGGAGAACTCCGCGCCGCACGCGCTTGGAAACGCCGCTGCTCGCGATGCCCAACCCCGCGAGCTGCGCCGCGGTCACGAGCCCATGCTGCGAAGACGCGAGGGCCGCGAGGTCTGGGTCGATATCCCGTCCCACAGGGACGTTAAGTCGACCCAGGCGGGACATCTCCCCCCTTCACAGGATCTGTATGCGCTCGCGTTGGAACTTCATGCGGGCTTGACGGGGGGCGGCGCATAGTCCTCGCATGGACTTCGTCTCGATCCTGATTGCCCTCGCGGCCTTCGCGATCCTCTACTTCGCAATCGACGGCCTGGACCGGGTCTGATGGCCCAGGGCTGGCTACAGTTCGCGCTCTTCCTGGTCCTGCTCACCGCCCTGGTGCCGCTGTTGGGCACCTATCTGGCCAAGGTCTTCCAGGGCGAACGGGTCTTCCTCACTCCCGTCCTCGGGCCGATCGAGCGGCTCGGCTACCGGGCGTTCCGTGTGCGCCCCGGGGACGGCCAGGACTGGAAGGCCTACGCGCGCTCGCTACTCGTTTTCAGCCTGCTCTCCTGGCTCTTGCTCTATCTCATCCTCCGCACCCAAGACGTGCTGCCGCTGAACCCCGAGGGCTTCGGCTCGGGCCCCTGGAACCTCAGCTTCAACACCGCCTCCTCGTTCGTCACCAACACCAACTGGCAGTACTACGGCGGCGAAACGACGCTCAGCTACTTCGCCCAGATGGCCGGCCTCGCGGTCCAGAACTTCCTCTCCGCCGCGGTCGGGATCGCGGTCCTGGCGGCGGTCGTCCGCGGCTTCATCGCCCGCAGCGCCAGCTCGCTCGGCAACTTCTGGGCCGACCTGACCCGGATCGTCCTCTACGTCCTGCTGCCGATCGCCACCCTCGCCGCGCTCGTCCTCGCCTCCCAGGGCGTGGTGCAGACGCTCTCCGGCTCTGAGCTGGTCCACACCCTGGCCGGCGGCCAGCAGACGCTCGCCTTCGGACCGGTCGCCTCGCAGGAGGCGATCAAGGAGCTGGGAACCAACGGCGGCGGCTTCTTCAACGTCAACAGCGCCTTCCCGTTCGAGAACCCGTCGAGCTTCACGAACCTGCTGGAGATCTTCCTGATGCTCTCGATCCCGGCCAGCCTGCCGTACGCGTTCGGCCGGATGATCGGCAACCGGCGCCAGGGCTGGGCGATCTACGCGGCGATGATCGCGATGTTCGTCGTCGCGGTCGCGGTCGTCTTCGCCGCCGAGCAGCACGGCAGCCCGGCCCAGCACGCGGCCGGGATCGGCGGCGGCAACATGGAGGGCAAGGAGATCCGCAACGGCATCGCCCAGTCATCGCTCTGGACGGCGGTGACCACGGTCACCTCGACCGGCGCCGTCAACGCCGCCTTCGACTCGCTGACCGGAATCGGCGGCCTCGTCCCGTTGGCCAACCTCTCGACCGGGGAGGTGATCTTCGGCGGGGTCGGCTCCGGGCTCTACGGGATGCTGATGCTGGTCCTGCTGACCGTCTTCATCGCCGGCCTGATGGTCGGCCGCACGCCCGAGTTCCTCGGCAAGAAGATCGAGGCGCGAGAGGTGAAGCTGGTCCTCGTCGCGGTCCTGACCACGCCGCTGCTGGTCCTGGTCGCGACCGCCTGGGCGGTGGCCGGGCACGACGGCACGATGTCGATCTACAACGCCGGCCCGCAGGGCTTCTCGGAGTCGCTCTACGCCTACATGTCGCAGGCCAACAACAACGGCTCCGCCTTCGCCGGCTACACCGGCTTCCTGCAGCCGAACGCGCCCGGCAACGCCGGCGCCGAAGGGTTCGACTTCGCCAACCTGCTGGGCGGGGTGGTGATGCTGCTCGGCCGCTTCCTGCCGCTGCTCGCGGTGCTCGCGGTCGCCGGCTCGCTGGCCGGCAAGCGGGTCGCCCCACTCGGCGCCGGCAGCTTCCGCGCCGACTCGCCGACCTTCGTCGTCCTGCTGATCGGCGTGGTCGTGATCGTCGCCGCGCTGACCTTCTTTCCCGCCTTCCTGCTCGGCCCGGCCGTGCAGGGACTGACCGACCAGCTCTTCTGATGAACGGCCTGCGCAGAGACCTGACCACCGCGGCGACCGCGCTGCTCGCCTTCACCCTGCTGCTCGGGCTCGCCTACCCGCTGGCGACCACCGGCGTCGCCCAGCTCGCCTTCCCCGGGGCGGCCGACGGCAGCAAGGTCGAGGTCGACGGCAGGGTGGTCGGCTCGGAGCTGATCGGCCAGGACTTCGGCGGCGAGCCCGGCTACTTCCAGGGCCGCCCCTCGGCGACCGAATACAGCGCCAACGTCACCTACTTCAACAACCTCGGGCCGAACAGCAGGGAACTCGCGGAGTTCTTCGCCGCACAGCGCGACGCCTACCTGAAGCGCGAGGGCCGCTACGACCCGGGCCTCACCGTTGCCGAGATCCCGGCCGACGCGGTCACCACCTCGGCCTCCGGCGTCGACCCCCAGATCTCCGTCGCCAACGCGCGGATCCAGGCGCGCCGCGTCGCCGCGGTTCGCGACCTCCCCCTGGAACGGGTCCTCGCCCTGGTCGACGACCACACCGAAGGCCGCTTCGCCGGCCTCTTCGGGGAGCCCGGGGTGAACGTCCTCAAGCTCAACGTCGCCCTCGATCAGGAGGCACCGCAGTGACCGACGAGACCCTCCGCAACCGTCCCCGCTCGCTCTTCGACGGCCCGATCATGGCCCGCGCCGGGCTCGACTCGCTGCGCAAGCTCGACCCCCGCCACCAGCTCCGCAACCCAGTGATGCTCGTGGTCGAGCTCGGCGCCGCGGTCGCCAGCGCCGGCTGGCTGATCCAGGTCGGCGGCGGCGCCCCGCTCGGCGGCGGCGAGGACCCGGCCTGGTTCTCCTTCGCGATCGCCGTCTGGCTCTGGCTGACGGTCGTCTTCGCCAACTTCGCCGAGGCCCTGGCCGAGGGCCGCGGCAAGGCCCAGGCCGACGCGCTGCGGGCGATGCGGACCGAGACCGTCGCCCGACTCCGTGACGGCGGCGAGAAAGCGGCCTCGGAGCTGCGCCGCGGCGACGTCGTCGTGGTCGAGGCGGGGGAGACGATCCCCGGCGACGGTACCGTGATCGAGGGGATCGCCTCGGTCGACGAGTCGGCGATCACCGGCGAGTCGGCGCCGGTCGTGCGCGAGTCCGGCGGCGACCGCTCCGCGGTGACCGGCGGCACCCGGGTGCTCTCGGACCGGATCGTGGTCGAGATCACCCAGGAGCCGGGGCAGAGCTTCCTCGACCAGATGATCGCCCTGGTCGAGGGGGCGGAGCGGCGCCGGACCCCGAACGAGATCGCCCTCAACATCCTCCTCACCGGCCTCACCCTGATCTTCCTGATGGTGGTGATCACGCTGCGCCCGTTCGCCGACTTCGCCGGCACCGAGGCCTCGGTGATCACCCTGGTCGCGCTCCTGGTGGCGCTGATCCCGACCACGATCGGGGCGCTGCTCTCGGCGATCGGGATCGCCGGCATGGACCGCCTCGTCCGCCACAACGTGCTCGCCCTCTCCGGCCGCGCGGTCGAGGCCTCCGGCGACGTCGACGTGCTGCTGCTCGACAAGACCGGGACGATCACGCTCGGCAACCGCGAGGCGACCGAGCTGATCCCGATGCCGGGGATCGGCGCGTCCGAGCTGGCCGAGGCGGCGCAGATCTCCTCGCTCGCCGACGAGACCCCGGAGGGCCGCTCGATCGTCGTCCTGGCCAAGGAACGCGGGATCCGCGCCCGCGAGCTGCGCTCGCACGAAGCCCACTTCGTCCCCTTCTCGGCGGAAACGCGGATGAGCGGGGTGGACGTCGACGGCAACCAGTACCGCAAGGGCGCCGGCGACGCGATCGTCGCCTTCGTCGAGGAGCAGGGGGGACGGCCGCCGGCGGCCCTGCGCGAGCAGCTCGACCGGATCGGCCGCGAGGGCGGCACCCCGCTGGCGGTCGCCCGCGACAACCACGTGCTCGGCGTCGTCTACCTGAAGGACGTGGTCAAGGAGGGGATGAGCGCCCGCTTCGAGGAGCTGCGGCGGATGGGGATCGCCACGGTGATGGTGACCGGCGACAACCGCCTGACCGCGGCGAAGATCGCCGCCGAGTCCGGGGTCGACGACTTCCTCCCGGAAGCGACCCCCGAGCAGAAGCTGGCGCTGATCCGCTCCCACCAGGAGGAAGGGCGGATGGTCGCGATGGCCGGCGACGGGACCAACGACGCGCCGGCCCTGGCCCAGTCCGACGTCGGGGTGGCGATGAACACCGGCACCCAGGCGGCGCGAGAGGCCGGCAACATGGTCGACCTCGACTCCAATCCCACGAAGCTGATCGAGATCGTCGAGATCGGCAAGCAGCTGCTGATCACCCGCGGCGCCCTCACCACCTTCTCGATCGCCAACGACGTCGCCAAGTACTTCGCGATCCTGCCGGCGATCTTCGCCTTCACCTACGCCGCCCACCCCGGCGAACGCGGCCCGCTCGACGCGCTCAACGTGATGGGCCTCGGCACGCCGCTCTCGGCGATCCTCTCGGCGATCGTCTTCAACGCCCTGGTGATCCCGCTGCTGGTCCCGCTGGCCCTGCGCGGGGTCCGCTACCGGCCGGTCGGCGCGACCGCGCTGCTGCGCCGCAACATGCTGGTCTACGGGCTCGGCGGGCTCGTCGTCCCGTTCATCGGGATCAAGCTGCTCGACCTGCTTATCCACAATGTCCTGGGGGCATGAGCGTGAGGAGCTGAGGTGAGCCCAGGCCGCTACAAGATCTTCCTCGGGATGGCCGCCGGGGTCGGCAAGACCTACCGGATGCTGCAGGAGGGGCAGGCCGAAGCGGCCGCCGGCCGCGACGTCGTCGTCGGCTACCTGGAGCCGCACGAACGCGCGGAGACCAGCGCCCAGGCGGCCGGGCTGGAGATGGTGCCGCGGCGGCGGGTCGCGATCCGCGGGGTGGAGGTCGAGGAGATGGACCTCGACGGAGTCCTCGCCCGCGCCCCGGAGCTGGCGCTGATCGACGAGCTCGCCCACGCCAACCCGCTGGGACTGCGCTACCGCAAGCGCTACGAGGACATCGACGAGGTGCTGGGAACCGGGATCGACGTCTTCTCGACCGTCAACGTCCAGCACCTGGAGTCGCTCAACGACCAGGTCGCGGAGCTGACCGGGACCCGGGTGCGGGAGACGATCCCCGACGCGGTGCTCGGCCGCGCCGACGAGGTGGTGCTGGTCGACCTCACCCCGGAGGCGCTGCTCGACCGCCTGCGCGCGGGCAAGGTCTACCCGGGCGAGACGGCCGAGGCGGCGCTGAACAACTTCTTCACGGTCGAGAACCTGCTCGCCCTGCGCGAGGTGGCGCTGCGCCAGGTCGCCCAGGAGGTCGAGGCGAAGCGGCTGACCGTCGAGCCGCAGCTCGGGACCCGCGAGGAGCGGGTCGCGGCGGAGGCCCCGCGGGCGGTCGGCGAGCGCCTGCTGGCCCTGGTCCGCCCGCAGCCCTCTTCCCAGCGCCTGGTGCGGCGCGCCTGGCGCTCGGCCCAGCGGCTCGGCGCCGACCTCGACCTGCTCTGGGTGAAGCCGCCGAACGAGCCGATCGCGGGCGAGCTCGAGCGCCACGTGACCGCGCTCCGCCACCTCGCCTCGGTGCTCGGCGCCAACTTCCTGATCGAGGAGAACGACAGCCTGGTCGCCGGCGTCGCCCGGGTCGTGCGCGAGCGCGGCTCCACCTACATCATGGTCGGCGAGTCCCGGCCCCGCCGCGGCTTCGCCCGGCTGCGCGAGCCGCTGCCGCAGCGGCTGATCAAGGCGACCCCGCCCGGGGTCGACGTGCGGATCGTCGCCCACCGCGAGGCGAAGCCGTGATCGCCGCCGAGCACGCCCTGATCGTCCTCGCCCTCGTGCTCGGCCTGGCCGGCGGCTACCTGCTGGCCCGCCGGCGGCTGCGCGGCCGCCGCTCCGAGCGCCCCCAGGAGATCCACCAGATCCTGCTGCCGTTCACCGACGCCGCGATCTCGCGCCGCGCCGTCGACGCGGCCCTGCGCCTCGCCCGGGCCGAGGGCGCGACCCTGATGCCCGCCTACCTCGCCGCCGTCTCCAAGCGCCTGCCGCTCGAGTGCCCGATCCCCGCCGAGGCGGCGCAGGCGATGCCGTTGCTGGAGGCGATCGAGCAGCGCGCCGCCGCCCAGGGCGTCGCGGTCGACGCCCGGATCGAGCGCGGCCGCTCCTACCGCCACGCGCTCGAGCGCCTGCTGGAGCGCGAGCGCTTCGACCGCGTCGTCGTCCCCGCCGGCGAGAACGGCCACGGCCTCAGCGGCGAGGATCTGATCTGGCTCCTGCGCAACGTCCCCGCCGAGGTCTTGATCCTGCGCCCGGGGCCCGAGGACACCAAGACCGTGGGCGACCGCAACCCCTACCCGACTCGAGTACCCGCCCGTACCTAGTACTCGAAACTTTTTCACCTACACCGGGGTTCGCTCGCGGCTGGCCCTAGGATCGCGGCCGTCACGTCAGCAAGACGGGGGAGTTTGCGGTGAAAGCTTTCGCAACGGCGAAGGTAGGGGTGTTGGGGGTGATCGGCCTGCTCGTGCTCGGAGTGCTCACCTGGGCGCTTTCGGGCAGCGTCGAAGCGGTCCTCACGTTTGCCGTCCCTGCCGCGTTGTATTGATGTGAGCGCTGTGGAGACCTTCTGGTCGACCTACGAGAGCCCCGTGGGGGAGCTGACCCTGATCGCCCGCGGCGGCCGCCTGCGCGGGGTGCGGTTCCCCGGGGAGGCGAACGGGCTCGCGCCCGAGCTGCGCCAGCCCGCCGAGTTCGCCAACGTCGCCCGCCAGCTCGACGAGTACTTCGCCGGCCAGCGGCGCGAGTTCGACCTCGCGGTCGAGCTCGAGGGCTCGGACTTCCAGCGCGAGGTCTGGGCGCAGCTGCGCGAGATCCCCTTCGGCAGCACCGTCTCCTACGGCGAGTTGGCGAAGCGGCTCGGCCTGGCGGAGCCGGAAGCGGCGCGCGACGTCGGCACCGCCGTGGGCCGGACGCCGACCCCGATCGTCGTCCCCTGCCACCGCGTGATCGGCGCCAACGGCGACCTCGTCGGCTACGGCGGCGGCCTCGAGCGCAAGCGCGCCCTGCTCGACCTCGAGTCGAGCCAACTGGCCCTGCTCTAGGGGGCCTGGGATGGGCGAGCGCTGGGGGACGCTCGGCGGCCACCGGCGGACCAAGATCTACGGCCGGCTCGACTGCCCCTCGGCGCTGCGGGCGATCGCGCGCGGCGGCTACGCCGCGAACCGCGTCTTCTTCCGCGACGCCGCCGAGGCGGTGGCGGCCGGGTACCGGCCCTGCGCGGTCTGCCTGCCCGCCGACTACGCGGAGTGGCGCCGCACCCAGTCGGCGCGGATCAGCCCGTAGCGCCAAGCGATCTCCTCGCCGTCGTGGGCGACGCCTTCGTGCTCGAAGCCGGCCTTTTCGAGCAGGCGGTTGGAGGCGTTCTTCTCGGGCAGGGTGTGGGCGATCACCAGCTCGACCGTCTCGACTGCGAACGCTTCCGCCAGCATCGCCCGCACGGCGTCGCTGGCCAGCCCCCGGCGTCGCCGGCTGGGGGCGATCTCGTAGCCGAGCTCGACTTCGCCGTTGACCGGCGGGCCCTTGAAGCCACCCCACCCGACCAGCTCCGGCGGCTCGCCGGCGAGGAAGAAGCGGACGCCCCACTCGGCCCGGCTGGGGTCGGCGGCGATCGCGTTGCGGGTCGGCGCCAGCGCCTCGGTGAAGCTGATCCAGCCGGGGGCCACCGGATGTCCCAGCGCCGCGGCCAGCGCCTCGTCGCCGGCGATCGCCGCGTCCATCAGCTCGGCGCTGCCGGCGCGCAGGCGGACCTCGGGCTGGGCGGTCATCTCAGCTCAACCATCCGCCCTCACTCTCGCATTTCTCCCGGGCCCGCCACCCGGGAGGTACCTGCTCCCGCCGCGGCGGGGCGGCGGGAGCAGGTTTGACCCGCGCTAGATCTGCTGGTCGTTCCTGAGCTTCGCGGCAGCGGTGACGCACCGGGAGAAGGGAGTCCCCTTCTCGCCTTTTACGTGCTTCTTGCTCAGGCCTTTGCAGGCTTGGCGGGCCGTAAGCCTTTCGTTCTGGCTGGCCTTGGCCATCGCGTTCACGCAGCGGCTGAAGGGGGTGCCCTTCTCGCCTTTGACGTGCTTGCGGCTCTCGTTCTTGCAGTAGACGCCGTAGGCCTTGGCCTGCTCGGGCAGCGGGTCCTTGGGCCCCGGGGTCTCCGGCTTTTCGGGCTGGTACTTGGGCCCGTTGCCGTGTTCCTGACCGGTCGGCGAGGGTGCCGCGAGGGCCATTGCGGGAGCGGTGGCGAGGGCCAGGGCGCCGAGGATCACGGCGATCTTCAGATGCGTCTTCATCGTGCCTCCTTCGAGTGCTGGGCGGCCCCGTCTGCGGGGCTCCGAATTGGCGTTCCAGGGCTGAAACGCGGAGGCGCGGCGTTTGTCAGGCCCTATTCGGCCGGTTTCTTGCCGTTGCCGGTTCCCGGGTCCGGTTTTTCGGCCGGGGGAGCGGCTGCGGCGGAGTTGCCTGGGTCCGGCGGGGCTTTGGCCGTCGCTGGAGTTGCCGGCTTTGCCGGCTTCGCCGGGTGCGTCGGCTGGGCGGCGGGCGCGGGTTTGGCCGCGTGTTCGGCGCTGCGCCCGTGGCTGGAGTTTTTGTGCGCGGCGGCGGTCTGCTGGCCGTGGGCGGAGGCGGCGGGCAGCGCTGGCCTGGTTCCCTGGCCGCGGCTCTTCGAGCGGCCGGGAGCTTGCGCGGCGGGCTGCTCTGCGGCGGCGGCGGCCGGAGCTTGCGCGGGCTCCTCGGCGCCACGGCTCTTGCCGGCGGCGGCCGTGGCCCGATCGGCGATCGCCGTTTTGCCGGCGGCCGCCGCCGATCCTCGCGCCGGCCCGGTCGCGGCTGCGGGCCCAGCGGGCTCGGCGGCGACGGTCTCGGAGACCGGAGCGACCTCCGCCCCCGCCGGCGCCTGCTTGGCGGCGCCGCCGGGGAGACCGAGGTCGACGAGGTCGGCGCGGTCGGCCCCGACCCCGAGCGCCGCGACGACGGCGACGGTCGCGGTCGCCTTCAGCGCGATCGAGCCCGCGGCCGTCTTCGCCGCGCCGGCGCCAAGGGCGCCGGCCACCCCTCCGCCCCCGGCGGCGCCACCGCCACCGCCGAGCACTCCCTGCAGGAGCGCGGCGCCGAGCGCCGCCGGCAGCGGCGAGAGCGCCGCCAGGTCGCGGGTGCGGCCCTTGATCTCGGCCTGGAAGGCGGTGCAGCCGGGGCAGTCGCGCAGGTGGGCGCGGATGTCGCGGCGCCGGGCGACGCGACCGTCGGCGTCGGAGAGCGCCTTGGTGACGGCGACGCAGTCCATCTCACGCCCCGCCTCGAACTGGCGCAGGCCGAGCCGCGCCTCGTAGGTGGTCTGCCGCGCCACCGCGGCGGTGCAGCCGAGCGCGGTCCCGATCTGCTCGAAGCCGAGTCCGCCGAGCTCGCGCATCAGCAGGGCGCCGCGCTGGCGCTCGGGCAGCTGCTCGAGGTCGGCCAGCAGCTTGCCGAGGCGCTCCCGCGCCTCCGCTTCCTGGGCCAGGCCAGGCCCGGCCGCGGCCAGCTCCGGGTCGAGCGACTCGCCCGCCCGGCGGCGGCGCACCAGGTCGATCGACTCGTTGTGGGCGATCCGGTAGAGCCATGGCTTCAGCTCGATCTCGCGGCGCTCGCCGGGCAGCGCCCGCAGGGCGCTGAGCATCGTGTTCTGGAGCGCATCTTGGGCGTCCTCGGGGTTTCCGAGGATCGCCAGGCAGTAGCGGTAGAGGTCCTGGTGATAGCGGCGGAAGATCGCCGCGAAGGCACGCTCATCGCCCTCGCTGGCGCGCCGCGCCAAACGTGTGTCGCTCGACATCCCACTGGAATTATGGGCATTTCGATCGCTCTCTAAACGCATTGCGGAGCGATCTGTCAGGCCGTACCCGGTTTTGGGGAAGCCGATTACCGCTGAGCGCCCGGGGTATCTTCGCCGCGATGGCGCTGGCCGACGAGCACCGCTTCGGCGCTTCGGCGCCGCTCACCCTCGGGGTCGAGGAAGAGCTGCTGCTGGTGGGCGAGGAGCTGGAGCTGGTGGCGAGCGCCGAGGAGACGATCGCCCGCCTGGCCCCCGAGCAGCGCGACCGCGTCTCGACCGAGCTCTTCGCGACCCAGATCGAGCTGAAGACCGGCGTCTGCGCTGATGCCGGCGAGGCGACGGCGCAGTTGGGGGCGGCGCGGGAGGCGGTGCGAGCGGCGGGGGCGACCGTGCTCGGCGCCGGCCTGCACCCGACCTACAAGGGCAGCTCCGAGCTGGTCGACAAGCCCCGCTACGCGGTCGTCAAGGAGGACCTCGCGGGCCTGATCGACGAGCCGCCGAGCGGCCTGCACGTGCACGTGGGCATGCCCGACCCCGAAACCGCGATCGCGGTCGCCAACGCGCTCCGCTACCACCTGCCGCTGCTGGCCGCGCTCTGTGCCAACTCGGCATTCCGGGGCGGCGAGGACAGCGGCATGGCCAGCGCCCGCGCCGCCGTCGTGCGCGCCTACCCGCGCTTCGAAATGCCGCCCGAGCTCGACGACTACGCGGACTTCCTGCGGGTCGCCGACCAGCTCGTCCTCGCCGCCGGGGTCGAGGATTACACCTACCTCTGGTGGGACGTGCGCCCGCATCCGCGGCTCGGCACGGTCGAGGTGCGGGCGATGGACGTGCAGCCGACGGTCGCCGCCAACGTCGCGGTGGCGGCCCTGGTCCAGGCCCTGGCGGCGAGGGAGATCGAGCGGCCCTCGCCCGGCGGCCTCGCCCGCGAGGCGCTCGAGGAGTCCTACTTCCAGGCCGGCCGCCACGGGCTCGAGGCGCGGATCCTCACCCCCGGCGGCGAGACCGTCGCGGCGCGCGAGCTGGGGCGGAGGGTGCTCGAGGAAGCCGCGCCCTACGCGGTCGGCGACGCCGACCCGTTCGCCGAGCTGGAGCGGATCCTGCGCGAGGGCAACGGCGCCGACGAGCAGCGCCGGCTGCAGCGCGAGCGCGGCCTCGACGGCCTCCTGCGCGAGCTCGTCGCGCGCACCGCTTAGCGCTCAGCCGGCCAGCGGCGCCGGCGTGCCGAGGTGGTAGCCCTGGCCGAAGTCGGCGCCCAGCGAGCGCAGCAGCTGACGCGTCTCCTCGTCTTCGATCCCCTCGGCGATCGTCTCCATCCCGAACTCGCGGGCGATCCCGATGATCCCTTCGACCACGCGCCGGTCGTCGGCGGAGTCGCGCAGGCCGCGGACGAAGCTGATGTCGATCTTGATGTAGCTGAGCGGCAGCGAGCGCAGGTAGGTGAAGGAGCCGAAGCCGACGCCGAAGTCGTCGAGCGCCAGCCGGCAGCCGAGCTCGGTTGCCGCGGCGGCGAACTCGCGCGCGGCCTGCAGGCGGACGACGCTGGCCGTCTCGGTGATCTCGAAGACGATGTTGCCGGCGGCGGCCGGCGCCGCGGCGAGCAGCTCGATGATCCCCAGGCGCGCGTCGGGGTCGCAGAGGGTCACGGCCGAGAGGTTCACGTGGGGCCGGGTCGCGAGCGGCATGGCCAGCGCCTGGCGGACCATCCAGAGGTCGATCTGCGGGACCAGCTCGTAGCGCTCGGCGGCCGGGAGGAAGGCCGCCGGTTCCAGCAGCTCTGCGCGCGCTCCTCGCGAGCGCATCCGCACCAGCATCTCGTTGGCGGCGCGGTCGCCGGTCTCGAGGTCGACGACCGGCTGGCCGTAGACCAGCAGCCGGTCGTCGCTGGCCGCTGTCGAGATCTCTTCGGTCCATTCGACCCGTTCCCGGCGCTCGCTCTCGCGCTCCTTGCGCTCGGTCACGTCGGTGGCGATCGTGCAGGTCTCGACCGCGACGCTGTCCTCGTCGCGGAGCGGAAAGGTGACGGTGACGTAGGTCCGGTCCTCGCCGTCGCGGGGCAGGGTCGCCTCGCCGTAGACGGCCTCGCCCTCGCTCGCCGCGAGCTGGTCGTTGACCCGCTGTTCGGCGGCGATCTCGGGCGGGAACAGGTCCCGGCAGAGCTTGCCGGTGAACTCCGCGGCGCTCATCCCGACGATGTGCTCGGCCTCGGCGTTGCCCATCAAGTAGCGCCCCTCGAGGTCCTTGACGGTGATCATCGAGGGGGTGTTGTCGACGATCGCCTGCATGCGCCGCTGGGTCGCGTCGAGCTGCTGCTCGGCGCGGCTGCGGTCGGTGACGTCGTGACAGACGCCGACCATCGCCCGGGCGCTGCCGTCGGGCCCGGGGATCACCCGGCCTTTGGAGATCAGCCGCCGCTCCTCGCCGTCGGCGCGCAGGATCCGCTCTTCGAAGGCGAACGGCTGCAGCTTCTCCAGGGCCTCGGAGACGTGGGACCAGACGCGGTCGCGATCGTCGGGATGGACGCGGGCGACGAAGGCCTCGACGGTCCCCTCGAACTCTCCGGGCCGCAGCCCGTAGATCCGGTGCAGCTCGTCCGACCAGGTGACGCGGCCGCGGGCGACGTCCCACTCCCAGATCCCGAACCCGACGATTCTCTCCGCCTCGGCGATCCGCTGCACGTACTCGCTCAGTTCGTCTCCGGTGCGGCGCTCGTCGGTGATGTCCCGGAAGATCGTCAGCAGCTCCTCGCCCTGCGGGTAGAGGCGATTTTCGTACCAGGCGCTGAACGGCTCGAAGTATTCGTGCACCCGCTGCGGCTCTCCGGTTCGCCAGGCCTCGTCGAACGCCTGGTGGTATGGGCCGCCGACCGCCTCGGGGAACTCCTCCCAGATGTTGCGGCCGACGTACTCCGAGGGCGGCCGGCCCATGTTTCTGGCGGCCGTGTGGTTGGCGTAGCGGATCGTGCCGTCGCGAGCCATCACCGCGATCCCGTCGCTGAGCACGTCGAGCATCCCGACCATGCCCTCGGGCGCAAGCAGGATCGCGGGGCCGGGATCTCCGCCGTGCGCGGGTGGGCCGCCGTCGCTGCTTGATCGAGCCATCGTCTTCCCAAACGTGGGCAAAATCGAATCGTCAGGTGATGCCGACCGATAGTACCCCGGCAGGCTGCAAATAAAAACCGCCGCAACCATTAGGAGTACCCCACCGTTCGCCACTCCCGTGGCGCGCTGCAGGCGGGCTTATTTGGCGGCGTGCGTGGGCGCCGGCAGCTTCAGGCGGCGGCGCGCGGCGGCGACCGCGGAGACCGAGGAACGGCAGGCTTTGGCGATCACGCCGTCGCCGTGGTCGGGGCGGCGGCTGACCTCGAACTCGATCAGGGCGGCGCGGCGCAGTTTCGCGCGCTCGTCGACGGTGCTGTTCTCGGGCGCCGAATCCAGCGCTTCCTGGGCCGCGCGCTCGCGCCGGCAGTTGAGGCAGAAGGTGCCCTTGCGGTCGCTGACCCAGGTCTCCGGCAACTCGACTTTCTCGCCGCCGATCCGGCTGACCGAAACCCCGCAGCCCTCGCAGGTCCACTTCTTGGCAGATTTGACTTTAGTGCTCATCGCTACGTTCAACGTAGCAGGCCCACCCTTTTTGCCTGCAAATAGGCGTGGTGAACGGCCCGCTTCCACTGCCTGTAACACTTCTTCGATGCACTCCGATTCGGTCGCGGTCCCGACTTACACGCTCTACAGGCGTGGAATCGAGCTGCTCGAAGACGGCGATTTCACGCACGCGACCGAGCCCCTGGCCGAGGCGGCGCGGCGGGCGCCGGAGAAGAGCTCGGTGCGCGAGGCGCTCGGCCGCGCCTACTACCGCAGCGGCCAGTTCGCCAAGGCCGCGATCGAGTTCGAGGCGGTGGTCGAGTCCCACCACGTCAACGACTTCGCCCACTTCTGCCTCGGCCGGGCGCTCTCCCACACCGGCGACCTGAAGCGCGCCCGCCACCACCTGGCGCTGGCCGCCAACCTGCGCCCGGACAGGCGCGATTACCGCTACTACCGCCGTTTGCTCGACGCCTGACGGCGGCGGACGCCGTCCGGCGCCGTCAGAGCCCCTTGACCAGCTTGCCGACGGTTTCCTCGGTGAAATAGGGGCCGTAGGTGTGCTTCTTGTCGTTGATGTGCAGGTAGGCGTTGACGCCGTTGATCTGGCTGCCGTCGCCGATCAGCCAGCCGCCGCCGCTGGCGCCCGGGGCCCAGCGGCACTTGATCCCCATCGTCGGCGGGCCGGGGAAGGGGAAGGTGAGCCGGTCGTCGCCGACATAGGGGGACTGGCAACCCTGCATCTGCTCGACCTTGCCGGGATAGCCGAAGGTGAAGAACTGCTGCGCCCGGGGCAGGCCGAGGGCGATCGCGGCGCCGCCGCCAACCGCGTCGGCGAGGTTGACGCCCTCTTCGTTTGGCCGGGTGAGGAAGGCGCCCATGTCGAAGTCGGGGTTGCCGGTCTTCGTCCACTGCTTGGGGGCGAGGACCTTGTCGCTTTGGGCGACGAAGACGCCGAACGGGGCGAGGCCGCTGGTGTAGGCGGGGACGAAGGCCAGGTAGTTGGACCAGATCGCGCGGCGCCCGTTCTCCTGGGGGCCGCTGTTGACGCAGTGGCCGGCGGTCAGCACGAGCTGCCGGGTCGGGGTGTTGATCGCGGTCCCCGAGCAGTAGCCCTTGAGCCTGCCGACCCGGAGGAAGATGCGGCCGTTGAAGGAGTACGGGGGAACGTCGGGCGTCGTCACCTGCTTGAAGCTGGCCGTCGCCTCGGCCGGGTCCAGGCGGCCGAAGCGGCGCTGGGCCTCGCCGTCGGCGCCGACAACCAGGTCGAGCGGGCGCGCTTCGGCCATCCGCTGCGGCGTCCAGTACTCGGCCGCGCGCTGGGCGGGGGAAAGGCCGGCGCTGGCGCCGGCCGGAAGGGACAGCAGGGCGAGGGCGATCAGGACGAACGCCAGCGCCGCGCGGGCCCGTGCCGGGTGGGACTCCGTGGGCATCGCGGCGGACAATAGAGGGCGGATGGGGCGGCCCGACGCATGTCGGAGCGCCGGCTCTGGACGCGTCAGCCGACGAGCGGGAGGACGCAGCGGAATTTTCGGGTGGCGGTTGATGAGGCTGCCGAAATTTCTTGGGACGGCGACACGGTCGCAACGCTGTACGTGTCCAGGCTCGTGTAGTTCATTAGTTCGCCGCTCCACTCATTCCCAACAGCGATAACCACCCCCGGTTGCTGTGAGAACGCGATCAAGGCCAGAGCCGCCGGCAGTTCACCACCCGCCGCGGCGCAGACCGCGGCGGCCTCGGTTGCGTCCAGCGCTTCCTCGCTGTGCTCGAGCTGCCAGCAGGCGCCAGCGAACGGGCGCGTGCCGGCGCCGCAGCCGGCGCTGAACCCGTTCAAGCGCTCGGCGTTGTCGGCCGACTCCGCGGTTCGCGCCCGGTCGGCTTCGCGCGCCCGGTCGGCGGCGCCGGCGTGGGCGGCGCTCGGCACCTCGCCGAGGGTCGCGGCGTCGACCTGGGCGCCGGTCACCGAGCCGGGCGCCAGCTTCGCCGCCGGGATCGTCCCCGCGCGCAGGCGGTTGCCGGGGAGTGAGCCCGGAACGAGGCGGTTGCCGGGCAGCGAGGAGGTCCGCACCGTGTGGCCGTCGATCTTCGCCTGTGAGGCCGCGTAGACGCCGCCGCCGAGGGCGATGAACAGCGCCAGGCAGGCGATCGCCAGCGCCGCCGATCCGCGCTTGGTTCCATCCCCACCAGACAGCTTCCCCAAAGTGAGCGCAGACTAGCTGAGTAAACGCCAGATAGACTCGGGCGCGTAAATACGGTCGGTGGTCAAGGGAAGTCCGGTGCGAATCCGGCGTGGTCCCGCCACTGTGACCGGGTCGAGGAGGTCGTGGGCGCCACCGGCGCCAGCCACTGGGGATGACACAGAACCCCGGGAAGGTGCGACATCCCAACCCCGGAAGCCAGGAGACCTGTCCCCGGCCTGCCAAGACAACCCTCGAGGAAAGGGTGGCGTAAATGCCAAGAATCATCTCCCTACGGTTTGCTGCCGCGTGCGCGCTGGTGGCGGCCCTGTCCCTGACGATCGTCGCCGCTGCGGCCGCCAAAGGCTTTACGGCGGATCTGCGGGTAGTTGGCGCGGGCGGCAAGATCGTCGCTGAAAAGACCGTGTCGACCGGCCCGGCATCGGTCAAGACCAGCCCGAAAGCGACCTGCTTCGGCCCTGGGACGGGCGGCAGCGGCGACTCGGTCGCGCTCAAGGCCAACACCGCGCTCGGGCTGCTTGCCCGCGGCGCCAAGTCGACCTCGGCGCTGAACCCGCTGCTCGTCAGCGACAGCTTCGACTTCGGCCTCGCGCTCTGCGGGGTCGGCAGCGGCATCGCCAAGGGGAGCACCTCCTGGTACCTGAAGGTGAACCACAAGGGCTCGATGGTCAGCGCCGACACGACCAAGATCAAGGCCGGCGACGAGGTCCTCTTCGCGCTCGCCGAGTCGGACCCGAAGACGTTCGCCTACCCGGAAGAGCTCTCGCTGGTTGCACCGGAGAAGGCGACCGCCGGCAAGGCGTTCACCGTGACCGCCTACAGCTACGACGAAAAAGGCAAGCGCAAGCCGGCGGCCGGCGTCAAGGTGAGCGGCGCGGCCGGGGTCACCGCGGCCAACGGGAAGGTCACGGTGACGCTGACCAAGCCGCGCTTCCTGACCGCGACCAAGGACGACCTGATCCCCGATCGGGCGGCCGTTTGCGTCGGGGCGAAATGCCCCGCCGGTAGTTAGGACGACCGTGCTCGGGGTCCGTGGCACGGCGGTCGCGACGGCGCTGCTCCTGGCAGCGCTCGCGGCCGCCGGCTGCGGCCTCGGGCCCGGTGAGGACGTCGGCTCGGTCGAGCTGACCGTGAGCCGCGAATTCGGCTCGGCGCCGGTCCTCGAAGCGTCGGTCGAGGCGAACGAGTCCGACACGGTGATGCGGGTTCTGGAAGCCGAGGCCGAGATCGAGACCAGCTACGGCGGCGGCTTCGTCAAGGCGATCGAGGGGTTCGAGGAAGACCGTCGCGGCGCTCGCCCCTTCGACTGGTTCTTCTTCGTCGACGGGGTCGAGTCGCCGATTGGCGCCGCCGACTACGCGCTGGATGGCGGCGAGCGGATCTGGTGGGACTACCGCGACTGGACGGCGACCAACCGGGTGCCGGCGGTGGTCGGATCCTGGCCGGCGCCGTTCAGCGACGGCTACGAAGGCAAGCGCCACCCGGTTGCGGTCGAATGCCTGGGCGCGGGAGAGGCCTGCGCGGAGGTGCGGGAGGCGCTGGAGCGCGCAGGCGTCGAGGTCGCGGCCGGCGATCCCGACGGCGCGATCCGCGTCCTCGTCGGGGTCTGGTCCCAGGTCCGCGAGGACCCGGCCGCGGCGCTGATCGAGGACGGGCCGGAAGAAAGCGGCGTCTACGCGGACTTCGAACGCCAGGCGGGCGGGGTGGGGAGCGCCGGCGCCTTCAGCCTCCTCGGGCTCGGGATCGACGGGCAGCCGGCCCGCGACCTCGGTCCCGACGCCGGCCTGGTCGCCGCCACCCGGCGCTACGAAGCGCCGCCCGTCTGGGTAGTGACCGGCGGCACGCCAGCCGCGGTGCAGGCGGCCGCGGGCCTGCTCGGGGCCGAGAAGCTGCGCGACCATTACGCGGTCGCAAGCGGCTCCGGCGGGGAGGCGCCGCTGCCGCTGCTGGAGGGTCGATGAGATCGCCGTTCGCATACACGCCGAGGCCGGGGCCGCTGCAGTCCGCCTCGCCGGGCGCGGCGGTCGCCTACCTCGGCGCCCTCGTCGTCGTCGCCTTCCTCTACTCGAACCCGCTGGTCCTGCTCGCGGCCGGGGCGGGGGTGACGATCGCCGGCCTGCTCGCCGGGGCGCGCAAGGCGGTCCGGGTGGCCTGGCGGATGGGCCTCGCTCTCGCCTTGCTGATCGTCGTCGTCAACGCCCTGGTCGTCAGCCGCGGCGCCACCGTGCTCGCCCGGCTCGGCGAGTGGCCCTGGTTCGGCCAGGTCGACGTCACCCTGGAGGCGATCGTCGCCGGTCTCTCGATCGGGCTGCGGGCGGCGGTGGCGATGGTCGCCTTCGCCGTCTACTCGGCCTGCGTCGACCCCGACCGGGTCCTGCGCGCCCTGCGCCCGATCGCCGGTCGCTCGGCCCTGACCGCGACCCTGGTCTCGCGCCTGGTCCCGGTCACCGCGGCCGACGCCGCCCGTCTGCGCGACGCCCGCACCCTGCGCGGCCCCGGCGCCGCCGAGGTCGGCAAAGCTGCCCTGGCCCGCCGCCTGCTCGCCGGCTCCCTCGACCGCGCCGTCGACGTCGCCGCCACCCTGGAGCTGCGCGGCTACAGCCTCGACGCGGCGCACCGGCGCCCGCGCCGCGCGCACCGTGGGTTGTCCACCGCGGGTGGTGGACAACCCACGGCGCGCTCTCGGTACGACGGGCGCTTCTATGTGGCGGGCGCGCTGGTGCTCGCCGCCGCGGTCGCGGGCAAGGCGCTCGGCGCCGACGACTTCCATACCTACCCCGAGGTCGAGATCGGCCTGGGGGCGGGGACGCTGGCGCTCTCGGCGCTGCTCGTCGCCAGCGGTTTCGTGCCGCTGCGCAGGAAGCGGCGCCGTGTCTGAGCTGGCGATCCGCCGCGGCGCCGCGCCCGCGCTCGCGGTCGAGCGCCTCGTCTACGCATACCCGGAGGCCAAGTGGCCGGCCCTCTCCGACGTCTCGCTGGAGGTCGCCCCGGGCGAGTTCGTGCTGCTCGCCGGGCGCTCGGCCAGCGGCAAGTCGACGCTGCTGAAAGCCGCCTGCGGCCTCGTCCCGCACTTCTTCGGGGGCGAGATCGACGGCGCCATCGCGGTCGTCGGGATCGACGCGATCGAGGCCGGGCCGGGACAGCTGGCCAGCGCCGTCGGCTACGTCTCCCAGGACCCCGAGACCCAGGTCGTCTCGACCACCGTGTCGGCCGAGATCGCGCTGCCGCTGGAGATGCGCGGCGACCCGCCCGCCGACCGCGCCCGCGCGGTCGAGGAGGTCGCCCTCGCCCTGGCGATCCCGCACCTGCTCGGTCGCACCGTCGACACCCTCTCCGGCGGCGAGCTGCAGCGCGTCGCCCTCGCCGCCGCCCTGGTCACCCGCCCCTCGCTGGTCCTGCTCGACGAGCCGACTTCCCAACTCGACCCGGTCGCCGGCGACGAGTTGATCTGGCTGCTGCGCCGCCTCAACGAGGAGTGGGGGGTGGCGGTCCTACTCGCCGAACACCGGCTCGAGCGCTGTCTCGCCGCCGCCGATCGGGTCATCGCGATGCAGGCCGGAGCGGTCGCCTACGACGGCAGCCCCGCCGAGTTTCTCGCCTGGTCGCGGGCCGGAGACCCCGCTTTGACCACCCCCGCCGCCCGCCTCTTCTCGCTCGCTGGAATCGGCCCCTTGCCGGTCGGCGTCCGGGCGGCCCGGCGAACCCTCGAAGCCGAGGACGGATCCCCAGCACCCCCCACCCAGCAAATAGGGGGTGCTGGGGATCCTTCCGCGCCGCCGCCCGCCACCACTGCCCCCCACCCGGGGAAGGGTGTGGCGGAGGGGACTCGCCCCCCGACCGAGATCGCTTTCACGGCAAGAGCGCTCTGGGTCGAGCTCGAACGCGACGAGCAGCCGCACGACGTCCTCCGCGGGATCGACCTCGAGATCCGCCGCGGCCAACGGGTCGCGCTGATGGGGCGAAACGGGGCCGGCAAGAGCACCCTGCTGAAGACCGCCGCCGGTCTGCTCGAGCCGGTGGCCGGCAGGCTCGGGGTCCCGGCCGGGATCGCGCTGCTCACCCAGAGCCCCGGCGACTACCTGGTCCGCGAGCGGGTGGGGGACGAGCTGCCGGGCGAGGCCGGCGCCGCTGCCCTGCGACTGGTCGGGCTCGAGCACGCCGCCGACGCCGACCCGCGCGACCTCTCCGGCGGCGAGCGCCAGCGGCTCGCCCTGGCGATTGCCCTGGCCGGGAGGATCGAGGGCGATCGCGTCCCCGGCCTGGTCGCCCTCGACGAGCCGACCCGCGGCATGGACCGCTCCCGCAAGGACCAGCTGGTCGAGCTGACCGGGCGGCTCGCCGCCGGCGGGGCCGGGGTCGTGATCGCCACCCACGACGTCGAGTTCGCCGCCGCCTTCGCCGAGCGCGTCGTCCTGCTCGGCGAGGGCGTCGTGATCGCCGACGGCGCCGCCGCCGACGTCCTCTCGGGCGGCTGGTACTTCGCCACCGAGGTCGCCCGCGTCCTCGACCGTCCCGGCGTCGTCACCCCCGAGCAGGGCGCCGCGATCCTCCGCGATCCCGACCCCGAGGCCCGGCGATGAGCTGGGAGCTGGTCAGCTTCCTGATCCTCGGCGCCGTCCTGCTCGCCGGCTTCGCCTGGTATGAGCGCTCGCGCCCGCCGGCCCAGGTGGTCGCCCTGGTCGCGGCCCTGGCGGCCCTGGCGATCGCCGGCCGGATCGCCTTCGCCGCCTTCCCCAACGTCAAGCCGACCACCGACATCGTGATCTTCGCCGGCTTCGCGCTCGGCGCCGCCCCCGGGTTCGCGGTCGGCGCCCTGGCCGCGCTCGTCTCCAACTTCTGGTTCGGGCAGGGTCCGTGGACCCCGTGGCAGATGGCCGGATGGGGCCTCTGCGGGGTTCTCGGGGCGGTGGTCGCGCTCGGCTTCCGCAACGCCGGCCGCCTCACCCTGGCCGCGACCTGCGGTTTCGCTGGAATCGCCTATGGGGCTCTGCTGAACTTCTCCTTGATGGCGACCTACGGAGGCGAGTTGTCATTGGAGCGCTTCGGCGTTCTCTCGGCGCGGGCGATCCCGTTCGATGCCGCGCACGCGGTCGGCAACGTCGTCCTGGCGCTGATCGCGGGGCCGGCGATCATCCGCATGCTGGCCCGGTTCCGCCGCCGCTTCGAGTGGGAGCGGGGAGGGGAAGAGCCCGGTTCTGGGGATCCCGAGCGACCCCGCCACCGCCCGCCACCACTGCCCCCCACCCGGGGAAGGGTGTGGCGCGGTGGGCTCGCCCCCTTCATAGTCGCCGCGCTGCTGCTCGGCGCGGTCGTTCCGAGCTCCGCCCGGGCCGCCGGCGCCGACAGCGCCGTTTCCTGGCTGCGCTCGGTCCAGAACGAGGACGGCGGCTTCGGCTCCTCCCCCGACGATGACTCCGGGACCGAAATGACCGCCTGGGCGATGCTGGGCCTGGAGGCGGCCGGGGTCAATCCCTACGACGTCGCCAAGGGCAAGCACACGCCGATCACCTACCTGCGCGGCCACGTCGACGAGCTCGAGAGCCCCGGCGACCTCGCCCGCACGATCCTCGCTCTGCTGGCGGCCGGCGCCGACCCGCGCGACTTCGGCGGCCGCAACCTGGTCGCCGACCTGCACGGCCTGCGGCAGAAGAACGGCTCCTACAGCAACTGGACCAACCGAACCGCCTTCGCGGTGATCGCGTTGCGCGCCGCCGACTCCGCCGGCGGCACCGACAAGTCGCTCGAATGGCTGCGCAAGGTCCAGAACGGCGACGGCGGCTGGGGGATCGAAGCCGACCGGCGCAGCGACGCCGAGTCGACCGGCTCGGTCCTGCAGGCGCTCTCACCGGACTCGAAGCCGGCGAAGCAGGGGCTGCGGTACCTGCGCGAGAGCCAGCAGGCCAACGGCGGCTACCGGCTGGGCGGCAACAGCACGATCAACACCCAGGCGACCGCCTGGGCGGTCCAGGGCATCCTCGCCGCCGGCGGCGACCCGGCGAAGTTCAAGCAGGACGGCGCATCCCCGCTCGACTACATCGCCGCGAACCAGGCCGGTAACGGCCACTATCGCTACTCGAAGTCGAGCGACCAGACGCCGGTCTGGGTCACCGGCCAGGTCCTGGTCGCGGTGGCGCGCGAGTACTTCCCGATCGCGGCGCCGAAGCGCAAGCCCAAGCCGGACGAGACGCAGCCGGCGAGCAGCTCGAACGGCGCCGGGAGCGGCGGCGCCGCGCCCTCGCTCTCCGGCGTCAGCCCCTCCCCGGGAGTCGAACCCGGCCCGGTCTCGCCGTCCGGCGGCGGCGCCCCGAACTCGCTCGGCGAAGCCTTCGACCAGTCCCAGGGCGGCGCCGGCGCGGGCAACGGCAACGAAGCGGTCGGCGGCGCGAGGAGCGCCGACGGCGCTCCCTCCGAAGCGGTGATCGGCTCGGGCGCCGAGCCGGAGGCGCGCGCCGAACCCGCCGGCGGCGGCAGCGAGGACGAATCGAGCTCGGACTCCGACAGCGGCATCGCCGGCGCGACCCTGATCGGTCTGCTCGCCGGCTGCGTGCTCTTCGGCCTCGGCCTGCTGGGGCGTAAGGGCTGGATGCACTGGCGCTACGGGCTCTGATCTCGCACCCGCCAAACTGTCTGCCCATGGACGTCGAGACCGCGATCCGCACCCGTCGCACCCACAAGGCGTTCAGCGCCGAGCCGCTGGCGCCGATGCTGCTCGAAGAACTGTTCGAGCTCGCCAGCTGGGCCCCGAACCACCACCTGACGGTCCCCTGGCGCTTCCGCGTCGTCGGCCCCCGGGCCCTGGCGCGGCTGAAGCAGGTAGCCGGGCCGGAGGGCGCGGCCAAGCTCGACCGCTGCCCGACCCTGGTGATCGTCAGCTGCCGCCTCGACGGCGACCCGGTGACCGAGGAAGAGGACCTGCACGCGACCGCCGTCGCCTCCTACATCGTCCTGCTCGGCGCCCACGCCCGCGGGCTCGCCGGCTACTGGCGCACCCCGGGGCTGCTGCGCTCGGACGCCGGCCGCGCCGCCGCCGGGCTGCCGGCCGAGGAGCGCACCGTCGGCCTCCTGCACCTCGGCCACCCGCGGCAGGAGCGTCCCGTCCCCGAGCGCACCGCGCCCGAACCGACCGCGATCTTCCTCGACTAGGTGACCGCACGATGCTGACCCGACCCCGCGCCATCGAGGAGATCGCCGGCCAGCACTTCGAGGTGGTGGTGATCGGCGGCGGGATAACCGGCGCCGGCGTCGCCCTCGACGCCGCCTCGCGCGGCTACTCGGTCGCGCTCCTGGAGCGCGGCGACTACGCGGTCGGGACCTCCAGCCGCTCCTCGAAGATGGTCCACGGCGGGCTCCGCTACCTGCAGAACTTCGACCTCGGCCTGGTCCGCGAGGCGCTGCTGGAGCGCCAGCTGATGGTCCAGCTGGCCCCGCACCTCGTCTACCCGACCCCGTTCCTGGTCGCCGCCCTCGGCGAGGAGCGCCGCGACCGCAAACTCGGGGTCGGGCTGGGGATGTACGACGTGATGGCGACCAGCCGCGTCGGCCGCTCCAGCCGCGAGCTGCGCACCTCCAAGGACGAGGGCGAGGAGTTCTCCTGGTCGCCGGACCGCCACCGCACGATCGACCGCGAGGAGGTGCTGGAGCTGGTCCCGGCCCTCGCCCCGCGCGATCCCAAGGACGCCTACCTCTTCTACGACTGCCAGACCGACGACGTGCGCCTGGTCCTGACGGTGCTCGGCGAGGCCGAACGGTTCGGCGCCGTCTCCCTCAACGGGGCCGAGGTGGTCGAGGTCCTGACGAAGAACGGCAAAGCCGGCGGGGTCGCCTTCGTCGAGGCCGACTCCGGCGAGCGGATCGAGGTCGGCGCCGACCACGTGGTCAACGCGACCGGCGTCTGGGCCGACCAGATCCGGCCCGAGGTGGTCGAGGAGGAGGACGTGCCGCGGATCGCGCCGAGCCGCGGCACCCACATCGTGCTCGACCAGACGGACCTGCCAATGGGCGCCGCCGCCTGCATCGTCCCGGCCGGCGAAGGCCGGATGATCTTCTCGCTGCCCTGGTACGGGCGCACCCTGGTCGGCACCACCGACAACGACTTCGAGGGCGACATCACACACCCGCAGCCGGGCGAGGCCGACGTCGAATACCTGCTCGCGGCGGTGAACGAGTTCTTCGGCCTCGCGCTCACCGACTCCAACCTGGTCGGCGCCTACGCCGGGGTGCGGCCGCTGATCTCCAGCGGCGACCCGCGCAAGTCGGTCGACATCTCGCGCAAGGCGGAGCTCTATGAGACCTCCTCGGGGATGCTGACGATCACCGGCGGCAAGCTCACCACCTGGCGGCGGATGGCGAAGCAGACGGTCGACCGCCTGGTCCTGCGCGAGGGCCGCGAAGCGCCCTGCCACACGGCCGAGATCCCGCTGGGAATGCCGGCCCGGGCCGACGACCTGGTGGCGCCGGAGGGGGTGGGGGAGGAGGCGACCCGCCAGCTCGCCTTCCGCTACGGCCACGCGGCCAAGCGGGTGCTCAACATCGCCCGCGAGGACGCGGCGCTGGCGCAGCCGATCACCGCCGGCCGCCCCGACCTGCTGGCCGAGGTCGTGCTGGCAGCCCGCCACGAGCAGGCGCGCAGCGTCGCCGACGTGCTCCTGCGCCGCACCCGGCTGGGAATCCTGGCCGCCCCGGCGCTGCGCAGCGCCGCCGACGTGCGCCCGGTCGCGGAGCTGCTCGGAGCCGAGCTCGGCTGGGACGAGGCCCGCGTCGGCCGCGAGGCCGAAGCTTGGGTGGAGGCGGCCGCAATTGAAGGGATCGACCCGGCCCTGAGGGTCTAGAGCCAAGCAGCTCAAGGACGCAGGAGCGAAGCGTGCTCTGCACGTGAGCGACCGAGGACGCCGAGAAGCGCCGGTGCTAGGCCCTCAGGGATCGCGGTCGAATAACCTGGGCCGATGACCAAGGCCGAGCTGGAATCCAAGCACCTGTCCGACCTCCACGCCCTCGCCGCCGAGGCCGGTGTCGAGCGCTTCCGGATGCTGACCCGCGGCGAGCTGATCGAGAAGCTGAGCGACGGCGACGGCGGCGAGCAGCAGCAGAGCGATGGCGAGGCTCAGCGCGCCCGCCAGCCGCGCGAGCGCTCCGAGCGGTCCTCCGACCGCCCGGCCCGCCGCCGTCGCGGCGGCCGTGGTCGCGGCGGGCGCGAGGGGGGTGCCAGGGAGGGGGGCGCTCGCAAAGAGGAGAGCTCCGACGAAGTTTCAGGGCGCGGCGACGACCTGCGCGAGGAGGCGCTTGGCCGCGAGTCCGAGCGCGAGGTCGCGGCCCCCGAGGCGCACCCCGCGCCCGAACCGGCCCCGGCCGCGGCGCCGGCCTCGGCTGCGCCGGCCGCCGGCAAGCCCGAGCGCCCGCGCCGCCGCCGGCGCCGCCGCTTCGGCCGCCGCAGCAAGGAAGGCGTCGCGATCCAGGATCTGCTGCTCCCGGCCGAGGCCGGCCGTCAGGCGGTGCTCGCGGCGGAGTCGCGCGCGGCCTGCACGCAGCTGCTGCGCGGGGTCGCCGCCGACCTCGCCGATGCGACCAAGGGCCCGGATCCGGTGATCCTGCTGATCGACCCGACCCCCGAGGAGCTGGCCGACTGGAAGCGCGAGGCGCCGCAGGCGGAGATCGTCGCCGCGGGCCAGGCCCGCCACGCCAACGACGCGCTCGCCCAGGCCGCGGCCCGGGCCGGCGAGGGCGAAGACGTGATCCTCCTGGTCGACTCGCTGACCCGCCTCGCCACCGACGACTTCGGCGACACCGAGACCGCGAAGGAGTTCTTCGACGCGGGCCGCGCCCAAGGGTCGGCCGGCGGCGGTTCTTTGACGATCGTCGCGGCGATCGAGCGCTCGGCTTAGCAGCGATCCGTCACTTGTACGTCGTATAGACGCACAACTGCCGGCTCGTTAACGGCGGTAAGCGATCCTGCGCCAGGACGGCTCTTTGGAGAGCTCGATCAGCTCGTCGGAGCGGTCCGGCTGGACGTAGCCGAAGGTCTGGGTGCGCTCGTCGAAGACGATGTCGAGCTCGCCCTCCTTGACCCGCTGGTCGAGCCAGGCGCCGCGGAAGACGAGGCGGCGGATCCAGTGGACGAGGCTGCGGTTGGCGGGGCCGACCAGGTCCTCCCAGTTCTCGTTGATGTGCTCGCCGAGGCGCGAGCTGGGCTCGGCGATCTCACCGCTGACCGCGAGGTCGAGGAGGTCGTCGAGCTCCTCCGGGCTCAGCCCCTGGTCGACGAAGGCCAGCTTGACCGCCGCCTGCTCGACCCGCTGACCGAAGTCTTCCTCGTTGAAGGCGAACCGCAGCTCCCCGTACTCGAGCACGTAATCGGAGCCAGACTCGTAGTTCCCTCGGCGGGTCGTTTTCTTGTCCATAAGTTGAAGCCCAGTCTGCCTTCGCGGTGGCCGCTCCGGCAGGGCCATGATCTTGCCGATCATCGTAGTCGCGTGCCACCTCTGGGTGGTCGCTGAACCGCGTGTTGCACCCGCTACCGGCTATCGGGGAGGGGAGAGAATCCCCGCCCACCGACTTGGAGCCGGATGGAAAGTGCACGCTTGCAGGGACTTCCTCGCTGTGAGGCGTTCGGGCACGAGGTCGCGGTGGCGGTCGGGCCGAAAATCCGCCTGCTCGGCCTCGCCGGGCTCGAGCGCGAGCAGGTCGGCGCCGGCCTGCTGATTCCCCGCTGCGCCAGCGTCCACACCTTCTGGATGCGGTTCGATCTCGACCTCGTCTTCCTCGACCGCGAGGGCGCGCCGCTGGCCCTGCGGCGGCGGGTGCCGCCGCGCTCGCTGGTCTGGCGCCGCGGCGCCGCCGCCGTGCTCGAGCTGCCATCGGAGCTGGGGGGAGAGTTTTCCTCGGGCCGGGACTTGGGCCGGCGATGACCCTGCCGCAGCGCAACGAGATCGCCAGCGTCGTCGTCTGCGAGGACGATGAGATGACGCTGGAACTGCTCTGCGACAACCTCGCCGCCGACCGCTTCGGGGTGCTGCCGGCGCCGAGCGCCTCCGACGCGCTGCGGCTCTGCCGCTACAACCACCCGGACCTGCTCCTGCTCGATCTCTCGCTGCCGGATGCCTCCGGACTCGACGTGCTGCGGGAGATCCGCGGCGCCGACGGGGTCGAGTCGCGTTTCGATCCGCGCCTGCCGGTGATCATCCTCAGCGGCCGCGGCGCCGACGTCGACCGCGTCCGCGGCCTCGAAGCCGGCGCGGACGACTATGTGGTGAAGCCGTTCCTGATGCCGGAGCTGCGCGCCCGGATCGGCTCGATCCTGCGCCGCCAGACGACCCTGCGCAACGGTCCCAGCCGGGTCGGCGACCTCGTCATCGACCCCTTCCGCCGCCGGGTCACGGTCGGCGGCCTCCCGGTCTCGCTCTCCAAGAAGGAGTTCACCCTGCTGCGCATCCTCGCTTCCGACCCGACCCGGGTCTTCACCAAGGAAGAGCTGCTGCGCGATGCCTGGGGCTACAAGGGCCCGAGCAAAACCAGGACCCTGGATTCGCACGCGAGTCGGCTGAGGCGAAAACTCGACAACGAGCACAACCGCTACGTCGTCAACTGCTGGGGCGTCGGGTACCGGCTCGTCGACGCGTGAGCTGGACGTTCTCAGCGGCACGCGTGCTACAAGAGGCGTTGGATCTTGTCGGCGTCGTGCTCGGGTTGACTGGACTGGGAAGCAGCGTCGGGGTGACGGTCGCGGTGCTTCGACAGCTGGATCTGGGTGAGATAGAGAAGCTCGGTTTCCAGGGAACGGCGGCCGGATTTCTGATCGGGGTGTTGGCCGTGGTCGGTGTCCTGGTGGTGTCGTAATAAATGGACCCTGGTGCGGTAAGGTGTGCAGACAATGAGTTGCGACAGAACTAAACCCGTCGGCCTTATGAAGAGCACGATTGTGCTGGCCTGCCTGCTTGGCTTCGGTCTCGGGGCGGTTCTGGGTTCGCTGGACGCGGAGCTCTGGGTCTATTGGGTCGCGGGCATCTCGATGCTGCCGATCCTTCTCCGCGAGTTCCGCCACGATTCCTCGGAGAGGACTCGTCTCCGGTCCCGCGACAAGGACTGAGGCAAAGAAAACGCCCCCGGGCGAGCCCTTTTCAGGCCGGGGGCGTTGGAAGGCTCGGTCTAAGAATCAGGCGAGCGTTACTTCTTGTCCTTGCTCGTCGGCGACTCGAAGAAGAGGATTCCGAGCTTGGTCGGGAAGCCTTCCTCTTTGCTGTCGGCGAGGCGGCTGGCCGCCTCCTCCTGAATCTCGGTGGCGCGTGCCTGCGCCTCGGTCATCAGGTCGTTGATCTCCTTGAAACCCTGCTCGTCGACCAGCAGCGGGGTGTGGGTGATGTGGGACTCGTTGCGCTTCTCGATCGTGCCGGCGACGAGCGCGTCGGTCGCGTCGGTGCCGATCGCCTCGAGGATCACGCCGTAGATGCCCTGGCGGGCCGAGGCCGGGATCTTCGCCCAGTCGGAGTCGCTGAAGAAAGCGCGCTCGGTCGCCCGGTAGAAGTGCTCGACGGCACCGCGGCGCGGCTCGGTTTTAACCAGTTCGACGCAGTCGTACTCGAGCAGCGTCTTCACGTGGTAGCTGACGTTTCCGAGCGGCTCGCCGAGTTCCTGGGAGAGCTGGTTCGGGCTCGAGATGCCTTTGTGAAGTGAGGTCAGAATGCGCACACGCAGCGGGTGCGCAAGGGCCTTTGCGAGCTGTTGGGTTATGCCCTCGGGGGAAGTTCGGGTCTGAGCCAAGGGGAGATGCCTCCGTTCGGTGAATTTGGGGGGTCCGGGGGGCGGGGGAGTGCCCTGTTCGTCCCGGCTTACTCAGTCAAGTATTTCAAAACGCGCAGTCGTTTCCGCGACTGCGAGGGTTTTTTAAAGCGAAAAAGTTGGAGCACCGCAAAAACTCGACACCGAATCATGGCATGATTGGGAACTGGAAAGGCCACTTAGGGGGTCTTATCCATGCTGACCCGTCGTCCCGAGGCGCCTGGCCGAGACCGCAGCGGGGCGGCGGGTCCGCGTTTTTCCCGCAGGGTGGCAAGAACGCGGACCCCCCCCGGGGGAGAAGCGCGGCCGCGATCGCCCTTGGCCGCGCATGTGGAGACGACGCCGCACCGCGCTGAACGAGGCACTGCACGAGCTGCGGCGCCCCTTGCAGGCACTGGTACTGGCAGAGTCCTCGGGCGCTGCGGCGGGGGCTCCGCCCGGGATCGAGGGCTCGGTACGGATGGCGGCGACGGCGCTGGAGCGACTCGACCGCGAGATCAATGGCGGCTCGGCGACCAGCGTCGTCGAGCCGCTCGGGGTCGCCGCGCTGCTGGAGGCGGCGGTCGAGCGCTGGAGCGGGGTCGCGGCCCGGGCCGGGAGCACGCTGGTCCTGCGCGGGGTGGAGGAGCCCGACGGGGTCGACACCGCGGAGGCGTCGACCACCTTGGTCGGGGACCGGTGGGCGCTCGCGCAGGCGCTCGACAACCTCGTCGTCAACGCGATCGAGCACGGCGGCCCGCGGATCCTCGTCTCGGCAGACGTGGATGGCGGTCGCCTGCGGATCTCGGTTCGCGATTGTGGCCGCCCGCTGCCCCTGCCGGGTGCTCCAATCGAGGCCCGGGTCGGTCGGCGGCCTGGCCTGCTCGAGCGACTCCGCGGCCGCGGCCGCCGCGGCCACGGGCTGCGCGTCGTCCGCCGGGTCGCCGCTCAGCACCGCGGCAGCTTCGCGCTGACCCGCTCGCCCGGCGGGTCCGAGGCGGTGCTGGAGCTGCCGGCGCGATGAAGGGCCGGCGGCGGCGCTCGCTCGGGTTCCTGCTCGCCGCGGGCCTTGCCGCCGCGACCGCGGCGGCGATCGCCGATGGCTACGGCGAGAGCGTCGCCCGCGGCTACGGCGAGCTGCGCCCGGTCGTGGTCGCCGCGACCGACCTGCCGGCCGGTACGCCGGTCGACCCGGACGCCCTGGAGCTGCGGCGGGTCCCGGTCCGCTTCGCCCCGCCCGGCGCGCTGGGCTCGCCGGGAGAAGCGATCGGGATGGAGGCAACCGCGCGGGTGCCGGCCGGCTCCTACCTGCTGGCCGGACAGCTGCGTCCGCCGCGCGATCCCGGTGAGCTGGGAGGGTCTTTGGGCGGCGGCCGCCGCCCGGTCGAGATCGCGGTCAGCGGCGCCGACGCGCTCCTGGTTACCGGTGGGCAGCCGGTTGGCTCGGCGGTCGACGTCGTCGTCACCACCGAACCGAGCGGCGCCGGCGGCGGGCGCACCTACGTCGCCGCCAGGTCGGTGCCGCTGCTGGCGCTCGGCCCCGGCGAAGAAGACGGGGCCGGCACCGCCGCCGCGACCCTCGGCCTGACCCGCGGCCAGGCGCTGGAGCTGATCGACGCGCAGAGCTTCGCCCGCCGGGTGACGATCCTCCCGGTGCGATGAGCGCGGAACGACCAAGCGTGCATCTCTGGTTCTTCGCGCCGGGAGTGAAGCGCGAACATTTGTCATGAACGAGGGGGCGCGGGAACGCAACCTCGCCGCGTTGGCCGCGGCTCTGCGCGGGCGCCTGGTCGAGCGCCGCCGCGCCGAAGCGGCCGGGGGCGGCGCGCCGCGGGGTGAGTTACGCGACACCGTCGCCGCTCTGGTCGACGAAGAGGCGGCGCTGCTCGCTCCCGCCGTCCGTGCCGAGGTGGCGGAGCGGATCGTCCGCGACAGCGTCGGCCTCGGGCCGCTCGAGCCGCTGCTCGCCGATCCGGCGGTCGAGGAGGTGATGGTCAACGGTCCCGAACGTGTCTACGTCGAGCGGGCGGGGCGGATCGAGCCGACCGACGTCGCCTTTCTCGACGAGGAGGAGCTGCGCAACGCGATCGAGCGGATCCTGGCGCCGCTCGGCCGCCGGGTCGACGAGCTCAGCCCGATGGTCGACGCCCGGCTCGCCGACGGCTCGCGGGTCAACGTCGTGATCCCGCCGCTCGCGCTCGACGGTCCCACGGTCTCGATCCGGCGCTTCGGGGCGCACCGGCCAGGGGCCGAGGAGCTGGTCGCGCTCGGGACCCTCACCGCGGCCCAGTGCGAGGGGCTGGCGGCGGCGGTCGACGCCCACCGCAGCATCCTCGTCAGCGGCGGCACCGGCTCCGGCAAGACGACGCTGCTGAACGCGCTCTCGGGCTTCATCGACCCGGCCGAGCGGGTGGTGACGATCGAGGACGCGGCCGAGCTGCGGCTGCAGCAGCCGCACGTGGTGCGGCTGGAGAGTCGGCCGGCCGGGGTCGAGGGGCGCGGCGAGGTGACGATCCGCGACCTGTTGCGGAATGCGCTGCGGATGCGGCCGGACCGGATCGTGATCGGCGAGGTGCGCGGGCCGGAGGCGCTCGACCTGCTGACCGCGCTCAACACCGGCCACGACGGCGCCCTCTCGACCGTGCACGCTAACTCGCCCGCGGAGGCGCTGGGCCGGCTGCAGACGCTGGCGCTGATGGCCGGCCTTGGGCTGCCGCACGCGGCGGTCGTCGAGCAGGTTCGGCGGGGGATCGACCTGGTCGTGCAGATGGAGCGGCGGGGAGATGGGTCGCGCCGGGTGGTGGCGATCGAGGAGGTGGGATTGGATCCAATTCATCGATAGATCGGATCCAATCGGTTGGTTACACCCCCTAAACAGGGGGATGATCGTGAGCTAAAAATGCGTAATTAGCGAACTTTCTACACCCGGGCCATTGCATTTAGGATCCAAGAGAGTGTTGGGTGGGTCCATGTTCAGCGTCGACGTCGATCGCCTCAAAGGAGCCCCGAACGACCCCCCCGGGGAGCTCAGCCTCGCCGCCACCGTCGCCGCCGCGCTGCGCAAGGACATCGTCGAAGGGGTGCTCGAGCCGGGCTCGCGGATCAAGCAGGACGCGGTCGCCCAGCGGCACGAAGTCAGCCGCCTGCCGGTGCGCGAAGCCCTGCGGCAGCTGCAGAGCGAGGGCCTGGTCAAGCTGGAGCGCGACGTTGGCGCCCGCGTGGCCCCGCTGGAGCTCTCCAACCTGCTGGAAATATCCTTGGTCCGCGAGGCGATCGAGCCGCCGCTGATCGCCGAGGCGACGCGCCGGATCGACGAGTCCCAGCTCGACGTCGCCCGCCGCCTCAACGCCCGCGCCGAGGAGTTTGCCGAGGCCGGGGAGGACCGCAACTACGTCAACCTCGACCCCGAATTCCATGACGCGATCTTCGTCGCGGCGGCGATGCCGCACGTGCACGAGATCGTCAAGGGCCACCGCAACGCGGCCTCCCGCTACCGCCACGCCTACTCGCACCTGCCGCGCCACCTCGACGCCTCGGTGGTCGAGCACCGGATGATCCTCGAGGCGGTCGCCCGCCGCGCCCCCGACGACGCCGCCGAGCTGCACCGGATCCACATCCGCCGCACCCGCGTCACCCTCAGCGAACACCCCGAGTTCTTCGTCGAGGAGAACGGCGATGGGTGAACGGCCGCCGCTGGCGACGATCAGCGAGGACTCCGCGATCCAGCGCAGCTACCTCGAGCGGACGCCGGCCGCGGCGGCGATGATCGAGCGCGCCGCCCGCAGCATCCCCGGCGGCAGCACCCGCGACTTCGGCTACTTCCGCCCCTACCCGCTGACCTTCGAGCGCGGCGACGGCCCCTATCTCTGGGACCTCGACGGCCACCGCTACGTGGACTTCACCTACAACGGTCTCAGCCTGATCCACGGTCACGCCTTCACCCCGGTCGAAGAGGCGCTCTACGAGGTGATCCCCGACGGCACCGCCTGGCCCGGCACCTCGCGGCCCCAAATCGCCTTCGCCGAGCTGCTGACCGAGCGGATCGCCGCCGCCGACCTGGTTCGCTTCACCAACACCGGCACCGAGGCCGGGATGCTGGCGGTCAAACTCGCCCGCCACGTCACCGGGCGGCCCCTGGTCGTCAAGTCCTGGGGCGCCTACCACGGCTCCTACGACGACCTCGAGGCCGGCCTCTACGGCAACGGCGAGTTCGAGGGGCGGACCGCGCTCGGCCGCTTCGGCGACCTCGACTCCTACCGCGAGGTCTTCGCCCGCCACCGCGGCGAGGTCGCGGCGCTGATCATCGAGCCGATCCTCTTCACCTTCGAAGTCGTGCCGCCGCCACCCGGCTTCCTCCCCGAGCTGGTCGAGCTGGCCCACTCCGAGGGCGCCGTGGTGATCCTCGACGACTGCCTGATGTTCCGCCTCGCCCCGGGCGGCTCGGCGGAGAAATTCGGGATCGCCCCGGACCTCACCTGCCTCGGCAAGTTCATCGGCGGCGGCCTCCCGGTCGGCGTCGTCGCCGGCACCGAGGAGCTGCTCTCGGTGCTGAACCCTAACGACCCGCGCAACATGTACCACGGGGGCTCGTTCAACGGGAACCCGCTCGGCGCCACCGCCGGGCGGGTCACGCTCGAATGCCTGAAGGGCGAGGACATCGAGGGGATGGACGCGCGGGCCGCGCGCCTGGCCCGGGTGCTGGAAGCGAAGGCGGCGGAGGTCGGGGTGCCGTTCCGGGTTACCGGCGACGGCTCGATCCTCGGCACCTACGTGGTCGGCGAGGACGGCAAGCCCGACCGCGAGCTCGGCGCCCGCTTCCACCTGGCGGCGATCAACCACGGCGTCTACTTCGGCCAGGACGGCGAGTTCGCGCTGGCGACGACGCTCGGCGACCGGGCCCTGGACGAAGCGATCGCCGGGCTCGAAGCGGCGCTCGAGGACCTCGCGCAGGAGCGCGGCTGACGATGGGCGGATCCGCCGAGAACGGGACCGCGCGGAGCTTCAAGGTGACCTGCGACGTCGGCGGCACCTTCACCGACGTGGTCGCCACCGACGACCGCGGCAACAGCGCGATCGGCAAGGCGCTGACCACCCCCGACGGATTGATCGCCGGCCTCACCGCCGGGATCGAGAACGCCGCCGCCGGGCTCGGCCTCGATTCGCGGGCGCTGATGGCCGGTTGCGACCTCTTCGTCTACGCGACCACGCAGGCGACCAACGCGGTCCTGGTCGGCAACACGGCGCGGACCGCGCTGCTCTGCACCGAGGGCTTCCCCGACGTCCTCGTGCGGCGCGAAGGCGGCTCGCTGCGCCCCTATGACTTCGACCACTCGCCGCCCGCGCCCTACATCCCGCGCCGCCTCACCTTCGAGGTCCCGGAGCGGATCGGCGCCGAGGGCGACGTCGTCCGCGAGCTCGACGCCGCGGCGAGCGCCGAGCTGGTCCGCGACCTGCGCCGGCGCGGGGTCGAGGCGATCGCCGTCTGCCTGCTCTGGTCGATCGTCAACCCGGCCCACGAGCTGGCGCTCGGGGAGATCATCGAGCGCGAGCTGCCCGGCGTCCCCTACACGCTCTCCCACCAGCTGAACCCGATCGTGCGCGAGTACCGGCGCAGCTCCTGCGCGGCGATCGACGCCTCGCTGAAGCCGGTGATGCAGGAGCACCTGCGCGAGGTCGCCGAGGGGCTGCGGGAGCTCGGCTTCGCCGGCGAGCTGCTCGCCGCCAACTCGCTCGGCGGCGCGATCCCGATGGACGACCTGCAGGCGCGGCCGGTCTACGCGGTCCGCTCCGGGCCGGCCCTCGCCCCGGTCGCCGGGCGCGCCTACGCCGAGCAGGCGCTGGGCAGCGCCGACGTGATCGTCTGCGACACCGGCGGCACCAGCTTCGACGTCAGCCTGGTCCGCGACGGCGAGGTCGTGACCACGCGGGAGACCTGGCTCGGCGAGCCCTTCGCCGGCCACCTGACCGGGCTCTCCTCGGTCGATGCCCGCTCGGTCGGGGCCGGCGGCGGCTCGATCGCCTGGATCGACAGCGGCGGCCTCCTGCGGGTCGGTCCGCAGAGCGCCGGCGCCGACCCCGGCCCCGCCTGTTACGGCAACGGCGGGAAAGAGGCGACGGTCACCGACGCCGCCCTGGTGCTCGGTTACCTCGACCCCGAGCGTTTCCTCGGCGGCCGCATGGAACTCGATCTCGCCGCGGCCGAGCAGGCGGTCGGCGTAGTCGCCGCTCACCTCGGCGCCGGGCTGGCCGAGGCCGCCCTGGCGATCCTGACGATCGCCAACGAGCACATGGTCGCGGCGATCAAGGAGATCACGATCAACCAGGGGGTCGACCCGCGCGACAGCGCCCTGGTCGCCGGCGGCGGCGCCGCCGGGCTCGGGATGGCGGCGATCGCCCGCGAGCTCGGCTGCGCCAGCGTGCTGCTGCCGCGGACCGCCGGCGCGCTCTCCGCCTTCGGCGCCCAGCAGGCCGACATCGTCACCGAGACCGGGCGCAGCCTGCTGACCGACTCCGGTGAGTTCGACTTCGACGGCGTCAACGCGACCCTGGCCGAGATCGACGCGGCGCTGGGCGCGGCGGGGGAGGCGCTGGCCGAGCGCGGCCTCGAGCTGACCCCGGTCGAGCACTTCGTCGAGGCCCGCTACGCGCACCAGGTCTGGGACCTGGAGATCCCCCTGCGGGCGCCGCGCTTCGCGGGCGCCGCCGACCTCGAGGCCCTGGTCGCCGACTTCCACGCCACCCACGAGCGGATCTTCGCCGTCGTCGACCCCGACCAGCGGATCGAGGCGGTGCACTGGAAGGGCCGGCTGACCGCGCGCCCGCGCAAGCCCGGCCTGGCCGCCGGGGCCGCCGCCGCGAGCGAGCCCGGCCGCCGCCGCGCCCACTTCCCCGGCGCCGGCGAGGTCGAGGTCGACGTGCTGGCCGGCGGCGCCCTCGCCCCGGGCGAGCGGCGCCAGGGACCGCTGCTGGTCGCCGAGCCGACCACGACGATCGTCGTGCCGCCGCAGGCGACCCTGGTTGCGACCGAGCTCGGCGACTACCTGCTGGAGGTCGTGTGAGCGCCCCGGCCGAGACCACCGGGGCGGCCGCGCGCGAGCTCGACGGCGTCCTGCTCGCGGTCCTCGCCAACCGCTTCGAGGCGATCGTCCGCGAGATGACCAACACCCTGTTTCGCACCGGCCGCTCGGCGGTCCTGAACATGGCCCGCGACTTCTCCTGCTCGATCGTCTCCGCCGGCGACGAGCTGCTGGCCGCGGCCGAGGGCCTGCAGGTGCACGTGCTCGGCGCCGGGCTGCAGACCGCCTCGATGCGGGAGCTGCACCCCGAGCTGCGCGAGGGCGACGCCTTCCTCCACAACGACCCCTACCTCGGCAACACCCACACCGCCGACTTCACCCTGCTGGTCCCCGTCTTCTTCGGCGGCAAGCACGTCTTCACCGCCTGCGCGAAGGCCCACCAGGCCGACTGCGGCAACGCCGACCCGAGCACCTACATGCCCTACGCCGCCGACCTCTACGCCGAGGGCGGGCTCAACTTCCCCTGCGTCCAGATCCAGTGCGACTACCACGACATCGAGGACATCATCCGCATGTGTAAACGGCGGATCCGGGTCCCGGACATGTGGTACGGCGACTACCTGGCGATGGTCGGGGCGGGGCGGATCGGCGAGCGGCGGATCGTCGAGACGATCGAGCGCTACGGCCTGGCGAGGATCGAATCCTTCGTCGAATCCTGGCTCGACTACTCCGAGCGCCGGGCCGAGAAGGCGATCGCCGAGCTGCCGAGCGTCAAGCTCAGCGCCAGCTCCCCGCACGACCCGATGCCCGGGCACGAGCAGGGGATCCCGGTCAACGTCGGGCTCGAGATCGACGGCGAGGCGGGCCGGATCGTCGTCGACCTGCGCGACAACGTCGACTGCCTCGACGACGGGCTCAACCTCTCCGAATGCAGCGCCATGGCCGGCGCGGTGATCGGGATCTTCAACTGCCTCGACTCCGACCTGCCGCACAATGCCGGCAGCTTCCGGCGGATCGAGGTGAAGATCCGCGCCGGCTCGGCGATCGGCGGGCTCGAGTTCCCGCACTCGGCCTCGATGGCGACGACCAACCTGCTGAACCGGCTGATCAACTCGGTGCAGACGGCGATCGCCGGGCTCGGCGAGGGCCGCGGCCTGGCCGAGGGGGCGGGCGCGATGGGGGTCGGGTTCGCGGTCTTCTCCGGCCACGACCGCCGCTCCGGCTCTCCCTACGTGAACCAGATGGTGATCGGCAACAACGGCGGGCCCGGCTCGGCCCGGGCCGACGGCTGGGTCACCTACGCGATGCCCGACTGCGCGAAAACGGTCTACATCGACAGCGTCGAGGTGCTGGAGCAGCGCTACCCGCTGCGGATCCGCAGCCTGCGCCTGCTCGCCGACTCCGGCGGCGCCGGCGCCCACCGCGGCGGCCCCGGCTCGGAGATCGTCTACGGGCCGGTCGCCGACCCGATGCAGTCCTTCTACTTCGCCGACTTCGCCGTCAACCCGCCCCAGGGCGTGCTCGGCGGCGGCCCTGGCGCGGCGGCGCGGGCGGCGAAGATCGAGGCCGACGGGACGGAGGTCGAGCGCAACGCGATCGGCGACGTCGAGCTGGCCCCGGGCGAGTGGGTGCTGGGGGTCGAAAGCGGCGGCGGCGGCTACGGCGACCCGCTCGCGCGCGACCCCGAGCTGGTCCGCGCCGACGTGCTCGAAGGCTGGGTCTCGCCCGAGCAGGCGGAGGCGAGCTACGGAGTGATCTTGGAGGGCAGCGTCGACGAGGAGTCGCTCGCGGTCCATAGGGAGAAAACGCGGGCGCTGCGCGAGGAAAGGCGTGGCGGCGACGCGGAGTTGGACAACAACCCCAAGGGTCGGCCAGTGGTCGACAGAGAGGTATGAGATGAGGAGACTAGGTGCAGTCCTGGTGGTCTTTCTCCTGACGTTGGGCCTTGCCGCTTGCGGCTCCGGCTCCGGCGACGACGGAGGCGACGACAGCAGTTCCGGCGGCGGCTCGGAGCCGATCACGCTCGGCTTCGCGATCGGCGAAACCGGGTTCATGGCGGCCTACGACGGGCCGGCGCGGACCGTCGCCGAATACGCGATCGACGACCTCAACGCGAAAGGCGGGGTCGAAGGGCGCGAACTGAAGGTCGTCTCCGCCGACATGAAGTCGAAACCGGAACTCTCCGGCGACGCCGCCACCGAAGTCCTCTCCGAGGGCGCCGACATCGTCGTCACCAGCTGCGACTTCGACATGGGCTCGCCGGCCGGGATCGTCGCCCAGGAAGAAGGCGTGCTGGCGATGTCGACCTGCGCGGCCTCGACCTCCTTCGGCCCGACCGGGATCGGCCCGCTGGCCTTCACGATGGCCTCCGCGGCGGGCAGCTTCGGCTCCACCATGGCCGAGTGGGCCTACGACAAAAAAGGCTTCAAAAGCGCCTTCGTGATGATCGACGACACGCTCGAATTCTGCAAACAGAGTGGCTACGGGTTCTCCAAACGGTGGGAAGAACTCGGCGGCAAACTGGCCGGCGAAGCGACCTTCAAGCAGGAAGACCAGTCGATCGCCTCGCAGATCAACGAAATCAAGTCGGCCGACCCCGAAGTCATCTACCTGACCTCCTACCTGCCGGGCCTGGCCGGGGCCGTGAAGCAGATCCGCGCCGCCGGGATCGACGCGCCGATCCTCTCCGACGAGGACATCGACGGCGAGGCCTGGAAGGACGCGGTCCCCGGCCTGAGCGAAGTCTATTTCGCGACCAGCGCCTCGATCTACGGCGACGACCCCGAACAGAAAGTCAACGAGGTCCTCGACCGCTACCAGAAAGAAGAGGGCAAACTGCCGGAATTCGCCTCCTTCCTGACCGGCTACGCGATGATCGAAGCGATCGCCACCGCGGTCGAAGGGGCGGAAGGATCGACCGAAGGGACGGCCTTGCAGGAACAGCTCGAGACGTTCAAAAACGAGCCGCTGCTGCTGCCGACCACCTTTACCGACGAATACCACATCACCCTCGACCGGACCCTGCGGGTGATGGAGATCCAGGACGGCAAAACCAGCTTCGTCGAAACCTGGACGCCCGAAGTGACCCCGGTCCCCGAGGGCGCGTAGGACCCTTGCGGTGAACCCCCCCGCCGCTACCACCGCCCCCGCCCCGGAGCCCGCCGGCTCCGGGGCGGCGGGCCTGCTCCGGGCCGAGGGCATCACGGTCCGCTTTGCCGGCCTGACCGCGGTCGACGGCGTCGACCTCGACCTCGCCCCGGGGGAGATCGTCGGGCTGATCGGGCCCAACGGGGCCGGCAAGACGACCTGCGTCAACGCCCTGACCGGATTCCAGCCGCCCGACGAGGGCGCCGTCGTCGTCGACGGCGAGGAGATCACCGCGCTCTCGCCCGAGGCCCGCGCCCGCGCCGGCGTCGTCCGCACCTTCCAGGGCGCGCGTCTGTTCACCGACCTCACCGTGTTCGAAAACGCCGAGGTCAGCGGCGTCGGGATCGGCCGCTCGCGGCGCGAGGCGCGCGAACGGGCCGCCGCGGCGCTGGAGGCGGTCGGCCTGACCGAGCTGGCGACCGCCCGGGCCGGCGACATCACCACCGGCCAGGAGCGCCGCCTGCAGGTCGCGCGGGCGATCGCGATGGCGCCCCGCTACCTGTTCCTCGACGAGCCGGCGGCCGGGCTGAACGAGGGCGAGACCGACGAACTGATCGAGACGATCGCGGCGATCCCCTCGCCGAGCTGCGGCGTGCTGCTGATCGAGCACGACATGCGGGTGATCATGGGCTCCTGCGACCGCATCGTCGTCCTCGACCAGGGCAAGGTGATCAAGGTCGGCAGCCCGGCCGAGGTGCGCGCCGACCAGCGCGTGATCGACGCCTACCTGGGGAGCTGAGCGGTGCTCGAGCTGGAGAACGTGACGCTCGGCTACGGCAAGACGACCGCGGTCGCCGGGCTCTCGCTCAGCGTCGCGGCCGGCGAGGCGGTCAGCCTGGTCGGCCCCAACGGCGCGGGGAAGACGACGACGCTCGCGGCGATCGCCGGGGCGCTGCGCCCGCGGGCCGGCGCGATCCGCTTCGAGGGCCGCGAGATCAACGGCGAGCCGCCCGAGCGGCTGGTCAAATCCGGCCTCGCCCTGGTCCCCGAGGGCCGCCAGGTGTTCGCGACCCTGACCGTCGGCGAGAACCTGCGGCTGCCGACGGTGGGGATGGCGAAGGCCGAGGCGGCGGCCGCCCTGGAGCGCGAGCTGACCCGCTTCCCGGCTCTCGCCGACCGCCTCGAGGACCCGGCCGGCGGCCTCTCCGGTGGCCAGCAACAGCAGCTGGCGATCGCCCGGGCCCTGCTCTGCCAACCGCGCCTGCTGCTGCTCGACGAGCCTTCGCTGGGGCTGGCGCCGCTGCTGGTCGACGCCGTCTTCGAGACGCTCGGGGAGCTGCGGGCCGAGGGCGTCACCGTGCTCCTGGTCGAGCAGAACGCGGTCCGCGCGGTCGAGTTCGCCGACCGCAGCTACGTGATCAACGCCGGCCGCCTGGTGCTCAGCGGCAGCCGCGAGGAGATGCGCGAGAAGGAGAAGCTCGCCGCCTCCTACCTTGGCTCGGCGGCCGCGATGGTCGAGGGCGAGGGGCCGGGGGAGGGCGCGTGAGCAGCGTCATCCAGCACCTGATCGACGCCGTCAGCCTCGGCAGCCTCTACGCGCTGCTGGCGCTCGGCGTCGCCCTGATCTTCGGGATCATGAACCTGATCAACTTCGCCTACGGCGAGCTGATCATGATCGGCGCCTTCGCGCTGTACGCGCTGCACGGGCTACCCTGGCCGCTGCAGCTCGCCGGCTGCCTGCTGGTCACCGTGCTCGCCTCGCTGGCGATGGACCGGCTCGCCTTCCGGCCCTTCCGCGGGGCCAGCGCCCCGGTCCTCCTCGTCACCTCGTTCGCGCTCAGCTTCGCGCTGCAGAGCCTGGCGACGGTGATCTACGGCTCGCGGGCGAAAGGGATCGCCCTGCCCGGGTTCTTCAGCGAGTCGATCACGATCGGCTCGGTCAGCTTCTCCAGCCTCAACCTGATCACGGTCGCGCTGGTCGCGGTGATGCTGTTCGGTCTGGCCAACTTCCTGCGCCGCAGCGCTGTCGGCGTGCAGATGCGGGCGGCGGCGGAGAACTTCGGCACCGCGCGGCTGGTCGGCGTCAAGGCCGATCGCGTGATCGGCGTCGCCTTCGCGCTCAGCGGGCTCTCGGCCGCGGTCGCGGCGATCCTGATCGTCGCCCAGCGCGGCACGGTGACGCCGACGATCGGCGCCGGCCCGGTCCTGATCGCCTTCGTGGCGACGATCATCGGCGGCCTCGGCAGCCTCTACGGCGCCGCCTTCGGCGGGATGCTGCTCGGGGTGCTGACGGTGCTGCTGCAGGTCGCCCTGCCCGACGGGCTCGTCCCCTACCGCGACGCCTTCCTCTACGCCGGGGTGATCATCGTCCTGCTGGCCCGGCCCCAGGGCCTGGTCGTCGTCAAGTCGCTGTTCGAGAGGGTCTGATGGGGGCCGGTCTGAAAACGCGCCTGGCGGCGGCCTGGCCGCTGCTCTCGCTGCTCCTGATCCTGCTCGCGGTCGCCTCGATCGGCTCCAATCTCTCGCCGGTCAACCAGCGGCACACGATCGAGATCCTGATCAACGTCGTCCTCGTCGTCGGCCTCTACGCCTTCGTCGGCAACTCCGGGGTGCTCTCGTTCGGGCAGATGAGCTTCATGTCGATCGGCGCCTACGCGACGGCGATCCTGACGATCCCGGTCCTCCAGAAGGGCTTCCTGCTGCCGGATTTGCCGGGCTTCCTCGCCTCGGCCGAGTTGGCGCCGGTGCCGGCGGCGCTGGCGGCCGGGCTCGTCGCGCTCGCCTTCGGGCTCGTGATCGTGGTCCCGATCAGCCGCCTCTCCGGGCTCGCCGCCTCGCTGGCGATGTTCGCGGTCCTGGTCATCGTCTACCAGGTGGAGACCAACTGGGACGCGGTCACCCGCGGCACCCGGACGATGCTCGGGGTGCCGACCGAAACGACGATCTGGTCGGCGCTCGCCTGGGCCGGGATCGTCGTCGCGATCGCCTTCGCCTACCAGCGCTCCAGCTCCGGGTTGCGCTTGCGGGCGACCCGCGAGGACGAGTTCGCGGCCCGCGCCGCCGGGATCTCGATCCCACGCGAGCGGGCGATCGCTTTCCTGATCAGCGCCTTCATCGTCGGCATCGGCGGCTTCCTCTACGCCCAGTTCCAGGGCGCCTTCACGCCGGCCGCCTTCTACACCCACGTCACCTTCCTGACGATCGCGATGCTGGTGATCGGCGGCCAGAAGAGCCTCGCCGGGGCCGTGGTCGGGGCGGTCGTCGTCTCCGTCCTCAGCTTCTTCTTCAACAACCTGCAGGACGGGTTCAGCGCCGGGCCGATCGATTTCGGCGGCCGCGACGGCCTCTCCGACACGCTGCTCGCCGCCTTCATCCTGCTGGTCCTGCTGTTCCGCCGCGACGGGATCATGCGCGGCCGCGAGTTTCAGTTTCGGCTCCCCAACCTAAGGAGAAACGGATGAGCATCGAGCGCTACCCATCCAATTTCGCCCCGACCAGCTTCGCCGACGCGGTCGCGGTCGGCGGTCCCGGCCGCTGGATCCACGTCGCCGGCCAGGTCGGGATGGACGCCGACGGCAAGGTCGAGGGCGACCTCGCGGCGCAGACCCACGCGACCTTCGACCACATCGAGCGGATCCTCGGCGCCGCCGGCGCATCCTTGGCCGACGTGGTCAAGATCACCGTCTACCTGACCAGCCTCGACGAGTACGCGGCCTTCAGCGCGGTCCGGGCCGAGCGCTTCGGCGCGGTCCTGCCGGCCAGCGCCGCGGTCCAGGTCGCCGGATTGCTGCTCGGGGCCGAAGTCGAGATCGAGGCGCTGGCCTTCGTCCCGGAGTAGCTCGGTGAGCGCCAACCCCGATCGCGGCAAGGTGATGACGGTCGATGGGCCGCTCGACCCGGCCGAGCTCGGGGCGACGCTGACCCACGAGCACATCCTGCTCGACCTCCGCAGCTACTGCCCGGAGCCGGCCGACGCGGCGGCGCGGGCGCGGATGGAGGCGCCGCTGACCCTCGCCAACCTCGGCGAAGCGCGGCGCGACCCGATGCGGGTGCGCGACAACATGCTGATCGACGACCGCGAGCTGGCGGTGGCGGAAATGCAGCGCTTCGCCGAGTTCGGCGGCAGCACGATCGTCGACGTCTCCCCGGTCGGGATCCAGATGACCGGGGTCGACGAGATCGCCGCGCTCTGCCGGCAGGCCGGGCTGAAAGCGGTCGTTAGCTCGGCCTTCTACGTGCGGCCGGCGCACCCGCCGGAGGTCGCCGAGCGCAGCGTCGAGTCGATCGCCGAGCAGTTCGTGTTCGAGGCGCTGGAGGGGATCGGGGGGACCGGGATCCGCTCCGGGATGATCGGCGAGATCGGGATCAGCCAGCCCGGCCATCCCGACGAGTGGAAGGTGCTCGAGGCCGCCTGCCGGGCGCAGCTGCAGACCGGGCTGCCGCTCTGCGTCCATCCCTACTTCGGCCAGCGCAGCCGGGTGGCGCCGGAAGTCGCGCGCTTCGTGCTCGAGCGCGGGGTTGACCCGTCCCGGCTCAACCTCTGTCACATGGACGGGTTCATGGACCTCGACTTCCAGCGCCGGGTGCTCGACATGGGCGCCTACATCTCCTTCGACACCTTCGGCTTCGAGATCTACTACGACGACGCGCCCGACCTCAACCACAACGCCCACGACTCCGCCCGCTGCCGCCACCTGATGGCGCTGCTGGAGCTCGGCTACGCCGACCAGCTGCTGGTCTCCCAGGACGTCTGCACGAAGATGCAGTACCGCGCCTTCGGCGGGCTCGGCTACAGCCACCTGCTGGAGAACATCTGGCCGCGGCTGCGCGGCGAAGGGGTGCCGCAGGAGGTGCTGGACCGGCTGCTGATCGGGAACCCGCGGCGGTACATGACGATCGCCTAGGGGAGAGTCGGGATGCCCTCGCCCTTGGGCGGGGGTGAGCGGTGAGCCTGTTGGGATTCTGGTGGCGGCGCTGGCCGGTGGGCTGGCGGCCTTGGCGGGACGGGAAGCGTGGCGGGCGAGCCCGGCGCTGGCGGACTGGCTGCGCTTGGCGCTGGAGCCGCTGCGGCGGGCCGGGAGCGAGGGCTACGCGCCCTCGACGCTGGAGCGGCGGCGATTGGCGGGGGTCGCGGCGCTGGTGGCGGTCGGCGGCGGCTGGCTGCTCGCCGGGCCGGTCCTGGCGCTGCCGCTGATGGTCGCCGGGCCGGCCGCGGCCGCCTGGGCGATCGGGCAGCGGCGCCGGCGCTACCGGCGGGCGGTCGAGCGCTCGCTGCCCGAAGTGGCGACGGCGATCGCCGACTCGCTCAGCGCCGGCCGCTCGCTGCGCGCCTCGCTGCCGGCGGCCGCCGGGTACCTCGACGGCCCGCCGGCGGCCGAGCTGGCGCGGCTCGGGGCGGAGCTCGACCTCGGTGCCGCGACGGGGGCGACGATCGAGTCCTGGCGGGCGCGGATGCGTTCGGAGCGGGTCGACGCCTTCGCCGCGGCGCTGCTCTCCCAGCGGCTTGCCGGCGGCGACCTCGCCGGGCTCTTGCGCCGCTTCGCCGAGGGCGCGGCCGAACGCGACCGGGTCGCCGAGGACGCTCGCGCGGCGACCGCGCAGGCGCGCTTCACCGGGCTGCTGGTGGTGGCGATGCCGAGCGGCGGCGCGCTGTTCGCCGAGCTGCTGCAGCCGGGCTTCCTGCTGACCCTGTTCGGGGCGCCGGTCGCGGTTGTGCTGCTGGCGCTGGCCGGACTGCTGCAGCTGGCCGGGTTCGTGGCGATCCGGCGCTTCTCGCGGGTGGTGGAGGAATGACGGCCAGCAGGACCGGAAAAGAGGCTGGGTAGGGGTGGCGGGGCTGCTGGCCGCTCTGGCGGTGCTGCTTGCGGCGGCGGGGGTGCGGGAGCACGTGGCTTCGCGGGGCGGGCGGCTGCCGGCGCTTCCATTTGGGCTGAGTGGGCGCTCGGCCCGAGCGGCGTTGCGGCTGGGGTTGCCGGAACGGTTGCGGCGCTCGGGACTGGAGGCCCGGTACCCGTTGCCGGCGGTGATGCTGGCGAAGCTGGGTGGGGTGGGGCTCGGGGCGTTGCTGGCGCTCCTCGTCGTCCCGGCGGCGCCCGGGCGCTTGGTGCTGCTCGTCGGCGTCGGCCTGCCCTTCGCCGGCTTCTTCGTCCCCGACGCGCTGCTCGAGCGCGCGGCCCGGCGCCGGCAGCGCCGCCTCGTCGCCGCCATGCCCGACGCGCTCGACCTGCTCGCGGTCAGCGCCGGGGCCGGGCGCGGCGCCGCCTCGGGGCTGGAGCAACTGGCCCGGGCGGGGGAGGGACCGCTGGCCGAGGAGCTGCGGATGCTGGTCGCCGAGGTCTCCTGCGGCCGCCCGCTCGGCGCCGCCCTGGCGGCCCTGCGCGCCCGCGTCCCCGGCCCCGAGCTGGCGGCCCTGGTGGCGGCGATCGAGCGCTCGCGTCGCTTCGGCTCGCCGCTGGCCGAGCAGCTGCGCCGTCAGGCGGCCGCGCTGCGCCGCGACGCCCGCCGCGCCACCGAGGAGCGGGCCGCCCGCGCCGCCCCGAAGATCCAGCTCGTCGTCGCCCTCGTCCTCGTCCCCTCGGTCCTGCTGATGATCGCCGCCGGCCTGATCGCCAACGCCGGCACCCTGCTCGCCGGCTTCTGAAGCGCTCTACCCTGTGGCGATGGGACCCGGTTGGATGCTCGTGTTCGCACCGGCGCTGCTCTTCGGGGCCGCGGCGGCCCTGTTCGCGTCGATCTCCGCCTTCGCTCCCGCCCCCGACGGCGCGCAGAGCCGCAGGCTCGCCGGCTGGGCGGTCCTCTTCGCCGTGCTCACCTTCGCTGCCGTCTGTGCGGTTGTGCTCTGGGGGGTCGCGATCTGGCTCAGCGCCGTCAGCGCCAACGGCGACTAGTTTTTTTCACGCGCTCGCTTCGGCTTCGAGCCGGTAGGCGAGTTCGGCCGCGCCCCAGATCAGGGTGTCGAGTTCGGTCGCCGAGCCGAGGTGGCCGGCGGTGAAGCAGCAGAGGTGCCCGTTGACCAGCTCGAAGGCGGCCGGCATCTCCTCGGCGAGCCAGACGATCGTGGCGGGCGCGAAGAAACGACGCAGTCGCACCTTGCGGCCGAGGGCGTCGTCGAGCCGGTCGGTGTTCTCGGCCCCGTGTCGCCCGTGGCAGAGCAGCTTCGGGAAGGTCGCTTGCGCTTCGGGCACCTCAATGAGGACGACAGTCAGGTCGAAGTTGGCCGACGAGATGCCGCCACCGCCTTTGGCGCTCGGGACCGGGATCCGCTCGCTGTAGGTGTAGTGGGCGATCGTGCCCTCCCGTTCCGGCGACAGCTCGCCCTCGAACGCCGCCCTGGTGACGCGTTCGCTGCCGCGGTAGAGGATCGGCGTCACTCCCGGCAGTGCCTCCGCGACCGGCTCGAGCCCGCGCTCGCGGGCGTACGCGGCAAGCTGCTTTCGGCTCCGCCGCCCCCGCAGCAGCCGGGCAAGGGCGACCGCCGCCACCAGGAGCACGACTCCGACGGCGAGGAGAACGGCGATCAGCTCGCCGGACTTCATCCTGTCAGCTGGTCTCCGCCGCCTCTTCGCGCAGCCGTTTCGCGACCGCCGCCGTCGCGGCGGCGATCCCGTCGAGCTCGGCGGCGTTCTCCTTGTGGCCGCTGACGTAGCAGCAGAGGTTGCCGTCGACCAGCTCGAAGGCGAACTTCTGCGGCGCGGCGTCGGTCATCCAGACGATGAAGCTGGGGGAGAAGAGGCGGCGCAGCCAGACCGCGTCCTGCGCCTTGGTGGCGAAGATCTCGTACTTCTGGTCGAGCACCTCGCTCTCCAGCTTGACCCGCTCTTTCTTCACCCGGAAGACGTCCTCGAAGCCCTCCAGGGCGCGGAAGCCGAACTTGCGCTGGGCGTAGAGCTCGGGCACGAACGGCAGGCACTCGGGGACGTTGACCAGGCCGACCGTGTAGCGGTAGTAGTTGGTCTGCTTGTTGCCCTTGCTGTCGTAGCTCTCCTCCTCATAGGTGTAGAGGGCGAGGATCGCTTCGAAGCCCTCGCCGATCGGACCCGAGAGGGTGCGCTCGGCGTAGCGGTCATCGCCCTTCTCCAGCAGCGGGGTGACCATCGGTAGCGGCGAGCGGCCGCCAAGTTCGAGCCCGCGTTCGGCCGCGTAGGCGTCGAAGAAGGCGTCGGCGGCGCGCGAGTCGGCGATCGCGAAGACGATCACCAGGCCGATCAGGACCAGGCCGCCGGCGATCGCGGCGCCGATCAGCGGGTGCAGGAAGGCGGCGCCGGCGATGCCCCCGATCAGCGCCGCGCCGATCACCAGGACCCAGGTCAGGGGCTTGCCGATCAGCAGCTTGAAGTGGTGACCGCGCAGGTCGTTGGCGTCGCCGAGGACCTGCGGCGCGGCTTCGGGTGCGGCCTCTGGGGGCGGCGGGGCGCTCTCCGGCGTGCTCACGGCCAGCAACCTACCGCGCAGGCCAGCGGATGCAAATGGGGTTGCAGAGGGGGGTCGTGTTGCAAAGTGGGGGAGTGTGGGTTATTGTGGCGATCGAGTTGAAGCCCAGGACCGGGGTGGTGAGGCTCCTCCCACCTCATCACTCCGGTCCCAACTCTTTTCCGGCCCTCCCGTTCAGAAAGGACACGCCGAGGTGGCATTTCGGGGCCTCTACGAGCACAGCCTCGATTCCAAGGACCGGCTTACGGTCCCGTCGCGCTTTCGCGCGTCCCTCGCTGACGGAGTGGTTCTCTCCAAGGGCTTTGACCCCTGCGTCTGGGTGCACACGACCGCGGAGTTCGACGAGCTCTCCGAGCGCTTCCTCTCGCCGCACAGCCCCTTCGGCAAAGACGCCCGCCAGCTGCGCCGCCGCTTCCACGGCGGCTCCTTCGACGACACGCTCGACTCCGCCGGGCGCATCCGCATCCCCAAGCCGCTGATCGAGCACGCCGGGCTCGACGGCAACTGCGTCGTGGTCGGGGCCGGCGAGTACCTGGAGATCTGGAACGCCGACGCCTGGGCCAAGCAGGAGGAAGAGCTCGACGCCGCCGCGCCCGAGATCGCCGAGGGCCTCGCCAGCGCCGGGGCCGCGTGATCATGAGACTGAATGCCGCCCGCACCCACAACCTCCCACCGGCCGCTCCCTACCGGGATCCGTCGGCCGCCCAGCGACCCCTGGACCTGCACGCGATGACCGAACACGAGCCCGTACTCGCCCCCGAGCTGGTCTCGCTGCTCGCCCCGCAGCCGGGTCAGACCGCCGTGGATTGCACCTTCGGCGCCGGCGGCCACGCCCGGCTCGTCGCCGAGCAGCTCGGGCCGGAGGGGATGCTGATCGGGATCGACCGCGACCCGGCGGCCGCCCAGCGTTTCGCCGCCTTCTCCGCCGAGGTCCCCTGCCGGACCCTATTTATCCCTGCAAACTTCGGAGAAGGGCTTGCGGCCCTGCGTGGCGAAGGCATACGCCCAGACATGATCTACATGGACCTCGGAATGTCCTCGATGCAGGTCGATGCCTGGGAGCGCGGCTTCTCCTACGCCTACGACGCCCCGCTCGACATGCGGATGGACACGCGCCAGCAGTTCGACGCCGCCGACCTCGTCAACGAGTGGCCGGAGGCGCGGATCGCGCAGGTCCTGCGCCGGCTCGGCGAGGAGCGCTACGCCGGCGGGATCGCCCGCGAGATCGTCCGCCGCCGGCCGCTGCGCACGACCTCCGAGCTGGTCGCGGCGATCAAGGCCGGGATGCCGACCTCGGCCCGGTTCGGCGGCGGCCACCCGGCCAAGCGCAGCTTCCAGGCGATCCGGATCGCGGTCAACGGCGAGCTCGACGCGCTGAACGATGCCCTGCCGGTCGCCTGGGAGATGCTCCCGCTCGGCGGCCGCTTCGCGGCGATCTCCTTCCACTCGCTCGAGGACCGGCCGGTGAAGCAGTTCCTGGCCCAGAAGGCGCGCGGTTGCGTCTGCCCACCGGAGCTGCCGGTCTGCGTCTGCGGCCACGAGCCCGAGGCCGAGCTGCTGACCCGGCGCGCGGTCGCGCCCGGCCCGGATGAGGTCGCGGCGAACCCGCGCTCGCGCTCGGCGCATATGCGGGTGGCGCGGAAGATCGCCTTCGAGAACGGGGTGGAGGCCGGCTGATGGCCGTCGCCGCGCCAAAGCGACGCACCGCGCCGGCGCCCCCGCCCTCGCGGACGTCCCCGCCCAAACGCAAAGCTCCGAAACGCAGAGCCGCGGTCGCGGTTCCGGCGCCGAGCCGCGTCCCGGCGCGGAAACCGACCCGGAAACCTGCTCGCAAAGCCCCGTCCCGGGCTCCGCAGCGGGCCAAGCCGAAGGTCCGCCGCAACCCCGGCGCCCGCGTCATCCCCTTCGCCGGCCGCACCGCGGTCGCGGTCGCGCAGCTGCCGGACTCCGGCCTGATCGTGCGGATGACCCGCGGCCGGCTCTGGATCGGGGTGCTCGGCGTGCTGCTGGTCGGGATCGTCGCGCTCAACGTCGTCAACCTCAGCTTCAGCGCCAACGCCGCCAAGATCGACGGCCAGATCACCGCCCTGCAGGAAGAGATCAACGTGCTCGAGGCGCGCGAGGCGCGCCTGTTCAGCGTCAAGCGCCTGCAGCAGGCCGGGCGCGAGCAGGGCTACGTCCAGCCCTCGATGGACGGTGGCTACTTCGTCGAGTACAACAGCGACACGCTCGCCAACGCCGCCCAGCGGCTCGCGGCGGCATCTCCCTAGGGACGGCGGATGCGGCTGATCGAACGCAGGATCGGGCTCCTCTTCGCCGCCTTCCTGCTCTGCTTCCTGGTGGTCGTCGGCCGCGCCTTCTGGCTGCAGGGCGTGCAGGGGTCCTCGCTCGCCTCGCAGGCGCTCTCCCAGCAGACCGAAGCGATCACCGTCCCCGGCCTGCGCGGCAGCCTGCTCGATCGCCGCGGCAACGAGCTCGCCGCCTCCGAGGACGCGGCGACGATCTACGCCACCCCCTACCAGGTGAAAAACGCGCCGCAGGCGGCGGAGAAACTGGCCCGGATCCTCGAGCTGAAGCCGGCTGACGTGCTCGCCGAGCTGACCGAAGAAAGCGGCTTCGCCTACATCGCGAAGAAAGTCCCGCTGGAAAAAGCGGCGCGGGTCGAGCGCCTGGAGCTGGAAGGGATCGGCTCCCTGCCCGACAGCCGCCGCACCTACCCGCAGGGTGAGATGGCGGGCCAGGTGATCGGCTCGGTCGGCGACGAAAGCCAGGGGCTGAACGGGCTGGAGCTGGGCGAGGAAGAAGCGCTCGCCGGCAGCGACGGCGAACGGCGGATCGTCACCGACGCGCTCGGCGACCCGATCCGGCTGGAAACGATCAAGGACGCCGAGGACGGCGAAGACATCCAGCTGACGCTCGATCCGCTGATCCAGCAGAAGACCGAACAGGCGCTGGCGACGATCGGCGAAACGTACACGCCGAAGGGGGCGACGGCGATCGTCGTCGCCCCGCGCAACTCGCAGATCCTGGCGATGGCCAACTGGCCGCCGGTCGACCCCGACGATCTCTCCGAAGCCAGCAACGAGGACATGATGAACCGCGCCACCGGCTTCACCTACGAGCCCGGCTCGACCTTCAAGGCGTTCACCG
>Ga0081539_10001018_pt1 | contig 51625 bp, 53 predicted proteins | sample TabmetS4T2R2_FD_71023 | JGI IMG/M metagenome (GOLD analysis project Ga0081539, IMG submission 71023) | Tabebuia heterophylla rhizosphere microbial communities from the University of Puerto Rico - S4T2R2 | ecosystem: Host-associated > Plants > Roots > Rhizosphere ... | reverse complement strand
TGCGAGGCACTGGTGGAAGCGATGGGTCTGGCGCTCTCGGCGATCACCGCCCGAGACGTCTGCGGCTTCTTCGGAAATAGCGGCTACCGTACGATGGACCAACCGCTATGACAGATGCTCTAGATCAATGCTTGCCTCTGGAATACGTTTTGTCAGAAAGTATGCGTCTCCTTGGTGTATCTTACTCTCACCCACGGACAGGTTTCCGGCAAACTCTGTATGTATGGTCATCTGCTGCAGTTAAGCGGATCTTAAGTCAGACGGCAAGGATTATTATTTGCAGTTTGACAAATTTTCACCTTCACCGAGATTACTGTGGGCGGAGGATCAGCGTCGCCAGCGGCGGCAGCGTGAGCGACAGCGAGTGCTCCTGTCCGTGGGCCGGTGTTTCTTGTGCTTCGATGCTTCCGTTGCCCACGCCGCTACCGCCGTAGCGGGTGTCGTCGGTGTTGAGGATCTCCCCGTAGCGGCCCCCGGCAGGGACTCCTACGCGGTATCCCTCGTGGACTACCGGGGTGAAGTTGCTCACCACGACGACGAAGTCTTCCGGGTCCTTAGCCCGGCGCACGAAGGATACCACGCTGTTCTGCCGGTCCCCGCCGCCGAGCCACTGGAAGCCGTCGGGATCAAAGTCCACCTCGTGCAGGGCCGGTGTTCTCCTGTAGACGGCGTTGAGGTCGCGGATGAGCCGTTGCACCCCGGCGTTTTCCTCGTGGTCCAGAAGGTTCCAGTCTAGCCCGGTGTCGTGGTTCCACTCGCGGCTCTGGGCGAGTTCACCGCCCATGAAGAGCAGGCTCTTGCCAGGATGGGCGTAGGTGAAGCCGTAGTAGGCGCGCAGGTTCGCGAACTTGCGCCACTCGTCGCCGATCATCTTGTTTATGAGTGAGCCCTTGCCGTGCACCACCTCGTCGTGGGAGAGCGGCAACACGAAGTTCTCGTTGAAGGCGTAGACGAGCGAGAAGGTGAGACGGTCGTGGTGGTGGGAGCGGTTGATGGGGTCTTCGCGCATATACTGGAGCGAATCGTGCATCCAACCCATGTTCCACTTGTAGCCGAAGCCGAGGCCGCCCATGTACGTCGGGCGACTGACCATCGGCCAGGCGGTTGATTCCTCCGCGATGGTGGTAGCGCCGGGGGCGTGCTCGTAGACGAGCTCGTTCACCCGCTGTAGAAACGCTATGGCCTCCAAATTTTCGTTGCCGCCGCGCTCGTTGGGGATCCACTGCCCCTCCTCACGCGAGTAGTCCAAGTAGAGCATGGAGGCCACTGCGTCCACCCGCAGGCCATCTATGTGGTACTCCCTGCACCAGAACAGGGCGTTGGCGGTCAGGTAGTTGCGGACCTCGGGGCGGCCGTAGTTGAAGACCAGCGTGCCCCAGTCCGGGTGGCGCCCCTGGCGGGGGTCGGCGTGCTCGTACAGGTGCGTCCCGTCGAAAAAGCCGAGGCCGTACGCGTCCTCAGGGAAATGGGCCGGGACCCAGTCCATGATGACGGCGACGCCGGCGCGGTGGAAGGCGTCAACCAGGTGCTTGAAGTCGTCCGGCGTCCCGAACCGGCTCGTCGGGGCGAAGAGGCCGAGCGGTTGGTAGCCCCACGAGCCGTCGAAGGGATGCTCCGTCGGAGGCAGGAACTCGACGTGGGTGTAACCCAGGTCAACGACGTAGGGCACCAGTTCGTCGGCGAGCTGGCGGTAGGTGTAGTACGAACCGTCCTCATTGCGCCGCCACGAGCCAAGGTGGACCTCGTAGGTCGCCATCGGGGCGTCGAGGGCGTTCCTATCGGCGCGATGCTGCATCCAGTCCGTATCGTTCCACTGGTATTTTGAGGGATCGTGGACGACGGAGGCGGTGCCGGGCAGTCTCTCGGCGCTGAAGCCGAAGGGGTCGGCCTTCAGGGGCATGAAGTCGCCGCCCGAGCCTTTGATCTCATACTTGTACACCGCGCCTTCGCCCACGTCGGGGACGAAGATCTCCCAAACCCCGCCGGGATGCTTGCGCATCGCGTGCCGGCGGCCGTCCCAGAAGTTGAAGTCGCCGACGACGGAGACCCGCCTTGCGTTTGGCGCCCACACCGCGAAGACGGTTCCCGCGACGCCATCCACCTCGGTGACGTGCGCCCCAAGCTTCTCGTACAGGCGGTGGTGGTTGCCCTCCCCGAAGAGGTACAAGTCGGATTCGCCAACGAGCGAAGGGAAACGGTAGGGATCTTCCACCTCCATCGTCTCCCCACCCTTCCACGTGACCTTGAGACGGTACGGGATACGTTCGTCCACCGAGACGGAGCCGGTGAAGAGGCCGTCTGGCTGTCCGGGGTTTAGCTCTCCCAGGGGCTTGCCATCGTTCGAGACGGCTTCGACCGTTCCGGCGCCGGGAAGAAAAGCCCGCACGACCAGCCCCCCATCTTCCTCGTGCATTCCAAGTATGGAGAAAGGGTCCGGATGGTCGCCGGCCGCCACCATCTGGAGGTCCTGGTCGCGCATCATGCCTCGTCTTCTCCTTCCGGCTCCTCGATCAGGTCCAGTATGCCCCGCACCGGGATGCCTACCCAGTCCGGGCGGTTATCCAACTCGTAGCGGACCTCGTAGAGGGCCTTCTCCAGCGTGAACAGCTCGACCAGGGCCCGCATCTGGTTCTCGTCCCGGGGCGGCGCAGAGGTATCTCTGGTGCCCTCGGCATATCCATCCAGGAAGGCTTTCCGCGTGCGCTGCTCCCACTCCCGGACCAGCTCCTCCAGGGTCTCCGCCTGGTCCGCGCGCTCGGCGCTCAGGTTGCGTACCGCGGAGCGGGCCGCGTAGTCGAAGGAGCGGAGCATCCCGGCCACGTCGCGCAGAGGGGAGTGCTTCTCCCGGCGCTCGGCGAGCGGGCGGGCTGGCTCTCCCTCGAAGTCTATGATCTGGAAGTCGTTGCCCTCCACGAGCACCTGTCCCAGATGGTAGTCGCCGTGCAGGCGGCTTTTGATCGTCTCCAGCCCCTCTCCGGCGGCGGATTCCAGGCGGTCGAATATCCGCGCCTCCAACCCGAGCAGGCGGTCAGCGTCCGGGCGCACGTCTTCGGGCAGGGTGTCCCTTCGCTTCTCCAGGGTGGTGAGGGTAAGCCGCACGTCGTCGAGGACGGTTTCGATCCAGGTCCTCACCTCGTCCCTGGAAGCCGTCTCGGCGGCGAATGCCGGATCTTCCGTGGGAACGGCGAAAGCCTCGTGCATCTCGCCCGTGCGGAGCCCCAGGGTGTGCATGAGGCTCGCGAAATATGACTCCCGCGCCTCGAACTCGCCGTCGTCCTCTTCGCCGTCTTCCTCCAGGCTCCACGAGGTCATGAGGCGGTCTTGGAGGTAGCGGTCGAGGAAGTCCAGGGTGTACGACCAGCCGTCGCCCTGGTTGGGGACGAAGCCCTGGAGGACCGCAAGGGTCATGGGCTTGCCATCCGGATCCACGTACTCCACGGCGCCGCCGAGCGGCGGTGTGTTTCCGAAGCCGACGACCTCCGTCAGGTGACGCCCGATCTCCAGTTCCGGGTTCGTGCCCTCGTGCAGACGCCGGTACGCTTTCAGGACCATTCGCTCGCCCAGAATCACCGACGTGTTGCTCTGCTCGACGCCGGCGCGCCGGACGGAGACCTCGGATGGAGCCTCTTCGCCGAGCATCTCGTCGAAGGCGGCGGTTCTGGTGAAGCGGATACTACCTTCTCCCATCCCGATCTCACGTTCGCCACCCATCGCCGCGAGCAGGCTCCGGCAGAAGCCCTCGTCGGCCATCGCATCGCGTAGCACACCCATCCGGGCGCGGCGGCGAAGCTTGGCGACGGCGGACGAAGCGTAGCCCGAGATGCCGTCCTCTCCGTCGTCTTCCCAGGCCGCCGAGAGCGGCAGGAAGTACCTCTGGGCCTCCGAAGTCTTGCCTGAGCTGTCGTCCAGGCTCACCCGCACCAGCGTCAGGAGCCAGTGCCGGTCGAACTCGGTGCGCTCGGCCACCTCGACGCGGTCAATCTTCGCCCCCTTGGCCCCGAACCAGCGCCGGACGCCGAGGAAGTTCGGCAGCGCCTCCCGCTCTAGAAGGGAGATCTGGCGTGACGGCAGCCGCAGTGGAAGCCGGTCGGAGGTGCGGGCCGGTTCGCGGCCGGCTGGCAGCACGATGACCGGCAGCTCGGAGACGGGCGGGCTCTCCTCGTGCCAGCTCGGCGCAACGGCCTCGGTCGCCAGCCGGAACCAGTAGAAGCTGTGGCCCGGCAGGGTGAGCATGTACGGTAACTCGCCCAGCGGCGGAAAGCTCGACCCGCCCATCAACTCCACCGGGACCCGGCCGCGGAAGCGCGAGAGATCCAACTCCACCGGCTGGGCCGAACGCGAGAGGTTGGCGACGCACAGGATAGACTCGTCCCCGTACTCGCGCAGGTAGGCAAGCACCTTGCGGTTGCCTGGATGCAAGAACTCCAGCGAGCCGCGCCCGAACGCCTTGTGGGCCCGGCGCACGGCGATGATGCGCTTCATCCAGTTCAGGAGCGATCCCGGGCTGCGGCTCTGGGCCTCCACGTTCACCGACTCGAAGCCGTAGACCGGGTCCATGATGGGCGGCAGATACAGACGCGCCGGGTCCGTGCGGGAGAACCCGGCGTTGCGGTCGGGCGTCCACTGCATCGGGGTGCGCACCGCGTCGCGGTCGCCGAGAAAGACGTTGTCGCCCATCCCGAGCTCGTCGCCGTAGTAGATGATGGGCGTGCCCGGCATGGAGAAGAGCAGGCTGTTCAAGAGCTCTATGCGGGGCCTGTCGTTCTCCATCAGGGAAGCGAGGCGCCGCCGGATGCCAATGTTAATGCGCATCCTGGGGTCGTTGGCGTAGGTCTGGTACATGTAGTCCCGCTCGCGGTCCGTGACCATTTCGAGCGTCAACTCGTCGTGGTTCCTCAAGAAGATGGCCCACTGGCAGTTGTATGGAATGTCCGGGGTCTGGGACATGATCTCCACGAGCGGATGCCTGTTCTCCTGCGCCAACGCCATGTAGATGCGGGGCATGAGCGGGAAGTGAAACGCCATGTGGCACTCGTCCCCGTCCCCGAAATACGGCAGCACATCCTCCGGCCACTGGTTGGCCTCGGCCAGAAAGAGACGGTCCCTGTAATTTTCGTCCATCTCCGCCCGCATCCGTTTGAGGACATCGTGGGTCTCGGGCAGGTTCTCGTTGTCCGTGCCCTCGCGTTCGATCAGATACGGGATGGCGTCCAGACGCAGGCCGTCAACGCCGGCGTCGAGCCAGAAGCGCATGACGCCCATGATCGCCTTGAAGACCTGCGGGTTGTCCAGGTTGAGGTCGGGCTGGTGGCTGAAGAAGCGGTGCCAGAAGTATTGCTGCGCCTCCTCGTCCCAGGTCCAGTTGGATGTCTCCGTATCCGTGAAGATGATACGCGTATCCTCGTAGCGGTTGCGGTCGTCGTTCCAGACGTAGAAGTTGCGCCAGGCGCTCCCCTTCGGGGCTTTCCTGGCGCGCTGGAACCAGGGATGCAGGTCGGATGTGTGGTTGATGACCAGCTCTGTTATGACCTTGAGGCCGAGCTCGTGCGCCTTCCTCACGAAGGCCCTGAAGTCTCTGCGGGTGCCGTAATCCTCGTGGACTCCCTTGTACTCGGAGATGTCGTAGCCGTCGTCGCGCTGCGGCGAGGGATAGAAGGGCATCACCCAGATCGTCGTGACCCCAAGGTCCCTGATGTACTCCAACCTTTCCTTCAGACCCTTGAAGTCCCCGATGCCGTTGTTGTCGGAGTCGTAGAATGCCTTGACGTGCAACTGGTAGATGATGGCGTCCTTGTACCAGAGGGACTCCGGTTGTTCTGGTTGCTCTTCGGTCAACTCGTTCGAACTTCTGGAAACCTCCGCCATCAGGCGTCCATCCGGTCGTCCACGGTACCCAACCTGCTGAGGCGGAAGATCTCCGCCGGGTTCTCCTGCGGCGCCAGCCTGACCCAGAACAGGCTCCCCGTCGCCTGCATCCTGCGCCCTGAGAGCAACTCCTCGACCACGTACGGCTCGTCCTCAGCTATCCCGAGGTCCCACAGCGGGAATCGGACGTGGGAGTCGTGCGGGTTGTGGGGATCGAGGTTCGCCGCCACGAACACGGCGTTGTCGCCACTCTTCTTGCCGTAGAACAGTACGTTGTCGTTCCACGCCTCGTAGAACTCCAGATTGGTCAGCTCTTGAAGGGCGACGTTTTCGCGCCGGATCCGGTTGACCCGCCTCACGTAGTCCTTGATGTTGCCCGGCCGGTTCCAGTCCCAGACCTTGTACTCGTAGACCTCGGAGTCCTGATAGTAGACCGTGGTGCCGCGCTCGCCGCGCGGGGTGTTCTCGCACAGCTCGTAGCCGTTGTAGATACCGTAGGTCGGTGAGAGCGTGGCCGCCAGGATCAGGCGCATGATGAACGCGGGGCGACCGCCGAACTGGAGAACGTGGGGCAGGATGTCGTGGGTGTTGGCGAAGAAGTTGGGGCGCATGTACTCCTTCGGCCAGTCCTTCGTGAGTTCCGTCAGGTACTCGATGATCTCCTGCTTGTGGTTGCGCCAGGTGAAGTACGTGTAGCTCTGGGTGAAGCCCAGCTTCGCCAGGTTACGCATCACCTTCGGGCGGGTGAAGGCTTCGGAGAGGAAGATCACCTCTGGATGGTCTTTCTGTATCTCCCGGATCGTCCACTCCCAGAACGCGAACGGCTTAGTGTGCGGGTTGTCCACCCGGAATATTTTGACGCCCCGCTCCACCCAGAACAGCAGCACGTCCCGCCACTCGCGCCAGAGGCCCTCCCAATCCTCCGACTCCCAGTCCACGTTCACGATGTCCTGGTACTTCTTCGGCGGGTTCTCGGCGTACTTGATCGAACCGTCCGGACGGAACCGGAACCACTCGGGATGTTCTTTGATGTAAGGATGGTCCGGGGAAGCCTGGATCGCGAAGTCCAGCGCCACCTCCATCCCGTGCTCGCGGGTAGCCTCCACGAAGCCCCGGAATTCTTCCAGGGTCCCGAGGTCGGGATGCACCGCCTTGTGCCCGCCATCGGCGCTGCCGATGCCGTATGGGCTGCCGGGATCCCCGGGCGCGGCGAAGACGGCGTTGTTGCGGCCCTTGCGGTTCGTCGTCCCGATGGGATGAATGGGGACCAGGTAGATCACGTCGAAGCCGAGATCCTCAAGCTCCGGCAGGCGTTTCTCCATGTCCCGGAACGTCGCGCTCCTCCCCGGTACCGTCCCTTGAGAGCGGTGGAACATCTCGTACCATGCCCCGTAGCGCGCCCGCTCCCGGTCTACCGTCACCCGCAACGTTTTCGTGACGGTGGAGCGCGAGCGATCCGGGTGCGCCGCCATCAGGTCGGCCACTTCCTCCGAACGCAGCAGGGCGAGGCGGGCTTCGTAGCCCGCGCCGTCGAAGGACTTCAGGGTGGATGCGAGCCGCTTGTCCTTGGACCTGAGGCGGGCGTCCTCGATGATGCCGCATCCCTCGGTGAGTTCCAGGGATACGTCCTGCCCGGCTTCCACCTTCTTGCCGATGTCGCGACGCCAGGTCTCGAACTCGTCGTGCCAGGCTTCGATGGCGCACTCGTAGCGGGTGTTTTTCGGCAGGTCGAAGGCGGCGGTCCAGCGATCGTTCTCGAAGAGGCGCATTGGGGTCTCGGACCAGGTTTCTTCGCCCTCTTCGCGGTATTTGAGGACGGCGGAGATCACGTCGTGACCTTCTTTGAAGATGTCCGCCCAGACCTCCAGCCGGTCGCCGACTTCGCGCTTTACCGGGTAGCGCCCGCAGTCAAGCTCCGGGTAAACATCTTCGATGATTACGTTTTCGAACGCTTCCTGCACTGGCGCCTCCGGGTGATGCGGGTTGGATCCAACCTCCGTCCGCTGCGTAGGATAACCGCTGTGTACCCGGATTCAAGCCACGCAAAATCGCTGTGTCCAAACCTTCCCGGATGGGAACAATCCACCCAAAGCCGTGACGCTATCGGAGGGAGCAGTCCATGACGGACGAGCCGCGCAACCAGGAGCAGGGCGAAGCCCAAGGCGAAGCCGTGCCTATGAACTGGGCCTGCACCAACTGCGGGTATCACGTCGAGGGCGTGTTGCCGGATAAATGTCCCGAGTGCGGTGCGAACCGGGAAGAGTTCGAGGAAGTTCCGATCCCGGGTTTCTGAAATCCGGTGGAGACCTTGGATAAGGTACGTTCATGGACGTAGCGACCGTCGCGGCGGTGATCACCGCCATCACCAACACACTCTTCGTCATAGTGCTCGCGGGCGGCTACTACGTCACGTGGAGGGTGAGCCAGCGTACCCTGGACGAGATGAAGGCGCAGAGGATGGCGATGGGACGACCGCAGGTAATCGTGGACGACGACTACGAGAGCCTCCCCGAGGTAAACATCGCCGTCAGAAACGTGAGCCAGGGCGCGGCCAGGGACATAATGTTCGAGTTCTCCGCGCCCGTGGAGAGCTCCAACGGGTTCGTGATCTCCGACCTCCCCTACTTCAAGGAAGGCATGGATTTCCTGCCGCCGGACGGTGAGATCACCACGTACTGGGACCACCTTGACTCGCTCCTGCCGTTCCTGGAACAGAAGGGCCTTGAGAGGGGAATCAGGGTGACCACCCGCTATAAGGGTCTGGACGGCGAATCCTACGAGACGAGCTGGAACCTCAACCCCTTCATCTACCGCGACGGCCGCTTCACCCGGCACACAGGCATGGGAGATCTGGTCAAAGCCGTGGAGAAGCTCACCGCAGAGAAGCGCGACGCTCTGGACTCGAAATCTGGGGCCAGCGAGTAGCGAATCCGGTTAGAGATTCGCTTCGTTGGTGGATTCGTAAGTCGTGAGGCGCTCGCCTCGCGAATCAGACGCAGTGGGATAGCCCATGAGTCAGTCAGATGCTAGGCTTGGATCATGCAGCCAGATAGATTCTGTAGGAACTGCGGTAACGAGTTGGAGACAAAGGACCGTTTCTGTGCGGGCTGCGGAATGGCAGTACGCGAGACGGCTTACATACCTACACCCGAAGCGAATGTGAACGTAGCACCCCCGACCCAAAACATCCAGCGAGTTCAGCAAGGTCTGCCGGGACAGCAGTTTGGTTACTGGTGGCGGATATTGCTGCTGTCAGGCGCCATCGTAGTGTCGAGCATGATTTCGGCCATGTTTGAGACCCTGGACGCGTCGAGAGCATGGAGCGGCGTAGCGGAGGGCATTGGGTATTTCTTGGCATTTTTCTTAGCCGGAGGCGCGGTATTGGCATTCAACTACGCGCTCGTATTACTGATTCTTGGTGTAATCATCTATGCGTTCCGCCGCACCAGAGGAAAGAGTAGCATTTTCTGGCAGGCGGTCTTCGATTGGAAGCCAGTAGCCATAGCGACTTTCTTCATACTGCTCGCCGGTGTTCTTAGCGCTACACCGTTCTTGTCTGGTTTAATCGCCGGTCTGACGGGCGCGTAGGGTACTACTCCGGCATCAAACACCCAACGTAGTCGTGTTTTCCTTTCTCGACTTACAACTCACGATTTACGACTTACAAACGATGAAGGCCGCGAAGTAACTGCCCAGATTCGTATCACCCCACGGGTTCGGGGTCTCCGACGCCACCGACACACTTGTTGCCGGAAAGCGGAGATATCTCCGAGATGCGAAACTGGTCCACGAACTGCCGCAGCCGTGGGTCGTCCGCGCCATCCAGCTTCAACTGGACCCGCCACGACGTGACGGTCACGGGCGCGTCCTGGCCGGGATACGGGCTGATTATGACGTAGCGTTCTCCGGCGTAGGAACGCAGTTCGTTAATCTGCGCGGCTGGGAGGTCGGGCTGGTAGGTGATCCAGACTACCCCGTGGTCCAGGCTGTGGACGGCGTGCCTGTCCTCAATGGGCTCGGGATAGAAGCCGCAGTTCTGCCACAGGGGATCGTGGTCGCCGTTGGTCGGCGGATGGCGGTCGTAGTCTATGGGCCGATCCAGCGTTCTGTTGGTTGTCGCCGGGTAGACCTGAATTCCTTCTGGGGGGTCTTGCGGCAGCGGTTGCGGCGGGTCGGGTTTCCTGCCGCCGGCGGGCATCATGTTCGTTATCTCCTTGGACCCTATCTCCGCCCGCGCTAGCTCCGCCTCCTCCCCGGACTCCATCGGCTCCGCGCCGCTCGTCTCCAGCAATTCAGCATCCGAGGACGTAGCCTCCGATGATGCGGTTTCGGAAATCACGGACGCCTGCTGACCAGCGGAACCCTTCGGCGAGCCTCCCATCGAACCTCCGCCACCGCAGGATGCGGCGAGCATCGAAGCAACAATCAGGCCCGCAAACAACCTAAGCATCGAATTTTCCGGGCCACGTCGTGGCCTCCTCTCGAACCCTCTGAACCTGCCTGAAGATACTACGCGCCAGGCGCACCACAGGTTGTGAGCGCGAAGACCTTCGTGTGGAACGCGATTGCAGCCCCACTCCCGTCAGATTGGGAACTGAAAGACGGACGATTCATCCAGGATTCATTGCCGAGTGCGAAGCTACAGATCCACCTTCGCCAGATCGGGAACTGAAAGAGAGGAAGGAGTCAAGCGTGGCTACGAAAGCCGAGATCATCGACGAATACTTCCGCAGCCTAAAGGCGTACCCACGGATTACGTACACGCCAATAGGCGCAATTATCGTCGAAGAGATCAGGCGGATGGGACCGGATGGACTCTTCCTGTCCACCGCCTGCGCCCTAGTCGAGCAAGAATCGAAAGGGAAAAACGTCTTCGGTTGCGACTGGGGCTCGGAGTGGACGAGCGTCCCGCCCTTCTGCAACGTGCGGGTAACGGAGAAGCGCGTGCAGCGCTTGATCAAGAACATCGAGAACGGCGGAGGACAGAACGGCGTCGGCTACACGCAACTCACCTCCATCGACTTCGTCCGCGAGGCGCAGCAGGCGGGCGGGGCACACCGCCCCGGCCCTAACATGCGTGTCGGATTCCGTGTCCTGAACGAGCACATCGCCAACCTCGGGTGGCCCGCTGGGGCGGCCGCCTACAACGCCGGCGCCGGCAACTGGCGCTCCGTCATCGACACCTACGGCGCGGAAATGGCGAAGAAGGAACGGGAGTGGGCCGCGCGCCTCTGAACGATCCTCTGGCCACCATCATAAATACGTGACCTACCTGGACCAAGCGTAGGCCGCTAACTTGTCTACAGGCAATCTCCTGTAGAGGGCGTCAGGATTGATCCGACCGCTCGACCGACTCCCGCCAGACATGGAACAGGAAGCGGCAGTGCGGGCCACTATCGTCCAACGTTCGGCACATGGACTCATTTTCCAGCAGGCCCGGTAGCTGCCAGGCGGCGGCGATCCACACCGCGACGAGAAGCAGAACTAACCAGTCTGTCGCGGTGGCGTGCGGCTGGCGGAGCTTGGTGCGTCCCCGGCCTCCCCGATAGCAGCGCACGTCCATCGCCGTCGTCAGGAGGTCGGCGCGTCGGAAGCCTCCGACGAACACGGGGACGAGCAGCCGTCCCAGGCGGCGTGCCCGGACAATCGGCCCACCTTCATCGAAAGGGACGCCGCGGGCCGTGTACGCGCGGCTCAGGCGCTCTACCTCGGAGATGAAGATCGGGACGAACTTCACCGAGATGACGCCGACGAGGACCAGCTCGTTTACCGGTATCCGCAGTCGCTGCAAAGGCCCGAAGAGGAGTTCCAGGCCGTTGGTAAGGTCGACGAGCGAGGTGGTCAGCATGAGCATGGTCGTGGCGTGGTAGAGGAGCAACACTCGTAGGCCGAGAAGCGCAGCGAAGCGCAGCCCGTCTGTTGAGATGGAAACGAACCTCCACTGCCACAGCACGCCATCGGGTGAGACTTCCCCGGGATAGAAGAGAACCTGGAATACCAGGATGATGGCCAGGAACACCAGGAAGATGCCGGAGCCGCGCACCACGTAGCCGAACGGTATGCGGGAGATGAACTGGACGAACACGAGCAGCGGGAGCAGCAACAAGAAACCGAGGAAGCCATTGATCAGAAAGGAAGCCAGGATCAACAAGGCCGTAGACACGAGCTTCATCCGCACGTCCAGACGGTGTATGGGCGAGCCCGTGTCCACAAACTGGCCGAAGATCACGTTCCGCTGCAACTCAAGCACGGTTTGCCCCCAGGTGCGCCAGCAACGCCTCCTCCAATTCCTCTTCCGTCAGTACATCGGCGGGCAGATCGGGGAAGACCTTCCGCATCTCGCGGGCGAGGGTGATGGGCTCGGGAAGCGCTATGCCGATCTCCCGCAAACGATCCGCCTCGGCAACGATCTCGTTGACAGGTCCATCCATGACGATCCGGCCTTCGTGCAGCACGAGAAGGCGTTCGCATAGCAGGCTCGTCTCCGCCAGGCTTGAAGAGCAAAATATCATGGTGAGATCCCTTTGCTCGCGCAGTCGGTCGAACAGGTCGAATAACTCTTTGCGCCCGCGGGGATCGAGACCCGCCATCGGCTCGTCGAGCACGAGGAGCGGCGCGTGCATTGCCAGCACCCCGGCGAGGGCGACCCGCCGCTTCTGCCCTCCCGACAGGGCGTGTACATAGCGTAGCCTGAACTCCGGGTACGAGAGGCCGACGGCCTCCAGGCTCTCCTCGACGCGCTCGCGGGTCTCTTTGGCTGGTACCCCGGCCGCCGTCGGCCCGAATGCCACGTCCTTGCCGACAACGTCTTCCAGAACCTGGAAGTCCGGGCGCTGGAATACGATTCCGACTTCCCGCCGCAGGGCGGCCCGGTCGTAGCCGGGGGCGGCGATGTCCTCGCCCTCGTGGAAGACCTGGCCCTCCTTCAACCGCAGCAGGTGCGCGAGGGCGTACACGACGGTGGACTTTCCAGACTGCGTGGGTCCGACCAGCCCGATCCTCTCGCCGCGCCGGACGGAGAACGATACACCGCGTGTGGCCTCCACCGTCCGTGGCGTCCCCTCCAGGTACGTATACCGGAGGTCACGCAACTCGACGAGCGGCGTATCGGTGGAACGTGCTCCGGTCATCCCTGCCATTCGCCAGGGCTCGGCAGGGAGGAGATGGCCTCCCGCAGGTCGGAATCGGTGAGCACGTCGCCTTCGAGTGGTACGCCGCGAGAGCGGAGATTCTGGGCGAGGCTGGCAGCCAGGGGAATGCCGAGCCCGATCTCGCGCAGTTCATCTGCGCGCTGGAAGACATCGGCCGGGGTCCCGTCCATGACGAGGTGCCCGGCGTCCATCACGATCACACGGTCGAAGAGCGCGGCTTCGGACATGGAGTGGGTCACGTGGATAACGCCCATCCCATCCCGGCGTTGCAGGTCGCGGGCGGCGGAGATCAGGCGTTCCCCAGCGACGGCGGGGAGGAGCGAGGTTGGCTCGTCCAGGATCAGGTACCGGGGCCGCATCGCCAAGGCCCCCGCGACGGCCGTGCGCTGCTTCTGCCCGAGCGAGAGGTCGTCCACGATCTTCTCCGACAGCCCCGTGAGATCCATCGCCCCAAGCGCGAACTCCACCCTCTCCGCTATCTGTTCGCGCGGAAGCCCCAGGTTCTCAGGCCCGAAGGCCACGTCGTCCGCGACCCGGTTCATCACGAGCTGGTCGTCGGGGTCCTGGAACACCACCGAGACGCGCCTCCTAACGTCCCAACGGGTCTTGGGCCGCACCACGATGCCGTCCACCCGAACCTCACCCTCCGTCGGATACAGGACGGCGGTCAGCAGCTTTACGAGCGTACTCTTCCCCGAGCCGTTATGCCCGATGAGGGCGGTCATCCTGTCCGGCTCTATCTCCAGGCTCAGGCCGTGCAGGGCGTGTACCGCGTCCTCCTCGCCCCCACGGTAGGCAAAGGAGACGCCGTCTAGTTCGATCACGATCCGGCCATACTACCCGCGACGTTCACGATCGTTGATCTACCAATACTCAGTAGCGCTTCTCCTCGTCGGAGTCGATCTCCGGGGCTGTGGTCCGGCCGCTGCGATAAAGCAGCACGCCCCGGACCACAACTACCGTGACGATAGCGGCAAGTATCGCCTCGGCGATGGCCTGCGGGATGATCGGCACTACAGCCGCGGGCGGCAGGTATCCGAGGAGCACCGCCAGCCCGAGCACGCCGATGGTGTTGGTCAGGGAGCCGAGGATACCGGAGGCCGCCGCCGCGAGGTCCACGCTCACGCCGCGCAGTCCAACGAACACGGCCCACGCCACGACCCCGATCAGGAGTCTCGGCCCGATGGCGATGATGGGGTTGGCGAAGAGAGGAACATCGGGCTGGATGAACGAGAAGACCCCGAAGATGCCGCCCGCGAGAAGGCCGACGATCGGTCCCTCCAGCGCCCCGCCGAGGATGGCCGGGACGTGCATCACGGTGGCGTTGCCTGCAAGGTTTGGCACCGGTATAAACCCAAGGCGCGTCGCCCCGAGGAAGATCGCGATGCCACCGAGAACCCCGGCGACCACGATCTGCCGCGTCCCGAAGCTCGTCGCCGAACTGTTTCCCGTGCCGCTCGCCATCACGCTCCTCCTTCTTGTGGGTCAACGCCCTTCGTCAAGGCTTTCGAAGTATCAGCACCTATGTGCATTGTGTCAAACGGATTACAGCGGCGGGGTGAAGCGGCCGTCGGCGGCGGTCCATCCGCCGTCAACGAACATCCACGAGCCGGTAACGTAGGAGGAGGCGTCGGATGCCAGGTAGACGATCATGCCTACCATCTCGTGTGGCTGGGCCCAGCGCTTGAGGATGCTCTTCTGGGCGTAGGCCTCGTACCACTCCGGGGAGTTCTTGATCTGCGCGGTCAGCGGCGTTTCGACTATGCCGGGCGCGAGCGCGTTGACGCGCACCCCTTTGCTACCCAGCTCGTCGGCCAGCGCACGCAGCAGCTGTACCGTCCCTGACTTGGTGGCTGCGTACACGCCCTGTCCCGGCTCGACGGTCGCCCCCCTGATGCTGGAGAACGCGACGATGCTCCCGGAACCCCGCTCCGCCATCCCCGGCCCGAACTGCTTGAGCAGCCGGAAAGTTCCTTTCAGGTTCAGTTCTATGACGCTGTCGAACTCGTCGTCCGTGATGTCGAGCAGGGGCTTGCGGACGTTGATGCTCGGCGTGGAGACGAGCGCATCCGGCGTACCGGCCCTCTCCCCCGCCTCCCGCAAGCTCTCCGGGCTGGTCATGTCCAGTTCGACGGCCTCAGCCTGCCAGCCCTCGGCCCGCGCAGCCTCGGCCGTCTCTTCGGCGGCGTCCACGTTCACGTCCGCGCAGAAAACCCGGCCCCCGAACGCGGCGAGCCCGTGCGATGCGGCCTCCCCGATACCGCTTCCCGCTCCGACCACGAGAGCGGTTCTCCCGGTCAGGTCGAACATGGAACGGTAGTCAAACATCGGCATCCTCCTCGCAGAAGTACATGGCCGTTGCGGCGTACAGTTTGCAGGTCGTCAGAAGTTCTCCGGCGTTCACCCACTCGTCCTTGCGGTGCGGGACGGTGCGCCCTCCTGCCCCGGTCGTCACGATCGGGATTCCCGCCCAGGCGTGCAGGAAGGTGCCATCGGTGGCCCCGGGGACCCCGTTGTAGATCGGCGGCCTGCCGGTGATGCCTTCGTAGGCAGCGGCCATCGCCCGCACGAGTGGATCTTCACGGTCCGTGCTGGTCGGGGGGCGTTCTTCGATCACCTGCATCGAAGCTTCGAAGTCCGGGTCTTCCGCTTCCAGGGTGGAGATGCACTGTTCGAGGTAGCCTCTGATCTCCTCGTGCGACTGGCTGGGGACGGTGCGGATGTCGAGGGCGACGTAGGCGCTCGAAGGGATCACATTTATCTGGGGCTCGCCGCCCTCCGGGCCGAGTATGATGGTCGGGGTTATGCTCGGAAATCCGAGGATAGGATCTTCACCATGGCGTTCGATCTCCTCCCGTTCAAGCCCCTCGATGGCGACGACGAGCCGGGCGGCCCGCGTCACCGGGTTGATGCCTGAGAGCGGCATGGCCCCGTGCGCCATCCTGCCCTGAACCCGGATCTCCACCCGCATGGCGCCCTTCTGGGCGATGCAGATCTGGTTCTCCTCCGGCTCGCAGATTACGGCCCCATCCACCCCATCGGCGTGCCCGTCATGGATGAAGCGCTTGATGCCCCTCATCATGCCCTCCTCGTCCACAGGATGGCAGAGAACTATGCGGCCCGCGAAAGACACGCCGGAGTCTTTGATCGCCCTGACGGCCGCTACGACGGCGGCCAGGTTGCCTTTGGTATCGCAGGCGCCCCGGCCGTAGATCCTTCCGCCATCCATCCCCGCCCCGAAGGGTGGATGTTCCCAGTCTTCGGCGCTGCCCGTGGTCACCACGTCCGTGTGAGCCTCGAAGAGGAGTGTTTTCCCTGGACGGTCCCCTTCCCACACTGCCCAGACGTTGGGGCGGCCGGGAGCGGCCTCCTCCGTGAAGACTTCGAAGCCGGCCCGTTCCAGGTATTCAGCAACGTGGCGGGCAGCGCGGGATTCGTTGCCTTCGGGGTCGCCGGGACGATAGACGCTCGGGATGCGGACCAGGTCCCTGGCGAAGCGGATCAGCTCTTCGCGGCCGATCCGGCCAAGCACAGCCTCCAGGCGCCCGAAGAAATCGGGTTCTCCGGCGACCGTTTCGGCGTCCCGCTCCAAATACCTTCGCCTCCAAAGACTCCGCTTCCCCCGAAGAATCGTAGCATAGCCGCTTATTCGGACACCGGGCCCTTCCTGCAAACTTCACGATCCAAGTGTCGCCTAGCCGGCGGCCGCCGGTTAGTGCGCTCACCACAGTTTGCGTGCGGCCTCGACCCGCCTGAGGTATCCGTCGAACCCTTCTTCGTAGAGTTGCGTCAGATCTGTGCTTGGTTCTACGGTGTCTTCGGAACGGGTCCACTCCTCGCGGTCGAAGTCCATCTCTGAGGCAATCATGGCGGCCATCGCCGCGCCCCGCGCCCCGACCTCGGGGCGGCGCGCGATCTTGAGCGGCTGTTGCAGCACGTCGGCGAGCACCTGCCGCCACGCCTGCGACTCAGCGCCGCCCCCGCAAATGGTGATCCCACCGTCCAGACCAGCCGCCTCCAGGCAATGCCTTGCCGCATACCCGACACCCTCGGCCACCGCCCGCACCACGTCTGCGCGCGTGGTACCTAACGTCATGCCGGCGAGCCGGCCGCGGGCGTTAGGCTCGACGAAAGGCGCCCGCTCCCCGGAGCGGGAGAAGAACGGCAGCACGGTGACGCCGTTGGCGCCGGGTGGGCTGTCCGCGAGGAACGTCTCGATCTCCTCGTGTTCGGAGCCGAGCAGGTCGAGCGTCAGGTCCATCGAAGCGGTCCCGACCATCGCTGGCATCGCCCTCAGCCAGCGGTCGGGCTCCAGGGCGCACAAGGTCTGGCCGCCTGGCTCGCCGGAGGTGTCAACGTGATCCGCCACCACCTCGCAGGCGAGCGTGGTCCCGACGATGATGACGCCGTCCCCCACCCTGGTGACGCCCGCGCCTATGGCCGTCGCGGGCAGGTCGAAGGGTCCGTTGTGGACCGGGGTGCCTTCCGGGAGGCCGATCAACTCCGCGCCCTCGGCGTTCAGGGGCCGCATGGGGCCGGATGACGGGTCTATGGGCGCGAGCAGCCGCTCGTACCGTTCGAGCCCGAACAGTTCCATAATGGATGGGTCGTAGTCGCGGCGCTCGTGGTCCATGAACGGCTCGGAGGCATCCGAGGCGTCCGTGGCCCGCTCTCCGGTCAGCCGGTGGAGCACTACGTCCTTACAGTAGCCTGCGGTGGTCGCCCGTTCCAGAGACTCCGGTTCCTCCTTCGCCAGCGCGGCCATGATGGCGGCGGGCGTGCCGGGGAAGGTTATGTTGCCGTTCCTGCGATAGTGTTCCTCGAACACCCCGGACGACATCCACTCCTCTACGATGGAGTTCGCCCTTGCGTCCAGCCACGTCATGGCGCGGCGGACGGGCCGGCCCCGTTCGTCGAGAAGCCAGAGGCCGTCGCCCTGTCCCGTCAGTCCTATGGCCTCGACGGGTTCGGCCATGTCCCGGGTGACGGCCCGGACCACTTCGCCCAGCGCTTCGAGCGTCTCGTCGATGTCTTGCTCGGAGCACTCCGGCCTGGGGTTGTAGAGCTTGACGTTGCGGCCCTCGACCGCCAGGACTTCGCCATCCCCGGAGAAGGCCGCAGCCTTCACGACGGAGGTTCCCAGGTCTATGCCGAGGATCATACGCGCACCCCTCTCTCATCCGGCAGGGCGCGAAGCGGTCCCTGATCCGAATCGTATCTCGTCTGCAATGTCCTCCTGCCGGAGCAACACACGAGGGCTTCCCCGCCACCCGGTAACATAACACGGCAGGGGCCCATCACCCGGACCATCGAGTACGCGTCAGCGGAGTGGCATGTTCCGTAACACTCGCCGGTATCCAGTGATCCGGCTTCTCCTAGGTCTACGCGTCCCGTCATCACCTACTTTCTCCCCTGGAGGATCCACCGCCGGTACTCCTCATCCGAGCGTGAATCCAGCCTGTCAGCCTGCTGCGGGGTGAGGTAGACGGGCTCCCCGGCGGCGAGCGCGCCGGCCATGATGCGGGCGTGTTTATCCGCCATCTGCGTCACCTGATCCACACCCCCCGCCGACTGTCCCAGCGCCACGAGGCCATGGTTCTGGAGGTAGATGGTCTTCGGCGGGGTGTAGGCGCGCAGCCGGTGGTCCCGCAGTCCATCCCGGACGGCGCGGGCCAGCGGCAGGCCAACGTCGGCGTAGGGTACGTGCAGCGGATGCCGTCCGAGCACGACCACCTGATCCGGAAATATCGCCCCATCGGACAGGGCCCGCGCCCGATCCGAGCACAGAACGGAGTTAACCGAGACCGGATGCGTGTGCCCGGCGAAGGCCGCCCCGCCTTCCGTGAGGCATAGTGCGTGCATGACGGCCTCGATGGAAGGCCGAAGATCGCTCTCCTCATCCGTCCTGGCCGCCATCAGGGCGTCAGCCAGCTCAGCGTCCGACGGATCTTCGAGATCCAGGATCGCCAGCGTGCGCCGGAGGTCCATCTCCACAAAGCTCCGTCCATCAGCCTCTGTAAGCGAAGTTCCACTCGCCTTCACAAGGAACCTGTAGCAATCCAACCGCACCGACGTATTACCCTCGCCGAGAATCGCCAGATCCCGCTCAGGCCGCCCGAGGGCGCGGGAGAGCCAGACGAGCTGCTCCAGCAACGCGCCGTCCGCGCTGTTTATGCTGCTTGCTCTGTTTACGCTGTTTATGCTGTCCGCAGTCAACTCTTCTCCCTAATTCCTCGCTCGGGTGTTCCTTCGTGAAGTTGTCTTGTGATCGGGGGTAGCGCCGCCTGAAGCTTCCTGTAGAGTTCCAGCCTTCCGGCGTACTCATCGGTCAAGGCCGAGTCCGACTCGAACGTCGCGCCCTCTCCAGCCGTGATCGATTTCGCGGTTTCGAGATCAGGCCACAGCCCGGTCGCTAGCCCGGCGAGGATGGCCGCCCCGGCCGCTGCCCCGTGGCCCAGCTTCGGCACCGTAACGGGAACGCCGAGCACGTCCGCCTTAATCTGCGTCCAAGCCGCGCTCTTGGAGCCGCCGCCGACGGAGCGCACGGGCCTGAGATTCCCCATAACCTCCTCCATGCGGCGGAAGTTGTCCGCCAACCCGAGTGCCGTTCCCTCGTAAATGGCAACCGCGAGATCCCCGGCGTCCACGTCCAGGTCGAGGCCGGCGATCACCCCACGGGCCGACGCATCCCAGGTGGGAGTCCTCTCCCCGGCGAGGGCAGGGACCATAAGCAGCCTTCCTGGCCGTCCGCGGGCGTCCATCTTCTCCGTTGCGTTCCGGTCGAAGGACGCCGGATCTTCGAACCCGGTGAGCTCCACCCCCCAGTCCGTCACGGCCCCGGCTGTGACCATCGCGGCCAGAACGAGATCGTATTCCCCAACGCCGTGGCGCGTGTGGATCATGCCAGGGACGTGCGTGCCGCGCTCCGCAGCCGTGATCACGACGGTCGAAAAACCCGTCATCTCCACGAGCCCATCACCAGGCCCGAACACCCCGGCCTCCAGAGCCGCCCCGATGGCGTCTATCCCGCCGTGAGCTACCGGAGTACCTTCTGGCAAACCAGTAACTTCGGATGCCGCTTTCGTGACCTCCCCGGCGACCTCCATCGCAGGACGAACGGAAGGAAGCAGGTTGAGTGGAACGAGGTCGGAGAGCGCGGGATCGAAATCCCCATCCCAGCCCTGGAAGAGCCCGGCCGTCGTCTCGTCGAGGCTGAACTTGTCCGTCAGATGCGCCACAATGTAGCCGTTGGCGCACAGTACGGTGTCTGCGTCTTCGATCTCCCGCGGACGGTTGCGGGCAAGCCACAGCAGCTTCCCCGTGGCGAAGTACGGGTCGGGGGGATTGCGGGCCGGTTCGATGGCAGCCGAGAGCTCCTCCGCCTCGCGTCCGGCACGGCGATCTATCCAGGTAAGCGCCGCGCCTAGCGGCTCCGCGTCGGCGTCCACGCACACCACCGTTGGGGCCTGGCAGGTCACGGCGACGCCGCTGACCTCCTCACTACCTACGACTTCTGGCAGCGCCTCGACGGCGGCATTCCACCAGGCGCGGGAATCCTGTTCGGCCCCGAGTCCCGCGAGCCGGGTGGGGTAGCGGACGGTCTTTTCGCGCAGGATCTCACCTTCCGCGTGCACGGCTACCGCCTTCAGGCCAGTGGTGCCGACGTCTATGCCGATGGCGTTCATCGCGCTCCGGCCTACCCCCGCACGGCGTCCCCGTTGACCGGGTTGTTCGGTTCCTCACCGGCCAGATACCTGCGGACCTCCTCCGCGGCGATGCCGGCGGCCCGGTGCGCCGTCTCCCGTGTGGCCCCCGCTATGTGAGGCGAAAGAACGAGGTTCGGAACCTCGAAGAGCTGCGAGCCCTCCGGTGGGGGCTCCTCGTCGTATACGTCGAGCGCCGCCGCGCCCAGCTGCCCGGACTCCAGCGCGTCGCACAGGGCTTCGTAGTCGAGGAGGCCGCCGCGGGCGCTATTGATGAGCACGGAGCCTTCCGGCATCTTCGAGATCTCGTTTGCCCCGATGATGCCCCGCGTCTCGTCGGTGAGCCTGGCGTGCAGGCTGACGACCCGCGAGCGCCCGAGCAGGTCCTCGAGTTCCGCCTTGCTCGCCCCAGCTTTTTCGACCACCTCGTCGTTCACGAACGGGTCGTAGACTAGCACCTCTGCCCCGAAGGCCCGCAGCACCTTCGCCACCCGGCTCCCGATGGCCCCGAACCCGATGAGCCCTACGGTTGTGCCGTCCAGTTCCACGCCGTTCTCCTCGTAGGCGTAGAAATCTCCCCGCCACTCTCCTCTGGAGAGGCTTTCGTTGGCGTCGGGGATGCGCTTCATGGCAGCGAGCATGAGACCGAGGGCGTACTCGGCGGCGGCCGGAGCGTTGCGGCCTGGCGCGTTGCACACGAGCACACCCTTTTTGGAAGCGGCGTCCAGGTTCACGTTCACGGGGCCGCCGCGCGTCACCACCACGAGCTTCAGGGTGACGAGCGCGTCGAGGACCTTCTCTGTGATCGGGGCGAGTTGCGTTACGATGATCTCAGCCCCTTCTCCGGCTTCGATCACCTCCTCTTCGCTGCCTGCCGCCTCTTCGACCTCGGCTACGTCCACGTGCGGTTGCATCGGCCACTCGAAATCCAGGGTCGAAATATCTAGGTCGTCGGCCTCCCGCTCCAGCGCCTCTACGAGCAGTCGGGTAAGCACGTGACGGTCTCCGGCGGCGAGGACTTTAGTGGCCATCAGGCGCCCTCCTTCTCTACGGTTCTATGGTCGGATAACGCTCGCAGGTGGTCCGAGTCGTTCAAGGAGTACAGCCCGCCGCCCTGCTCTTTCAGGCGAACCTCGCTTATGGCGACGTTCACCATGCGCGGGAATCTGCGCCTGTACCCCGTCAGCGGGATGTCGAGCAGAGAGCAGAGGACCAGACGGATCAGGGTGTTGTGGGCGACCACCAGCACCTTCTCTCCGGGATGATCCCGGTTGAGTTCGCCGAGTGCATCTAGAGCCCGTCCCGCCGCATCAGGTAGCGGCTCTCCACCAGGAAAAGGGCGCTCATCAGGATCGCTGACGAACCGTTCCGCTTCCTCTGGATGGGAGTCCCAGATCTCCGCGAGCGTCTTGCCTTCCCACTCCCCAAAATCCACTTCCTTCAGGCGTTCGTCCACGACGAGTTCAACGCCACATGCATCGGCAGCGGGCCACGCCGTCTCCCTCGCCCGCACCAGCGGCGAGCAGACCACATGAACCGGAGCCTCCCGAACAGCGCGTTCAGCGAGTGCTTCGGCTTCCCGATGTCCGGTCTCCGTCAGTTCGATATCCGTGACGCCCGCGTAGCGGTTGTCTTGATGCCACACGGTCTGTCCATGCCGGGCGAGGAGCAGGCGGGCTGGCTTTTTCCTGTTCACGACATCCTCGCGCGATAAGCGAGATCTTCCGAGATGTAGCCGCGCTCTACGAACGCCGATGCCAGGTGCTCGAAGTTTTCGGTCAGCTTTCCATCGTTTCCGTTCGGCTCAAACTCCCAGCGGGTCTGGCTCATCTTCGAGGCGGCTTCGGCGACAGAGTCCTCGCCAGCGCGGGCCAGAATCGCCATTCCCACACAACCCTCCGTGGATACCGGGACGGTCACGGGAACGCCGAGCACGTCGGCCCGGATCTGGGACCACAACCGGCTCTTCGCGCCGCCGCCGGTCGCGCTCACCGGCCCCGACACGCTCGCTCCCAGCCCCTTCAGATGCGTGAAGCACAGCCGCTCCACGAACGCCACGCCCTCCAGCACGGCCCTGAAACGGTCTGTCTCATCCTCCGGCTCGCCGACCCAGAAGCCCTCCGCCTCTGGCTCCGCGAACGGGAAACGCTCGCCCCTGGAGGCCAGCGGATAGACGACTGCGGATGAAGGCCCGCGTCTCTCGGCCCTGTCGTTGAGCGCATCGAGGTCCGTGTCGGGAAATATCTCGGAGATGATGCCCGCGCCGGTGCTGGACGCGCCGCCGGGGAGCCAGCCCTCGTCCGGATGCCGATGGCAGTAGACGGCCCCGCTCGGGTCCTTCAGCAACTCGCGGGTCACGCCCTTGAGCGCCAGGGTGGTGCCGAGCACCGAGTTCCAGCGCCCTTCTTCCAGGGCTCCGGCCGCGATCTGGGCTGCACAGGAATCCGTCATCCCGGCGTGGATGGGTGTCCCTGCGGGGATGCCTGTATGTTTTGCTGCGTCCTTCCCAACCTCCCCGATCCTGGTTCCGGGCCGCACGGCCGGGGGGAGCATTTCAATCGGTACGTTCAGACGGTCCATGACCTGCTCGGGCCAGCGGTCGTTGATGAGGTCGTAGCCGGTCTTGAGGGCGTGGCTCCAGTCGGTTGTGACAGGCTCTCCCGCGAGCCGCGAGGTCACGAAATCAGCCTGATGCATAATAAGCGACGCGCTATCGCCGTATCCGTTTTCGAGGAGCCAGATCAGGCGCGGCAACGCGTATGAGCCGCTGATCCTGTACCCGAGCGAATCCCACACCTCTTCCCCGGCCTCCTGGGCCCACTTTGCCTCGTCGGATGCGCGGCCGTCGTTGTACATGATCGCGCTCGTGACCGGGTTTCCTTCTTTATCGGCGAGCAGGATGGTGCCGGAGGTGGAACAGATCGCTAGTCCAGAGATATCCCTATCCCCGACCGAGCCCATCGCCTCCCCCGCGGCATCCCCGACCGCCTCCCACCAGCTCTCCGGGTCTTGCTCGTGCCGAACGCCGCCGGAACGTAGGCTGGAGAGCGGGGCACTGCCGGAACCGGCCTGGGTTCCATCCGCCTCCAGAAGCACCATCCGGACGCTCTGCGTCCCGAGATCTACGCCAGCCGTCAGCGGCGCATCGGGCCTTCCGACGCCCATCTACACCGCCTTTCGGAACATTGTGGAGATCCCGAAATCACCGGATCTCCGAACATCCGAGGCCCGGCCAACAGCGTGTATGTACATCATTTTCTGGCGTCCCCTTCACCCCAGCCTTCACGACTGTATCCGGTTTTTATCATAATTTATGAAAAAATTTCCCGTCAAACACATTCTTAATGAAATTATTTCTCTGAAAATGAGAAAAGCATCGGCGCATGGGATGTGGATGCGCGAAAATGTAGACTTGTGACGTTGCTATCGTGGCGCGAAGGTGGTGAGTTCGCATAATCGGGTTTGCTGGCAACGGCTGGCGCGGCGGTTCGGAGAAGATGGTGCGGCGGCAGGGCAGGATCGCGGAGCACGTAGTGCAGCACGGCTCCGTGGCGATCAAGGACCTCGCGGAGCACTTCGAGGTCAGCCTGATCACGATCCACCGCGACCTCGATGAGCTAGAGCGGCAGGGGATAATCCGCAAGCTCCGCGGCTATGTCACCGCCGAGCCTTCCAGCCTCTTCGACAGCAGCGTCCGCTACAGGATGCGTGCGGCGCAGCGGGAGAAGGAGGCGCTCGCCCGGTTCGCGGCCACGCAGGTCGAGCCCGGACAATCCGTGTTGCTGGACGAATCGACCACGGCGCTGGCCGTGGCCCGGATGCTGCCGAACAAGACGCCTCTCACCGTCATAACCAACTTCGTGATGGTCCTCAACGAACTGAGCGAGGTGCGGGGGATAGATCTGATCTCCCTCGGCGGCGAATACCTGCCCTTCCTCGCAGCGTTCGGCGGCGAGGTCTGCCGGGCCTCGCTCTCCGCAGTGCGTGCCGACGTTCTGTTCACCTCCACCTCAGCAGTGTCAGATGGGGTTGCCCTGCACCAGGACGAGAAGACCATGTCGGGCAAACGGGCCATGATAGAGTCCGCCCAGCGAAGCATCCTGCTCGTGGACCATACCAAGTTCGGCCGCGCGGCATTGCACAAGCTCGCCCCCCTCACGGACTTCGACCTGGTGGTCGTTGACTCGGGTGTGGACGAAGCATATCTGGATGAGTTGAGGGAGAGATCCATCCCCTTCGAAGTAGCCCCGTTGCAGCCGTCATGAATCCTCCTAAAGACAACAAGGGATTGTCCCGCATAGGCGAGGTCGCGGACCGTCTCGGCGTTAGCCCCAGGACGATCAAGTACTACGAGGAGATTGGTCTTCTCACCCCGGGCAAACGCTCTCCAGGCGGCTTCCGGCTCTACGGCGAGCCGGACGTCGAACGCCTGCAACGCATCCTGCGCCTCAAGGACACCGGCTTCTCCCTCGCTGCCATCCGTGAGTTCGTCGCCGTCCGCGACGCCGCCCACGAAGCCACACGCGAAGCCGTCCTCAAAGAAACGACCGAACACCTCGAAGCCCGCGAACGGGAGCTCACAGCCCGCATCGAAAAACTCCGCAACGATCTCAAGGGGGCAGAAGACCTGCGCCGCGAACTCCGGCGTGACATAACCCTGGCCGAGACCCGCATGCAAGAGCTCCGTAAGGACCACTCCTCCTGACATAGAGAATTTTCGCGCCCGCGTGAACCCCTTAACAATCCGACTTGGACCTGCACGTGTACGTACGGTATGTTCAGTTGGTGAGGTTTTCGCAAGCTGCAACGAGCAAGTCTTCTGCGGGCGCATCAGCGCGTGAAACAGCCCGTACCGTTGAATCATCCGGCAGGTCGTTCATCGTTCTGCTCGTCTCGCAGCTTCTGGCGACCACGGCGTTCATGTTCGTGGTGCCTTTCATGCCGCTCTACGTGCAGCATCTAGGCGTCGAGGACGCGGGGAACGCGGCGGCGTGGGCCGGCATCATCAACGGCGCGTCGGGGGCGACGATGGCGCTGGTCGCACCGCTGTGGGGCAGGCTCTCGGATCGGGTGGGGCGTAAGATCATGCTGCTCCGCGCCACCCTGACCGCCGTGTTCGTGGTGGGTGCTATGGTCTTCGTGTCAGCACCTTGGCAGCTCCTCATCCTGAGGCTGCTCCAGGGAACCCTCACCGGCACGGTCCCCGCGGCCACGGCGCTCGTCGCATCCACGGCCCCGCAAGAGAAGGCGGGATGGAGGCTCGGAGCCCTGCAGACGACCATTTTCATCGCGGCTGGGGTTGGACCGGCCATCGGTGGTATAAGCGCAGATGCCGCCGGCTTACGTCCATCGTTCTTCATAGCATCCGCCCTGCTCGCCGCCTCGACCGCGCTGGTGCTCTTCGGCGTGGTCCGGGACAGACCGGCCCAGGCTTCCGATGAGGAACGGGACGAGGAAGAGACTTCGGTTTCTCTCCCGTACCGGCAGCTTTTGCCCGGCCTGCTCACGCTGTTCGCGGTACACGTGACGATAACCAGCGCGGCGGTCGCGCTGCCAGGGTACGTTCACGAGCTTTCAGGCGGGTTCGGGGCCATAGCCACGCAGGCGGGTTGGATCATCGGGACCGGCGCCCTCGTTGCCTCGGTAGGCTCATTGTTCGGCGGGAGGCTCGCGGGCAGGATCGGCACGCGGCGCATGATCGCGCTTTCCCTCGCCCTGGCCGGGCTCGCCGCCATCCCCCAGGCCCTCGTGTCCAACGTCCCCGAGTTGTGGGCGCTGCGCCTGACGACTAGCGTGTTCCTGGGCGGCGCCATCCCGGTAGCCAACCTCCTCATAAAGAACGTCTCGCCACCCGGGCGTCAGGGCGCGGCCTTCGGCGTAGCATCCTCCGCAACCGCCATGGGCTTCGCATTCGGGCCTATGGGCGGCGGCCTCATCGCCTCCTCGCTCGGGTTCCGGGCGGCCTTCCTCGTGCCAGGGTTGGCGCTTCTCGGGCTGGCGGTGGTCCTCGGCGTCGTGTGGACGCTGTGCCTGGCAGAATCGGGACCGGGCAAGACCCGGCTCGCTTTCTTGAAGATCATCCTGGCCCACCTCGTCCGGTAACGGACGGCATTCGACCCGGAGCAAATAACGGCGCCGGTCCTCCTGATGCACGGAGAGCGGGACCGGATCGCCCCACGCTCCCACAGCGAGTGGCTCACGTACCGCTGTCCTTTGACGGAACTGCGGCCGTTCCCGGACGACGGACACATCTCGGTCATGAACCACAGCGCGATGGCGCTGGAATGGCTTCGGGGTCACGCTGGCAGGCGCTGAAGTACACGCAGTGAAAATCCTCCGCCTCCACCATCCAATATAGTATGACGATGGGCAAGCCGGGAACCAAGAGCAAAGCTCCGCTCCTGACCCGTCCCGTGGTGCTGCTGGCCTTCACGGCCTTCGCCTCGATGTTCGGGTTCCAGTTGCTGCTCTCCGTGGTGCCGCTTTACGCGGACACGGTTGGCGGGGGAAGCACCGGCGCGGGACTCGCTACAGGCGTCTTCATGCTGACGACGGTGCTCACCCAGATCCAGATGCCCCGTATCCTGGCCCGCTTCGGCTACACCATAGCGCTTGCCGCAGGGTTGCTGTTCCTCGGCGTCCCCGCCTTCCTGTATTCGCTAACCGGAAACCTGCCGGCCATTATCCTCGTCACGCTGGTGCGTGGGATCGGGTTCGGGGCCATCACGGTGGTCTTTGCCGCCCTGTTCGCGGAGCTGTCCCCGCCGGAACGCCGGGGCGAGGCGCTCGGGTTACTCGGCCTCGCCATCACCGTACCCACCATCTTCTCCAACTCCCTCGGACTCTGGCTCTCGGACCGGCTCGGGTTCGGGACCGCCTTCCTGTTCGGCGGGCTGATTCCGCTACTCGGCCTCGGCGCGATCCTCGGCATCAGGAGCGCCGTTCCGTACAGCCGCACAAATGCAGGTGCCGGTTTCTTCGCCGGGATGCGGCGTGGGCCGCTCCGGCGGCTCGCCCTGCTGTTCTGCTCCACGACCATGGCGTCGGGTGTGATCATCACCTTTCTCCCGCTCGCCGAACCGGGAGCCGGGGCGTTCTCGGCAACGGGCGCGCTGCTCGTCTTCGGGGTCGTCACCGCGATCAGCCGCTGGTGGGCCGGCCGCTTCGGTGACCGCCGCGATGCAAGGCTCCTGCTCGCCCCGAGCCTCGCCGCCTGCGCGGTGGGAACGGCCATCATGCCGTGGGGCGGGCTGGTCATGCTCGTCGGCGCCACCATCTTCGGGTTCGGGTTCGGGGTGGTCACCAACGCCACCCTCATCCTCACCATGCAGCGCGTCTCCAAGAGCGAATATGGCCTGGGCAGTACCCTCTGGAACGCCGCCTTCGACTCCGGTACGGGCATCGGGGCGTTCGTCTTCGGCTTCGTGGTCTCTGCCCTCGGGTTCTCGTGGGCTTTCGCCCTGTGTGCGGCGCTGGTGGCTTCGGCGCTGGTGCTCGTATACCGGGATTACGCGGACCCGGATTAGTCAGCGGCGAAAGACGTTCTCGTGGTGCCATTTCAGGGACTCGGGATCGGGCCAAAAAACTCTTTCTGATGGGCGCACGATGCCGCGTCCTTCGAGGTTCGAAAGATAGCCCGGCAGATTACTGGCTTCTCGTAGCTGGACTGATGCAGCAATCACATGCGATGCATCAACCCTCAGCAATCCTTCGTCGAAGGTCCAGTGGCACGTTCGGCACAGAGCCATGCCGTTTGCGGGCCGGTCGTCGTGATTCATGCTCCAGGGGATTATGTGCGCGGCATCCACCACCGCATGCCCGTCCAGCGTACGCACCCGGATACCGCACAGCGCGCAGCGATGCGAATAGACGGTAACTATCGCCCGGCGGAAGCCCTGATCCCTGACGGCCGGACGGTATTCCTCCACCGATTCCAGTGTCTCCCTCACGGCCTGATCGTTCGACCGCTCCAGCAGTTCGTTGCTGTACCGGAACGCCTCATGGTTCACTTTGCTTTGCTCGGCGAGCGATTCTCGTGTCTCTGGAGCGAAGTAGGTTTCGATCAGGACAGAACGTAGAAATTTGCGGGATTCCGAATCGAATAGAAGTACATAGAGATCTTCGTCCAACCACGCACCAAGAATGGTTTCTTCGAGACGTGACAGGGAGCGTATCTGAGACGCAGAACTCAACGCCTGCTCTTTACCCGGCTGTGGCAAGAGATGCCAGAAACCATCACCCCGCAGGTGGAAGAACGGTAGAGCAAGATTTACTCGCTGACTGAAGGGCATAACCTTCTCCCAGTACCGGGTGAACAGTTCACCGAGGTCGGGAGATAGTTCGACTAGGTTAGATGCGATCTCGCCCCGCTCGAACAGATCCAGTACAGACAGCAGCAACAAAGGCTTGTGTGGCGCTCGATTGCGCGTGGCGTCGGACCAGCGAGACCGGCTCTTGTCAGTTCGTAGGCTTGCAAAGCGATTTGCGTACTTTGCTCTCGTTCTCTCATCCATCGTGCGAATATGGTACAGGCTGACCAGCTGCGCGGGACTTCACCGCCAATCTGCTAGAGTTGCGGTGTCTGAAAGGGTGGGATCGGAGGTCCTCATATGGCGGGTACGCTCGAAGGCAAGGTGGCCGTGGTCACTGGCGGCGGAGGGGGGCTCGGGACGGCCATCTGCACCCGTCTCGCATCCGAAGGCGCGGCGGTCGCCGTAGTCGAGCAGGAGCACGGCAAGGCGAAGCAGGTCGCAGATTCCGTAGCCGCTGGTGGCGGACGCTCGCTCGCGGTCGAGGCGGACGTATCGAACAAGGCTTCGGTCGAGGCGATGGCGGATCGGGTTGCGGATGAACTCGGGAGCCTGGATGTTCTGATCAACAACGCCGCCATCTATCCCCGGCGGGCGTGGACGGAGATCGAGGAGGAAGAGTGGGATCGCGTGATGGCGGTGAACCTGAAAGGCTACTTCCTGTGCGCCCGGGCCGCCTTCCCACACATGCGCGAGCGCGGCTGGGGACGCATTGTGAACGTCTCCTCCATAACCTTCTTCATCGGATGGTCGCTCCTTTTGGACTACGTGACCTCGAAGGGCGGCATCGTCGGCTTCACCCGCACTCTCGCCCGCGAAACCGGCCCCGACGGCGTGACCGTGAACGCGATCGCCCCCGGCGCATTCCCGACGGACGCGGAGAAGATCCACCCCGACCAGGAAGGCTACAACCGCTGGGTCCTCGAACAACAGTCCGTCAAACGTCGCGGAACCCCCGAAGACATCGGCAACCTCGTCGCGTTCCTGGCCTCCGATCAGGCGTCCTTCATCTCCGGCCAGACCATCGGCATCGATGGCGGCTGGATGATGCACTGAGAGACGGGAGATAGCATGGCACAGGAAGCAACGCGGCAGAGGGAACGCAGGGAGCGGTTGGAGGACATCCTGGTCGTGGACTGCGACGTACACGTCCACGAGTCGCCGAGAGCCCTGATCCCCTACTGCGAGATGCCCTGGAAGAAGGCGCTGGAGAACATCCAGGACGTGCAGGAGTTCTACCTGAACATTCCCGGCTTCTCCCCGGGTACCACCGCCTATGAGGCCAAGTTCCCGTCGGGCCAGGAAGGTACCCGCATGGTCCACGATGCAGATCAGATGCGGCGGGAGCTGGATGACATCCACGTCGACATCGGCATCCTGTTCCCCGACCACTTTCTGAAGATACCAGTCATAGCCCAGACGGAGTACGCAGCAGCCCTCGGCCGCGCCTACAACGCCTGGCTCCTGGACAATTGGTGCGACGTGGAGAAAGGACTTCTCGGTTGCATCCTCGCCTGCCCCCAAGACCCGGAGGACGCGGCACGCGAGATCGAGAAGTATGCGAACGAGCCAGGCATGGTCGGGGGGTTCCTGCCGTGCGCAGGGCTGGAGCGGCTGTGGGGACACCGCCAGTACGACCCCATCTACGAGGCTGCGCAGGCCGCAGATCTCCCGGTCATCATGCACAGCGTCACCGTCATACACCCCGTCTTCCCTTTCAACACCCAAGGGTTCGAGACGGAGTTCGGGCGGCACATATGCAGCCACACGTTCTCGATGATGGCGAACATCGTGCACATGATCACCACGGGCGTACCGGTAAGGTATCCCGGCCTCCGCGTCGCCGTCACCGAGGCCGGCATCTCCTGGGTGCCGTTCCTGATGCACAAGATGGACAAGGAATTTATCGAGCGCCGCCGCGAGGTACCGTTTCTGGAAGACAAGCCGAGCACATACCTGAAGAAGATGTACTTCGCCACCCAGCCCGTCGAGGAGCCGGAGAACCTGGGAGATCTCGTAACCATGATGGGCCTCTACGATGGCGAGGACAATACAATCTTCGCCTCGGACTGGCCCCACCACGACTTCGACCACCCGTCGAAGGTGCATCAGGTTCCCTTCACCAACGAGGTCAGGCGCAAGGTCTTCGGGGAGAACGCCCTGCGGCTCTTCAACATGGACGCGAACGGCAACCGCCTCAGCCTCGGATGACGCGGGAGGAGCACGTCATCGGAAGCGTCTCGGACTTCCCGGAGGGAAGCCCCAGGCTCGTGCGGGTGGGGCGGCGCGAGATCGGGGTGTTCAACGTCGGTGGAGAGTTGCACGGCCTGCCGAACCTCTGTCCGCACCAGACAGGGCCGCTGTGCGAGGGGAAGCCCCCGCTGGGAACCCTCGTCTCCCGCGAGGAGAACGACTGGCGATTCGAATGGGTGCACGACGGTGAGATCGTGGCATGCCCCTGGCACGGCCTGGAGTACCATATCCCCACGGGCAGATGCATCGCCTACCCGAGCGTCATCCTGCGGCGATATGAGATCGTAGTGGATGGCGACGAGGTGAAGATCCGGCTGTAGCGTCACGAGGGAGAACGGTATGCGTGTAGTGGTGATCGGGGGCAGCGGACACGTCGGCACCTTCCTGGTGCCCCGCCTCGTGGAAGCCGGGCACGATGTCGTCTGCGTCAGCCGCGGCGAAAGCGAACCGTACCAGCCGCACGCAGCGTGGCAGTCCGTGGAGCGGGTGAGTCTTGACCGTGAGGCAGAGGAAGCAGCCGGAACCTTCGGAGAGAAGGTGCGGGACCTGGATCCAGACGTGGTGGTAGACATGATCTGCTTCCACAAAGACAGCGCCCGCCAGCTCATCGAAGCCCTGCGAGGCAAGGTACAGCACTTTCTCCACTGCGGAACCATCTGGGTCCACGGCCACAGCACGCGCGTCCCCGCGACCGAGGACCTTCCGCGCCATCCCTTCGGCGAGTATGGCATCGGTAAAGCGGAGATAGAAGCGTACCTGCTCGATGAGGCAAGGCGCAACGGCTTCCCCGCGACGATCCTGCATCCAGGCCACATCGTGGGGCCAGGATGGGCGCCACTGAACCCCGCAGGAAACTTCAATACGCAGGTTTTCGAGACGCTGGCGCGGGACGGGGAACTGTCGCTCCCGAACCTGGGCATGGAGACAGTGCACCACGTCCACGCCGACGACGTGGCCCAGGCGTTCATGCGGGCACTGTCGAACTGGGGCGGCTCGGTCGGCGAGAGCTTCCACGTAGTATCACCGCAGGCGCTGACGCTGCGGGGCTACGCGGAGGCCGTCGCGGGATGGTTCGGGCAGAAGGCTCGGTTGAACTTTCTGCCCTGGGACGAGTGGAGGTCCGGGGTATCCGAAGAGGATACGGCTGGGACCTGGGACCACATCGCCCACAGCCCGAATTGCAGTAACGAGAAGGCTGGGCGTTTGCTTGGCTACCAGCCCAGGTACGGTTCGCTCCAGGCCGTGCGGGAGTCGCTTGGATGGTTGATCGAGCACGGTGTAGTGGACGCAGACCTCCGGGTATAGAGCGGCTGGACCCGAGGCAGGAAACATCAGCGAAACAGAGAAGCAAAGCCCACAGATAGACGGGAAACTGGCAGTCCGCGAGGAGGAATCCGCGTTTCTGGTCTTCCGGGCGGGTGACCCGGAAGACTGGTTGGCCCGCTTCGAGAAGACCGAAGGCTTCCCCGCCCGGCAGTGGGCCGAGAACATAGTCCGCGTCTACAATCGCCAACTGGAGAAACGTTCTGCCGGGCCGCCAACTCCGCCAGGAACGCGCCCCGCCAGCTACCACCCTAACGCTTGAGCCCCGCTTGCTTTAGCGCTGCTCGGGGGCGGCAAACAGAACCGCTATTCCCCACGGGTCGCGCATGACGAAGCCGTTCTCGCGTTCCTCGACTTCGATGCCAGCCTCCCGCACCCGTCCGGCGACCTCGGCTACGGCTTCGGCGTCGTCGAGCACCACGGTCCAGTGGCGCAGTCCCACTCTGCCTTCGGGGGCTGGCGGGACGCCCTGGCCGCGCCAGACGTTGAAGCCCAGGTGATGGTGGTATCCACCGGCGGCAACGAATGCGGCCGCTCCGGGCAGGAACGTCATGAGATCGAAGCCCAGTACGTCACGGTAGAAAGCCAAACCGCGCTCAAGGTCGCCGACGTGCAGGTGGACGTGGCCGACGACGAGACCCCGGTCGATGTCGGGAGGGGGCTCCTCATTGGCGACGGCCGCCAGCAGCCCTTCCATGTCCAGTGGCTCGGGGCCGCCGTCCCATCCGGGATTGGACAGGTCAGGCCACATCCCGCGCGGGCGGTCGGCGGCGAGTTCGATGCCGTTGCCGTCGGGATCGGGAAGGTAGATCGCCTCGGAGATTCCGTGGTCGGATGCGCCCTGGATGCGGGTGCGCGTGGCGGCCAGCCTGAGCGCCGTGCGCGCGAGCTCCTCCCGCGAGGAATGCAGCAGCGCGAAATGGTACAGGCCAGCGTGGCGTCCGGCCCGCTGCGCCCCAGGCTCCTCGTAGAGGAAGAGGAGATCCCCATCTCCCGCGCCCATCGCGGCCACCGAGCCTTCGCGGTTGTGAAGGTCGAGACCGATATTGTCCCCATAGAAGGCCACCGAACGGTCCAGGTCCGTGACCGTTATATGTACCCCGCCGAGACGCAGCGTCGCGGGTAGCCTGGACGCTTCAGCGGCGGACGCCGGGTTTTTCTGTGTCATAAGAGCCTCCCCTGGTTTTCTGTAGCGTGCCTGGCTAACGAGCTTCCAGGCACATGTGTCCGTTAGCAGTCATTCGTTGTTAAACCAACAACCGTTGCATAGGATAATATGGTGTGGCGGGGCTACGGTCAACCATCAGAAACGGTACGGTGTCGGTTAAGCGACAGAGGGACGAAAATGTTGGCAAAAGCAGCTGGTACGACGGACGGGAAGGTTCTGGACCCCCGCGTCAAACGCACCCGCGGGCTGCTGGTGCGGGCCTTCAACGAGCTTCTGGCGGAGAAGGGCCACAGCAGCCTCACCGTACAGGAGATAGCCGAGCGGGCCACCGTGAACCGGGCTACGTTCTACGCACATTTCAGGGACCAGTATGAGCTATTCGACCACGTGATCAGCGAGGCCTTCTGGGACGAGTTGAGGATCAGGCTTCCCGGATCCCCGGGAATGGACGAAGAGACCTTGAAGGCGCTCGTCCTCGCGTCCTGCCATTACTTGGCCAGCCTCAACACGGCCTGCTCGCGCACGGACCAGCGATTCAAACCCCTCATAGAAGCGCGCGTGCAGAAAGAGCTGTACGGGCTTCTGCTCGGGTGGATACCAACCTCATCACACGCGAAAGACGACGATTTCGCGTCCCCAGAAGTCGTGGCCTCGGTGGTGAGCTGGGCGATCTTCGGGGCCGGGCTACAATGGAGCCGGGATCGTTCGGCACCCCCTGCGGACGAGACCGCCAGGCAGGTCCTCTCCGTGATCCTGCACGGTCTGGAAGATCATTTGCTTTCACCAGGCCACAAGCCATAGCAACCCGTCTCTACAACTGCCGCTCGAAGAGCCGCTCCTCCGGCGCCTCCCCACACGGATGTACGCCTATCATTCGGTGACGCAGGAAAGCCGGATGCCGCTTAGCCATCCCCGGCGGCGTTCGGCACGGAGCCGATCCGCCTGAGGTGTACGATGGACAGCAGGACATACAGGGTCACCACGATGGCGCTCGCCACGCACCACTGGCAGATGGCGCGTATCACGAACAGTTCCAGGTAGGTTAGGTAGGCGGAGGACAGTGTACCTGTCAGGGCGGCGAAGACGCCTTTTACGGCCGCCCCGTGTATACCAGGGCAACCAGGAACATCGCCGTGTAGCCGAAGACGCCGATCAGGGCGACCGGAACGTCGAGTACCTCGGAGTAGCGGCTGGTCTGAACCGCTTCGCAGCCGCCGGAACCGCCCACGCACACGGACGCCGTCCCGCTCAGGTGGTTGCAGGAGAGGTAAGCACTGATCGCGATCCCCATCACAGCAAGGATGCACAGCAGCCCACGGAGCCTCACCGCACCGCCTTCACGGCGGCTTCCACATCTTCGAAGGGTACTGCGCCCCGGATCACCTTCCGTCCGCCCGGCCCGGAGACCACGATCGTTGGCGTGCTGTTGACGCCCGTGGCGTTGGCCCGCTCCTGCACGGCCCGGAGCTTCACCCCGTAGTCTTTGGTCCGCGCTTCCTGCCACCGTTACACATACAGCCCATCAACATCATCGGCCTGGCGCGTGAGGAATTCGCCGGTGACGTAGTTGCTGTTCTCAGCGCCCTGGTTCTCGAAGTGCAGGAAGGCGTACTGCCAGTAGAGATCTTGCTCCCATGCCTTCGCCGAAACCTTGCAAGGAGAACCATGCCGCGCGTCCGTTCTATCAGCGCCGACGGGCTCGACAGTTTAGTCGAGGCTGGAGGTTCATCGCAATACCATGAAGCAGTCCATCAATATGTGGGGAGTATGTTCCGGGCCGGATCAATGAGACTAGACTCTTGCGGCGTTGGCCCGGGCTGCGTCCCGGATGAACTCCGAGAGGCCGGGGGCGTGCGTATCGTAGTTGGCCCGGAACCTCTCATCGCTAACGTACATCTCGCCGAGACCGACGTGGATCTCGTGGGTGCAGTCATAGTACCAGCGGCTTATGTGCTGGCGATGTTCTTCCACGGCCGCCATCGCCTCCTCGCTCTCCGGCGACGCACCGGATTTGAAGAGTTCCGCAAGCCTGACCGTTATCTCCTCGGCTTCGGCTTTGATCTTCTGCCAGTCCTCCTTAGTGTAGCTGGATACGCGGCGCTGGGACTGTTTGTAGGCTTCGCTATCGCCCCAGCGCTCTTCGGCCTCTTCGGCGTGCTCCTCGGGGTCGAAGTTCCCGAACAGCTCGAAACGCTCTTCGGGCGTAAGGTTTATGTCCATCTCCTTTGCCTCCAGTTCGTAGTCTACGGCGGCGACCATCTTCTGCAGACGCCCGATCCTCTCCATCAGCAGTCTGCGCTGGCGTTCGAGGTGGCCGGCCGCGTCGGTATTCGGGTCGTCCACGATGGACGCTATCTCCTGCAGGGTGAACCCGAGTTCCCGGTAGAACAGGATGCGTTGTAGACGCTCCAGATCCCGCGCCTCGTAGATGCGGTATCCGGCCTCGCTCCGCCCGCCGGGGGAGAGAAGGCCGATCTCGTCGTAGTGGTGCAACGTCCGGATCGTCACACCCGCGAGGTCAGCAACCTTTCCAATCGAGTAACTCACGGTTTCACCTCTCTACGCAATGGAGCCTAACGCCTCACGCAACGTGAGGGTCAAGGAGATTCCAGAGAATTTCTTCGAGAAGATTCTACGCCGCGCCCGCCGTCTGACCCTCACAGTCCCGGACGACCGCTGCGATAAACTGATCCCCGGGAACGGAGAGCCAGACCGAAAGGCGTGCCTGTGAGTACCGAGAGCGAGCGTCCAGTCGAGTTCGACGAGGTCGGGAGGCTGCCCGCGCCGGGCGATAACACCGCAATAGCCACCCGCAGGCTGGAGGCCGGCGCGCGGGTTTCATACGAAGACTCGAAGTTCACCATCAGGCACACGGTCCTCGAAGGTCATCGGTTCGCCGTCGAGCGAATCGCGGAAGGTGAGGATCTTCTCTCCTGGGGCATGCCATTCGGGCAGGCCGTCAGGGACATCGAACCGGGCGACTACGCCTGCAACGAGAAGATCCTGCGGGTATTGCGCGAACGATTCAGGATTCCGGCACCCGGCAGCATAGAGGATCCGGAGGGAACCTCGGATCAGGGCGGGGGCAGCGTCCCCGGCGGATATCGCGAAGGGACGCTGGATCTCCCCTCCGAGCCTACCTTCCGCGACGCCGAACTGAAACCTTACGTCCTCGACGAGGACAACTTCCATCCCGGCGAGCAAGTCCCACTGCACGCCACGCCACGAACCTTCATGGGCTACAGGCGCGGCTCGGGCCGTGGTGTCGGAACCCGCAACGACATCGTGCTGCTCGGCGTCACGTCCAGGCTGACCGGCTTCGTGCGGGCGCTCGAAGGCGAGCTGAAGGGTATCCCGGACGGCTACGAGAACGTGGACGGCATAGTCGCCGTCGCGCACACAGAGGGCGGCGAAGACCGGACACCTAACAACCTCGACCTGCTGCTGCGAACCCTCTCAGGCTTCATCGTCAACCCGAATGTCGGGGCGGTGCTGGTTCTGGATCAGGACGGGGATGTGGTTACAGGGGAGATGATCCAGTCGTACATGCGGAAGCACGGCTACCCACTGGACGACGTGCCACACGAGTTCATGAGTCTGGAAGGAGGCTTCCGGGCCGACCTCGAACGGGCGAAATCCGTGGTGACGAGATGGCTGGAGCAAGTAAACGAGGCGCGGCGCACGGAGCAGCCGGCATCGGAGCTGAAGATCGGGCTCCAGTGCGGCGGGTCGGATGCCTTCTCCGGGGTGTCGGCGAACCCGCTGGTCGGGTGGGTGACGAAAGAGATCGTAAAGAACGGCGGCGCGGCAAACCTGGCGGAGACGGACGAGTTGATCGGGGCGGAGCACTACGTCCTGCGGAGCATGAAGGACCTGGCTACGGAGAAACGGTTCCTCAACGCGGTCGAGCGGTTCAAGGAGCGGGTCGCGTGGCATGGCCACACGGCGGAGGACAACCCATCAGGCGGCAACAACTTCCGCGGCCTGTACAACATCTCCATAAAGTCGCTTGGGGCGGCGATGAAGAAAGACCCGGAGACACGCATAGACCACGTCATCGAGTACGCGGAGAGGATGGCGAAGCCCGGCTTCTACTTCATGGACAGCCCCGGCAACGACCTCGAAAGCGTCGCCGGGCAGGTCGCCGCCGGGGCCAACATGATCTTCTTCACAACGGGCAACGGCTCCATCACCAACTTCCCGTTCGTCCCGACCATCAAGTTCGTCACCACCACAGGCCGCTTCGAGCTTCTCTCCAAAGACATGGACGTGAACGCCGGGGCCTACCTCGATGGCGTCTCGATGGACGAGCTGGGGCGCGAGACCTTCGAGCGTACGCTGCGGGCCGCATCCGGTGAGCGAACCGTCGGGGAGCGGGCGGGTCACGCGCAGGTCTCCATCTGGCGCGACTGGAAACAGACGGGAACCGAAGATCTCGATCAGCTCCAGAACGTCGCCGAGCCCGACGGTGAACCTTTGCCCGTCGCTGGTGATGCTCCGGCCCTCGACTTCCATTTCGAGGCGATCAGCAGCGGGCGTGGGCCGGTCACGGATCAGGTGGGTCTGGTTATGCCGACGAGCCTCTGCTCCGGCCAGATCGCCCGCCGTATAGCCAACCTCCTGAACGAGCGCGACGCCGGGCGAGGCAGAGTTACCCACTTCGTCGCCCTCCCTCACACCGAGGGCTGCGGCGTCTCCGCTGGCTCCGCCGAGACCATCTACTCCCGCACCGTGCTCGGCCACCTCGCCAACCCGGTGGTGCGATTCGGGCTGCTGCTCGAACACGGTTGCGAGAAGACCCACAACGACTACTTCCGCGACCGCCTAATCGAAGCCGACCTCGACCCTGGCCGCTTCGGCTGGGCCAGCGTCCAGCTCGACGGTGGCATAGAGAGCGTCATAGAGAAGGTCGAAGGCTGGTTCGCCGATACCCTCGAAGAAGCTGACGAGCTTGAGTACGAAACCGCCGGGCCGGAAGCACTGAGGATCGGCCTGTACTCGGCCGGACCCGTTTCGGATGATGCCGCCCGAACCTTCGCAAAGCTGACGCTCGCCGTAGTTGGCGCAGGTGGAACGGTAATCGTCCCGGAGAGGGCGTCCATCCTACGCTCGTCTGCGTACCTGGAACCCGTCCTTGTAGATCACGAGCCGGAGAACACCCTCGCCTACGGTCAGGCGGCGAAGGAGCCGGGGCTGCACGTCATGGAGGCGCCGACGGACCACTGGATCGAGACTGCCACCGGACTCGGTGCGACCGGTGTCGAGGTCATGCTGGCACACGTGTCGGCACGGCCGCTTCAGGCTCACCGTATGTTCCCGCTGCTTCAGGCATCGTCAGACCAAGACACCATTCGCAACCACGCCGACGACCTGGATGTTCTGCTCGAAGGAGATCCAGCCTACTGGCCGCAGCAATTGCTCGATTCCGTGGCGGCGGTGGCCTCCCGCGAGTACACGCCGAAGCTCTTCGGGGCTGGCAACACCGACTTCCAGTTCACCCGCGGCCTGCTCGGCGTCTCGATGTAGGTTTTTCCGGCGCTCAGAGGTCCGCAACGGCCGGGATGACCTCGCGTCCGATCTTCTCCAGGCGTAGGATCGGATCCACTGGCGGGATGAAGCCGATCATGATCTGTATCCCGAGGTCCGCGAACGAGCGCATCTGCTCGACTATCTCGTCTGGTTGCAGCATGAGCGACAGCTTCGACCGGTTCAACGAGATGCAGCCGCAGACAAAGTAGGGGTGCGACCCATCGCTAATACCGGTAACATGTCGGCCATGGGGCTGGGGGCTGAGAACCTTAACACAGTGCTTGTCGGGTTAACCTTGATGCTCGCATTGGCCCTGGCCGGTGCCGGGCTCTACTTTGCCTACACGGCAGGCTACTTGAGGCAGGCGTGGGACTGGTTCGTGGAGTGGAACGCGGGTCGTGCAGAGCAGGCCGAGCTACAGGCAGAATACAGGCGGCAGGTTCAGGAGCAGCGGCGTAGTGGAGTCGAGGTTGAACTGCCCGCCGAGATCGTCGTAGACCGAGCCGTAGAAGCGATGGTGCGCCGTGGGTATTCACTGGAAAGCCGAACGGCTACGTCCGCCGGGTTGTGAAGGAAAGAGGGGCAAACGGGTGTTTGGGCTGCTTCTTGATGCTCTTTTTTCTCCTCCCCGGCCTCCTTTATTTGCTCTTGGCGCGCCGGACGCAGCGGGTCACGATTGCGGCGTATCCCGAGCCTCCGGGCTGCCGGGCCTTGATCGGAGGCGATGATCCGGCAGGGGCGGCCAAGCTCGTTGATTGGGCCAGGGGGCTTGCCGCCGCCTCGTACACGCTCGACGCACCGATGGAATATGAACCACCGCCGGAAGTAGGACAATCAACGCCACTCGCTGACAAGCTAAGGGAGCTTGCGAAGCTGAAAGATTCGGGCCTGATTACCGAAGCGGAGTATGAGGCGAAGCGACGAGCCCTACTGGATCGTATGTAGGTAAGGCTAAGAAGCCTTGACGAGTTCGGAAGTTTCGACGCCGAGGGCGGCGATCTTGTGGACGCTCGAAGGGTAGACTCTTCCGCCACGCTCGGCTTTGGAGATGGCGTTCTTCGAGACACCAGCCTGCTTCGTAAGCTGCTCGATTCCGTCGTGGCGGCGGCCTCCCTGGAGTACACGCCCAGGCACTTCGGGGCCGGCAACACCGACCTCCAGTTCACCTGAGGGCTGCTCGGCGTCTCAAAGTAATTTTCCGTGCTCAGAGGTCAGCGACCGCCGGGATGACCTCGCGTCCGATCTTCTCCAGCCGCGCAAGCGGGTCCACTGGTGGGATGAAGCCGATCATAGTCTGTATCCCGAGGTCCGCGAACGAGCGCATGTGTTCGAGGAGTTCGTCCGAGTCTGGTTCGGCTTCTCCTTCGCTGAAGCGGTACATGCAGGTCTTCTCTATTTCGTCGTAGTCACGTCCTTCGGCCTCGCAGTGTCCGCGCAACACTTCCAGCTTGTGTGGGAGATCGGGCGTCGGATACAGGTTGCAGGCGTCGGCGTAGCGGGCGACAAGGCGCAAAGTTTTCTTCTCTCCGCTGCCAGCGATCATGACCGGCGGATGCGGCCTGCCCAGGCTCTGGGGACAGTTGAGCAACCGTTCGAGCCGGTAATGCTTCCCCTCGAAAGGCTGTCCGTCGCCCTGTTCGCCCTCCCACATGCGGAGACAAATCTGGACCGTCTCCTCCAGCATCTCGAACCTGTCCTTGAGCGGCGGGAAGGGGATACCGAGGCCCCGCGCCTCCTCTTCGTAGTGTCCGGCCCCGATGCCGAGCCACGCCCGGCCGCCAGAGAGAACGTCGAGCGTCGTCACGGTCTTCGCCAGCATGCCCGGATACCTGAAATGCACGCCGCTCACGATGGGTATGAGTTTGACCCGGCTGGTGACGGCGGCCAGATATGTCAGCGTGCCGTAGCATTCCAGCTCGTCGGCCTCCTCGCCGCCCATGTAGGGATGTTGCCAGACGTGATCCGACACGCCGATGCTATCGAACCCGGCGTCTTCGGCGGTGCGTGCGATCCCGGCCAGCGCGGCGCCCGGATCTTCTGAACCACCGATCCAGTCGAAACGGTTGATGATCAAGCCGATCTTCATCTTTCAGTCCTCCAGCCATTCGGTGCTCATGCGCCCGCTCGTGTGGATATCAACGTGCAGAGATCCCCCATCGCCCGAGTTGACGAACCCGTGTGGCGTACCGGCGGGCACGATGACGATCCGGCCTCCATCCGCCTCGATGATGTCATCACCCACCGTGAACGTGAGAACGCCCTCCTGCACCACGAAGACCTCCGCGTAGGGGTGGGTGTGCAGGCCAGGCCCCTTTCCCGGCGGCGTCTCTGACAGGAAGAACGAGACGTTCGCGCCGTAGTCGTGGTCCTCGAACCTGCGGGCCGTGCTTCCTGATAGCTCTTCTCTGTCAATGACGTGGACCATGGTTCTCCCCAGTGTGTTCGTTTTGCCCGATTATTGCCTGTGGCGCAGAGATGTGTTCATGGCGGGCCGGCGATGGGGCTGAGGTGGATCCCGGCCAGCAGCCAGCGCTCTCGCTGATGCACCAGGATCAGAGTCGCCTGAAACTCTCCCCGGAGGTCAAAGTCTTCGTACTTGCTCCTGGCGGATTGACGACCTGTTATCACGGCTGTTTCTCTGTAGACACGCACCCGCATTTCGTCGAAACGAAAGTCCTCGTAGCGCAGCTTGCGGGTCAAGTGGCGGTCCAGCCACTCCTCCTTCGTGAGCGTTAAGCCCCGTGGTCCCACGCCAATGAAATCGTCAGCCAGGATATTCCCGAGAGATTCCGCGTCACCACGCAGTTCGGCGATCGCCCAATCTTCCACGAACTGCTCTGGTCCCCGGCTCCTTCGCCCATGTCTCGTCTCCTTCTCTATCCGCGTGATGACTCGCGGTCCCCGCGCCCGAACGCCGCTCTTCCAGCGGGCGTGAACAACACGACCAGACCGGCCACGAGGGCCGTCAGCATCACGCGGTGGTAGATGGCGTTCAGGTCCGTGCCCGGTCCCGCGCCCAGTGCTATCGCCGCCATGCCGAGGGTCACGCCCGATGCCGCGAAGGCATGAGCGCCGACTATTACCGTCCAAGATCCTCTCTCGTTGGAAAGTACAGCGTAGGCGCCGGCGGCGAGCGCGAGCCCGCAGAGCGTCTCCACGATTGTCGCGGGGATGATCTTGAGTTCCGAGATCACCACTCCTCCCACGGGTACCTGCACGCCCAGATGGAGCACGGCTCCCAGGAAGAACGTGATCGCGTAGATTCCGGCGAGGACGCCGAACACCGTCTTCAAGGTGTTGCGGCTGTCTGGTGCAATAGTGGTCATCGAAACTCCTTTACCTTGTGGCGACACCGTTTGTACGGTCAAACCTATCCCTAATCCGGTCCAACCGGCATCCGACGGAGGTAGAAGGAAAGTAGAATCGGGGCGCAGGTTTCGGTCATATCCGGTAGTAGATTCCGGCGAAGCGCCCGGGCTATGGGCCGTCGGGAGAGGGTGTGTTCGCTAGCCGAGCAGGTTCAGTTTTCTGGCTTTGAAGACGGCCTCGGCGCGGCCTTTGGCCCCGAGTTTGCGGTAGATGTTGCTCGCGTGGGCCTTCACGGTGCCGACGGTTACGTGCAGGTCGCGGGCGATCTCACCGTTCGACCTGCCTGACGCCAGCAGCCCCAGGACTTCGTGCTCGCGCTGGCTCAGGGGTTCGGCGAGAACGGCTTCTTCGTCGGAATCGTCCGCTACGGCCTCCGAAGCGTTTAGCAACTCGTGGCGGTCCCGCTCGGGGAGCGCGTACACCATCGCGCCCTCGCGGGCGGACACCCGCAGATGTCCCTTGCCCGCCAGTCCTTCGAGAAGCTCCGCCGCCTCCTCGACCGTCAGCTCGGTGCGCAGGGCGGCCATAGTCGAGGTAAGCTCGCCGTCGCGGGCCAGAGCCTCCAGCAACTGCCGCTGCTTGTCGTCGGCCCGGTTCGTGGCCGATGGAACCTCGTGCTGGCGTTCTCCCCTGGCCGCTAGCAAAGTCTGACCAGCAGAGATCAGGGGCACGGTCAAGCCGAAGATCAAGATCAGCCACCAGTAGTTCGAGATCTCGGCGAACCCCCGCGAGAAGACGACGATAAAAACGCCCCACAGGATCATGCCCCAACTCAACAAGGGACGCGCTGATGGTTCCCGGCGAGTATCTTTGGGCTCCGTACGAGAAACCTCAGATCCAGCCCGAATCTCCGGCGGAGGCTTCTCGCTCTCCGATCTCGGTCCCTCAGAGACGGACGACATGGCCCCCCGATGCGAAAGGAACCTGGCCGCAATCACCGTCAGCCGGACCCGGATGTCCGGCCGATGCTCCCCGCCATCTGGGCCACGATGCGACCATCTTTTAATTCTACATCGTCAGCGTCCGAGCCAGCCGCCATCAACGGGCAGGATCGTTCCGTGGATGAAGTCTCCCGCCGCCGATGAAAGCAGCACTACCGCACCCTTGAGATCCTTAGGCTCGCCGTACCGGCCGGCCGGGATGCGCGCCAGCAGCGCGTCGCTACGCTCGGGGTCGTCCCGGATGGCGCTCGTCAATTCCGTGGTGAAGTAGCTCGGCGCGATGGCGTTGACGTTGATGCCGAGCGGCGCCCATTCGTTGGCCAGCGCCCGCGCGAGGTTGGCGATGCCGGCCTTGGTGGCAGCGTAAGAGGGAACAGTAATGCCGCCCTCGTACGAGAGCACGGAGGCGGTGTTCACGATCTTGCCCCCGCCGCCCCGCTCCACGTAGTGACGGGCCGCCGCCTGCGAGAGATAGAAAGCGGCGCTTAGGTTGACGCGCATCACGTCCTCCCAGTCGTCCTCGCCGAACTCGATGGATGGCGCCCGGCGGATGATGCCGGCGTTGTTCACCAGGATGTCGAGCCTTCCCAGTTCGGAGACAGATTCGTCCACTATCTCTGACGCCTGCTCCTCCTTCGTCTCCAGCAGGTTCCGGTTCATAGGATGGAAGCGGCGGCCCAGCGCGGAAACCTTCTCTCCCGTCTCGTCCACGGGGAGTATGTCGAGGGCCGCGATGTCAGCCCCGGCTTCGGCGAGGCCGGCGGCTATGCCCTGCCCGAGGCCGCGGGCAGCGCCAGTGACGAGGGCTACCTTGCCGTCTAGGCGGAAGTCGTCGAGGACGGGCATCAGTAGCGGAGGTCCTGTGGTTCGAGGCCCTGTTCCTCGCAGTGCTTCAGGTAGCGTTCCAGCTTGGAGAACACGTCGTCCTGGTAGATCAGGTTATCGTCATCGTCTATGTACTGGACGGTGCCTTCGAGGATGAAGAGCGTAACCATGTACCCGGCCTCCTCATCCACGACGAGCGTATGGATGTCGCCTGGCGGCTCGTAGACGAGCGTGCCGGGTTTGGCGACCCAGTCGCGTTCCAGGTAGTGCCAGGAGCCTTTGACGCAGTAGCCCATGACCTGCCCGCCGGTGTGGCGGTGGCGGTTGACCTTGCCGCCGCCCTGGATGTGGAGAAGGTTGATCCAGCGCCCCGTGGCGAGGTCGAAGCGCAACGGCTTGAACCAAACCCGCTCGCCCTGCGGAACCCACGGTATCCCCTCCGAGTCTATAGCCTGGTCGGGCAGCCCCATCTCCGCAACGGCCTGCAAATCCCGATCATCCACTATGAGCCTCCTCCCTGTCCGGTGTCATATACAGGACCGCGTCCGGGGGACCGCCGATCTTGCGGGTTTCCCCAGTCACCTTCGGGTCGAGCGCCGCCGCGTCACGGCCATTGATCTCCACCAGGTTCCCCGATGGATCGTTTATGTACATCTGCGCCTCCCCGCCGGGCAACTCCCGCACGGTCGAGTAGTTACCCGAAGCCACCTGGACGCCCCATTTCTGTGCCTTCATGTACGCGGCCTCGAAGTCGTCCACGTCGAAGGCGAAGTGGTGCCTGGCTGGAGCCGGGCTCTCGTCCAGGAAGAGGTGCAACTGCAGGTTTCCGGCCCGCAGCCAGCGCACCGGGCCGGAGAACTCCGGTGAGGGCACTTCTTTCAGCCCGAAGAACTCCTCGTAGAAGCGGGCGGACTCATCCAGATCCCTGGCGCTGATGCTGACGTGCGTGAAGCCTGTCGCGCGCATCGTTTCCGCTCCTACACCGCCCGGATGGCGACGGTCTTCCAGGTGGAGTAGAAGTCAAGGCCGGCCTGGCCCTGCTCCTTCGGCCCAACGCCGGACTCCTTGACGCCCCCGAAAGGCACCTGGAACTCGACGCCAGCAGTCGGCGTATTGACGTTGACGATACCGACCTCGGAGCGTTCGGCGAACTCCTGGGTATAGTGCAGGGAGCGGGTCGCGAGGCCTGCGGTCAGGCCGTAGCGGGTGTCGTTAGCGATTTCCACGGCGTGGGCGAAGTCGCGGGCTTTGATCACAGAGAGGACGGGACCGAAGATCTCCTCCTGCGCCGTCTCGGAAGCGTTGTCCACGTCAGCGACAATTACTGGCGAGATGAAGTACCCATCTTCTTCGGGACCGGTCGCGCCGCCGTCCACGACCACGCGCCCGTCCTTCTTGGCGGTCTCGATGGCCGCCAGGATGTCGTCGTACTGGCTCTTGTTGACTACGGGACCGGCGGCGGTGTCCTCGTCCATCACATCGCCGAACTTCGTCGCCTCAGTGGCGCTCTTCAACTCCTCGATGAACTCGTCGTAGACACCCTCGACAACGACGGCGCGGCTGGTGACGGTACATTTCTGGCCTGCATACCCGAACGCGCTGAAAGCGACCTTCTGGGCGGCGTCGGCGAGGTCGGCGTCCTCCATGACCACGTACGGGTTCTTGCCGCCCATCTCGAGCTGGACCTTCTTGCCGACGGCCCGCTCTTGGATGCCGAGGCCCGTCGCGGTCGAGCCAGTGAATGAGATGGCCTTCACGCGCGGGTCTGTGACCAGGGGATCTCCGACCGCGCTGCCGGAACCCGTGACCATATTGACGACGCCGTCGGGCAGGCCGGCTTCGGAGAGGATGCCCATCAGGGCGGCGGCGTTCAGGACGGCGTTCGATGCGGGCTTCATCACGATGGTGTTGCCTGTGATCAGGGCCGGGGCCATCTTCCAGGACGGGATCGCCAGCGGGAAGTTCCACGGCGTGATCAGGCCGACCACCCCAAGAGGCTCTCTGACGGAGCTGATCTGTATCCCGGGCCGCGTCGAGGGCGGGTTGGCGCCGTCCAGACGCCAACCCTCGGAGCCGTAGTAGCGGAAGATCGCCGCCGCACGGGCGACCTCCATCAGGCTCTCGCCCATCGGCTTGCCCGCCTCGCGGGCCATCAGGCGCGCCAGTTCGTCGGTTCTCTCCTCGATGATATCAGCAGCCTTCATCATGATCGCGCCGCGCCCGGAAGGAAGCATGCCCTTCCACTCAGGTAGCGTCCCGGACGCCGCATCCACGGCCCGCGAAACCTCGTCCGCACCGGAAGCTGGCGTGGTCCCGAGTACCTCGGAGGGTTTCGATGGGTTGACTATCTCGGAGGTCTCGCCCGAATCGGCGGGTACCCACTCGCCGCCAATGAAGTTATTCGACTCTATCTGGGATTCGATCATGCTGCTCCTCCTCGGTAACTCTCTAGTTCTAGTAGTTCTCTTTACTCTTACCCATTCCGGCGGGCGCCATCACGCACGTAACGGCTACAACATGCCCGCAAAGAGATACCCTCAGCAAGCGGCAACTCGTTACCCAACCGTTTTTGGAGGGCGCTAGCGTGAAGCCTGCGCTAGAATCGGTAAAATCTTGGAACAGGGTGAGACAGTGGAGTAGTAAAGGTTGCAAGAGAAGCCGGAAGAACTGCACGATGCGCAGCAGATTGCCAAGCACCCTACGTGGGTGCGCCTGAACGAACAGCTAGCCTGGTACGATCGATCAAGCAGGCGCAACCAGCGCGGGTACAAAGTCACCAAGACCTCTCAGATCTTACTCGCCGCTTCTATTCCGGTCGTGTCCCTAGCCGGTGCTGACTGGAGCATGTGGGGCGCAGCCATCCTGGGCGCCGTCGTAGCTGCCCTGGAAGGCCTCCAGCAACTCTGGAAGTCCGATACCCTCTGGGTAGAGTACCGCTCTACAGCCGAGCGCCTGAACCAGGAGAAGTACCTGTTCCTTGCTCTCAGCGGACCCTACCGGGGCTTCGAATTGGACGAGGCGTTCAAACTCCTGGCGGAACGCGTCGAGGATCTCATGTCCGCGGAGCATTCAAGGTGGATCGAAGCGCGTACGCCCAAGAAGGAGGAGTAGAGGAGAACTTGCTGGTGCCGCCTCTGGTTAGCACGATTCATCGGCGATTCATCGACCCTTGGTAGCTTCGGGCTAGCGACGACGGCCTAGCGGAATCGATCTCGGTCTTTGCGTAGATCGAGGCCCAGCGCTGGATCGGCAGGATCAGGTGATGGTAGGGAGACGTTGTCTCCGGATGAGTCTGCTTTGATGGCGGTAAGGAGTTGAACTCTGGAGGGAACGGCTACGGGACCGGATGAGGTGGTGAGGCTTCGCAAAGAGGATCTGCCCGCGATCTACCAGGCGGCGAACGCCAACTCGGTGGAGGCCCAGATGAGGTTTCTCAGGTGGTCGGAGGCAGGGCTCATCATGGTCGTGATCGCCGCCGGAGCGGGCGCTCTGGTCGGTGAAAAGTGGCTCATAAGGAGAGACTGGGTAATAAACCCTCTCGACAACGGCGACCTGATGGGCATGATCGCCGCCGCGGCCTTCGCCATCGCGCTGCTACTGCGTGTCTACCTGCTCTCCAGCCATCCCGAGAGGACGTGGTACGGTGGCCGGGCTGCCGCCGAGTCGGCTAAGACCCTGGCATAGCGATACGCGGTGGGCGGTGCGCCGTTCTCGATCGACAAAGACCCCGACGAGGTTGACATAGCTTTTACGGAGCGGTTGAAGGACATCCTGACCGACCTCGATGCGGCTAGCCTAGTGCCGGCTTCCAGCGAGGGAAAGCAGATCACAGAGAAGATGCGCGAGCTTCGGACCCGGCCGCTCCAAGTGCGTAAGGAAGCCTACCGGGTCGGGAGGATCGAAGACCAGCTAGGGTGGTACGCGCGCAAAGCCCGGTGGAACAAGAGACGGGCCGAACAGTGGAACCTACTCCTCATGTCCATAGAGGCGATCAGGCTGGTAGCGGCGATCATCACGGGCGTCGGATTGGTGAGCATAGACCTGCTCGGCCTGGCCGGAGCGGTCGTTGCAGCCGGAGCGTCGTGGCTGCAGATGAAGCAGCACTCGAACCTCGCCGAGGCTTACTCGATCGCCGCCCACGAGCTCTCGGCCATCAACGACCGCATACCACTCCACAAAACCGAAGAGAGCTGGGCGCAGTTTGTGAGCGAATCGGAGGACGCAATCTCCCGTGAGCACACGCTCTGGCGGGCGTCGAGGACCACGAAATAGTCTTACCGGTGAGCTCGCTGGTAGGCCCCGCTCACAGTTGCCCGCTCAAAGACCGACGACGTCTTCACTGCTCCGGCGGTGCTTGCCGTCACAGCCGATCAAAATTAGAATGCTAAAGATCATGGCGGACGTGAGACTTTGTTAGCAAGCCGGGTCCTCGGCGCGCGATACCCTGTTGGTTCGGTCGGTAGAGACGCCGGTGGTGTGCGGCCTGTGGCGGCCACGCTGCTGTTTTCGTCCCTTTGCGGCTATAATGTGGGCCGGAGAGTGATGAATAGGAGGCACCGCGGTTAGTAGGCCAATGAGAAGGCGAGGCTACCGGCGTTGACGCGTCCTCGCTCCAAGAGCGCACCGCAACCCGACGCCTCTGCATCAAAGACTGCGGCTATTCATCCAGGGGGGAGTAGCTCGGTGTATCAGCCAAAACCGATAGACACTTCGGACGTGAAGCTAGACGCGGAGATCCTCGCGCTGACCGAGCAGTTGGCCGAGAACGCGCACGAGGTCTGGGCCCAGAGGCGGCTAGCCGAAGGCTGGCGCTACGGCCCCCAGCGGGATGAAGACGAAAAGACGCATCCCTCGCTCGTGCCGTACGAGGAGCTCCCGGAGTCGGAGAAGGAATACGACCGTGGCACGGCCATAGAGACCCTCAAAGGCATGCTCGCCATAGGATATCGCATTGAGAAGTCTAGGCCGGACGACCTCGATGCCGACCCGAACCAAGAAGATACACGCCGCGAACGAGGAGAGGAGCACGAGGCATCGGGGCACTGATCCATGTCCAAATTGCACGAGACCGAGGCGCTATGATAGAGCCCGCGATGCAGCCGGTACGCCGGAAGAATCTCCCGGATCCTTCCTCCCCAACCACAACACGAACCCCAACCAGGCCAGGACGGCGTTCTGTAGTACCCCGCCCGCTTCCACTGCGTATGGGAGCCTGCTGCCAACGTCCGGAACGCCGACTAGAGAGCTGAACACGTCGAGTATCCCTGCAGCCAGCGAGATGGCGATGAGCAGCATGACGGCCCAACGCGGGTAGAGCCCCGCCCTCAGGAACGCCGTCCCCATCAGTAGCCAGCCCAATAAGTATAGGGGGAACACGAAAGTACTCCCCAGAGCGTAAGGCCCCGAGACCTCGGGGAAGTGCTCCATCTGTAACATGAGAGCCACCTGGACGTCGAAGGGCAGGACCCACTCGACGAACCGAGTGTACCAGGTATAACCGGCCATCAGCATGCCCCCGGAGAAGGCGATTGAGAAGGCGACCAACCCAAAGATGCCCGTAGCTTGCGGTCTGCGGGCGTAGAGACCGATCAGGCCGAGCACCTCTAGCGGAGCGACGAGCACGTCGATAAAGCTCGTCAGATTGTAGAGCACGTAGGAGTTGTTCGGATCGAAGGATACCCCCTGCCCGAGCAATGATGATTGGCCGAGGATCGAGATCAGGAATAGCACGCTGCTCGCGATGAGTGCGAGACCGCACAGCCGCACGAGAGTAGAAAACGACATAGTTACTCCTCCGGGCTTGGCCGTGAACGGATCACGGCCATCGTCTCGGTGTACCGAAGCACAAGTTACTCCTTTACAGGCCCGGCTTCCGCGTTGGATCTTCGGAAGCGTTTCCTCCCGACCAAAGCGTAAAACCCAGCCAGGCTATGATCGCGTAGAACAGCACGTTGACCAGCACGCTCGCGTACGGCAGCGCACCGCCAGAGTCTGGCACATCCCCTGGAGGTTGCACCACAGAGAGTACCCCTCCAGCCAGCGAGACGACGATGAGCAGCACGGCGGCCGAACGCGGGAAGAGCCGCATACGCCTCAAGATGGTCACCCCGGATAGTAGCCAGCCTAGATACAGGAGCGTGTAGGCCAGTATGAGGGCGGCGCCGTACAGTGGCGCCTCCACCGGCGCGATGGACGGCACGACGAACACGTCGTACCAGTACACGCCGATCACAAACGCGGAGCCGAAGAAAGCGATCAAGAAGGCGATCAATCCCAGGATTCTCGCGGCCTCCAGTAGCCTAGCGTAGAGGCCAACCAGGCCCAGCACCACCAGTGGATCGGCGACCAGGGCGATCGAGCCCACAAAGCCGACGACGCCCGGATTGTCGGCCTGGTCGAAGAGCAAATACAACTGGACGAGCTGGGTGATTACGAGCAGCATGCAGCCCAGCACGAGCGCCAGCCCGCTCAGCCGGATGAGGTGCGGGGGCGACAAAGCCTCCTCGCTACTCCGGGACCAGCCCGTCATGCCCGCACACCAGTAATCGGATGATCAACGGCACCTCCCGGTCCTCCGCAGCCTACCACCCGGGACACGTCTCGCGGTCAGGCTGATCGTTCAGATACAACTGCCACTCCCACTTCGCGAAGTTGGGACGGACCAGGCGCCTGCAGACTTCGTCTACGAGGTACTCCGGCTCTTGCCACGAAGACCACACGCGGACACTCCCATCCGCACTGGCGCTGGCCATGTACTTCCCATCGTCGCTGAAGATCGCCATGCGCATGTCATCTTCGTGTACCCTGCGCGCGATCTCGACGGCGATCTCCGGGAGCCACACGCGAGCGGTGCCGTCGGCGCTCGCGGTCACCAGGTACTTGCCATTCGAGCTGAAGGCGAGACTCTCCACGCTTCCCTCATGGATCATGCGCCGGATTTCATGCCCATCGGTCGGATCCCAGATACGGGCCGTCTTGTCGGCGCTGGCGGTGGCCAGACTCTCGCCGTCCGGGCTGAAGGCCACATCGAAGACGGTGTCCTCGTGCTCGAGGCGGGCCAGTTCCTTGCCGCTCTCAGCGTCCCACACGCGGGCCGTCATATCCCGGCTGGCGGTAGCCAGCCGCTCCCCATCAGGACTGAAGGTTACGTCGTCCACTTCACCGCCGTGTTGCATGCTGAATATCTGCT
>Ga0081539_10001017_pt1 | contig 51648 bp, 48 predicted proteins | sample TabmetS4T2R2_FD_71023 | JGI IMG/M metagenome (GOLD analysis project Ga0081539, IMG submission 71023) | Tabebuia heterophylla rhizosphere microbial communities from the University of Puerto Rico - S4T2R2 | ecosystem: Host-associated > Plants > Roots > Rhizosphere ... | reverse complement strand
AAGATCGCCGCCTCCGAGGCCTTCCGCGACTGCCAGCGCCGGATCCGGGCCAACGCGGACGCACTCGGGGAAGCATTGCTCGCCGGCGGCTTCGACCTCCTCACGGGCGGGACGGACACGCACCTGCTGCAGCTCGACCTGCGCAAGAGCGACTGGACGGGACGCGATGCCGAAGAGCGGCTGCACGAGGTCGGCATCACCGTGAACCGCAACACCGTGCCGTTCGACGAGCGGCCGCCGACGGTCGCCTCCGGCGTGAGGCTCGGCACGCCCGCTGTCACGATGCGCGGCTTCGACGAAGCCGACCTGCACGAGGTCGGCGCGATCATCGCGGAGACGCTCGCCGCGTCGCCGGATCTCGGCGCGCTTCGGGCCCGGAGCGCCGCGCTCTGCGAAAAGCGCCCGCTCTATCCCGGGTTCAGGGGTTTCACGACGTACCAGGCGTGAACGCCCTGGTCGTCGACCACCCGCTGGTTCAGCACAAGCTCGGCCTCCTCCGCGACTCCGAGACCCCGACGCAGCAGTTCCGCCAGCTCGTGAACGAGCTCACGCTTCTGCTCACGTACGAGGCGACGAAGCGCTTCGCGACGGAGGAGGTCGAGATCGAGACGCCGCTCGAGCGGACGACGGCCCGCCGGATCTCGGGGAAGAAGGTCGCCGTCTGCCCCATCCTGCGCGCGGGTATCGGCATGCTCGACGGCGTGCTCTCGCTGATCCCGGGCGCCCGCGTCGGTTTCATCGGGCTCTATCGCGACGAGGCGACGCTCGAGCCCGTCGAGTACTACGTGAAGCTGCCGAACGACGTCGCCGAGCGCGACGTCATCCTCCTCGACCCGATGCTCGCGACCGGGAACTCGACCGCTGCGGCGGTCACCAGGCTGAAGGAGGCCGGTGCCGCGTCGATCGCGCTCGTCGCGCTCGTCGCCGCCCCGGAGGGTGTCGCCCACCTCGAGCGCGACCACCCGGACGTCAAGGTCGTGGTCGCGGCGGTCGACCGCGGGCTCAACGAGGACGGGTTCATCGTCCCGGGCCTCGGGGACGCGGGAGACCGTCTGTACGGGACGAAGTAAGCGCCGTGTGGGAGACGTTCACCAAGCACCTCGACGTCCTCTGGGGCTTCCTTGTCGCGCTCGCCGTCGTCCTCGTCCTGACGCCCGTCGTCGGCCGCGTGGCCCGCGGCCTGGGCGTCGTCGACGAGCCTCTCGAGCGCCGGCGCGTCCACCTGCTGCCCGTGCCGCGGCTCGGCGGCCTCGCGCTCTTCCTCGGGCTCTTCATCCCTGCGCTCGCGTTTCTCGATCTCACCCGGCCGTACCGCGGCATCCTCCTCGGCGCCGCGCTCGCGACGACGATCGGCATGGTCGACGACTTCCGCGGCCTTCCCTGGTGGGGAAAGCTCGGAGGTCAGACCGCCGCAGCAGCCGTCCCGGTCGCCCTCGGCGTGACGATCGACCGCTTCACGTTCCCGTTCCTCGGCGTTCACCAGCTCCCCGGATGGGCGGCTGCCGCGCTCGCCCTCCTCTGGATCGTGACGATCATGAACATGGTCAACTTCCTCGACGGGCTCGACGGGCTCGCAGCGGGGATCTGCGGGATCGCGGGAATGACGTTCGCGGTCATCGCCCTCTCGCTCGGCAAGCCGGACGCGGCCGTGCTCTCTGCGATCGTCGCCGGGGGGTGCCTCGGCTTCCTCCGCCACAACTTCTATCCCGCTCGGATCTTCATGGGCGACTCGGGCGCGCTGCTCCTCGGCTTCGCGCTCGCCGCCGTCTCGATCCAGGGCCTCCTGAAGACGGCCGCGACCGTCGCCCTCTTCTTCCCGCTCTTCACCCTCGCCGTGCCGCTCCTCGACACCGGGTTCGTCGTCGCGCGGCGGCTCAAGTACCACGAGCCGATCTACGCCCCCGACCAGACGCACCTGCATCACCGGTTCCTCCGGCGGGGGTTCTCGCAGCTCCAAGCGGTCGTCTACCTCTGGGCGTGGTGCGCGATCCTCGCCGGCGCGGCGCTCACGACCCGCTTCGTTCCGATTCGAGCCCACGGCACGTGGCATCTCTGGCCGACCGTCCTCGGAGCCGTGATCGGCCTCGTCGCGGTCGGGGCGTCGCTCCACATCGTGTACGTGCTCGAGATCCTCAAGCTGCGCCGGCTGCGCGCGTGGCGCGAGCGCAGAGCCGAGGTCGGACGTCAGATTCGCCGCTCCGCGTAGTCACAAAGTACGCGGCTTTCCACGTTTTTCCGGCGCAAATTGGCGGTTTTCGCGTGTCACGAAGTCCGCGCCGACGCTGATAAGCTGGTGCTGGAATGATTCCCGCGGTGGCGGCCCCTCGCACCTCCCTCGACCCGCTCGGCGCGGGATCACTGCTCCTCGGCGTCCTCTGTGCATGCGTCGGGATCGGAGCGCTCGTCGGCCTGGCCGCCGGTTCGGTGGGAATCGGCATCGCGCTCGGCGCGGTCGTCGGGATCCCCGCCGCCATCGTGACCGTCTACAAGCGCTACCGGGGCGCGTTCTAGGTGAGCGTCGTCCTGCGCCCGCGCCCGCAGCCGGAGCGCCGCCTTCCCGTGCTCGCCGGCGCCGTATCCCTCGCCCTCGCGCTGCCCGTCTTCGTGCTGGCGGGTTGGAGCTTGCGAGGATGGCTGCTCGGGCTCGTCCTCTGGGTCGGCAGCCAGGCGCTCGGGATCCTCTTCGACCGCGTGGGAATCGGCGAGCCGAGCCTGCGCGGGTCCGGGGTCGTCGCCTTCGGGATGATGACGCGCGGAATCGCCCTCATGCTCGTCGCGCTCGCCGTCGCGGCCACGAGCCCCGGCCTCGCCGTCGCAGGAGCGCTCGTCTACGCGTTCGCGTACACGATCGAGCTCAGCCTCTCGTTGACGCTCTACTTCGCGGGAGCGCCGCGGTGACGTTTCTGCTCGCCGCGAAGGCCGACTTCAAGCCGCAGGAGGAGTTCGAGCTCCATCCCTGGGTTTCGCTCCACCTCGGCCCGCTCGACATGTCGATCAACAAGGCGGTGGTCTACCTCTGGCTCGGCGCGCTCGTGACGATCGTGCTCGCGACGTGGATCATGCGCTTCGGCCTTTCCCTGCGGCCGACGCGGCGTCAGACGACCGGCGAAGCGGTCTACGACCTCATCCAGGGGCAGATCGTCGAGTCGAGCCTCCCTTCGAAGGGGATCTCGACCTGGTTCCCGTACGCGGCGACCCTCTTCCTCTTCATCTGGGTGCTGAACTTCCTCGGCTTCATCCCGCTCCCGATCTCCAACGAGAAGTTCGAGGTGGCGGGCGTCGAGCTTCCGACTTGGGGGATCTACGCAGCCACGGCGAACCTGTCCGTGACCCTCGCGCTCGCGCTGATCACGTTCGTCGCGACGCACGAGGAGGGCGTCCGTCACAACGGCGTGGTGAACTATTTCCGCAGCTGGGTGCCGGCCGGCGCGCCGAAGCCGCTCCTCGCGCTGATCGTCCCCCTCGAGGTGATCTCGCAGTTCATGCGGCTGATCTCCCTCTCGGTTCGCCTCTTCGCGAACATGCTCGCGGGCCACATGCTCATCCTCGTGATGCTGGGCTTGATCTTCATCTTCGGGTCGTACGCGATCGCGGTCGTCGCGGTCCCGGTCTCCATCGCCATCTACATCTTCGAGGTCGTCATCGTCGTGACGATCCAGGCGTTCGTCTTCGCCCTTCTGTCCGCCATCTACATCGGCGGGGCCATCGAACCGGAGCACTAGGAAAGGGAGGACTTCGTGAGCACTCTTCTCGCGGCAACTACGGGCAACGTCGCCGATCTCGGCAAGGCGATCGCGTTCGGCGTCGGCGTCGGGCTCGGTGCCGTGGGCGCCGGCATCGGGATCGGGAACATCTTCGGCTCGATGATCCAGGCGGTCGCGCGGCAGCCGGAGCTGCGCGGCGAGCTGACCGGCATCCAGTGGCTCGGCTTCGCGCTCACCGAGGCGGTCGTCTTCTACGCCCTCCTCGGCGGCCTGCTCGCCTACGTGCTGGTCTGACCGATGCTGCTCGCGGACCTCATCTCCGTCGTTCCCGGCCTCATGGTCTGGACCGTGATCACGTTCGGGATCACGCTGCTCGTCCTGTACAAGCTCGCGTTCGGGCGGATCCAGGCGCTGATCGACCAGCGGCGCGAGCGGATCCGAGAGTCGCTGGACGAGGCCGACCGTGTCCGCGAGGAGGCGCGCGAGCTGCGCGAGGCCGTGCGGGCCGAGCGCGAGGAGGCGCGCGCTGAGCGCGACCGCCTGCTCGAGGAGTCGCGCCGGCAGGCGCAGGCGCAGTTCGACCGCGCCCGCGAGGAAGCGCGCGCGGATCTGGACCGGCGCCTCGAGGAGAACCAGCGAGCGCTCGAGTCCGAGAACCGCAAGCTGCGCGAGCAAATCCGGCGCGACGTCGTCGAGCTCACGCTGCTCGCGTCCGAGCGCGTGACCGGGAAGGTGCTCACTGCCGACGACCAGAAGCGGCTGATCGAAGAGACGATCTCCGAGGTCGACGTCAAGCAGCTCACGCAGACGAACGGCGACTCGAGCTAGATGGCGGTCGCGCACCGCGTCTACGCCCAGGCGCTGCTCGCCGCCGCGAAGGAAAGCGGCAGGGTCGACGCCGTGCGCGAGGAGTTCGACGACTTCGTCGCCGCGGTCCGGGAATCCGACGAGCTGCGCGGCTTCCTCCGCAACCCGCAGGTCGAGCCTCGCGCCAGGCGCGAGGCGCTCGAGGCACTCGTGGGAGGGGGCGAGGAGCTGTTCAAGAACTTCGTGCTCCTCTTGGCCGAGAAGAACCGGGTCGCCGAGATCCTCGACGTCCACGAGGAGTGGGAGCGCTTGCTCGCCGCCGAGGAACGCGTCCTCGAGCTCGAGCTGATCACGGCGATCGAGCTCCGGGACGAGGACGCCGAGCGCGTGATCGCGGAGATCGAGCGGACGAGCGGCCGCAAGGTAGAGGTGACGCGCCACACCGACGCGGACCTGATCGGCGGCCTCGTCGTGCGAGCGGGCTCGCGGCGCATCGACGCGTCGGTCCGGGGCCGCCTCGAGCAACTTCGCGAAGAGCTGACCGCCTAACCGCCGGACAAGGAGAGAACGTGAAGCTACGCCCCGAAGAGATCACCTCGATCCTCAAGCAGCGAATCGAGGAGTTCGAGGTCGACACGGAGCTCGCCGAGGTGGGCACCGTGCTGCAGATCGGCGACGGCATCGCCCGCGTCTACGGCCTCGAGAGCTGCATGGCGATGGAGATGCTCGAGCTCCCGAACGACGTGACCGGGATCGCGCTCAACCTCGAGGAGGACAACGTCGGCACCGCGCTCTTTGGCGAGTGGCAGACGATCGAGGAGGGGGACAGCGTCAAGCGGACTGGCCAGGTCATGAGCGTGCCGGTCGGCGACGCCCTCGTCGGGCGCATCGTCGATCCGCTCGGAAACCCGCTGGACGGCCAGGGTGCGATCGAGACCGACGAGACGCGGCCGCTCGAGCTCAAGGCGCCGGGCGTCGTGAAGCGCCAGCCTGTGAAGGAGCCGCTCCAGACCGGCGTCAAGGCGATCGACTCGATGATCCCGATCGGGCGCGGCCAGCGCGAGCTCGTGATCGGCGACCGCTCGACGGGCAAGACCGCGATCCTCGTCGACACGATCCTGAACCAGAAGGGCCAGGACGTGATCTGCGTCTACATCGCGATCGGCCAGAAAGCCTCGACCGTCGCGCAGGTCTACGAGCGGCTCCGTGACGCAGGCGCCATGGACTACACGATCATCGTGACGGCCTCCGCGGCCGAGGCGGCGCCGATCAAGTGGATGGCGCCGTACGCGGGCTGCGCGATGGCCGAGCACTTCCTCTACTCGGGCAAGCACGCGCTCTGCATGTACGACGACCTCTCGAAGCACGCCGACGCGTACCGGCAGATGTCGCTCCTCCTGCGGCGCCCACCCGGTCGCGAGGCGTACCCGGGAGACGTCTTCTACCTGCACTCGCGACTGCTCGAGCGCGCCTGCAAGCTCTCCGACGAGGAGGGCGGCGGCTCGCTTACGGCTCTCCCGGTGATCGAGACGCAGGCGGGCGACGTGTCGGCCTACATCCCGACGAACGTCATCTCGATCACGGACGGCCAGATCTTCCTGGAGAGCGGGCTCTTCTATTCGGGCGTCCGGCCGGCGATCAACGTCGGCATCTCGGTGTCGCGAGTCGGCGGGAACGCGCAGACGAAGGCGATGAAGACGGTGGCCGGCCGTCTGAAGCTCGACCTCGCCCAGTACCGCGAGCTCGAGGCGTTCGCGCAGTTCGGCTCCGAGCTCGACCAGGCGACGCAGCGGACGCTCGCCCGGGGCGAGCGCATGGTCGCGACGCTGAACCAGCCCCAGTACCAGCCGTGGGCGATGGAGGAGCAGGTGGTGGCGATCTTCGCCGGCATCCACGGATTCCTCGACGACATCCCGGTCTCCGACGTCCCGCGCTTCCAGGACGAGCTGCGCGAGCAGCTCCGGACGGAAGGCTCGATCTACGACGAGATCAGAAGCGAGCAGAACCTCTCCGACGAGCTGCAGGAGAAGATCCGCAAGGAGGTCGACCGCTTCAAGGAGGGCTTCGCACCGAGCGAGGACTCCCGCGTTCCGGGCGAGCCCGCGGAGGAAGCGGCATAGCGAGCGTCCAGGACATCAAGCGGCGCGTCGCCTCCGTCCGGAACACGCGCAAGATCACGAAGGCGATGGAGCTCGTCGCAGCGGCGAAGCTGCGGCGTGCCGAGGCGCGGATCGAGTCCTTCCGCGACTACGCGGAGCGCATGCGCGAGCTGATGATCGGGACCGCGCGGGCGACTCCGGCCCGGAGCTTCCCGCTCATGGAGGAGCGAGAGAGCATCGACTCGGTGGCGATCGTTCCGCTCACGGGCGACCGCGGACTCGCCGGCGGCTTCAACGCGCAGGTGATCCGCCGAGCGCTCTCGCTCGAGCGCGAGGCGCGCGGGAGCGGGCAGGACGTGCGCTGGCTCGTCGTAGGGAAGAAGGGCCGCTCGACCCTTCGCTTCCGGCGCTACGAGGTCGAGGAGGCCTGGGTGGACTTCACCGATCGCCCCGAGTACTCCGACGCCGAGGCGGTCGCCCACAAGCTCGCGGAGCTCTTCACAGGCGGGGAGGTCGACCGCGTCGTCCTCGTCTTCAACCACTTCGTCTCGGCGCTCACGCAAACGGTCGAGGTCGAGGAGATCCTCCCGATCCCGCGCGCGGCGCTCGAGGACGAAGAGGAAAAATCGGCGCACGACATCGCGCTCGAGGGCGACATCATCTACGAGCCGGAGCCGGAGATCATCCTGGGCCGCCTTCTCCCGAGCTACCTCGAGACGGCGATCTACCGGGCGCTGCTCGAGTCGACGGCCTCCGAGCACGGCGCGCGCATGACGGCGATGCGGAACGCCTCGAAGAACGCCGGCGAGCTCATCGACCGTCTTACGCTCGAGATGAACCGCGCCCGGCAGGCCGAGATTACGCAGGAGATACTCGAAGTGGTCGCCGGCGCCGACGCTCTGGAAGCCTGATCATCGTCGCTGGCGGCAGGATCCCTCGCTCGCGCCGCTCGCCCGTACCAGTTGTACTGTCCTCGCGTCGCTCGCTCGGCTCCTTGGCCAGCGCCGCGCTCAGCCTCCCAGTAGTCTCTTGAGCCTCGAAGAGCCGCTGCGCCCGGCCAAGCCAGGCTTCGCGGCCCACCGAGGGCGCTCGCCGCAGGATCCGTCGCTTGCTCCGCTCGGCCGTACTGCAACGAACTGTCCTCGCGCCGCTCGCTCGGCTCCTTTGCGAGCCCCGCCCTCATGCTCCCAGCTCGAGGCCTGAGTCGGCGTGCCGCTTTCACCTGGCTAAGCCAGGCTTCGCGGCGCGCCTGACGGCGCTCGCTGCAGGATCCGTCGCTCGCGCCGCTCGGCCGTACTACGACGTACTGTCCTCGCGCCTCGCCTTTGGCTCGCTGCCCAGCGCCGCCCTCAGGCCTCGAGGAAGCCCGGAAGCCGGACCATCGCCGCTGGCGGCAGGATCCGTCCGGCCCTCGGGCGGCCGAGCCGCGCTGGGGAGGGCGCTAGCTTTTTCGATTGGCGGACGTCGTAGCTGCTGGAATACACTCTCGGCCCGCAGCGGTCGAGTCGTGAGCGTGCTCGCAGCGGAGATTCCATGACCATCGTCGAGACCACCGAAGCGCCCCCGTCTGCCGGCCCCGGCGAACCGGAGGCGATCGCAGGCCGCACGCCGCGCGAGCTCTTCTGGGAGCGCTTCAAGGAGGACAAGGCGGCGCTCCTCGGGCTCGCTCTCATCGTCCTGCTCGGGCTCCTTGCGCTCCTGGCCGGCTTCATCGCCGCCCACGTCGCGCATCACGGGCCGAACGAGCTCTTCGAGCACGAGATGACCGACACGTTCGGCCTCCCGAAGGGGCCGAACTCGAGCTTCTGGTTCGGCGCCGACAACAACGGCCGCGACATTTTCGTGCGCGTGCTCTACGGGGCGCGCACGTCGCTCGAGGTCGCGCTCGGCGCGACCGGCGTCGCCGTCTTGATCGGCGTCGTCCTCGGCCTGACGGCCGGCTATTTCGGCGGCGTGATCGACACGGTCATCTCGAGGATCATGGACATCATCCTTGCGATGCCGATCCTGCTCTTCGCGATCGGGATCGTCGCCGCTTGCTCGGCCACGGCGGAGGGCTGCCTCGGCGGCTTCATCCAGCCCGGCAAGCTCTTGATCATCATCATCATCGGCCTCTTCTCCTGGCCGTACATCGCGCGCATCGTGCGCGGGAACACGCTTTCGCTGCGCGAGCGCGAGTTCGTCGAGGCGGCGCGGTCGCTCGGAGCAGGGAACGTCCGGATCATGTTCCGCGAGGTGCTGCCGAACCTTGTCGCGCCGATCATCATCTACACGACCCTGATCATCCCGAACAACGTCCTCTTCGAGGCGGGCCTCTCGTTCCTCGGTCTCGGCGTGCCTCCGTCGACCCCGTCGTGGGGCCGGATGCTCTCCGAGGCGTCGGACAACGGCCTCTACGCGTTCGCGTGGTGGATGATGTTCTTCCCGGGCATCTTCCTCGTCCTCACGACCCTCGCCTTCAACCTCTTCGGCGACGGTCTCCGGGACGCGCTCGACCCGCGCTCGCGGCGGTAAGCCTCGTCGGCAGTTAGCCCCGCCCGACACTAACTTCCGAAGCCGTCTATCGTCTTTTTCCCTCGGCGGGGCACGTCGCCCCGACTGTTCTCGAAACGATGAGAGGGGTGAACGTGCCACGTAAGAAAGTTGCAGTGCTGTTCGCGCTGGTGGCCGCGCTTGCACTCGGAGCTTCCGCCTGCGGTGGTGGGGACGAGGGCGGCGGCGGCGGCGGCGGTGGTGGTGGTACCAGCGGGACCGGAAACCTTGGGGGGCCGGTCAAGAAGGGCGGCACCTACCGAGTGGGCGTCGAGTCGTCCTTCAACTTCACCGGCGGGTTCGATCCGACCGGTGAGTACCTCGGCTCCGCGTTCGGCGTCTATTCAGACCTGATGCTCCGGACGCTCACGGGCTACAACCACGTCGAGGGCGCGGCCGGCAACGAGCTCGTTCCGGATCTCGCAGAGGACATGCCGGAGGTCTCGGACGACGGCAAGACCTACACGTTCAAGATCCGCGACGGCGTGAAGTTCGGGCCACCGGTCAGCCGGCCGGTGACGTCGAAGGACGTCGAGTACGCGTTCGAGCGCATCTGCAATCCCAAGCTCGTGGCGCAGTACGGCTTCTACTACTACTCCACGATCGAAGGGATGTCGGACTGTCAGTCCGGCAAGGTGAAGGGTCCGATCTCGGGCATCGAGACGCCCGACGACCAGACGATCGTCTTCCACCTGACCGCCCCGACGGGCGACTTCCTGTACCGCGTCGGCATGCCGGCCACCGCTCCGATCCCGCCTGAGATCGGAAAGTGCTTCACGAAGGCGGGCGACTACGGCCGCGACGTCGTCTCGACCGGGCCGTACATGTTCGAAGGGGCCGACCAGGCGTCGAAGACGTGCTCGGGTCTGAAGCCGATGTCCGGCTTCAACCCGAACAAGGAGATGATCCTCGTCCGGAACCCCGACTACGACCCCTCGACGGACACGACGGAAGCCCGGGAGAACTTCCCGGATCGCTTCGAGTTCGTGCTGAACACGAACACGAACGACATCTTCCAGAAGATCACCGCCGGCGAGTACGAGGGTGAGATCGCGGCCGCTCCGGCCACGGTCCTCCGCCAGTACTCGACGTCGAGCGATCTCAAGAACCGGTTGAAGATCGAGTCGGGCGACCGCACCTGGTACATCACGTTGAACCTGACGGAACCGCCGTTCGACGACATCCACGTGCGCAAGGCGGCGAACTGGGTCATGGACAAGTCCGGTCTCCAGCGTGCCTGGGGTGGTCCGCTCAAGGGCGACATCGCCGGGCACATCGTCCCGGACACGATGTTCAACGGTGACCTCGACGACTACAACCCGTACAAGACTGCGAACGACGCCGGAGACGTCGCGAAGGCGAAGGCGGAGATGAAGCAGTCGAAGTACGACTCGAACCAGGACGGCATGTGTGACGCCGACGTCTGCAACGACGTCCTCCACGTCACGCGGAACACGCCGCAGTGGGTCGCGATGGAGCCCGTCATCGAGCAGTCGCTCGCGAAGATCGGGATCAAGGTGAAGTCGCGCGAGTTCGAGGACGCCTACCCGATCATCCAGACGACGTCGAAGAACATCCCGATCTCGTCCGTCCCGGGTTGGGGCAAGGACTACGCCGACCCGTCGACCTTCATGGTCCTCTTCGACAGCCGGTCGATCCTCCCCGAGGGGAACGTGAACTACTCCCTCGTGGGCGTGACGTCCGACATGAAGCAGAAGCTGGGCCTCGACGAGAACGCGACCGTCGACGGGATCCCGAGCGTCGACGACAAGATCGACGCGTGCAACGAGAAGACCGAAGACGAGCGCCTCACCTGTTGGGAGGATCTCGACAAGGAGCTGATGGAGAACGTCGTTCCGTGGGTGCCCTACCTCGACGCGACGAACGTCGACGTCATCGCCCCGGACGTCACGAAGTACGAGTACGACCAGTTCTCCGGCGATCCCGCGTGGGCCCACCTCGCGATCGATCCGTCGAAGGCGAAGTAAGTCGTCTCACCTCGGAGAGCCGCCCCTTTCGCGGGGCGGCTCTCCGGTCTTTACAATTGCGGCGCTCGTTCGAGCGGGCGGACGTGAGGAGGTGCGGAGATGGGGCGGTACGTAGTCCGGCGTCTTCTATGGGTCGTGCTCGTCCTGCTCATCATCACCTTCGTCACGTACGTGATCTTCTTCACGCTGCCCCCCGGCGACCCGGCCGTGCGGCTCGCAGGCAAGCAGCCGACGCCCTCGCTCATCGCGGAGGTGAAGAAGCAGCTCGGCCTCGACAAGCCCGCGATCCTCGCGTGGCCGCCGTGGGACTCCCAGTACGGCATCTTCGTCAGACACCTTCTGACCGGCGATCAGTGCGGCAAGCCGGGGCTCGGGAAGTCATACGACTCGAAAACCTGCGTGAAGGACGAGATCAAAGACCGTGCGCCCAAAACGATCTCGCTTGCGCTCGGCGCCGCCGTCGTCTGGCTTCTGATGGGGATCCCGATCGGGATCGTCTCAGCCCTCAAACGGAGGTCGTTGGCCGACCGACTCGCGATGGGCTTCGCCCTCTTCGGCATCTCGGCCCCCGTCTTCTGGCTCGCGCTGATCTTCCTCTTCATCTTCTGGCAGAAGCTCGGCATCGGGGCCGTCGGCAGCGGCTACGTCGACCTGCATAGCGACCCCCTTCACTGGTTCACGCATCTGCTCTTGCCGTGGTTTGCCCTGGCGCTGCTCTACGCCGCCTTCTACGCGCGCATGACCCGCGGGAACCTCGTCGAGACCATGGGCGAGGACTACATCCGCACGGCGCGGGCGAAGGGCCTCTCCGAGCGCAAGGTCGTCATGAAGCACGGGCTTCGCTCGAGCCTCACGCCCGTGGTAACGATCTTCGGGATGGACGTGGCGCTCCTGATCGGCGGCGCCGTCATCACCGAGACCGTGTTCAACCTCCAGGGGCTTGCGGCATGGGCGGCGACGTCGGCCGTCCGGAGCGACCTGCCGGCCGTCCTCGGCGTGACCGTCGTGCTCGCCGTGTCGGTCACCCTCATGAACGTGATCGTGGACATCCTGTACGCGTACCTCGACCCGCGCGTGCGATACAGCTGATGCCCGAGGCGCTTCTCGAGGTCAAGGACCTCCACGTCCAATTCCCGACGCCGGACGGTCTCGTCAAGGCGGTCGACGGCCTCTCGTTCACCGTCCACCGCGGCGAGACGTTCGGGATCGTGGGCGAGTCGGGCTCCGGCAAGAGCGTCACGAACCTCACCGCGCTCGGCCTGATCAACCGTAAGTCTGCGAAGGTCGAGGGTGAGGCCCTGTTCAAGGGCCGCGACCTCCTGACGATGTCGGGCGAGGAGCTTCGGCACGTTCGCGGCAAGGAGCTGGCGATGATCTTCCAGGACCCGTTCGCCTCGCTCCATCCGATGTACCGCGTGGGAGATCAGATCGTCGAGGCGATCCTCGCTCACGAGGAGATACCGAAGGAGAAGGCGAGGGAGCGGGCCGTCGAGATGCTCGCCGCGGTCGGCATCCCGCGCCCGAAGGAGCGCTTCCGCTCCTACCCGCACGAGTACTCGGGCGGCATGCGCCAGCGCGCGATGATCGCGATGGCGCTCGTCCACAACCCGGACATCCTGATCGCGGACGAGCCGACGACCGCGCTCGACGTGACCGTCCAGGCGCAGATCCTGGAGCTGATCGAGAAGATCAAGCGCGACTTCAACATCGGCGTGATCCTCATCACGCACGATCTCGGCGTCATCGCAGACGTCGCGCAGACGGTGATGGTGATGTACGCCGGCCGGGCGATGGAGCTCGGGACGAAGGACGAGATCTTCAGCCTTCCACTCCATCCCTACACCTGGGGCCTGCTCGAGTCGATCCCGAACATCGCGCTGCGCGGTCAGCGTCTTGTCCCGATCGAGGGGTCGCCGCCGTCGCTCATCCACGTGCCGCCCGGCTGCCCGTTCCACCCGAGGTGCCCGCACCGGTTCGAGCCGTGTGACCGCGACCGACCCGAGTTCAAAGACCGCGGCGGAGGCCACCCCGACGCCTGCCACCTCTCGATCGAGGACAAGAAGCGCTTCTGGAAGGAGCGCGAGTCCCGGCGCATGGGCGCCGTCGCATGAAAAGGTACGCCGCGTGAGCGACGTCGTCACGGTCGAGCGTCCCCAGGAGCGACGCACCGCGAGCGAGCCGCTCGTTCGCGTCGAGAACCTGACCAAGCGCTTCCCGATCACGCGCGGGATCATCTTCCAGCGGCAGATCGGGGCCGTCCATGCGGTCGAGGACGTGAGCTTCGACGTCTACCCGGGCGAGACGCTCGGGCTCGTCGGGGAGTCCGGGTGCGGCAAGTCGACGACGGCCCGGCTGATCCTCAAGCTGATCGAGTCGACGAGCGGAAAGATCGAGTTCGACGGCCGCGACATCACGAAGCTCTCCCGGCGCGAGATGCGCCCGCTGCGCCGCGAGATGCAGATGATCTTCCAGGATCCGTATTCGTCGCTGAACCCGCGGCAGACCGTCGGCCAGATCATCGGCGCGCCGTTCGCGATCCACAAGACGGAGGGCGAGACGAAGCGGAAGGTGCAGGACCTGATGGACCGGGTGGGGCTGAACCCGGAGCACTACAACCGCTACGCGCACGAGTTCTCGGGCGGCCAGCGGCAGCGCATCGGCGTCGCCCGCGCGCTCGCCCTGTCTCCGCGGCTGATCGTCTGCGACGAGCCCGTCTCGGCGCTCGACGTCTCGATTCAGGCGCAGATCCTGAACCTGCTCGAGGACCTCCAGTCCGACTTCAACCTGACATACATCTTCATCTCGCACGATCTCGGCGTCGTCCGGCACATCTCGGACCGGATCGCGGTCATGTACCTCGGCCACGTGGTCGAGGTCTCCGATGCGGGCGAGCTGTACGAGAACCCGAAGCACCCCTACACCGCGGCGCTCCTCTCGGCCGTCCCGAAGGGGCACAGCCGAGACCAGGCGCACCTCACCGAGCGAATCATCCTGCGCGGCGACGTTCCTTCCCCGATCGATCCTCCCTCGGGCTGCGTCTTCCATCCGCGCTGTCCCAGGGCCCGGGCGGTGTCGGGTCGGGAGGACGAGGTCCCGGAGAACTGCCGCACGGAGTTTCCGCCGCTCGGCGAGGTCGAGCAGCGGCATCTCGCCGCTTGCTGGTATCCGCTCGAGCGTGGCGGTGACCTCCAGCAGGCAGCTCACGCGTAAAGCGTGAGCAGGGCGGAGCTCTGCGACGGGAACGGGGCGGCGTGCTCGGGTCGGAAGCCTTCCCGGGGCTAACCGTTGTCTCTACTCTGCGTCGAAGGAAGCAATGCAGGGGTTTTGGCGGGATTCGTCGTGTGACCGTGCGCGCTCGTGGGCGTCGCTCGAGCTCGACGGCGAGCTGTCGCAGATCGAGCGCGTCCGACTGGCCGCTCATCTCCGCGGCTGCTCGGCCTGCGCCGAGGTGGCGAGCGACATGCGCGCAGTGGCGACGCTTCTCCGCGAGGCTCCGGTCGAGCGGCCGGCGCGCTCGTTCGTGCCGCCCGCGCGTCGTCGTCTGCGCATGCCCGCCTCGACGGCGTTCCGACTCGCGGCGGTGACGGGAATCACAGTCCTCGCCGGTTCTCTGGGCGTCCTCGCAGGGACGTTCGGCGCTTCGCGGCCGGCGCCCGCGAAGCCGAGGTCCTCGGACGTCGCGCTCCTCGTCCTGCCGACGGACGATGCGAGTCGCGAGCGGCCGCGTCTCCAGAACCACGGACCGGTGCATCAGCGCCTCTACCCGCCCGGACGGCTCGGCGGGGTCTGAGCACAGCTACGCTCAGATCGGTGTTTCAGCCGAGCCTGATCTCGAGCCACGTCTGACAGCTCGACGGCGCCGCCCGTGTGGCGGAGGCGACGTCGAGAACGGCGGAACAGCGCCGGATCCTCCGCCCGGAGCAAAGAGGGCGCTTGGGTAGACTGGCCGTCCGGAAACGCCGACCGGGAGTCGCATGGCTGAATCGAGCTCGAACGTAGGGAAGATCGTCGAGATCAAGGGGGTCGTCCTCGACGCGGTCTTCCCGGGCGACCTGCCCGAGATCTACAACGCGCTCAGGATCTCGATTCCCGCGGAGGACGGCCGGCCGGCGGTCGATCTCGTGGCCGAGGTGCAGCAGCACCTGGGGAACGACCGGGTGCGCGCGGTTGCGATGGACTCCACCGACGGCCTGTCGCGCGGGCTCGACGTCGAGGACACGGGCGCGCCCATCAGCGTCCCGGTCGGGGACGCGACCCTGGGGCGCCTCTTCAACGTCCTCGGCGACCCGATCGACGAGAAGGACGAGGACGTGGGGTCGGACGAGCAGTGGCCGATCCACCGCGACCCGCCCAGCTTCGAGGAGCTGCAGCCGACCACCGAGATCTTCGAGACGGGGATCAAGGTCATCGACCTGCTCGCGCCGTACGTGAAGGGCGGGAAGGTCGGTCTGTTCGGAGGAGCCGGGGTCGGAAAGACGGTCCTGATCCAGGAGCTGATCCGGAACATCGCCGAGGAGCACGAGGGCCTTTCGGTCTTCAGCGGCGTCGGCGAGCGCACGCGCGAGGGGAACGACCTCTACCTCGAGATGACGGAGTCCGGGGTGATCGACAAGACCGCGCTCGTCTTCGGCCAGATGAACGAGCCGCCGGGCGCCCGGCTCCGGGTTGCGCTCTCGGGCCTCACGATGGCCGAGTACTTCCGCGAGAACGGCCAGGACGTCCTCCTCTTCATCGACAACATCTTCCGCTTCGTCCAAGCGGGGTCGGAAGTCTCGGCCCTGCTCGGGCGCATGCCCTCGGCCGTCGGCTACCAGCCGACGCTCGCGACCGAGATGGGGCAGCTGCAGGAACGCATCACGTCGACGCGCCGCGGCTCGGTCACCTCGGTCCAGGCGATCTACGTGCCTGCCGACGACCTCACAGATCCCGCGCCGGCGAACACGTTCGCGCATCTCGACGCGACGACGGTCCTCTCGCGCGCGCTGACGGAGCAGGGCATCTATCCGGCGGTCGACCCGCTCGACTCCGTTTCCCGCGCCCTCCAGCCGGACATCGTCGGCGACGAGCACTACGAGACGGCGACGGCCGTGCAGGAGATCCTCCAGCGCTACAAGGAGCTGCAGGACATCATCGCGATCCTCGGCATGGAGGAGCTCTCCGACGAGGACAAGGTCGTCGTCCAGCGGGCCCGCAAGCTCCAGCGCTTCCTCTCGCAGCCGTTCTTCGTCGCCGAGCCGTTCACCGGAACGCCGGGGCAGTACGTGAAGCTCGAGGACACGATCCGCGGCTTCGCCGAGATCGTCGCGGGCAAGCACGACGATCTTCCGGAAGGCGCGTTCTACATGGTCGGAACGATCGACGAGGCCGTCGAGCAGGCGAAGAGGATGGGCGGCGAGGATGCCGACTCGTCGGACGAGGCCGAGGAGGTCGAAGAGACCGAGGAGACGGAGCCCGAGGAGACGGAGCCCGAGGCCGCCTAGATGGCCGAGGGCGGCGGCCACACGTTCGACCTCTCGCTCGTGACGCCCGAGGGAGCCGCGTTCGAGGGCGAGGCGGAGATGGTCGTCGTCCCGGGCGATGCCGGCGAGATCGGCGTGCTCGCGCGCCACGCGCCGCTCGTCGCGCTTCTCCGCGCCGGCGAGGTCCGCGTCAAGTCCGAGGGCGAGTGGCGCAGCTTCGCCACGGGGCCGGGCTACTTCCAGGTGCGCCGGGATCGCGCCATCGCGCTCGTCGACGACGCAGTCCGTGCCGAGGAGATCGACGTCGAGGCGGCCCGCCGCGAGGCGGAGGAGGCGCGAGCGCTCCTCGAGCGCGGCGAGGGCGACGAGGACTTCGACCGCTGGCAGGCGGAACAGCGGCTGCGCCACGCCGAGACGAAGCTCTCGCTCGGCGGCGTAGGCTAGCCCGCCCAGGCTCTCGTCGCTCCCGGCGGTCGCCGGCCGAGAGCTTCGGTATTCTCGACCGGTCGCCGTTCGGCGACTTTTCGTATGCGGACGACCGAAAAACGCCTACTCGGACGCGCGGAGACGAACGGGCATTCGACGGCTCCGCCGCCGGGGCCGCTGACCGCGATGACTCGTTACGGAGGGCCGCCGCGACACCCGGGCCTGCGGATGCTCGGCAGGTTCTTCTTCTGGCTCGCGATCTTCTTCCTCGTGGCCGCCGGCGCCCTCGGCGGCGGCGCGTGGCTCTTCTTCACGCAGAGCGTCGCCGCCGTCCAGCCGCACTCGGTCGAGGTCAAGGAGGCCCAGAAGTACCTCGACGAGCCGCTGCCCGGCAAGCCGACGGTCGCCCTGATCGCAGGCTACGACCGCCGGCGAGCCGGGATCGACAAGAGCGCCGACTCCCGGTCCGACACGCTCATGCTCCTGCGCGCCGACCCGGGCCTGAAGGCGATCACCGTCCTCTCGTTCCCGCGGGACCTGATCGTGGACATCCCGGGGTGCCGCGGCCATCCGCCCTGGACGGGTCGGATCAACGAGGCCTACAGCGAGTGCAAGGCGAAGGGAAGCCTGCAAACCGTCAAGAAGCTCACGAACGTCCCGATCAACTACATGATCACCGTGAACTTCCAGGGGTTCGTCGGGATCGTGAACCGGCTCGGCGGCATCTACATGGACATCGACCGGCGCTACTTCAACAACAACGCCGGCGTTCCGCAGGGCCTGACGTACACGAAGATCGACCTCCATCCCGGCTACCAGAAGCTGAAGGGCGTTGACGCGCTCACGTTCGTGCGCTTCCGCCACACGGACTCCGACCTCTACCGCGTCGTGCGCCAGCAGGAGTTCGTCAAGGCGATGAAGCAGCAGATCTCGAGCTTCTGGTCGATCACGAAGGTTCCCGGAATCGTCAACACGATCACGCAGAACGTCGAGGTCGCCAAGGGCGGCTCGCACCGGCTCAACCCCGACGAGGTGATCGGGTACGCGAAGCTCGCGTACGCGCTCCCCTCGGGAAACTTCCAGCAGATTCCGATCGAGGGGCTGACGGGCTACAACACGCTGCAGGCCGCGCCGGGCTCGATCGAGACGGCCGTGCGGAAGTTCCTGCATCCGGACGTCTCCGCCCCCGAGCGGGCGGTCACCGCGGCGACCGGGAAGAAGCCCGAGAACGAGCCGAGGGCGCCCGATCCGTCCACGGTCTCGGTCGAAGTCCTGAACGGGAACGGCGTCACGGGCTCGGCCGACGACGCCGCCTACCTGCTCTCGCAGCGCGGTTACCGCGTCGTGAACGGGGGGGACGCCGACAACTGGTCGTACTTCCACACGAAGATCGTCTACGACCCCTCGGTCGCAGACGCGAAGGACGCCGGGACCGCGATGGGCAAGCTCTTCGCCGACTCGGACGTCGTCCCGCTCGCGCCCGGGGAGACGCAGGACACGATGCTTCGCGTGATCGTCGGGCAGACGTTCCACGGCTCGCTCGCGCCGCCTCCGACCGAGGACCAGACGCCGAAGCACGAGCCTCCGGCGGTGACGGCCGAGACTGCCGCGGCACCGCTCCTCGCCAAGGTTCGGCGGAAGACCGACTTCCCGATCCTCGTCCCGCGCGTGAAGGAGGAGACGTCGGCCCTCGACGCGGAGGAGGAGCTCCGAGCCTACCGCGTGAACGGCCACCGCTCACTCCGGCTCGTGTACCGGCTCGGGTCGGCGAACGAGTACTGGGGAATCGAAGAGACGAGCTGGACGGATGCTCCGGTCCTGCAACAGCCCACCCTGCGACGAAAGCTCGGCGGCCGCGAATACCTGCTCTTCTTCAATCGGTCGCGCCTGCACATGGTCGCGTTCATCGAGAACGGAGCCGCCTACTGGGTCGTGAACACCCTGCTCGACCGGCTCTCGAACGAGACGATGCTCGCGATCGCGAAGGGCTTGAGACCCGCCGAACGGCGCTAAGCTAAGTCGGTGGAGGAGCGGCAACCCCTCGGCATCCTCGGGGCCGGCTGGGTCGGTCTCGTCACGGCCGCGAGCTTCGCCGAGCTCGGTCACGACGTCGTCGTCCGCGACGTCGTCCCGGAGCGGATCGAAGAGCTGCAGCGCGGGCTGGTGCCGATCCACGAGCCGGGCCTGCCCGAGCTCCTCGAGCGGAACCGGGCGCGCATGACGTTCACGCTCGACGCCGCGGAGCTGTTCGAGCGCGCCCGCATCGCCTTCGTCTGCGTCGGGACGCCGTCGTTGCATTCCGGCGACGCCGATCTGTCCGCGGTGTGGAGCGTCCTCGACGAGCTTCCGGACGGGCCCACGCGGACGATTCTCGTCATGAAGAGCACGGTCCCGGTGGGCACCGGCGAGAAGATCAGGGGGCAGCTCGAAGTGCGCGGCCTCGCGAACGTCGGCTATGTCTCGAACCCGGAGTTCCTGGCCGAGGGATCGGCCGTGCACGACTTCAGTCATCCGGATCGTGTCGTCGTCGGCGCATTCGTCGAGGACGACGGCGACGCCGTCGAGGCGCTCTACGCGGAGCTCGGTGCGCCGATCGTGCGCTGCGACGTCTCGTCGGCGGAGATGGTGAAGATGGCCTCCAACGCGTTTCTCGCCACGCGGATCAGCTTCATCAACGAGATCGCGAACCTCTGCGAGGTGACCGGCGCGGACGTCGAGCAGGTCGCGCGCGGGGTGGGCCTAGACCATCGCCTCGGGCCGCATTTCCTCCGGGCCGGGATCGGCTACGGCGGCTCGTGCTTCCCCAAGGACGCCTCGGCGCTCAAGCAGCTCGCCGCGAACTCGGGCTATCACTTCCAGCTTCTCTCCGCGGTGATCGAGGTCAACGAGCTCCAGAAGCGCCGCGTGATCGCGAAACTGGCGAAGCATCTGGGCAGGCTCCAGGGAAAGACGATCGCCCTTCTCGGTCTGGCGTTCAAGGCGAACACCAACGACATGCGGCAGGCCCCGAGCCTCGTCCTCGCCTCGCGCCTTCTCGCCGAGGGTGCGCTCGTACGAGGGTGGGACCCCGTCGCGCTCAGCGAGGCAAAGCCGCTCCTGAGCGCGGTCGAGCTCAGTGAGTCGATCCTCGACGCCGTTACGGACGCGGACGCTGCGGTCATCGTCACCGAGTGGCCCGAGCTGCGCGACCTCGCGTCGCCCGAGGTCCGCTCGGCCATGGCGACTCCCTTCATCGTGGACGGACGCAACCTGCTCGATCCCGGCGCCACGCGCGCGGCCGGCTTCACGTACGAAGGCATCGGCCGACCCTCCGCCCTGACGCTGCCGGAGCTCGCCGAGCTTTCCTGAGCGCCCTTGGAGGCCATCATCCTGGCGGGCGGCAAGGCTGAGCGCCTGGGGGAAGCCGCGGAGGGGAGACCGAAGGCGCTCGTGCCCGTGGCGGGGCGCCCGCTCGCCGTCTACCAGCTCTCGCTCCTCGCGCGGGCGGGCGTCGAGCGGGTGATCGTCAGCTGCGCCGCCGGCCAGGAGGAGCTGTTCGCATCCGAGCTCGCCGAGACGGGAGTCGAGATCGTTCCTGTCGGCGAGCCGGAGCCGCTCGGCCGCGGGGGCGGCCTTCGCTTCGCCGCGCGGGCACGGCGCGAGCGCGGAGACGTCTTCGCGCTGAACGGGGACGAGCTCGTCGATCTCGACCCGGCCGAGCTTCTGGCGCAGCATCAGAGGCTCGGCGCCGCCGCGACGGCCACCGTCACGCCCCTCCGCTCGTCCTTCGGAATCGTGGAGGTCGCCGACGACGACCGTGTGACGGGCTTCCGGGAGGCGCCCGAGCTACCGCACTGGGTCAGCTGCGGCGTCTATGTCCTCGCCGACGAGGCGATCGAGCGCCTGCCGGAGCGCGGCGACCACGAGGCGTCGACGTTTCCCGAGCTCGCGGCGGAAGGCCGGCTCGGCGCGTTCAGGCATCGCGGGGCGTGGCTGACCGTGAACACGCCGAAGGACCTGCGCCTCGCGGACTCGTACGTCCGCGAGCACAGTGGTACGTTCACGCTCGCACGATGAGCGTCGACTCTCCGAACCTGAAGGACCTCGACCGGTTCGCGAGTCCCGTCGAGCGGATCGACAAGCCGTGGGGATACGAGCTCGTCTACACGTCCTCGGACGCGCCGTACTGCGGCAAGGTGCTCCACGTCCGCGCGGGGGAGGAGCTCAGCCTGCAGTTTCACCGGCGCAAGGACGAGACGCTGTATCTGCAGGAGGGGCGGCTCGAGCTCGAGATCGGCGAGCCCGGGCGGACGCCGGACGTCGAGGTCGTGCAGGCCGGACGGGCTTTTCGTCTCACGCCGGGAACCGTGCACCGGCTGCGGGCGCTCGAGGACTCCGTCGTGCTCGAGGCCTCGACGTGGGAGCCCGACGACGTCGTGCGGCTCGAGGATCGCTACGGCCGCGCCGGTCGCTGACTAGACTCGAAGCGATGGCGACCACCGCGCCGAAGCACGACGTCAAGGATCTCGGTCTCGCTCCCGAGGGCGTCGTGCGCATCGCCTGGGCAGACGGAGAGATGCCCGTCCTGGCGGCGATCCGCGAGCGCTTTGCGGACGAGCGGCCGCTCGCCGGGCACCGCATCTCGGCCTGCCTCCACGTGACCAGCGAGACGGCCAACCTCGCGCGGACGCTCACGGAGGGCGGTGCGGAGGTCGTCCTCTGCGCGTCGAACCCGCTCTCCACGCAGGACGACGTCGCGGCGGCGCTCGTGGCCGAGTACGGAATCCCGGTCTATGCCGTTCGCGGCGAGGACAACGACCGCTACTACGAGCACATCAAGGCGGCCGTAGAACACCGGCCGCACGTGACGATGGACGACGGCGCCGACGTGATCGGCGTCCTGCACTCGTCACATCGCGACCAGCTCGGCGACATCCTCGGCGGCACCGAGGAGACGACCACGGGCGTCATCCGCCTGCGCGCGCTCGAGCAGGAGGGAGGTCTCGGCTTCCCGATCATCGCCGTGAACGAGGCGCGGACGAAGCATCTCTTCGACAACCGCTACGGAACGGGGCAGTCGACCATCGACGGGATCATCCGGGCGACGAACATCCTGCTCGCCGGCAGGCGCTTCGTCGTCGCCGGTTTCGGGTGGGTCGGACGCGGCGTCGCCCTCCGGGCGCGCGGGATGGGCGCGCACGTGATCGTGACCGAGGTCGACCCGACACGCGCGCTCGAAGCCGCGATGGACGGGTTCGAGGTGATGACGATGGAGCGCGCCGCCGAGATCGGCGACGTCTTCGTCACGGCAACCGGCGACAAAAACGTGATCGACTTGCGTCACTTCGACCGCCTGAAGGACGGCGCGATTCTCGCGAACACCGGCCATTTCAACGTCGAGATCGACATCCGCTCGCTCCGGGAACGAGCGGAATCCGTCCGGCGGGCGCGGGAGAACGTCGAGGAGCTCGTGCTGGGTGACGGCCGCCGGGTCTACCTGATCGCGGACGGGCGTCTCGTCAACCTGTCGGCCGCCGAGGGGCATCCGGCCGCCGTCATGGACATGAGCTTCGCGAACCAGGCGCTCGCCGCCGAGTACGTCGTCCAGAACGCAGGCGAGCTCGAGCGGAAGGTCCACGTGGTGCCCGACGAGATCGACCGCGAGATCGCCCGCCTCAAGCTCGAGACGATGGGCATCGAGATCGACCGGCTCACCGATGAGCAGGCGAAGTACCTGGCGTCCTGGGACGAAGGGACCTAACTCGCGGAAAATGCTGCGCATTTCCCGCGACCGAGTCGCCGGATGACACAGCGCCTCGTGACGGTCTCGCGACGCGTCCGTGATCTCCAGCCTGAGCAGATAGCGCGCCTCGAGCGGGGGGCGGTCGTCGTCTTGGATCAGCGCCGCCTGCCCGACGAGCAGGTCGAGCTCGTCTGCCGAACGGCCGCCGAGGTGGCCGATGCGATCCGAACTCTCGCAGTCCGCGGCGCCCCTGCGATCGGAATCGCCGCTGCCTACGGCTACGCGCTCGCGGCCGCGCGCGGAGAGCCGCTGGACGCCGCCGACGAAGCTCTGCGCGGAGCGCGCCCAACTGCCGTCAACGCCGCGTGGGCGCTCGACGAGATGGGCCGGATCGGACCGGATCCTGCCGCCCTCGCCGAGCACGCGCGCAGGATCCACGCGCACGAGGTCGAGCGGTGCCGCCGCATGGCCGCTCACGCGTCCGAGCTCCTCGGTCCCGGGTCGCGCCCGCTCACCCACTGCAACACGGGCGGGCTCGCGACGGGTGGCTGGGGAACGGCGCTCGGTGCGGTCCGCACCGCGTGGGAGCGGGGGCTCGTCGAGCACGTGCTCGTCGACGAGACGCGTCCGCTGCTCCAGGGCGCCCGGCTGACCGCCTGGGAGCTCGAGCGGGCCGGGATTCCGCACGCCGTGATCGCCGACTCGGCCGCCGGCGCGCTCATGGCCCGCGCCGAGGTCACCCACGTCCTCACGGGCGCCGATCGCATCGCCGCGAACGGCGACACGGCGAACAAGATCGGGACGTACGCCCTTGCCGTCCTCGCCTCGCACCACGGGATTCCCTTCTACGTCGTCGCCCCGACGTCGACTGTCGACCTGAAGACGCCGACCGGGGAGGGAATTCCGATCGAGGAACGGAGCGGCGCCGAGGTGACGCCGCGGTTCGCGGCGCGGAACCCCGCCTTCGACGTCACCCCGGCCCGGCTCGTGACGGCGATCGTGACCGAGCTGGGGGCGCACCGTCCGCCCTACGCGGAAACGCTGGCGAAGATCGCCGAGGGAGTTGCCGCGTGAAGCTGATCGTGCTCGCCGCCGGGTACGCGACCCGGCTCTACCCACTCACGCTCGACCGCCCGAAGGCCCTCTTGCCCGTGGCCGGCCGGCCGATGCTCGAGCACGTTCTCGAAGCCGTCGAGCCGATCGGCTTCGACGAGCGCTACCTCGTCACGAACTCGAAGTTCGCCGCGCAGTTCCGCGACTGGGCCGAAGGACGCGGCGTGACCGTCGTCGACGACGGGACGTCCGACGACGAGACGCGCCTCGGCGCGATCGGCGACCTCGAGCTCGTCGTTCGCTCGCAGGAGATCGACGACGACGTCGTCGCGGTCGCGGGCGACAACCTCTTCAGCGAGCCGCTCGGCGACTTCGGGCGGTACGTCCGCGAGCGCGACGCACCCGTGCTTGCGGTCTACAACGTCGGGAGCCTCGAGGAGATCACGAAATACAACGCGATCGAGGTCGACGACGACGGACGGATCACGTTCTTCGAGGAGAAGCCCGAGCGCCCGAAGAGCACGATCACCGGAATCGCGCTCTACTTCTATCCGCGGGCGGTGGTGCCGGAGATCACGCGCTACGTCGCCGAGGGCAACAACCCCGACCAGCCAGGCCGCTTGATCCAGTGGCTATATCCCCAGAGGCCGGTGTACACGTGGCGCGTGCCCGGGGTCTGGTACGACATCGGCGCCGAGGACACGCTGCGCGAGGCCGACCGCGTCTTCTCCGAGCGACCGACATACTCCTGACACAAACCGCGCGCCACGAGTGCGCCTCGCCCTGGTATCCCACCCCCGGGGGTGGGTGTGGGCTCGCTTTTCGACGTCCTCGTCCCCGACCGCTGTGTGCTCTGCGGTCGCGGCGAAGCGCTCCTCTGCGCGCCCTGCCTGGCCGGACTCCAGCCCGTTCGACCGCCGCTCTGCACCCGCTGCGGCGCGCCGACGGCATGGCCGGTCGCCCGGTGCGCCGATTGCACGGGGAGACGGCTCGCATTCGCCTCCGCGCGCGCGGCGCTCGTCTACGACGCATTGGGCCGCCGGCTCGTCAGCGCCTGGAAGGAGCGCGGCCTACGGCGGCTCACGCCGCTCCTCGCCTGTCTCGTCGTCGAGGCGATCGAGCGGCCGGCGGTGACGGCCCTGACGTTCGTCCCGGCCGAGGCCGATCGCGCCCGTCGCCGCGGCCAGGATCCCCCCGCCGCGCTCGCGCGCGCGCTCGGGCGAGCGTGGGAGCTCCCCGTCGAGCCGCTGCTCCGCCGCCGCCCGGGCGGGCGCCGTCAGGCGGGTCTCACGCGCGAGGCCCGGCGTGCGAACGTGCGCGGGTCGTTCCTGTCCACGGGCGCCGCGCCGGTTCGCGTCGGGCTCGTAGACGACGTTCTCACGACGGGCGCGACCGTCGGCGCGGCCGCGACGGAGCTCCGTCGCTCGGGCGCTCGGGCCGTACACGTCGTCGCCCTTGCCCGTGCCGTCCGACGGTAAGTAGATTGAGGCCACCCATCGGCGAGGAGGCCTCCGTGCGATTCCAGGTCAAGGGCAAGAACGTCGAGGTCAACGAGCAGCTCCGAAGCTACGCCCAGGACAAGCTCGGGCGGCTCGAGAAGCACCTGAACGACGCAGCTCGGCTCGAGCTCGAGCTCGCCGTCGAGCGCAACCCGTCGATCTCGGCGAACCACGTCGCCGAGGCGACCGTCTGGACGAAGGGCCCCGTGCTGCGCGCGCGTGAGGCCTCGCACGACATGCGCGCGTCGATCGACCTCCTCGTGGACAAGCTCGAACGTCAGGCGAAGCGCTACCACGACCGGCGCCGGCGGAAGACGCACCGCTCGAGCCACGAGACGCTCGCCGAGGCCCGACCCGTCGTCGCCGACGAGGACGAGCCGGTGATCGTCAAGACGAAGCAGTTTCCGGTCAAGCCGATGAGCGCGGAGGAAGCCGTGCTGCAACTCGAGCTCGTCGGACACGACTTCTTCGTCTTCCAGAACGTCGAGTCCGACGCGGTCAACGTCGTCTACCGGCGTCGAGACGGCAACTACGGGCTGATCGAGCCCAAGGTCCACTGACCGAGCACCCGTTCGCCGATCCGGGCGCGTTCCGCTGGGTTCCGACCGGCGTCTCCGGCATCGCGCGGCCGCGCACCTGGGACGTGACGATGCTCCTCGAGGAGGCGGGCCTCGCCGAAGTCACGACCGAGCGCCTGGAGGCTCGCGCCTTCGCGGACGTGCTCGTCGGCGACGACGTGCCCCGGTCGTTTCTCGCTGCCGTCGACCGCGAGCTCCGGCGTCCGTACGAGCTCTTCGCGGTGCGGCAGGGGCGCGAGAGCTGGGCCGTCGCGGCGCGTCGCCTTCATTCCGAGCTCGTCGCCCTCGGCGAGGGGCCCCCCGCGACCCGCCTCGAGGTGGTCGTCACGCCGGAGGGCGAGCGCTCCGCGTTCGCCGACGGCGAGCGCGTCGCGGACTGGGTCGACGCGGAGGTCGGGACCGCGCTCGCAGAGCTCGAGCGGCGTGGCCGCGAGCGGTTTCAGGCCTTCGTCGCGCGGGCCGATAGGGTGGGAGACGACCGCTGGGAGCTAACGCTCGATCCGCTATGACGGCGGCTACCATCACCTGATGCCACAGAGTTACGGCGCACTCGAGCGTGTTCTCCGCGCCGGCGAAGGCCGCCGCGTCAAGCGACTCGCCGAGCAGGCCGACTACGTCGCGTCCCTGGAGCCCGACTTCGAGCGGCTCTCGGCCGGCGAGCTGGCCGCGAAGACCGCGGAGTTCCGCCAGCGGTTGGAGAACGGCGAGGAGCTCGACGAGCTCGTGTTCGAGGCCTTCGCCGCGGTGCGGGAGGCGGCGAAGCGGGCGGTCGGGATGCGCCCGTTCGACGTGCAGGTCATGGGCGCGATCGTCCTGCACGAGGGGGACATCGCCGAGATGAAGACGGGCGAGGGAAAGACTCTCGTCGCGACGATGCCGCTGTACCTGAACGCGCTCGCCGCGGGCAACGTCCACCTCGTTACCGTCAACGACTACCTCGCCAAGCGCGACACGGAGTGGATGGGCCCCGTCTACGAGGCGCTCGGCATCCGCGCCGCCCACATCGAGAACCTGATGTCGCACGAGGCGCGCAAGGCTGCGTACGACGCCGACATCACCTACGGGACGAACTCGGAGTTCGGCTTCGACTACCTGCGCGACAACATGGCCACGGCGCTCGAGGCGACCGTGCAGCGAGGCCACGCGTACGGAATCGTCGACGAGGTCGACTCGATCCTGATCGACGAGGCCCGGACGCCGCTCATCATCTCGGGCGAGCCGGAGACCGCCGCGAGCACGTACTACGACTTCGCGCGCGTAGTCAGAACGCTCATCCCGAAGGAGGACTACGACTTCGACGAGAAATTCAAGACGGTCTCGCCGATGGAGTCGGGCATCGAGAAGGTCGAGCACGCGCTCCGCATCGAGAACCTCTACGACCCGCGTAACGCCCAGCTCGTCAACCACCTGATCCAGGCGCTCAAGGCGGAGGCGCTCTACCACCGCGACGACGACTACGTCGTCATGGACGGCGAGGTGAAGATCGTGGACGAGTTCACCGGCCGGATCATGGAGGGGCGACGCTGGTCGGAAGGCCTGCACCAGGCCGTCGAGGCGAAGGAGGGCGTCCCGATCAAGGAAGAGCACATCACGCTCGCCACGATCACGCTCCAGAACTACTTCCGCCTCTACGACAAGCTCGCCGGGATGACCGGCACCGCGAAGACCGAGGAGAAGGAGTTCCAGGAGATCTACGACCTATCGGTGGTCGAGATACCGACGAACGTCCCGGTCGTCCGCGAAGATCGGAACGACTTCATCTACAAGACGAAGGACGCGAAGTACACGGCCGTGATCGAGGACGTGAAGGAACGTCACGGCCGCGGCCAGCCCGTCCTGGTCGGGACGATCTCGGTCGAGGTCTCGGAACACCTCTCGCAGCTCCTGACGCGCCAGGGCATTCCGCACAACGTCCTCAACGCGAAGCAGCACGAGCGCGAGGCGGAGATCATCAAGGACGCCGGCGAGCCCGGCGCGGTCACGATCGCGACGAACATGGCGGGGCGCGGCGTCGACATCAAGCTGGGCGAGGGCGTCCGGGAGGTCGGGGGCCTGTACGTGCTGGGCACCGAGCGCCACGAGGCGCGGCGGATCGACAACCAGCTGCGCGGTCGCTCCGGCCGTCAGGGAGACCCGGGTGAGTCCCGCTTCTACCTCGCGGCCGAGGACGAGCTCGTCCGCCTCTTCGCCGGCGACCGGATCTACAAGATCATCGACCGCTTCAAGCTCCCCGACGACCAGCCGATGGAGCACGGGCTCCTCTCGAAGCAGATCGAGGGCGCCCAGAAGAAGGTCGAGGAGCAGAACTTCGTCTCGCGCAAGAACGTCCTCAAGTACGACGACGTGATGAACGTCCAGCGCCAGGTGATCTACGAGCAGCGGCGCGCGGTGCTCGAGGGCGAGGACCTGTCCGAGCAGATCCGCGACTGGATCGCCGAGGTGGTCGAGGGCGTCGTCCTGCAGCACACCGAGTCCGAGTACCAGGAGGAGTGGGATCTCGACGGCCTCTTCACGGATCTCGGCTCGCTCTACGACATGGCCTTCGAGCGCACCGACATCGACCCGTCGATGACGCGCGAGCAGCTCGTCGACGAGCTCACGGACGACGCCCTCGACGAATACTCGAAGAAGGAGGAGGACCTCGACCCCGAGCTCATGCGCGAGATCGAGCGGTTCCTCGTGCTCCAGGTCGTGGATGCGCGCTGGCGCGAGCACCTCGATGCGATGGAGTACCTCCGCGAGGGCATCCACCTGCGGGCGATGGCGCAGAAGGACCCGCTCGTCGAGTATCGCGGCGAGGGTCATGTGATGTTCGAGGAGCTCGGCCAAACGATTCGCGAGGAGGTGCTCCGGCTGCTCTTCCACGTCGAGATCGAGCGGGAAGAGGCGGAAGGGATGGTCGAAGCTGCGGCGGAGGACGGGCGGGCCACGAACGGCGGGCTCGTGTACGAGCACGAGTCGCTTGCCGGCGCCGACGCGATCCTGGCCGCGGGCGCGGCGGAGGGCCTCGCCGCCGGTGGGGGCGCCGCTTTGGCCGTCGAGCGGCAACCGCAGCCCGCGCGTTCGCAACCGCAGCGAACGACCTCGGACTGGGACCGCGTGGGGCGGAACGACCCGTGCCCGTGCGGCTCCGGCAAGAAGTTCAAGAAGTGCCACGGCGCGTGACGGTCTCTCGACATTCCGCGCGACACGCGTAACCCGCCCGACGATACGCTCGAAGCGGAGGGAGGTACGCGGTCGGCCCCGGGCACGCCGTCCTTCGCAAGCGCGTCCGACTTCGTCCTGTCCGTGCTTCCCGCGCCGCCCGTGCGCGTTCTCGAGATCGGCTGTGGGTCGGGCGAGCTCGCTCTGGCGCTCGCCGAGCGCGGCTACGACGTCGTCGCCGTCGATCCGGATGCGCCCGAGGGCCCGATCTTCCGCCGGTTGCGGCTCGAGGACCTCGACGATCCGGGGCCTTTCGACGCCGCCTTCGCCGGTCGCTCGCTCCATCACCTCCACGAGCTCGCCGGCGCCCTCGACCACGTCGCGAGACTCCTCACGGCCGAGGGCATTCTCGTCGTCGACGAGTTCGCCTGGGACCGCTTCGACGAGCGGACGGCCGACTGGTACCACGGGCAGCTGCGGGCGCTCGCCGCTGCGGGCGGCCACCCGGCACCCAGGTCGCTGACGGACGTGATCACCGGCTGGCGCGAGGAGCACCGGGATCTGCACACATACGAGTCGATGCGCGCCGCGCTCGACGAGCGGTTCGAGGAACGTGCCTTCGCGTGGGAGCCGTACCTCTACCGCGAGCTCGGCACGCAAGTGGCCGAGGCGCTCGAGCGGGCGTTGATCGACGCCGGCGCGATCAACGCCGTCGGCTTCCGCTACGTCGGCGCTCGCCGGCCCGATCCCCTCTGACGAGCCGGGCGCCGAGCTACCATCGCTCCATGGCCGAACGCGCTGCGCTCGAACGCGACCTGGAGGAGATCGGAACCCGGCTCGTCTGGGTTCGTGATTACCTTTGACCCCGACGCGCTGAGGGCGCGCCTGGCGGAGCTCGAGGCGGCGATGGGCGAGCCCGGCTTCTGGGACGACCAGGCGCGGGCGGCCCGGATCTCCGCCGAGCAGGCGCGGGTCAGCCGCCGGCTCGAGCGGTACGAGCAGCTGACCGGCGAGGCGCGAGATCTCGGCGAGCTGGCCGAGATCGCGGCCGAGGACGGTGAGCTGGACGAGGTCGACGCGGCCGTGCAGGCGCTGAAACGGCAGCTGGACCGCCTGACGGAGGACGCGCTCTTCACGGGCGAGTACGACGCCGGAGACGCGGTCGTGTCCGTCCACGCGGGCACGGGCGGCACGGATGCTCAGGACTGGGCCGAGATGCTGCTGCGGATGTACCTGCGCTGGGCGGCCGACCGCGGCTTCAAGACCGAGGTGCTGGAAGCGTCCGCCGGCGAGGAGGCCGGGCTCAAGTCGGCCACGTTTACGGCCCAGGGCGAGAACGCGTACGGGATCCTGAAGGCCGAACGCGGCGTCCACCGGCTCGTCAGGTTGTCTCCGTTCGACCAGGCACACCGCCGGCACACGTCGTTCGCGCAGGTGATCGTGAGCCCGCTCGTCTCCGACGACGCCGGCGTCGAGATCGACGAGAACGACCTCCGGATCGACACGTACCGCGCGAGCGGGGCGGGGGGCCAGCACGTCAACAAGACCGACTCCGCGGTCCGGATCACCCACATCCCGACGGGGATAGTGGTCCAGTGCCAGAACGAGCGCTCGCAGCTCTCGAACCGGCAGACGGCCATGCGAATCCTCAAGAGCCGCCTCGCCGAGCACGAGCTCGAGAAGCGAGAGGCAGAGCTCGCCGCAGAGCGCGGCGAGATGCTCGACACCGGCTTCGGAAGCCAGATCCGCAGCTACGTCCTGCACCCGTACCAGCTCGTGAAAGACCACCGCACCGACGTCGAGGAGGGGAATGCGCAGGGCGTGCTCGACGGCAATCTCGACCCCTTCATCCAGGCCTACCTCCTGGGGAGCGCTGCCGGGCGCTTCTGAGGGGTATTAGGGGGCGACCGGCCTATTCGGTAGACTCCTGCCCTCGTAGCCTCGAACCGGCGCGCTCCGCCTGGGCGCCCTTCCATGAACCCGGTGCAGGAAACAAACCTCCAAGCCGTCCAACAGCACAACGGAGCGCCTGTCGCCGTTCTCCCAGAGCAGGAGGCGCAGGCCGAGCGGCCCGTCGGCGCGCCGATGATCGTCTTCGAGGACGTGACGAAGATCTACGACCCGCACGTCGTCGCGCTTCGCAACATCTCCCTGACGATCGAGAAGGGCGAGTTCGTCTTCCTCGTCGGCCCGTCCGGGTCGGGCAAGTCGACCATGATCCGGCTGCTCCTCAAGGAGCTCGAACCGACGCAGGGCCGCATCATCGTCGCCGGCCGCGAGCTCGCGCGACTCAAACGCTCGAAGGTGCCGATGCTGCGCCGGAATCTGGGCTGCGTCTTCCAGGACTTCAAGCTCCTTCCGAACCGGACGGCGTTCGAGAACGTCGCCTACGCGCTCAAGGTGCAGGGCGAATCGCAGCGCTCGATCCGTGCCAAGGTGCCCGAGGTGCTGTCGCTCGTCGGCCTCGCCGGCAAGATGGGCCAGTATCCGGACGAGCTCTCGGGCGGCGAGCAGCAGCGCGTCTCGATCGCGCGCGCCTTCGTGAACCACCCGCCGCTGCTCATTTGCGACGAGCCGACCGGCAACCTCGACCCCGACACGTCCGTCGGGATCATGCAGCTCCTCTACCGGATCAACCGCACCGGAACAACGGTCGTCATGGCGACGCACGACCGCGAGATGGTCGACAAGATGCGCCGCCGCGTGATCGCGCTCGAGGACGGCGAGATGGTGCGCGACGAGCGGCGCGGGGGGTACGGCTCGTGAGGGGCCGTGCTCGGCAGGGCGGCGGTGGGGTGGTGGGAGCCCCGTGAGAACGAGGATGTTCGTGTCCGAGGCGGTTCGCTCGCTGACCGCGAACGTCTCGACGACGGTCGCCGCAACGCTCACCGTCCTGATCGCGATGTTCGTGCTCGGGCTCTTCATCGCGCTCGGCACGTGGTCCCTCTCGTGGAGCCACCACATCGAGCGCGAGGTCGTCGTCAAGGTGTTCTTCACGCGGACGGCGACCTCCGACCAGATCAACGCGGTCCGGCAGCAGCTCGCCGGGATGGACGACGTGGAGGACGTCACGTTCGTCTCGAAGCAGGATGCGCTCGAGCAGATGAAGGAGCGCTACCCCGATCTCACGAGCAAGCTCGCCTGGAACCCGTTTCCGGACTCCTTCGTGGTGAAGCCGAAGGTCGCGAACCAGATCCAGACGATTGCCGCCAGGTTCGACCCGCCGCCCGCGGGCGTCGACAAGGTCGACTACGGCAAGGAGAAGACGAAGCGGGTCCTGACCTTCGCGAAGGTGCTCGAGCTCATCTTCCTCGTGGGGAGCGGCATCCTGCTCACCGCCTCGACGATGCTGATCGCCAACACGATCCGCCTCTCGCTCTTCTCGCGCCGGCGCGAGATCGAGGTCATGAAGCTCGTCGGCGCGACGAACTGGTTCGTGCGCGGTCCGTTCATGCTCGAGGGCCTGCTCTGCGGGTTCATCGGCGCGGTCGCAGCCGTCGTGCTCCTGATCCTGACGCGCGAGCTCGCCCTGCCGAGGATCCCCGCGCTGCACTCGACCGGCAACGAGGCGAGCGCGCTCGCGTTCCCCTACGTGGCGCTGATCCTCTTCGCCGTCGCGCTGCTCGTCGGGGCGGCGGGCTCCGGCATCACCCTGCGCCGCTTCCTGCGGATCTAGCCCTCGCTAGGAGCGTCTCTATACTCAGCTCGCGGCACATGAAGCGAGCGCTCGCTACCGCAGCGGTCGTCGTCCTCTTCGCCGGCGCCTTCACGCTCGGGCTGACGCTGACGCGTGACACGAAACCGGCGCCGCGCGCCGCGCCCGTCCCGCGAGCGCATCGCGCGCCGCGTCCGATCGACCAGGTGCGGCGGGAGCTTCTCTCCGAGTACTACCGCTCCGTGCCTGCTTCCGTTCTCCGCCGCCGCACGATCCGGGGCATGCTCGCGAGCCTCGGCGATCCGTACACGGACTACCTGACAGCCGCCGAGTACGCCGAGCTGCGGAACCGGACCGAATCGAGCTACGGCGGCGTCGGCCTCACGGTGAGCCCGGGGAAGACAGGGCTGATCGTGACTGCCGCGCGTCGCGGCCCCGCCCGTGCGGCGGGGATCCGTCCCGGCGACCTGATCGTGAAGATCGACGGCCGGGCGGTGAGCGACCTCTCCTTCGAGCGCTCGCTCTCGCTCGTGAAGGGCGAGGAGGGAACGGTCGTGAAGCTCACGATCGAGCGGGCGAACGCGGGTCGCAAGGACTTCCGCATCGTCCGGGACGAGATCCCGGTCGCATCGATCCGATCGCGCCTGCTCCGGGCCAGGAAGCAGCGCCTCGGCTACGTCCGGTTGCTCGCCTTCCCGCAGGGAGCGGCCGAGCGGCTCGAGGCCGAGACGGACGCGCTCGTCGCGCGTGGCGCGAAGGGTCTCGTCCTCGACCTGCGCGAAAATCCGGGCGGCCTCCTCGACCAGGCCGTCCGCACGGTCTCGCTCTTCGTCGAGGACGGCATCGTCTGCACGACCGACGGGATCCACCAGACGCAAAGAGTCTTCTCGGCCAGCGGCGACGCAGCCTATCCGTCGCTCCCCCTCGTCGTCCTCGTCGACCGTAAGAGTGCGAGCGCCGCCGAGATCGTGGCGGCGGCTCTGCGCGAAAATCGGCGCGCGACCGTCGTGGGGCTCCAGACATATGGGAAAGGATCGGTCCAGTCGATCCGGCTCCTCTCGAACGGCGGTGCTTTCAAGCTCACGACGGCGACGTACCGCACGCCGGCCGGCCACGATCTCCATCTCACCGGCGTTCGCCCCGACATCCGCGCGCGCGACAAGATGGACACGAAGCGCGACGAGGCCCTTCTGACCGCCGAGCGAGCCCTTCTCGACCGCATCGGCTGACAGTCCGCCCTCGGTCGTCTGCGAGCTCGCCCGGCGCGGGAAGCTGCTCGTCGGCGAACCGTACTTCGAGCCAGGAACGCCGATCACGATCGATCGCAAGACCGCCGGTGAGGCCCGGCCGGGCGATCTCGTGGTCGTCCGACTCGGGCGCGGACGAGCTCGCCTCGAAGTTGTCTTGGGCCGCCCGGACGACGTCGGCGCCGTGCTCGAGGGCGTGCTCTGGGACGCGGGTGAGCGCCGGCCGTTCCCACCCCTGCCGCCCGAGCCGCCCCGCGACGAGCCGGACCGGGTCGACCTGCGTGACCTGCTCGCGTTCACGATCGACCCCGACGAGGCGAAAGACTTCGACGACGGGCTCAGCTTCCGCCGCGAGGGTGAGGCGATCCGGGTCTGGATCCACATCGCCGATGTCTCCGCCTTCGTCCCGGCCGGCTCCGCCCTCGAGCGGGCGGCGGCCGAGCGGGCCCTGTCCCTCTATGTCCCGGGCCGCGTGGCGCCGATGCTTCCGGAGGCGCTCTCTGCGGACGCGTGCAGCCTGCGCCCGCATCAGGACCGCCGCTGCGTGACGGTCGAGATCGTCTTCGACGGCGATCTGCAGCCCGCCGAACCGGTCTTCTACCGCAGCCTGATCAGGAGCCGCGAGCGCCTCACGTACGGACACGCCGAGGCCATCCTGGCGGGCCGCGAGCGTGCTCGCGACGAGCTCTCCGAGGCGCTTCGCCTCGCCGAGCGCGTGGCCGGGGAACTTCGGCGCCGGCGCTTCCGTCGCGGGGCTCTTCGGATCGAGACGGAGGAGATCGCGTTTGCCTTCGACGGCGCCGGAGGCGTCGAACGGGCCTGGATCGAGGGCGAGGCGCATGCGCACTCGCTCGTCGAGGAGCACATGATCCTCGCCAACGAGGCGGTCGCCGGCCTCCTCGCCGGCCGCAAGCGCGAGGCGCTCTTCCGCGTCCACGAGCGGCCCGACCCGCAGGCGATCGAGCTGCTCGTCGCCAAGCTCGCCGACCTCGAGGTGCCGACGCCGCCCGTGCCCGAGCGGCTCACGCCGGGCGAAGCCGCGGAGCTCGCCGGCCGGATCAGCGAGCGGGTGAGCGAGTACGCCCACCAGTCCGGCCGGGGCGGGGAGGCGTTCCCCGCGCTCGTCCTCCGCTCGCTGAAGCAGGCGCGGTACGACCCCGCCAACCTCGGTCACTCGGGGCTGGCGAGCCGGGCGTACTGCCATTTCACCTCTCCGATCCGGCGCTATCCGGACCTCGTCGTCCACCGCGCGCTTCTCCGGGAGCTCGGCGTCACCGACGAGCCGCTGCCGGAGGACATCGACGAGGCCGCGGAGTGGACGTCGCTGCGCGAGCGGGCAGCGGCGAAGACGGAGTACCGCGCGGACGAGATCTGCCTCGGCCGCTACCTCGACCGGTGTCTCTTCGACGAGGGCTGGGACACGTGCTTCGACGGAGAGATCATCGGCGCGATCGGGTCGGGCATCTTCGTCCGTTTCGGCGACGTGTTCGAGGGCTACGTGCCCGCCCGGCGGCTGGCGGGTGACTACTTCGAGCTGAATCCGCTCGGGACCGCGCTCGTCGGAAGGCGCGGCGGCAGCCGTTTCCGGCTCGGGGATCCGATCTCCGTACGCGTCGAGAAGATCGAGCCCACCGACGGAAGGGTCGAGCTAGCCCTCTGCGACAATCGACCCGATGGCTCGGGGAACCGGCGAAAAGCTCATCGTCGATAACCGCCGCGCGCGGCACGACTACCACCTGAGCGACCGGGTCGAGGCGGGTATCGCGCTCACTGGGACGGAGGTCAAATCCCTCCGCGAGGGCCGCGCGGACATCAAGCGCGCATTTGCCGAGATCCGCGACGGCGAGGCGTTCCTGGTCGGAGCGCACATCGACGAGTACAAGCAGGGAAACCGGGAGAACCACGATCCCGACAGGCCGCGGAAGCTCCTCCTCCGCCGGCGCGAGATCGACTCGCTGTACGGGAGCGTCCGCGAGCGCGGCTTCACGCTCGTCCCGACGCGCCTCTACTGGAAGGACGGGCGCGCCAAGGTCGAGCTCGCACTTGCGCGCGGCAAGGAGGCACGGGACAAGCGGCGGGACATCGCCGATCGGGATGCGCGCCGCCAGATCGAGCGCGCGCTCAAGTCCCGTGGCCGGGAATAGCTGCGATTTGCGGGTACAATGTGCCGAGACATACGGGGGCGATCAGGTTTCGACGTGGTCGGTTCTCCGGACAGACTGCAAGCCGAGGTCTCCGGTTGGCCTCGTAAAACAACCGGAAACACACGTAAGTGCGGATAACGAACTCGCACTCGCTGCTTAGTCACTAGGTAGCGCGTCGCTCCGGTCTCGGCCCGTGGATCGGGGAGCGGCGTCAACCAACGGGCTCGCCGCCGAGGGAGAGCCAATCGCCCGAGGCGGGACTCCAAAGGATGGCTAGCCCGTCGGTAGGCCGCCTGCGAGCCGGCCGGCGGGCGAAACGGAAGCGCAGGCTAAGCTTGTAGACGTCTGATCCGGTGCGTCCGCGGACGCGGGTTCGATTCCCGCCGCCTCCACTTTTCGGCTCTAGGTGCGCGCTCCGGGCGAGGGAACTCCGAAAGTCGACGTGGTCGTTACACTCGGAGTCGAGGACGAGCTCGGAGAGGGTCGGCACGAGCTCTCGCCGCTCTTCTATGCCGGTCAGGACGTGATGACGCAGATCCGCCTGACGCAGGGCGGCTGACGGGCGCGCACGCTCGTCTATCGTTTCACCGCTCATGGCAACGACGGCGAGGCAGCCGGTCGACCCCGACGTCGTGCGGAAGTTCCACTTCTCGCGCGAGATGGTCGAGGGCCCGGTCTACCGCAAGTACGAGAAGGCGATTCGCAAGTTCTGGCGGGTACAGGATCTCGACTTCGCGCAGGACGCCGAGGACTGGAACCGGATCGACGAGGAGCAGAAGCGCGGCCTGCTCGGGGTGACCGTTCGCTTCCTCGCGGGCGAGCAGAACGTGACCGACGAGCTCGTCCCGATGCTCGCGGCGTCCCACGCGCTCAACCGGTTCGACTGGGTCGTGTACCTGTCGACCTTCCTGATGGAGGAGGCGAAGCACTCGGAGTTCTTCATGCGCTGGCATGAACGCGTGGTGGGTCTCCTCGAGCCCGACGAGGTGGCGCGGCACTTCCTCGTCCGGGGCAAAACGGTCGATCCGAGCGGGCGCTTCGAGGTGCGGGACGTCCTGCACGAAGCGCTGCCGTACTACGGCGGCCGCCTCATGGAGGCGACGATCGGCGGTGACGAGGCCGAGGTCGAGCGCGCCTTCGTGGCCTTCTCGGCCGCCTACAACGCGTTCGTCGAAGGCGTTCTGACGATGCCGTCCTACGAGATCGTCATCGACACGACCAAGAGCTGGGACGCCTTCCCCGCCCTCCGGCAGGGCTTCCGCCTGATCCTCATGGACGAGGGGCGGCATATCACCTTCGGGACGTACGCCTGCAAGGTCCTGATCGAGAAGGACCCGACGTATGAAGAGGAGGTGCACCGCGTCTTCGACTCCTATCGCGGGAACGTCGTCGGCCTCGTCGAGTACCAGAAGGCCGTGCCGGGCCTCGACCTGGACAAGTACCAGGTGATGAAGGTGCGTCATTACAGGAACCGGTGCCGGGAGATGGGGGTCACTCCTGACGACACGCTCATCGAGCAGATCCTCGACCCCTCGATCGACTTCGTAGTCGGCGTCGAGGCCGGGTAGCCGTGGCCACACTCGCCAAGCGCTGGACGTGCGTCGAGGCGGGTTGCGACTACGAGCTCGTCGTTCCGGATGTCGCGACCGCGGTCGACGGGGCGCAACGGCACATCGCGGAGGCGCACCAGAGCTTCGAGCTCGAGGAGATGATCGAGGACGTCTTGGAGGACGTCCCTGCGCCGGACCGGAGCTAGAGAGCCCCGAACTCGGCCGCCAGCATGCGGGCCGCCGTGACGACCTCGGCGACGAGGGTCATGAGCTGCGCGCGGCCGGTGTCGGGGTGGAGGATGCAGGCGCGCAGTGTCTCGCGGCCGTCGAACACCGTGCCGGTGACGAACGCATTCCCTCGCCTCTGAACAGCCTCGGGCAACGCGCGGTTCAGGTCGTCCAGCCCCGACTCCGGGTAGCCGGCCGGGCGCGCGCGAAAGGCGACGATGGACGTCTCCGGCTCGGCGGCCAGCTCCAGGTCGGGCTCCTGCTCGACGCGCTCCGCCAGGTCGCGGGCGAGCGCGGTCGCTCGCGCCACCTGTTCTGCGATCCCGGAACGGCCGCGCGCGGCAATCGTCGCCCACGTCTTGAGCGCGCGGAACGGTCTCGTCTGCTCGAACCCGGACTCCGCGAACGTACCCACAGGGCCGCCTGTGTTCTGGCGCAGATAGGGCGGGATGAGGCTGAACGCATCGCGGAGGTCGTCCGGATGCTGCACGAGCGCGCAGCCGGAATCGACCGGCACGCCGAGCCATTTATGCGGGTCGAGGGCGAGAGAGTCGGCCCGCTCCATCCCGCGGAAGCGCGGCGCGATCTTCGGGTCGAGCACGCCGAACGCGCCGTAGGCGCCGTCGACGTGAAACCATAGGCCTTCCTCGGCTGCCACGTCCGCGAGCTCGTCGAGCGGGTCGATCTGGCCGGCGTTCACCGTTCCGGCCGAGCCCACGAGGAGCGCGGGAAGCGCGCCGCTTGCACGATCCGCTTCGATCGCGGCGCGCAGGGCGGCCGCATCGAGGCGGCCGCCCTCGAGCGGTACGTCTCGCATCGCGCCGCTCCCGAGGCCGAGCAGCTCGAGCGCACGCCGCACGCAGCTATGCGCCTCGGCGGGAACGTAGGCGACGAGCTGCGGCGCTCCGGACAGGCCGTCGCGACGCAGGTCGTGGCCCGCGCGGGTGAGAGTTCGATGGCGGGCGCCTGCGAGGCAGACGATCGTGGCTGCCGACGCGCCGCTCGTCAACAGGCCCCCGCCCGGCTCGTGCGGGAACCCGACCAGCTCCGCGAGCCAGCGGACGACGGTGCGCTCGAGATGGACGTCGGCGTGGTCGCCCGTGACAACGCTCGGATTCATCGACGCCGCTGCCAGGGAGGCCAAGATGCCCGCGCGCGAAGGCGGTGAGTTGACCCAGCCGAAGAAGGCCGGGTGACCGTTTCCCATCGCGTATGGCAGGACGTCGCGAAGCGTGCTCGTGACCAGATCGTCGAGCGCGGTAGCCGTCGCCGGAAGCGGTAGGTCGAGCAGCTGCGTCCGTAGGGCGTCCGGAAGCGGCTGCCAGACTGCTTGCCCCGGGAGCGCGGCAAGGTGGTCGGCGACGCCGTCGACCAGCACGTGCCCCGCGCGACGGAACGCCTCCAACTCGCCGTCGGGCCCCGCCCCCGGGTCGGGTTCTCCCACGCCGCAAGCATAGGTTGCTCCCCGACCGTCAGACTTCCGGTGCGAGCCGCGCCTGGCTCGTCTCACCAACGGAAGGAGGACGATGACCGAGGAAGCGCCGCTCCAGCAGACGGAAAGCGGACTCGAGCCGGCGAACGAGGGCTGGTTCGTCGTCAACGTTCGCGACGCCGCCTGGTTCGTCCATCCGGCGTTCGGCTCGGGTTGCGGATTCGAGAGCGAGAACGGCGCGAAGTTCCCCGAGCTCGGGATCAACATCGGCGTCCTCGAGCCAGGGGAACCGGCGTGCCTGTACCACGAGGAGAACGCACAGGAGGACTTCCTCGTCCTGTCCGGCGAGTGCACGCTGCTCGTGAACGAGGAGGAACGATCCCTGAAGGCCTGGGACTTCTTCCACTCGCCTGCGGGAACCGAGCACGTCCTCGTCGGGGCGGGCAACGGTCCCGCGATCGTGCTCTCCGTCGGGACGCGGAAGGAGGTCGAAGAGCTGCGCTACCCCGCATCGGAGGTCGCCGCGAAGCACGGGGCGAGCGCCGAGACCGAGACTCCGGACGCCCGTGAGGCGTACGCACCTTTCGGCCGCTCGCGGCGCGGCCGCCCCGACTACTGGGACCAGCTCCCCTGGGCCTGACGAGCCGTGCTCGAACGCGCCCTCTGTCCCACACTCGTCGGACGCGACCAGCAGCTGTTCGTCCTCGAAGACGCCCTCCTCGCAGCGCAGCGCGGAGAGAGCCGCTTCGTCGCGGTGGGTGGGGAGGCGGGAGTCGGGAAGACCCGCCTCGTCACGGAGCTCGCGAAGCGGGCGAGAGCTCTCGGCTGCCAGGTCCTCTGGGGCGCCTGCAGCGAGGTGGAGCTCCCGCTCCCGTACCTCCCGATCGTCGAGGCGCTCGGAAACTACATCTCCGGTGAGGATCCCGAGCGGCTCGCCGCAGCCCTCGGCGGTGCACGACGCGAGCTGGCGCAGCTCTTTCCGCAGCTTGCCGACGAGCCATCGGCAGGGGGCGGCGAGCCCGGCCAAGCCAAGCTCCGGCTCTTCGAGGCCGTCGTCGCCCTTCTCGCCATTCCCGCGCGCGAGCACGGGCTCGTGCTCGTCCTCGAAGACGTCCACTGGGCAGACGCGGCAACGCGGGAGCTCCTCGACCACCTCGCGCGGCGGCTGACGAACACGCGGTCACTGCTCGTCGTCACCTACCGGGACGACGAGCTCGATCGCCGGCACCCGCTCCGCCCGCTCCTCCAGACCTGGCGCCGGTCGGGCGTCGTCGAGGTCGTGACGCTCTCCCCGCTCGAGCCGGCCGAGGTCGGCGAGATGATCGGAGCGATCGTCGGAGAGGACGTGGGCTCCGAATTCCCGGCGCTCATGCACGTGCGCACGGACGGCAACCCCTTCGTGCTCGAGGAGATGCTGAAGGAGGTGCTCGACCGCGGCGGACTCGTGACCCCCGACGGCTCGGGTGCGCCGCGCTCGCCGCACGAGCTCGACATCCCTGCCACGGTTCGAGACACGATCCTTTCGCGGCTCGCGCGTCTCGCCCCCGACCAGGCGAACGTGCTCGAAGCAGCCGCCGTGCTCGGCCGTACCTTCGACTATGGAACGCTCGTGGCGGTCACGGGAGCGTCGGAGGCGACGGTGCGCGAGGCACTCTCGGTCGGGGTCGCCCAGCAGCTCCTCGAGGAGGCTGACGCGACCCGCGCCTCCTATCGCTGGCGCCATGCGCTGACGCAGGAGGCCGTTGCCGACGAGATCGTGCTCCCCCGGCGGCAGGAGATTCACAGCCGGGCGGCGGATGCGGCGACGGCGGCGGGCGGAAGCGCGGTCGACGTCGCCCGCCACCTGCTCGAGGCGGCTCGCTTCGACGAGGCGGTCCCGGTGTGCATCACCGCGTCGGAGGAGGCGGAGGCCTCCCTGGCCTTCGCCGAAGCGGTCGAGCTACTCGAGCGGGCGCTCCCGCACACACGCGACGCGCTCGTGCACGCTCGCGTCCTCTGTCGCATGGGTCGCCTGCTCTGGATGCAAGGCAAGACCCCCGCCGCGGAAGCGGTGCTCGTCGAGGGGGTTCCTGCGCTCGAAGCCGCGGGCGACGAGCTCGAGGCAGCGCGTCATCGACTTGTTCTCGCCCGCTGCTACTGGGAGCAGAGCAGACCGGCCGACTCGCACGCCGAGTTCGAGCGGGCGCGCAGCGTGCTCGAGCGCCACGGGCCTTCGGCCGATCTCGCCGTCGCCTACATCCGCCTCTCCGGCCTCTACAAGTTCGAGTTCGACGCGGGGCGGAGTCTCGCGGCGGCCGAGAAGGCGGTGGAGGTCGCGCGTCTCGCGGGCGCTGACTTCGAACGCGTGTGGGCTCTCTCGTGGCTGGGATACGCACTCGAGGACGTGGGCCGCTTCGAGGAGGGCAGACGGCTCGTCGACGAAGCCTTCGACGAGGCCCGTCGCCGCGGCTTCGCGTTCATCGCGCACAACATCGCCTACAACGATGCGTGGACGCGCCTGCACACGATGACGGCGAACGTCGACGAGCGGCTGCTCGCGCTCGCCGCTGAGCCGGGGCCGGCCGCCATTACGAACATGACCGGAATTGCGGCGAGCTGGGCGGCGCGCGCGCGCGGCGAGCTTTCGGGCGCCCTGGCGTCCGTTCGCCGCGCCGAGGACGCGGGCCGCGTGGCAGCGAGCGAGAAGGTTCACTGGCGGGCACGGGTCGAGCTCGCAGAGGTTCTGCTCGAGCTCGGCAGGCTCGACGAGGCGTGGGCCGCCCTCCCGCCCACCTCGCAGCGCGCCGAGCTCCAGGACCTCGTCTACGACGCTGGCCCGCAGATCCGCGTCCGCCTCGCGACAGGCCGCGTCGACGAGGCCGTCACCGTCGCGCGCGAGATCGCCGAGCAGGCGGAGCGAATCGCGCGCTATCCGGACGCGCTCGCGCTCGCCGTGGAGGCGTTCCTCTCGGCCGAGCTCGTGGACGAGGCCCAGGCTCTCGTCGCCGTCGCTCGTGCGCATACCGGCTCCGACGCCGTCCTTTCGCTCGACGAGGCCGAGGGCCGGATCCTCCTGGTGCGCGGCGAGTTCGCACAGGCGAGGGCGATCCTCGAGGCGACTGCCCGCGAGGCCGGGAGACGCGGGTTTCGCCTCGCCGAGCTTCGCCTCCGGACCCTTGCCGCCGAGGCGTTCGGGCAGAGCGGGACGGCCGAATCGGCCGAGCGCGAGCTGGCCGCAATCGTGTCGGAGGCCGACAAGATCGGCGCAGCTCTCATTCGCGACGCAGCCCGGGCGACGGCCGAGCGACTCGGCATCGCCCTTGCGGCCGCGCAGACACAACGCCCGGACGGCGAGGCCTCGGTCCCGCCGGTCCTTCCGAGCGGAGAGCGACTCGTGACGTCGATGTTCGTGGACGTGCGCGGCTACACGAGGGTCGCGGCCACAACCCCGCCCGCGCAGCTGGCCGATCGCATCGAGACGCTCTACCGCTGGGCGTCGGCCGAGGTCGGGCGCCACCACGGCTTCGTCGACAAGTTCGCGGGCGATGCCGTCATGGCGACCTTCAACGCGACCGGGACCCGCCTCGATCACACGCGGGACGCCGTCGAGTCCGCGTTTGCGATCGCCGGGAAGGCTGCGATGCTCGGGCTCGGAGTGGGGGTGGGAATCGCGGTGGGCCCGGCCGTGGTCGGGCGGGCTTCGACGGGCGCCAACGTGTCGGTACTCGGGACGACGACGAATCTAGCGGCGCGCCTGCAAACGGCCGCCGACGCGGGGGAAGTCGTTCTGAGCGAGGAGGCACACCGGCGGGTGGCCGACTGGCTCGCGGAACGAGGGCTCGAGGGGGCACCCGCAGAGCTCGAGCTGAAGGGCTTCGACGAGCGACAGCGTGCGTGGCGACTTCGCGCCGTGCGTTCGGAGGAGCTCGCGTCCTCGTCGGGCTGACGGCGGGCCCGCCTTCCTGCGCGGCCTTCGGTGGTCTAGAGGCTCGAGCCCCAGCGGGCGGGATCGAAGCCGAACGTCTCGACCGAGCTTTTCTGCGCTGCCGCAGCTGCCGCAGCCCGTGCTTCGCTGTACGTCCAGACCGTCGTGCTGTCCGTGCCGCTGCGCTTCTCGATCTCGATCGCCTGAGGCCGGTGGCGGTCGACGTACTCGCACGCGAAGTCCGCGGCCTCGAGGAAGTTCGTCGTCTTGTAGAGCACCGACCGGCGCGCGTACGCCGGGTCGTAGGCGACGTCCCAGACGTGGTAGGTCGGGTCGGCGGGCGCGGAAGCCCTCTCGACCGCCTCGACCTCGAGCGTCAGACCCTGTGCGTCGACCGCGACGCCGTGCTGGTCGGCAAGGGCTAGGGCGAGTCCGCGTCCGGACAGATGCCCGCCGGCGACGAGGATCTCGCCGAGTCGGCGGCCCGGGTGCTCCCGCTGCTCCGCGAGCGCCGCGTGCAGCGTGGCCGCGGAGAGAAAGCCCTTCTCGACGAGAAGCTTGCCGAGCGGCCTCCACGTCCCGTCGCCGTTGGTCGGAGCTGCAGGGGCGTCCGGCTGCGACTTCTTCTCGCTCCGGGCGGCTGCCGCGGCGATGCCGGTTGCGCGGAGCTGAACGCCATGCTGGCGTGCGAGTGCCTGCGCAAGCGCGACGGCGGTCATCGAGCCGCGGTCGACGAGGATCTCGCCCAGGAGGCGACCCGTGAGACGGTGCTCGGCGAGCGCCTGCTCGAGCTCGCTCGGAGTCACGAGCCCTTCATCTACGAGCAGGGAGCCGAGTGGACGCCAGGGGAACTGCGTGCGGTCCATGGACCCAACTATCGGCTTGCGCGCGAACGAACTAAACGCTTCGCGCAGCGAAGCGGCTGAGCGCCGTGAGGACCGAGCGGAGCTCGGCACCGCGCGGAGTGAGGAGGTACTCGACCCGCGGCGGGCGTGAGTCGGCGACCACGCGGCGTTCCAACAGGCCTGCCTCCTCGAGTTCGGCGAGTCGGGTCGCGAGCGTCCCGGGCGGGATCCGTCCGCACGACGCCAGGAAGTCGTTGAAACGGACGGCTCCCGTCTGGCTCGCGTAGAGGATCGTGAGCGACCAGCGCCGTTCGAGGAGATCCGCGATGCGACGGATCTCCTCGGGGACGCAGGGGCAGCTACGCGGCGAGCGCATCGTGCGCGGGCGCCGGCTCGAGCGCGAGCTCGAGCACCTCGCCCAGGCCCATGACCGGGTGGAAGCGGATCTCGGCACGCACGTCCTCCGGGACGTCGTCCAGGTCGGCGCGGTTCCGCTCCGGGACGATGACGTCCGTGAGTCCGGCCGCATGCGCGGCGAGCGCCTTCTGCTTGACGCCTCCGATCGGCAGGACCCGGCCCTGCAGCGTCAGCTCGCCGGTCATGCCGAACGTATGGCGCACGGGTCGGCCGGTGAGAAGCGACGCGAGCGCGGTCGCCATCGTGACGCCGGCGCTCGGCCCGTCCTTCGGGATCGCGCCCGCCGGGACGTGCACGTGGAAGCTGCGCTCGTCGAAGGCGCTCTCGTCGATGCCGAGCTCGTCGGCGTGGGCACGAATCCAGGAGAGCGCGATGCGCGCCGACTCCTTCATCACGTCTCCGAGCTGCCCCGTCAGGACGAGCCCGTCGGAGCCCTTCATCGAGGTGGCCTCGACGAAGAGCACGTCGCCGCCGGTTCCCGTCACGGCCAGGCCGGTCGCCACGCCCGGGATCGCGGTCCGCTCGGCCGCCTCCTGGTAGAAGCGCTGCTTCCCGAGGGCGTCGCGAACGACCTGCTCGTCGACCTGCACCGGGGTCTCCGCCTCCCCGGCCGCGATGCGGGTGGCGGTCTTCCGAAGCAGCTTGCCGAGCTCGCGCTCGAGCTGGCGGACGCCGGCCTCGCGCGTGTATTCGGTCACGATCGTCTCGAGCATCCGCTCGCCGACCTCGACCTCGTCCTCGCGGAGCCCGTTGCGCTCCAGCTGGCGCGGCCAGAGGTAGCCCTTCGCGATCTCGACCTTCTCGTCGACGGTGTAGCCGTCGAAGCGGATGGTCTCCATCCGGTCGAGCAGCGGCCCGGGAATCGTCTCGGTCACGTTCGCGGTCGCGAGGAACACGACCTCGGACAGATCGAGCTCGACGTCGAGATAGTGGTCGCGGAACGAGTGGTTCTGCGCCGGGTCGAGCACCTCGAGGAGGGCCGAGGAAGGGTCGCCGCGCCAGTCGGCGCCGAGCTTGTCGACCTCGTCGAGCAGGATGACCGGGTTCATCGTCCCCGCATCGCGCAGGGCGCGGACCAACCGGCCGGGGAGCGCGCCGATGTAGGTGCGCCGGTGGCCGCGGATCTCCGCCTCGTCGCGGACGCCGCCGAGCGACATGCGGACGAACTCGCGCCCGAGGGCGCGTGCGATCGACTCGCCGACCGAGGTCTTCCCCGTGCCGGGCGGGCCCACGAGCGTGAGGATCGCGCCAGAGCGCTTGTCCTCCTGGATCCCGCGCTCGGCGCGCAGCTTGCGAACGGCCAGGTACTCGACGATGCGGTCCTTGACGTCCTCGAGCCCGGCGTGATCGGCGTCGAGGACCTCGCGCGCGTGCTGGGGGTCGAGGCGCTCCTCCGAGCGCTTGCCCCAGGGCAGGGCGAGGATCCAGTCGAGGTACGTGCGGATGGTCTGGGCCTCGGGCGAGGAGTCGCCCATGCGCTCGAGCCGTCCGACCTCTCGCTCCGCCTGCTCGCGGACCTCGTCCGGGAGCTCGGCCTCCCCGATCTTCTCGCGGTACTCGTCGACGACCGAGCCCTCGTCCTCGCCGAGCTCACGCCGGATCGACGCGAGCTGCTGGCGCAGCACGTACTCGCGCTGCTGCTTGCCGGCCTCCGACTCGACGTCTTCGCGGATGCGCCGCCGTACCTGCAGCTCTGCGAGGCGCTCACGCTGGAGCCGCACGGCGAGCTCGAGCCGCTCGACGACGTCACAGGTCTCGAGCAGCTCCACCTTCTCCTCGAAGCCGATGTCAGGTGAATACCCGGCAGTGTCGGCGAGCGCTCCGGGCTCGCGAACCGAGCGGAGGAACGCGCCGACGCGTTCGTCGGCGCCGCGCAGCTCGAGGATCTCCTCGACGATCGCGCGGTACTCGCACTCGAGCTCGGCCGTGTGGACCGGGGCGACGGGCTCGTCCGGCCGCTCGTCGACCTCGACGCGCAGGTTGCCCGACGCATCTCCGAGCGCCGCGCCCGGGATGCCACGGTGAAGGCCGTTCAGGACGACCGCGTTGCCGCCGCCGGGGATGCGGACGTGCTCGAGCACCTCGGCGACGGTTCCGACGTTCGCGTAGGCGCCGTCCGAGCGCGGGACGAGGAGCACGCGGCTCTCGTCGCCTACGTCCAGAGGGAGCGTGAGGGTCATATGAGGGAAGACGACGACGTCTTCCAGGGGGATCAGCAAGAGCTTCGTCAGTTCCTTCACCCTTCCTAGGTGATTAGATACGGGTACGTGCTACAGAAATTGTAGCTACTCGTTCAGGCGCCTGTAGGCCTCGCCGAGCGCGTCGGCCACGCCTGTCACGTCGTTCCGCAGGCCCCGGACCTGGGCGGCCACCGTTTCGTCGGCCGCGCTCTCGGCGGCAACGCTTGCGCGGACGATCTGCGCGTGAATCGCTCCGAGCGAGAGCACGATGTGCTCCATCTGGGCGTCAAACGCGGCAAGCTGCCTGCGTAGGTCTTCTCGTACGGAGATCGTCTCCTCGAGCGCCGAAACGAGGTTCGGATCCGGAGCCGGCGTCGCACGGAGCGCCTCGAGGCGGGCGACGGCGCCGTCGTCGTGCTCGGCGAGATAGACGGAGATTCGCTGCGCGCGCTCAGCGCGGATCTCGAGCTCTCTCAGGAGTCGCTCGACCTCGTGGATCACGCCCGTGAACGGGAGAGACGCGTCCGATGTCGCCGCCCTGATCCTGGCCTCCTCGGCGCGGGCCCGTCCGAGCTTCTCCGCGATCTCGGGGGCGAGATTCTGTGCCGCCAGCGCGGGCCTTCGCGCTACCTGCAGGCGGGCGTACGTCCGCTCGCCTACGACTGCTGCCTCATCCTCGTCGAAGAACGTGAGGGCGACCATCGCGACGTACGCGGCCACGCTGACGACGAGCAGCAAGACGGTGCCGAGCACGAGCCCGGCGACGGCGACCGCGGCCGGCACGGCGATGTTCAGCGGCTTTGTCGCCGCGTTCAGGGCGAGCTCCCGCGCAAGCACGCGACGGGTGACCAGCTCTCGCGCCATGATCAGAAATAGCTGGAGATCTGCGTGTACACGGCCGCGATCTCGTCCGGGTCGCCTTCGAACTCGAGGCCGCCGGACGCCGTCGAGATTGCGTTGAGGACGTCCCGGTTCGCGTTCTGACCGTATGCGATCGTGAAGACACGGATCCGGCTCTCTTCGTCCTCGCTTCCGCGTCTGAGCATGTCGATGAGAGCTCCTGCGTCGAGGCGGGACCGATTGTCCTCCCCGTCGGTCAAGACGACCACCGCGTTGATCTTCGTCGTGTCGTTCAGGCCCGCGATGCTCTGGACGCCGTAGGCGGTTGCGTCGTACACGGCGGTATTCCCGTCCGCGACGAGGTTCGACACCGCCGAGGTGAGGGCGGCGTTGTTCTCCCGCATGGGCCGTAGCGGCACGATCGGATGGACACGTTCGTCGAACGTCACGAGGCCGACGCGGTCGCGCGGGGAGAACTCGCCCAAGAACGTCTTCAAGCCTCGAATCGCTTGGAGGAGCTTTTCCTCGTCCTGCATCGATCCCGAGACGTCGACGACGATCTCGACGTTCGCGGGCTTCCGGTCTTCGTGCCAGACGCGCTTAACCGTCGCGAGCACGCGCGGCTCGGGGAGCGCGAGGACCCGGCGCGGCTGACGCGGGTCGACGAAGTGTGCGCGGTCGATCGGCGCCCGAGCGAGAGCGGTCCGGTCACGCGGACGGTAGCCGTAGCGTGCTGCAAGCTCCGGCGTCATCCGTGGGAGGAGCCACGCCTTGAAGAGCTCGGCGGCTTGCGCATGCGCATCGTCGACCCACGGCGCGGCGACCGTGATGAGCGGGTTGTCGAAGTAGAACGTCCCCTCCGCCGGGTAGACGGCGACAAGCGGCAGCGAGCCGGCTGGCCGCGTCTCGTTGTAGTCGAGGAGGGTGACCTCCTCCATCGCGACCGCGGAGACGTACCCGGGACCCCGCTCCTGCATCTGATCGACGAAGAAGGACGAGGTGTCCCCGTAATGGACGATCGACTGCTCGATCTCGCGAACCTGCCGACGGACGGCTTCCCGCTCCACGTCCTCGACGGCGAGGCCCTCGAGCTTACCCGTCGCGTTGTAGTACTGAGCGGCCACGAAGCTGAGTCCCGACGTCGAGAAGTCGGGATTCGTGTGCCCGAGCTTGAAGGCGCCGAACTCGGGCAGGCCGTAGCGCGCCCAGCCTGCTCGCGACGTCGCGAGCTCGAGGATCTTGGCGAAGCCGATCGGCTTCCGGGGCCAACCCAGCGCCTCGGCCGCGGGTTTCCACATCGCGATCACGAGCGGCGTCTGGACGAGCGCCGGGTTTTCGTCCGCGACCCAGCCGCCGTCCACCTCGAAATTCAGCAAGCGTCCCCAGAGGCTCGACGCCGGCGACCAGAGCGTCGCGCGGAGCTCTCCGGCGGCGATCGCAGCCTCGGCCTCCCCGGACGAGATGCCTTCGCCCGCGATCACGATCTGCCGGCCGTTCGACTCGTGCGCTTCCGCGTTGAACTTCCCGATCAGCGGCTCGAGTAGGTCCTCCTGGTTCGTCGAGTAGGCGTATTCGAGCCGAATCGTGTTCTCGGATCGCAGAGGTTTCGGAGCGCTTTCGTTCCGATCGAGAGAGCCGAACGCAGCAATTCCGACCGCAACGGCGGCGGCGAGGATCACGATGGCGCGCCAGAGCGCGGGTCTTCGCATCCGCCCTTAGCGTAGAAGCGTGCGGACTCCGCGACAACCGCCCGGCGGCTACCGGACGCGACGAGCGGGGCGACGCTGCGAGCCGCTACCGTCGCCTACGTGCCGTTCGACTTCGTCATCGTCTCCGGCCGCTACGACCGCCTCATCTGGGCAGGAGTCGCGATCGTCCTCGCCTTCGCGCTGTCCTACGCCCTCCGCTGGCGTGCGGGTCAGCTCTCCGGCCGGCGGCCGGAAGATCCGCAGCGCCTCGTACGCCTCCGCCGTCGCGAGACGGCCCTCGTCCTCGCCGACACGCTCGTGCGCTACGGAGTTCTCCTCGTCGCCGTCCTCGCCGTCGTCAGCGTCTTCGTCAAGGACACGACCGCGGCCCTCGGCGGGGGAGCGCTCGCCGTCCTCCTCGTCGCCTTCTTCCTGCAGCGTTTCCTGCAGGACTCGAGTGCCGGCTTTCTCATCCTCGTGGAGGGGTGGTACGCGGTGGGCGACTTCGTGACGATCTTTCCGGCCGGCCCGGGCCCGCTGTCCGGCGTCGTGGAGTCGTTCGGCCTACGGGCGACTGTTTTGCGCGCCTTGAACGGCGACCGGATCTACGTTCCCAACGGGATGATCGTCTCCGCGACGCGCAGCCCGCGCGGGTACCGGCGCTACTCGATCGAGATTCTCACGCGCGAAGTCGAGGAGGCCCGGCACGCGATTGCCGGCGTGGCCGTGCGGTCGCCGACGGGCGAGGCCCGCTTTCTCCGGTCTCCCGAGATCGTGGAGGAGCGTGAGGTGGGGGAGGGCGTGTGGCTCGTCCGCGCGCGGGCCGACGTGCCGCCGACGATGGAGTGGCTGGCCGAGAACCTCCTCGTCGACGCGATCAAGGCACAGATGGACGAAGGCGCGCTGATCCGCGATCCGATCGTCTACACACTGGACGAGACTGCGTTCTCGCGCTACGAGCGGCGCGTGCTCGTTCGTTAGCTGGTCCGCCGGATAACCTCGTCGAGCGAGCGCCGGTTCGCCTCTCGGCTCCAGTCCTCGCTCGGCCTGGACTCGGGGTCGAGGTCGCGCGTCGGGTAGCCGAAGGACAGCACGACCACGATCCGCTCGCCTTCCCCGAGATCGAGGGCCTCGCCTGCCTTGTCCGCGTCGGCAAGCCCGTTCGGGCAGGACACGACGCCCTCGTTCCAGGCGGCGAGCATCATGTTCTGCGCGGCGCGGGCGCTGTCGAAGCCGCCCCAGCCTTCTCCTTCGGCGACGACGGCCACGACGAGCGCGGCCCCTGTCACGTTCCCCGGGGCGTAGACCGCCTCGGACAGGGATTTCCGGGTCTCCGGCCCGGCCACGACGAACGTCCACGGCTGGCGGTTCATCGCGCTGCCCGCGAGCCGGCCGGCGTCGAGGATCCGGCGCTCGACGCCCTCGGGAATCGACTGCTCCGCGTACCGCCGCCAGTCGCGCTTGCTCGCGATCGCGAGGTACGTGTCCACGGGCACAACGTACATGCAGGTGCCGAGCGTGCGGCAGCTCTCGTCGTTCGGCGAGGAAGCTCGAGGCGAGCTCTATCTCGTCTCGCGCGGCAGCGTCTACCAACTCAGGTACTACTAAGTCCTCCTTCCACCGAGGGTTCGCTCGGCTACGCTGTCGGGTGATGCGCCGAGGGGTCGCGCTCGCCGTCTTTGCCGCAGCTCTCGCCGCCGTCGTGGCCACGCCGGCCGGCGCCTTTTCGCGGCGGCTCGTGACAACCGCGACCGACCCGGTCGGGATCGTCGCCCCCGCCTCGGCCGCGCCGGGAACGCTCTACGTCGTGCAGCGAAACGGACGCGTGCGCCGCTGGCGCAACGGCACGTTCCACAGGTTTCTCGACATCTCCGGCCAGATTGCCGCCGGCGGGGAACAGGGATTGCTCGGGCTCGCCTTTCACCCCGGGTACGACGGGGTGAACATCCGCCGTTTCTACGTCTACTACACGAACCGGAACGGCGACATCCGCGTCTCCCAGTTCCGCTCGACGGCGGACGGAAGTCGTGCGATGAAAGGCAGCCAGCGCGTGCTCGTCCGGATCGACCATCCGGACTCGTTCTCGAACCACAACGGCGGCCAGCTCCAGTTCGGGCCGGGAGGACACCTGAACATCGCCGTCGGGGACGGCGGCTCCAGCTGCGATCCCTGGGGTCATGCCCAGAGCCTCTCGAGCCGGATGGGGAAGATCCTCGATCTCAACGTCGACAAGGCGGACGCACGAGCCCGCATACGGTTCTACGGGCTCCGGAACCCGTGGCGCTTCTCGTTCGATCGCGTCACGCACGACATCTGGATCGCCGACGTCGGCCAGAGCGCACGTGAGGAGATCGACTTCGTCGGCGGCACATGGCCGAGCAAGCTGCGCAACTTCGGCTGGGATGTCTACGAGGGTCGCCTGCGCGACACCTGCCCCCACGGCCCGCTGAACACGCGGGGCGTCCTGCGCTTTCCGATCCGCACATACAGCCACGCCTCCGGGCGCT